>Ga0307515_10007127_pt1 | contig 22200 bp, 22 predicted proteins | sample 17_EM_MG_FD_194513 | JGI IMG/M metagenome (GOLD analysis project Ga0307515, IMG submission 194513) | Populus trichocarpa ectomycorrhiza microbial communities from riparian zone in the Pacific Northwest, United States - 17_EM | ecosystem: Host-associated > Plants > Roots > Unclassified | place...
CTTATCTATCAACAAAATCCTTGTTGATAGAGCCATAAGGTTCGTGACTGCTCTTTTAGACTTCACACATTACTCTTCCCTTTCCATACGCATCTTGAACCTTTAGACCTGTACATAGACAGTTACCGCACCATAGCCACATAGTCGCAACAGTACTACCTCTGAATGCGAACGAAAGTTTGTTACAAACAGAGCTGCAGATAGTTAAAAGGAAGGAAATGAAATCACTAGCTGATGAAATAGAAGGTAATGCTGGTGAAGGAAATACATGACCAAGCCCTAATATGCCCAATAACTGACTTAAACGAGGCGGCACTAAGTCCAAGCAAAAACGCCAGATAGTGAAGTCCAGATACCACTATATCACTCGCTAATCTCCTACTACAAGTTTGTTGCATATATATATAGACCGGACACGAGCTGACCGTATCCGGGCTGATGGTACGGCACAAGACACACTTTTCTCTCATACATATCTCGAGTCTTTCTCCTTCTCTCTTCTCTCTTCTCTGTGCGTTAAGTCTATACCCACACGCGGTTCTCCCCTTCACTATTTCAACACAAGTAGAAAACAAATCAATTCCCTTAGAATCTTGCTATTGTGGCAATAGACCAAGGTTGGTTAGCAAGTCAGTTTCGTCGATCTGAGTTGGTGCAGATTGACCTTTCACAAGCTTGAAAATGTTGCTTTTGGAGATTAGATAAACGCGTTGATCGGGCAACCCATAACTCTGTAGATTAGAGCGAACACTGCTTCTTGTTTCGTCTATGTATTTGTTTCGGGCATTTGCGCGGATCCTCTCACGGTTTCTAACATCGTCATCAGAATCATAGCCCATATCGCAGGCAATGTCTCTGATATATGCATCGGCTTTTGGACGAACCAGAAAGGAGCGTGGCGGGTTTCCGGGTCCATATTGCCGGTACTTCTGCAGGATCTTGGCATCCAACTGAAACGTCAGCGAGCGAATGTGGCTGAGGGTATGTACACAGCTCAAACCTCAGTGAATCGGATTCCATAGACTACAATTAGGCTATCGAAGATGTATAATGCCCGCTCTCGGAAGTATTGCCAATCCGACATCCCCTGCGTGCCGGCACCGGGGATGTCGTACCAGCGAAAGGAGTTGCGGCGGGGGTCCGAATACCGCGTTGGCCCCAAGGTCGTCTCTGAGGTACCAGTTTCAGCGGCACCAGGACTATTGTTGCGTAGGCCACGGAGGGCGTTAATTAAGGAAGACTTCCCGCTCCCGGCCTCACCACAGGCTGCAATATTATTTCCTCCCTCTTTGTAGCAGAGTCGTCGTCGGGCGGTAGAAATGTCTTCTGGCGTGGGGACATACTCCGGCTCGATACCCCTATTTCAATTAGGCCTCGAAAACCGTTTTAGTTTCATAGAATAGGAGATACTTTTCGCGCGCCTCCCGTTCTTTCTCTTCTCTTCTTTCCGCCTCCTCGCGAGCCTGTCTCTCTTCTCCCTCTCTTATTTCCGCCTCTTCACGAGCCCATTGTTCTTCTTCTACCCTTCTCTGCACTTCTTCACAAGCCCATCGCTCGTCTGTCTCCACTGCCTCTCTTATTCCTGGACTTGTTTCCGCTGCGGAACCCTTTCTTCTCCTCCATGTATTCTTCATAGGCCTTATCAACTTAACGAACATGTTTATGACCCTCGACGCTGTCTGTATTTCTTCGCGAGCACGCCTCTCTTCTTCCTCCCTCCTCTCTGCTTCCTCACGAGTGCGTCTCTCTTCTTCCTCCCTCCTATCTGCTTCCTCACGAGCTCGCCTCTCTTCTTCCATTCTCTCTGCTTCCTCACGAGCGCGCCTCTCTTCTTCCTCCCTCCTCTCTACTTCACGAGCGCGCCTCTCTTCTTCCTCTCTCCACTCTGCTTCTTCTCGAGCGCATCTCTCTTCTTCTTCTCTCCTCTCTGCTTGTTCACGGGCCTGCCTTTCTGCTTCCGCCCTCACTTGGGCCGCCTCCCTCGCCGCCCGCTCAGCACCTTCTCTGCGCAAAGCTTCGTCCCGCTCCTCGTTTGCGCGTTCAACTGATCGCCGGCTGCTGTTCTTCATCATATTATTTACGATACGCGCGCCCTCTGCAATGGCGGTTGCAACTGGGGCCACCCATGCCTGGTCTGAAGTTAGCGACAATGTAGGCGGTAGTGGAGTCTACACTAAAAGTTATAGGTCTCACCATGTTTTCGGTTTGGGGAAATATCATTTGGCCAAGATGATATAAAAACGTTTGGTAATCTTTGATAGAGCGGTGGGTAAGAAGGTTGTTGTCGTATCGGAAGAGCGGAATGGTGTGCTCTTTGAATTGTCGCCTGCAGAAAAATAGACAATTAGCCGCAGGCTTTAAGAGTCGAGTTTTTTTAGGAATTAATCAAATCGCAGTTCGCACCCACAAAAGTATCGACGATAAAACTTGGCCCAGCTGAGGTCCAGTAATGCCATCACTGCCAGCGAGCAGGGTTTTTATCTAGCAAATCAGATGGACAGGTTTTCATGTGTCGCATCCCACTTTTATCGCTATAACGTTGAACACGTAGCATAGATAAGGACTTCCTTGTCCAATAAAACACTTTGGCCAATGCCAATGCCAATGCCCATTATAAATTACTCTACGACAGCGTTTGATTTGTTCGTTGCTTGATGACACACTCGGTTAGGGTGCCGAAACCGACGGATGAATCGAATGCCGTCAAATGCGATGAGCGAGAACTTATGATGCAGCTTGGCGTGGAGTTGGCGCATAGAACTTGGCAGTGTTGCAGAACTATGACTTCACGCACGAGTTAGTGCGGTTTACTGGATCATAGGTGCTTGCTCGGTAAATTACTATACAATTGTGTTGCAATGAAGAAACAAAGATGATGTCTTTCTAGCGAGATAATCTATGTCGTCTATGTACAAGAGATTTAGGTCACCGGAAGTCGTCGGCATCGGTCGGAGTTCGGTGCGGGCGGAGTTTCTCAAGGGAGAGACCGAGATCTGCCTCAGATCCGTCCGAGATCCGATGACTCCGAGATCCGCCCACGTCCTAGCTAGAGCCTACAGAAACAAATTGTATATACTTTTGCTTCGGCCCACACTGTCTGCAATGCTCTTTTATATCGCTCTACGCTCTTATTTTCATCAGTCATAAACGGTGCACTTCGCACCTTGTAGAGTTCGGTACCTTTCATGCGCTGTCGTTCACTTGCTTCTACAGTCAGAGTGACATTATTAGTCCCCAATTTAGATAGCAGCGCAACAGGCAGCGCAACAGGGTATGTGTGGGGGAAAATCTTATCTTATCTTATCTATGAGCAGGCAGCCGTGATTGACTGGGTCATTTTCGATGAAGCGGTGTGTATGCATGGCAATTTCTCAGCGATCAGTCTTTTATGCTGCTGATGTTCTTGGTTTGTTGTATTGTTCATCGCTCGAGAAACACTAATTCTTAAAATGTAAGGCTTTAAGCATTGTCTACTGCATGTTACTCGGCGGACGCTATTGTCTATCCAGATTTCCTATAATCCTCTAGCGCTGATGATAATCACTTTTCTTTATCACCACCCCCTGTTTAATCCCAGCGCAATTTTCTGCATTCTACCCCATATTCGGACTGCCGCGCGGCAGTTAGACTCCCCCCACAAAAACCAAGTTTGGAACGTACAATTGGAAGGCCTATTGAACACGATCTTAACTAAAAATCTCTAACTATGGAGTGGGAGTCTCACTTGTGCACCATTCTTGCAACGGTGATTAGCGAGAAAGTAAACTTCAGTATGGCTACCAGTGAATTTAGTGGGAATACACAATATGCATTATGCAAAACGGACGGGAGCGGCCAGGCCAATCACCCGCACCATTACCCCGGCGGCACATATTGGGTGTGACAAAACTAATCGAATGGCTGGCAAGGCTCGGTCAAAAGCGGGGTAATCGTAGTATTTCTGGGACGTTATCCATATTGCCAACTCAACAACTCTTCCTCCATCACTCTACCATGTTGCCATACCTGAGAGACCTTTTGCCTCCCGAGGGCGCTCCGGAGACGCTCTACCGCATCTACGATAACGAAACCTTCAACAAGCGCAGGTCGGAGGGCTTCTTGGCCGGTGATTGCACCCCCTTCGATATACATGACGCATTAGCAGTCCATGACGCAGTCAAGAGCCACCTGAACTGGCACAACAGAAGTGTATTAACCCCATTCATCTCAACCTCTGATTCCTCCGGCTGGACGCGGGCGAATTCAATAAAGCGTGAGCAAAATGGAAACGGGAACGTTAAGGTCGCCGAGATATCTACAGCGCTTGTCGGAAATGTTCCGGTATATTCGATGCAGACTTTGGCTGACGCGGCGGGTGTGACTGTGTACCACCCCTGCGATCATGAGTGGGTATTTCTAGGGCGGATTCCACGACGCGCAATCATTGCCGAGTACGACGTTGCCGATTTTGAAACAAATTATCCGGAGTGGTTGGGAGGATATTCGCTTCGGGAACTTGGGATTCTTGACAATATGCGGCAGGAGATTGAAGGTGAGTAGCAACTAAGCCCCGTTTTTCCTCTACATATCGCTCACAGCTATGTCAGACTTCGAGCAATCCGACGACAGTGATGATAACCCTAGCGATATTGATGGGTACTATTCTGATGATGGTGAGTGTAGAGGCGAAGGTGCCCCCTGGGGGTTCATTACACTTATATTGCCATGCGATGCCACAGATGACAAACAGCTCTGGGAGCATGAACATGAGAACGCGGTCCATTACTCGCCATGGGATGAAGTTGAGGAGAATGCAGAAGAGTATACGTATGAGGACTATGTTGATGAGGATAATGTAGTGGAGTACTATGTAGATGAGGACTCGTCAGACGAGGATTGGCAGGCCTTTATACTATCACACATGGGCTACTGATTTGAACTTGGCATACGGCGGCGGTGGTTTCGGGCATTTGCATGAGTAGCTGGCATGTACTAGCAATGGAGATGTATACTAATCCTACCGCTTCGGGCAGTGAATTGACAATGCCCGGGCACATATTGATACTGACACCGATACAGCATTCCAGGGAGATCGTGGTGACTGGAAGCGTTCATAAGAGGATGGAGCTGGAGTCCTGAGTCAGTTGTGAGGTGAGAATTCGAGAGAATATCTTTAAAGGTGTCTGTATTCCGTGATTTTGACATGTGTTTGGACGTAACAAAGGTCTTTACTAGTGTCTAAAAACTCTGTGCTTTCATTCGGTCATTTGATACTGCAGACTAGGGTTCGTCTTGCGAACGTTCGTGATTCAAAGATCCGCCGCAGCGCTGAGTCTGCACGGCATTGTGTGGATGCCTTTCGCGAAAGTGCTTTGTCACCTACACCATTGCGCTTATCCATTCCCGGATGCCTTTCCCCGCGCCTCCTCTCCTGCATGTACGCTACACCATAGGCAGCGGTCTATTATCAGATCGACGAAAAGGGGGAAAGAAAAATAAATCGATTCGATGGAGGCCTGTTTAAAATGCAAACAGAACAGATGGAAACAGCGACTGAAAGAGTGTGTCGAGCCGTGATGAATGCGTTAGAAGAAAAACACTGGTATATGACCATCGGACGAAAAGTGTTCGTCAATCCGTCTACCATTATCCCTGACCCTGGTCGATACTGTATTTCTATATCCAGTTCGTCCAATATCCTTTGTCGCCATCTATGTACCTTTGGGGTTATTATTCTGTTCTCCGAGTAGTACGCTAGCGCTCTGTGATCTGTATGGACGAACACCTTTCGTTTGACAGTCATATGCCTGTGTTTTTCTTCTAACGCGGCTCGACACTCTCTTTTGGTTGCTGTTTCCATCTGCTCTGTTTGCATTTTAAACAGGCCTCCATCGAATCGATTTATTTTTCTTTCCCCCTTTTCGTCGATCTGATAATAGACCGCTATTCCCACCGTACCATTTAACGATACCAGTTCTATTGTACCTTTTCGTAGTGTTATCATACGGGAGCCTTGATCCGGAGCTTTTTCTTTCATGAACTGAAATACTAAGCTAATTCCGCACTTAGATAGTTTGGTGATGAAAATACATTTCCGGTACCGGTAGGTTACATTTTCTAAACTACCCTGAGCATCGATCTGATATACTGAGAACTGTATGCTAACCAAGTCTCCGGAGAATCTATCAGGGCGCTGCGCCAGCTCAAGTGTCACTATGTATTTAGATATGGGCTGGAGTTTTTGAAGTCTAGAATAATTGCGGGCGCGTGTAACCCAAAAACCCCTCAAATTTTTGTCAGCCAAGTCTTTGATTTTTGAGGTTGTTGATAAAGGCTGAAAATACGCATTTTTGGGCGGAATTGCGTCAAAGAAGCAATTTAAATACGTAACAGACACATTTGTTTACCATAGGCTATCCCAGGTAGGATTCCATTGGCAATGCCGTGGCCTCACCGATTTTACCGATGGGCAGGCCCGGTGAGCTTTTGCGGGGTCAAGCCATGGCCGGGATTATGCTGCCAATGGCACGGGCAGGTCTCGTTACACAGCAGCACTTCCAAATCGCACGCCAGCCTCTTATAATTTTCAAGACTGAAACACAACGTCATCAGGTGTAATGGTGACAAAAGGCCTCCAGGATCGTGACAGGTTATTCTCGTGAGGACGATCATAAAATAGATTAACTTTTGTCATAAATATCCACCCTCTAAAAGACGAAATGCCCATTAAAGCACCTGATTGACTGCTAATTTTGATGTGCAATGTAGATTTGTATGAGAGTTTTGTCAAACGGGCGGTCTGCAAGTCAGTTACAGTGCAAGCAGCTGATCCAATATCGCATGAAAATATTTCCGCTGGTGAGCAATTCTGGCTACTTTCCACGTGGAATAGGTGAAGGAGGGTTACATGTGAGAAGCAAACAAGATTATGGAGTCGTGCAACTATCAATTTGGTATAAAGCCTGGTTAATTGTCGGGAAACAGATGTAATCACAATTCGTGCCCTCAAGAATCACCACAGGTCCATTTTCCTGTCTCCGAACTATATCATGCTTGCCTCTATCCATCGTTCAACCAGAGGCCGTATTTCGTCTACCATTCAACAAGTGCCTCGGTTATATAAATCCTGTAAGTTTTACATATCTGAACATAGGAGCTGACTAAAAAGTACGGTAGCGAAAGCTAAAAGGCCCGATATAAAGTGGCAAGATCCCAATACGTTGTCGAGCGATCCCGTCCGGCGAAAAAACTGCGAGGATACAGTTGCGCAGTGTAGTAAAGGTCAGAATGAGCAATACATAAACATCCGGTGCTGCAGCTTAGTTTGCCGGAGCTTGTGCCGCCACTGACCACCGTAGGGGAGCACCTCATGAGAGCCAACACCAGAAAGGAATACACTTAACACCTACATACCATAAGACGGAAAAACAACGTAAGAAAGATGTCCGGCAGGCGACTAAACACATTAGAACAAATCCCGATGGCACTAGAGTAAGGTGAACACTAGATGGCAAGAAAAAGGATCAATAGATAATGCTGACTTGCAATAGGCATGAACAACTTATCAAGCTAAAACAAACTCCTGGCTAGAGGAACGATTGACCTCTTTATGACTCTTCGCTTCTTATATTTAGCTTCTTCATTGATGGCCATTGTGTTATAGCGCTATTTGTTTCGTTTGCTTGAGTTGCAGGGATGGGATTAGCTGCTTGTTTTTCGGTTTCAGTCGTTCTAGAGATAAGTTAGCAAGGGCTCATTGGCATTTTATTGAAATCAGGTTCTATGTTAAGCATCAATATCCTAGATTGCGCTTTCTTTTTCTTTGGTGTGCGGGGTATGCAGCTGCCGGCATTGGCAAGTCGTATTCTGAAACGGGTTTGTTGGCCATTGTTGCATATCTTGATGGCATTGTGTAACCATTGGAATGCAGATCGTCGGATATCGGCGCACCGGAGCTGGGGCTGGCCATGCGTGAATATATAGCCGGTGAAAACCTGTTTTGCAATATCCCGCCACCGATCATCACTATGGGAAAAAAGAAGAAAGGAAGACAATTATCGCAAACTTCTTTAACTGGTGGCACTGCCAGTGTACAGACGGCATTGACTGGCGACATTCCTGGCCCCAGCGAGTCACCACCCGGCCGGCCGAACCAAATCAGCACCGAAAATGGAAAGCAGCCGACTATCCAAACTCCAGCACCTGGAAAAACAACCGCTCCCATCGACGAAAAGCTATACAGTCGATTCTTTGGCAGCGTCCTTCTCCTTCACGCATTAGATCCAGTCCGGGGCGCACGGAAAGGAAGACCGAAATTCCCGGACCCTGACGATCTCGATTCCAATGAGCTTCTACGCAGTTTTCTGGACTCAGTGTCTTATGCGTGCGATAGGAAACACGGTGGAGACACGGTGACAGCTGCAGCGCTTCAGGATGATCCGGAAGGGCCGGTGCTGCTACTGGCATCAAATTCGCGGATTCAGGAAACTACACTGGTGACAGTGGGAGAGATACTGAAGGACTTGGCAAGGTTCAAATTCGGCAAGGAATCAAGAGTGAAGGAAAGAGAACTAGAAAATGGTATTGTACACAAACTGAGATTGTTGGCGACCGACCGGTTGAGGGAATATCGGAAACGGGCTCGAAAGCTGCTAGAGGACGCTGAACACACTTTGCGAGGACTCGGTAGGTAAGCGGGTTTGTTTTGCGCTTCCGTGTTGCTGAATCGCTACCAACAGATAAAATCTCTACCGAATACCTTAGATGCCTCTCTATGATTCTCCTCGACGACGATTTGGAGAATGTCATCTTCTCATGTTATGAAGCAGTAAGGCGTTCTGATCTAGTTCACCTCCGAAACGATGTCGAAGATCAGGGGAGAAGTTCAAACATTGTTTCCGACATCCGCCACTACATCGGCAGACTAGGTTACCATGTTTCGGTTGCAAAGATTTTCATCCGGACAGCAAGAGACCCTTCCAATGCCCGACTATTCGCAGAACTCCGGATCCAAGCCATTCCGCCATCACCATCCGAGTCCGGGCCCCTCGTCCCAGAAACTTGCACTCTCGACCGCATCATCTCTCGTGTCTGCCAGAGCTCCAATGTACAACACTATACCGACCTACTGAAATCCCGCAACTCCAATTTTAACCTTAACCTACCCGGGCGTATCCGAGACGACTGTTCTATCAAAACTCGTACACATGCAGAACTTCTAGTTATTGACTATATTCGCACTCGCGACCTCAGTTTTTACAACCCCAATATGCGGTATGTTGGATGCTCTAAAGCGGCCTGCTATCTCTGCTGGAGATACGTCGCAGCCATGAGGGGAGAGAAGTTTCAGCTTCGTGGAAGTCATGAAAAAATGTACATTGCCTGGAGACCACCTGATATTCCATACGGCAGCGAAAACCTGGAGGAGAGATGTTTGGAACGACGAAATATCTTAAATGAAATGAAGGAGAGTATGAGCAGAGAAATCATGGCTGTTTTGGAACGAGGGGCGAAGAAGCAGCCAAAGCGTCCAGATTCAACTACCGGTGTGAGTACTATAACGTCTTTTGCTGGATAAGGAGACGGTGGGTTCTGTCAATTCATGTACCTCACATTTATTATGCTAATCTGGTAGAGCTTTCAGGACTTCACGGTACGATTGATACAGTCTCATCGAATAAGAGGATCCAGTGGAAATTAGACATGTTGGAGGTATTGCGGATATGAGATCACCTTGACACCATAGCACGCTGCCGGAGGCAACAGTGTAGCAAGTGGAGAAATACGAATTTAAGAAATTTTGTTTTGAAGATGCATTCAAAAGCGTGCGCAATCCGCCAAAAATGTGATATGTTGCAACAAGATACATAATCCAAACCGTAGCAATATTGCCAAAATTGTGACATAAATATCTATACACTTACTGAGACGCAGTAGTAAATGGCACTGGGGTTCAAGGTTTTCTATAGTCTGTTCCGTCCGGGAAACTCTTCACCCCATATCGGATTATATCTCCTAGGCAAGGAATAACCAAGCAATACAGACCAGTGCAAATACCGACTCCAGCTACCTGCGCGGCCTTGTAGCCTTGCGCAGCCGCTGCAGCTGGCAAGCATACAGCAACTAGGGTTGAATTGAAGGGAGAGTACATGACGTTTCCTCGGTCCGGCAATCTCGGCAAATAATGCCCTGGTAATAATTGAAAACTCCGCCCGGGCTCGCCGGTCACCTAGATCGGGCCGTGGCTATTGAAGATCGGCCGGAGAAGGACTAGGGTAATAACTATATTCATGCAACCCCGGGGTTGGTAAGATGGCAGGGCTTCTGGACTCTGCTGTCGTCTCACTATTCCAGAAGCAGCCACTGTCTGCCGTGCAGGGCGGCTTATAACGCAACGGCAACAAATTAATTTGCATTAGGTATGGACAGAAATCTATTATTCAGGTGATTTTGACGCGATTAATATAAGAAAATTAATAATTGGTTGTGGTTGTGGAGATGCTTTGAAAACTTCAAAAAATTCGTTGTATGGTAAACTCAGTTGAGCTGCATTCCAGTACTAAAAGGAGTATAGTGTCGCATGCAAGTGGGATAGTATCTTCGCTGCTTGAACGCATCGCGTATCGCCGTGCAGGACAGGGTTAGCTGACACATCCCTAAGGTGTCTAGCGCAGGGCGAGAACACTTAGGGCAATATCGTGGAGCTCGTACTCGACGGTTTTTCAAGTTTCTGGATAGCCTATTATAAGCAACAGTTCGGTGACTACACATCAGAGTTAGACGACGATGAACCGAGATATAATCTTATCAGAGTCACCAAATGATTGACAGAGATACCTGGAGACTTGAAAATCTGACGATTAGGTATTCTGAGGCGTGGCAATGACGAATTCTCAAGGATTTGTTAATTACCGGACGAGAAAGGGTATACATAGCCGTACTAGAGTGCACACTCGCCATTCTGTCTTCCCAAACACTATTTTTAGCCTATGAGTTGCGGCAGAAACTGTTCTGGATGGCCGATATGCGCTGATTTCTCTCCAACACACTCTAAGAGTCGTAAATGTGTTTTCCGCTGTGTTCTCAACTATCCTGTCCATCCGAGGGACGGACGGATAGGATGGCCGAGGACAACATGTTACCGTCCCCGGTAGTCTCCGGTAGTCTCCGGTGGTTCCCGGCCGTCATCGAGTGAAGACGGGACGGACGGCCTGGTGCCATCCCGTCCATAGAGAAATTTCGGACGGGACGGTTGAGAACAATGGCTTTCAGTACTTTTATATATACAAACTCCAGACCACTAAGGCACCGTTGAATGGTAGTAAAGACACAAAAAGAGGTGAAAATTCGGTTCTTTGTATCTGAATTTGTAAAAGCAACGGATCAGCGAAGGTATCAATGCATATATATCGGTTCGTGTGTTTTAGGCTATTGTGTAGTTAATCTCTGATCGTTATGCTGTCACATGTACTCAGTACGTATTGGGGTTTTGGGTAACTACGGCATGTGCAATTTTGAAGTACCCTTTGCTGTAACAACCACCAAAAGATACTTGATTGGTAGCGCCTTCTTTCCCACTCTAACAACGTATACGGAATACATACTGTTGTGAAAAAAGGGAGACTTTTTTGGTCGTTAAGCGCCTTGTCAGAAAATGAAATCAATTCTACTAACTGTTCAGGTTCGTCAGCATATGGTTCCGGGACGGCCGGCAGACATCGACCGGACGTTTTGAAAATTAATCCCATCTTGAAACTGTCCTTGAACATTAAGCAAACGTCCAATCAAGTCATACTTTTTCACAACAGTACATATATACAGAGTGTACAGTATCTACACTACCACAAGCTGAGCTTTGCTGTTTTCCAACTTAACTTCGTCGCTAGCACTCGTCATGCCAATTTTTGGAAAAACATTTCAACGTAATTGTTTAAAAATTACAGAAGCCAAGTCGGTAGAATTTGTTGCATCGGAGTGCGGCTGATGAAACGGATCATAATGCTCGTGAAGGTACATCACCAAGTCGCAAACTTATAGCCGACTACATTAACTAGATGACCGCACAAAACCAAAGTAAAACTGTTGACTACGGGATTTAGCCCGAAGGCTACCAGAACTAAGGCGGGCACTAACTTTAGCGGACTTGGTACGGAGCCTATCTCCCCGCTAGCCTCGGGCTTGGTGCGGTGCCTATCTCCCCGCGAGCCTCGGGCTTGGTGCGGTGCCCACTCCCCGTGAGCCTCGGGCCTGAGTGATGCATTTCTCGTGATGCTTCGCTCTTAGTGATTTGTTCTTAGTGCTTGAGATGATCTCTTTCTTTATATATGTCTATCTTCTCCTCTCTCTGTACGATAGACATTTGAGCTTCTTCCTTCTTTCTCTTTTGCTCTCATCAAAAACAACACGCAAGACACCGAAGCAATATCCACACGTAATATCATCATCATCTTCCTCAGCCACCCATCACAGGTCGGCAACAACTGAAGATGCTTTCAACTATTCTAGTAAAAAGGTCCTTCCACAGATCGGTTTCTTCAATCTGAATCGGCGCCGGCTACCCATTGATGAGGTTCCAAATGTTGTCATTGACGAGGAGACAAATGCGTTGATCGGGCAATCCATAAACTCTCAAGGTCGTTTCTCACATTCTGTCGGGTTTCGTCGATAGCTGTTGCCTTGATGTTGCCCAGATCCTCTCGGTTGCAATATTGTCATCCGAATCATACCCCATATCGTTCCCAATATCGCGGATATATGCAGTAGGCTGTAGATGAACCAGAAATAAAGCGTGGGCAGCGTGCGGTAAGTACAAAAGCTCAAAAATTAAAAACGACATGTCGACAACACCGATAAGTCAAACAACCACCCAATAAAGAGTCTAAGCGAGTATTCCATGGGGTGGAAATAGACTGAGGTTACTTTCTAATGAATAAATTATAGCTATCAGCCCAGATTTGAGGAGGTCAAAAAAAGGTAAGGATCCATAATGAGACACCCTCCAACTCTCTTACATCAAGAGCGCCTTTGGAAATGTTTTCATGTGGAGTTGTGAATTTTACAACTTTGGTACACCACTACTCTCATACCCCCGACTTTCACTTTTTCGCTATTGTTGTGAAACGAGTTGTAAGTAAGGCAAAGTTTGGTGTATGACAGCAACTTATCACATTTTCCGCACGATGTGTGCTCTACTGCTAGAAATTAAGAAAATCAATCATGCCAATAGTGAGCTGTTTAAAAGCATTATGTTGAGAGACATGTGCATTTGAAATTAAGTTCGCCACTACAGTGATATGTATGGCAACAAATTGTTTTTTAGATACTACCTTTTAACAACCTCAACTATTGCGTTAAGGGGCTCTCGCTTCAAAAATAAATTTTCATGTGGTGCGTGGTTTGTCACTTTAATTTTTGAGCTTTTGTACCTATCGCACGCCGCCAGCGTGTGGGATCCCCGGAGCAGTATATTACTCCTTCAGCGTTTTAGCATCCAAATGTATCGTTAGTGGATGTGATAGGGGCTAAACTTCGGTAAATCGGATGCCATTTAAGATAAGTAGATGATCGACTCTATACAATCTCTGGCCCCAGAAGTACTGCCAACCGGAGATCGCTTGCGTGCCGGTACCGGGGATGTCGTACTAGACCAAGAGGGATTACGATGGGGTCAGAATGCCATGCAGGTTCCAGGATCGTCTCGGAGGCGCCTGGCGCGTTATTGCGGGGAGCTAATTATGGACGACTTCGCGCTTCCGGCCTCGCCACACGCTGCGATGTTGCGGCCGCCCTCGCGGTAGCACAGGGAGATGCGGGCCGCGGAAATATTTTCAGGTGAGTTTCTATCAATGGGCAAGCAAGCCTTGTCTATATCGCCGTCGCAAAACCAAGCCTTATTCATAGCTCTGGGCTAATTTTCATTGGTCACAACAGTATATCTCACTTCGTCACGTGTAGTGGGACGCACCACGCTACGATGCCGGATAGAATACCTGGCTTGTTTTTGAGACAGATTATGTAGATAATAACCGCCGGTAATCCTGACTGCGTCTAGTTTTGGTCAAACTTGACAAAAACCCGATCTCGGTATTGACTTGATATTAATAGTACGAATTTGAATCTGTCAGAGATTTGGCCCTCGGCTGTCTCTTCAACAACAAGAATAAAACACGGGTATCGACGCATGCAGGTCATTTGACTAGTGGAATGTCACTCAGAATAGGATCGGACAATTGCCATTGTGTGTTGTGTTTCAGTGGTACCAATCACCGGTAACAGATCGTAGGATTGATATCTCTGGGCTACAGTAGGATTCATATACAGGGTTCTCAACGCGGTAGTTGTTGGAATGCGCACATTTATCATTGGACGCCTCAAACAATCCTACGGCTAATCCCAATCTGGTCACACCACTTCGAAATGCTGGAATTTCTGTCTTCTTTTCCCAGTACTATAAGGAGACAGACCTCACGCCTTTCCGTTCCTCCGCACAACCATCACTTTTTGTTGCATTCCACCAGTTATATTAGCGTTCGTGAAGTAAACAATTTTAATTTAACGATATTCACGCACGAGGGTGTCACCAAGATCGTCACTAAATGCAACTAGAGCTGTTCAGACTCGGAATAATTCCATGTGAAGATTTTATCACCTGCACCTACTATGACGGCAGATTGCGACGTATTAACAGAATCTTTAGGGATCCATGTGAGGATTATACCACCTGTTCCTGCTATCGCTGCGGATTGCGACGTAACAACATAGTCATTGGAGAAGAATTGCAGAATGCTGCAGCTGAGCTTGATGTCAACAGAAACCCAAGTTGGTCAAGACAACGGGTTTGTATTCACCATGCCAAGCACTCCCCTTGGTTTAGTGTTGAGGGTTGATGTATCCCCAGGAGAGGGCACATGGAAAGTGCGAGAGGCAAGATCAGCGCGAGCAAGAGCAGCGCGAACTGACACAGCGGCGGCGGAAACGCTTACGAGAGGTGTGGACTTGACCCTCGACTACGAGTGTCATATTAAGTGCGATAACTGAGCACACTTTAGAATCGCTTCATGTAGGAGTTGAGAAACGCTCAGGCGGAGATCCCTGGAGTATGGCGCCTACTGCTAGTTTCTACTCTAGCTGACAGTGTTAGGTGACTTCGGCTCCTGCAGTGACCAAAAAAGGGAGACAGAAATGGATGTATGTTGCATATCTCTCCTTCGTATAGACCAATAGTACAGTTAATAACGGTTCTTAGTTATATTTACATGCATTTCAAACCAAGTTTATAAACGAGGATGCGATGTCCTTGCCGATCTATTCTCACGAAGATTCGATATTGATACGGTTTTTCGGGCAGCTACTACAGATTTCATCGGGTAACAGCAAGCATACAACTGCGTACGAGTTGTGCGAGATTATCTACTGAGAATTGAAGGTAGCCCAGTTTAGAGACGGATCAGCCCACCAAAAGGTAGTCCGCCAGTTCTGGGTGCCATTTTCTTCGCAACTGCTCGAATTTCCACTGTCATATCGTCCGACCTTTGAAAATGGGGATAGATTCCAAATTCTTGGGGAACGTTACGTCACCCATTCCCTGTGGTATGCGTATTGGAACTACAACGAAAATGTCAAGCCTTTTAGTGATTGGAAGGGAATCAGACATATGTTTTTACAGGAGGCAACTGGAATCCTCAAGGAGTGCTCCAAAGAGAAACTAGAAATTATGAAAGCCATCCGCGACCGCTTTCTCGTCCAATGCCATGCTATTAGGGCCAATGATAGTGGTGCGTGGTTTGTGTTAGCCATTCTACATTCACATTCACTCTAACTAAAGTATGGCAGTACCGTATAGCATATCTCTCGCTTTTATTACTAGCGACGAAACATGGAAGATTGCACTCCAAGCAGTTCAGGACATTCGGCATGGTCATACTCTAGATTCCGGGAAGAATGCAGCTGTCCTAGCACTTGCAGCTTCCATCCACTATGCGCAGCCCGATTGCTCAATGAGTGAGTTTTACAAAGCTTTGGGAGGGTGGGTTGAGCAAGGTGGTGAGGTAATACGTCGGTTTGTAGATCTGTGTTGGCCAACCTGGACTGAACATCACAAAGAATCTGTCGACCCTGCAATGGCATTCCCGGAGCAGATGTCTCACCTCAACTTGATGTTCACTTCTACAGAATCTACCAGGGAGTTCTTGGCTACTCGACATATTTTGGCGCATTTGATGGAGGCAGCGGAACAGCAATTTGCGGTTGAACCTGGAATAGGATCCAACCCACGCTGGCTAGTCGGCACACTGATGTTTGGAATTATACTGAGTTTTCTGTTGAGTATGTCCCCGTGACTAATATCTTACTTATCCTACTGCATGTTATCTAATTTGCTGATTTAGAAACCCACATACCCGGCATGACACCGTTGCTTCCGTTGTCCATCGTCCAACTCGATAACGCCTCCTGCTTCGCCGACTCCTTTAAATCTTTTGCACTCGCTTACTCCATGTTGAGCCCCGACCCATGTTACGGCTTTCTCGGGGAAGCCTCGTTCCAAAAGGTTATTAAAGACATCCGGGATGGAATTCATCGCACATCTGAAGACGTAAAGATAGAGCTATTTCGAATCGTTCCGGTAACTTCTATATCCTTGCAGAACCTCAAAGTTATTGGCTAATATCGCATTACAGATTCACTCGATTGAGGCGGTGCTGAACTTCTGTGCAACCTGTACATCGCATCTGCAGAAGATGGGACTATTCGCTGGTAGTGATGAACCTGCATTGGTTTTGCCGGACGATGGGCACATGGCTGCGAACATTGATTGGGTTTCAACCGGACGACAATGGATTGCAGCAGGATGATGACGGATTCCAACAGGATCTCGATGGGACACATCCAGGCGGCAATATCGGAATGCTTCAAATTCCTCTCTCACCGGTGCACATGGACCTGTTAATTCATCCACAAGCCGACAAAGGGAGTGCAGATGACATCGCATCCCCAGCTACCGGAGACTCCCGAATAGTCTCGCCAAACAGTTCTAACATCGTCGCGGTTGAAAATACACCAGTACCAGACCTTCAACGTCGACGTTTACATCGCTGTAGCCAATGTCCGGAGGTCTTCTTTACATCCAGTAACCGCCGGCGGCACGAAAGGTCGGTCCATGGTGGAAGTGTTCAGTGCAGCCACTGCCTTACGTGGATCAGAGACCGTGCTGACTATAAGAAAAAGCATGCGAGGGCCTGTAAGGCTCAGCGCAGGGATGTCTTCTAGAATTATTGTTTTTTGGAGATGTCGAAATACTTGTACTTTGGTTTTTTCTGCGTCTGCTATTACCGCTGTTTTCTCAACTCATGTATGTGCTACTTTGATTGTTAGTTGAACTGCTTGGCGGTGGAAAATACGGGTCAGAGGAGCGGTTAGTACGTTGCGCAGAATGTGTAGGTCAATCCGGATGCAGCGGGAGTCAGGTCGTATGGGAATAATCGTGGCAGATCAGGGCAAGGGGAAGTTGTTGAAGAGTGCTGAAACGGGAAGAAGGGCGGAGGTTGGACTATTGCACGTGGCCATGAATTTCATTGAATCCTTTTATTATTGTTCTATTTTGAAATCGGTGCTTCCCCATACATTTTGTGATGGGGATAAGCCGGGCTAGCTCGAGCTTGTCCAGGATACTGATTACGGGGTGTCGGGTAGTGGAAAATCGACCAATCTCGCACTTTAACTAGTATTGTAGTTTTTTTAACAGATTTTGAGCTTAAGGCTCACTAGTTAATCAGCGATAGACTCTCCCGCCATGAGTGGGGTCGGCTCTAGTTTCGACGCCAGGTGGGGTCAAGCCGACACCTCCCTCCGCGTGCCCCAATTAGCTTGAACCTTGATGCGAAAAACTCCACCTCAAATTATATGATAACTCATTAGTACCCCACATCGCCATTCTGCCGTATTTTTAAATTCTAGCTGAGTAGCGCGAGACGGTACCAGGGAAGTCCAGCAGAGTATCTAAGGAACCACGCCTGTTGACTGCCTTCTTGGATAAAACCCCGCATGCATGAACACATGATTGAACAAGGCTCCATGATGCATATCTTGTACAAGCATTGGGACAGTGGAAGCACTCTGATCGTGCGCCCATTGCCACCCTGCCTTTAATGCGACTGCTGTCACACATAAGACCATTGGGGGTACATAACAGTAGAAATGTGTGTTCACACCCAAAGTCTTGTGGATATTGGTTCACATATGGAGGCAGAGCATATGCAAGACGAATGGTTAGGAAATGCTGTGTAAAAAATGGATTGCGGCATGATACGTTCGAATGATACGTTCGAATGATACAACTTCTAAAGATAAGGCGCAACCGGGTGACACCCACAGCGACATGCAGCTAAGATGTGCAAGATACGAACCAACCACTACGGCACCCACTATAGAAATATTGCACCCTTTCCCCTCAAAAAAAACTAGCCGTGCCGCCAAGACCCGCAGACCAGGCAAAATGGTTGATGAGCATTTGCGCCCGTTTACTACACGCTGATGTCAGCATCTCCATGTAGAAGTTAGAAAGAGAATTGAGTATATTTCACGTGCGTGTATCTCCTGTGACCTCTTGCACGCTCGTTGTTGAACTTTCTGTTTCATCCTCGTTCGTCGAGCTCGTACTTGCAATACCCGGTGATAAAACCGCGAGGTCCCATGATCAGAAGCGATAGCGCGACTTAACGATGTAGACCCCCAGCCACGGAAGGTTATGAATCCAGATGATTCGCGTAAGCGGACAGCAAGCGGCGGGATAAAACGTAGGACTGGGCAGTGTTATGCCGCCTAGGAAGATCTCGGTCCCCCGGCAATCTTACCATAGATGACGGGACGAAAGCTTCAAGTTCGTCGATAAACCATCTGATTTCTTTTAACACCTTCTCCGACTTTCTCTGGGCAGAAAGTGCCCAACGAATTTTTGACAGCGTCGATATTCCTGTCCGCTTCGATGGCCATACAACCTCTGAAGAGGCCAGTTCCGATGAAGTGAGTGAACTAACCCTTCTCCCAGTGAAAGCTCGTAGACCTCTCATCGGCTTTTCCACAATATGCAATTTCCTCATCGCACCTGCATCCCCAAAGAAGTGAACGTTCCATGCCAAGAGCTCGCCGAATCTTCGGAGGACTTGTGGATTTCTTAGCCGTTCATGGAGCTCGGTATTACCAGCAAGACCGACCGCCTCACCCCAGAGTGAGAGTCGTCGTCGTTCAGCGTTGAGTTTGGTAATGAATGCTCCGCTTTCTTCTCCGTACGATTGCGCGGCTGATAAACGCTCGATAACCGTGATGGTACTTATTAATATGCCTGTGAGGCCGACAACTAAACCTACGGCATCCATGCTGGGGACAACAGCTAACATTTCAGCGCTGACGATTTTTCCCGCCGGGCTTGACCCTGTCGTTGATGTCTCCAGCGTTGGTGCAGTCTATGGTGGTGTGGAAATGGTAGCGGTAGCCGCGCAGTGGTGTGGTGGTGGTGATGGTAGTGGTGTGGTGGTGGTGGTGGTGGTGATTGGGCACACAGCAGAGGAGGTAGCGATGCGTGTTGTAAAAGAAAGGAAGGAATGTGAGCAGCTGATCGAGAACAACCAAAATTTATCATTTGTAGCTACCGGTAGTTGGAGAAAGGTACACACACAAAGAGGCACAAATATAGGCACTGCCGGAACTAGAAAATGCACCATTTCAAAAGCACAGCAGTCATAGATTTAAGGCACTTTTGGTGGGAGTCCAGCATTTTCAAAAAGTCACAAGCCGAAATGGCACGCAATAAATGGTATTAGGACGTTCAAAAAGGCACGGAAATTGGTTCCAGCATCTCCTAGTTCCCTTTTTACCATACAACCGGTGCCTTTGCATTTTTCATTTGTCTGGGGAAAGGGCACGAAAAGCACATCTCCGACTCCCTTAGAGTGTGGAAAAGATGGTGGGATGGAATTCAACCTAGAAGGCAGTGCATTTGTGAGACACCGGGAGAACCTTGCGCATGCTGATAGCGATTGCCTTGAACATCTACCATCAAAGGATAGCATAACATCGCAAGCACTAGCTAGAAAAATATGCTTAGCGCTTCGGATAGTTGGCAAAAATATTGCATATTCTGTCCCACTCAATTGTGCAGATCAATGGACCTGTCGCTTGAGTCTGTGATAGGTAGCAATAGCGCTCCGGCGGGAACGATGAGGCTACCGTCAATATCCTCGGTACAGGGTAGAATCATAGTGGTGCATTTTTCATTCCTAAACTAAACCACATATATGAACGAACAAGGTTTGTTCATTCTGCTGGGCTCATGGCTGGCCGTTATATATGAGAGTCGCCAAGCCGCAACGCTATAAAGTGCGATTGTAAAATTTAAAATACTACATAACTTTGTACAAGAGAGACGGTATCTGTCGTTTATTGTAAATCGAAAAACCTATTTACGGAACTCCAAGAATAATAAGTTACCCCTGAAACGGAATCACAAGATTTAAAAATATTTCTTCGTAGAAATCCTTCATAAAGCATCAGACGACGTTGCCGAGCAAAGTAGCCGGACTCATCATTGAGGTAAAGGTAATGAATGACCTTAAGACGCTAACTGTATTAAGTGTACCTCATGTCTAAATTCATTAGTCTCGGAATGTAGTACACGAACGCGGCACACGCCGAGATAGTGGGAGCTTATGCGATAGTTAAACGCAGTCCCGTCACTACACACGATTGTGTCATATGCCAAATTAGTTATCTCGCAATCTAGATTGCGTTAATCTAGAGACACTGCTACGAACTGTCATCTAGTCAATGCATCGCGCATCCACTAGACCGCTAGTACAATCAAACCTTAATTAGACGACGGAGCGATGATCGCTCATACATGTATCGATTTAGTATCACTCGTACGCTTTTGTGACCTTGTTGCAGTACAGGCTGCATGAAGATTGCTTGTACGGAGAAGAGAGCAAAATCTGGAGAGCCAAAGAGTCTGCCTACCATTGAAAACACAAATGATCACTAACTCAAGGGCCGATTCTCTTTGTAGAATGTCAAAAACGCAGATGCAACGCCATGACTTGGCCGATTCGGAAGCTATGTGGATTATTCGTCGCTTATGTTTGACATCCCCAAGAACGCTAGACATAATCTGCAATTCAGATCTTACGGAAAACGTTACATGAAAGCCAGTTAACAGTACCCATAACACAGATCGATCAACACCTACCTCACCCACCACCTCCAGAGGAGGGCGATACCAGAAGGTTCAATTCCTTGCCTACTTAAAAATTGTAACTCACTGAACAACAGGGTTCTCAATAGTCTCTTCCGGACTCGTGAGTGTATAGCCATCCCGGACTATGATTCTCCGCGCAGGAATTTCTCGCACTAGGGCCAACCTGGCTCACATGTACACCGAGTGATAAATCCATGATGCGAGTGATGGCATGGTGATTTGGCACCATTGTCGCGGGATAGAGTTCATCAAGTGGTCTCAGTGGTCCGTTATGGTGTATAGTGGCTACTAGCTGCCTAGATGCATTGTATCCATGATTAAAGGAATCATTTTGGAATGGAAAACTCGTAGTTTTTTGTTTGATTTAATCATACTGTATTCACTCTACTTTGAGTACGACAGAGCCCATATCCACTCCGCCTCCAGGCGAGCCGGCTAGATGGCGGAGCTCCCCACCCGCTACCATTCGTCCCCGGAAAAACTCATAGTAACACGCGGCAACCTCCACGACGGCCCGACAGATCCCCGATCCGGGCAAAGGTGTGTTCGCTCCTGCATCAACCTCGACCGGATTGCTGAGCCCGAAACGACTGGCAGGCACTCAGACTATTGAGAAAACGGCCAAAAAATTCTGCATCAGCATTACCGACAGATATTGCATAACGTATAAAGGACACTACTCGGATCCGGTGCCTATCCAGCAGTACGGCGCGGAATCCTGCCGTGCTTCTAACTATCAAGGGTTAAACAAACTCAATTTATGCTAACAAAATAGGACCTGCTACCGGCAACACTGCCGGCCCAAGTACCTCGGATGCTTACTCCCAGTAGCTACTGGTTTCCTATAGGTATATACTAGCACAGGTGGCGGCTCTGCCGCCCCAGAGTGGCAAAGCCGGATGGTGTGGTTGATGGAATCTTCCCCTGAAACTTCTACCACATACCCATAACAACTTCACAAACATTTGTCCAATAAG
>Ga0307515_10007128_pt1 | contig 22199 bp, 14 predicted proteins | sample 17_EM_MG_FD_194513 | JGI IMG/M metagenome (GOLD analysis project Ga0307515, IMG submission 194513) | Populus trichocarpa ectomycorrhiza microbial communities from riparian zone in the Pacific Northwest, United States - 17_EM | ecosystem: Host-associated > Plants > Roots > Unclassified | place...
TTTTAAGCGGAAATAAGTAAAAAAAGCGACGAAAAGTGAAATAAGCTGTTACTTTTTAAGCCAGGGTATTTTCGCCTCAATTAAGTGCTCGCATAAGTAGCAGAATAAGCACAAAAGATGATAAGTGTGAAATAAGTATCATTGGATTCGATAAGTAAATAAGTACACTTTTACTCTACGCCCTTCAACCGAGAGAACCCGTAAGTTCCGAAACCCCCCCGCATGTTTTCCCCACTACATGCCAACCACTACGACAGGACCGGGCTCACACTCGATACTATTGGCGCCAGTACAACCGCCGCTCCAACCGACTGGCGTGCTGCTTTCCGATCCCGCCCAACTTACCCCACTCACCCTGTAATTTTGGCCGGCAACGATGATGCCACCCAAATTCACTCCGGGCATAAAGCGAACAGAGGTGGTCTCGCAAGACACGAAGCACGAGCTACTACAGCAAGGAACGAGGGCGGATAACATGGAAGGAGAGCGAGAAATGAACGGCAGAACGAACGTGTGCAGTCGATCAAGAGGAGTACATCTCAGAAGGCAACGCTCCTTACTCCCCGGGCGCTGACGTGCCAATGGCTGCTAATAGGCCGGCGATTGAGGGAGGTCCTGACTGCCCAGTAGGGATCGTGATTGTCACGTTCCCAAGTGTAGAGTCTGGGTGGGGGTCATGTCGTGGGGAGAAGCACGGAAAGGGAACGAGGTGCCTGGGGTGACCATAGCGGATGCTGAAGGAGGAGTAGACAGATTTGTGAACGTGGGTGTCTGGGGTGACGGAATCACAACCGGTTGTGGGCGTCCAGGGGTGGTGTTGAGGGAAATGGGAATGATCGTCCTAGGACCGGCAGTGGACTGGTTTTCACCAGAATTGTCGGACGTCTCATCCATAAGTCTCTGTTCGCTGGCTTGGTTGACCCTTCTAACGACACCAGCGGTGTCTCCGTTGATGATGTCTCTCGCCGCCCTGATCAAGTCCTCTCTCTCGTTGCGGTCGGCTTCGTCCGCGCTGGAACCGGAGTCGGAGGAAGTAAGTTGTCGATTGGAGAGAGGGGGGCCTGTTCCCTGTTTTCGAGTGTGGCGGGGTCAACTGGGGCCTTGTAGATCTTGTCAAGGAAGAAGTCGTCCGAGGATGATGTTTGCCTCACTCGGGAGGTACCTAGAAAATAGGGCAAAAGGAAAGACAAACGCAGTGTTGACGGACCTGATGTCGTTGACGCCGTTGATGGCGACCATCTACACCGACGCTCCTGATTGCACGCAGGAAAAGAGGATCACCACAGAGTCGGTTCAGGTTAGAGATACCGTCAAACTCGTACCTGGAGAAAAAGTTCCCGCTGACGGCACCATTATCCGGGGATCGTCTACTGTAGACGAGAGCGCCGTCACCGGAGAGCCCCTTCACTCTGACCCAGAGCGAACAAATTCCGGCTCTTTTACCTTGGGTAACCTCCCTGCCCACGCAGCAGGAGGAAGAGGGCAAATCCTCAACTGTTCCTTTGGCTGGTCCCATGTTGTCAACTACAACTCATGTTATTCTGGTCCATAGTATTTGATAGTTTAAGTAAGAAATAAGTTGCTCGAAAAGTATTCAAAAAAGTGGAAAAGCGTCGAGAAGTAAAAAAGTGCCTGAAAAAGTAATAAGTGACAGAAAAGTGCTGAAAAAGCAAAAAAGCGATTTTGAAGTTTGCTGATGCCTTGGCTCTGTCCTTCATAGTACACCGATGGCCTCAAGGCTAAAGAGCGGGAGGAAAGAGAGGCCAGGTTGGCGGGACCCCGACCTGCTATTCGGAATTTACTCAGAGAACCCGAATATCCATCGCTACACGGCATTCCCTACCGCCGATAAGCTCTTCGCCCGGCACCCTATCTGGCAACAGGCCAAAGTCGAGTCCGATAGGAGGCTGATATTCGAGGAACATGCCGAGTTGAAACGATAGGAAATGGTTCGTATCGTCTCCGTCGGGATCACCTGGCCGCGACGCGACTCACTCCCTTATTTTCTCGTGTCGTAGTGAGAGAGTAGAGCAGCACGCTCCAGGTGCATCGGGGGACTTGCCAACTTGTTCAAAGAATTGCTGGTCGGCGTGTTGACGAGATGGCGAACCGCGCATTCGATGGTACTCGAATCAGACGTTTGGAAGACCGGTCCGGAGGTTCCCCACTTTAAGTATGTTACTCGCTTTCGAGGACTACAGTACGTGAGAGAATTCGAGGAACAGACGAAAAGGGCACAAGTGGAGAATAATAGGAAGAAGGGGGCTGAGAGCGCAGTCCGGAAAAGTTAGGTGGGCCTGTCGATTTTCACTCATGCTGGTCAAGTTTTCCAGGCAGAAAGTCGACCCGACTGATGAATCGGTATTGCAGGCTATGCTGCGGGAAGCAAAAGAAGAGGTGGGGATAATTTGGCCTTAGATGTGGACGAGATCGAGATACTGGGAAGGGTCTGTCCGCCAACCCGGTCGCTGAGCGGTCCTAGAGATTGGCCCTACATGACGAGTCTCAAGTGTTGCGTTCGACAGTTCCAAAATGACCTCGGTGGAGGCGTTTCTGGATGAAAAACCGCACGGACCAGCCCCAGACGCAGACGACACACCTCCACCATCTTCGCCTTCCTTGTCATCCCTGATATACCCCAAGTCGAACCCGCCGCTGTCTTCCATCTCCCTTTCAATTGATTCACAGACCTCCATTATCTTCGAGAGCGATCCGCCCCGTACTAGGCATGGAAGATTGAGATGGGCAGATTGCGGGGTGGGCTGCAGACAGGGTATCAGAAAATTTTGGTCGTGAATGAAGATCTGAAGAAGTCTGGTGAGTGACTTGTCGTCTGTAGGGTGCTCATCTCACCCTGGGTATCTAGACGCGATCATTTCCCAAGCGGGCCGACCGCGTACTTCAAGCTGACATCGACCGAACTCTCAAAACGCATCTCTGTGAGTCCGTTCGGGATGCAGTTCGTTGGAGACGATCGCTAACGCCACTAAATTGCAGGGTCACACCCGGTCAACAGTTCATCTTCCTGAGCCCGTTTTGAACAACTTCGTGACAGGATCGGGGCATACCGTTGGGAGGATGTTCCAAATAATGTTCCCCCCGTGCACTAGTTCCAAGGCCGACAGGTGGTCACGCTGCATAACCGACAAAACTTTCTAATCTTCAGGCATCACAGGTTCGTTTCGTCCTGACTCTATAACCCTGCAACGACGAGCTGATTCGTGGGCGTCCAGGTATGCCTTCAGATCAACGAAGGAGGCGTTGCAAGAGATGGGACCTCACTTCACCTCGAAGTTGAGGTCACTGAGAACCGGATTGCCTGCCGTGAAGGAATTCGAGGAACTCTCGACGAAGCTGGAGTTTGATGAGTTTGATGACACGGTGGTAGACGGAGGACAGTCTGAAGGCAAAATCACAAACCGATCACCTCGGAGGAGGCTGATGAAGGTGGAAGAGGGGAGGAGGACGTGGAAGATGGAGAGCCGAAATCTAAGCCAAGGAAGGAAACAAAGCTGCCAGCATCTGATGAATACCAATGACGATGGAAGGTGAGTGATCCCGGTTCGCTTCTTGTTGTACCGTACTGACCGGATGTCCCAGCCTTAGCTTGAAACCACCAGACATACATTCTTTTTGTAACCTTTATCGTTTGTCAATGATCGATGATCTCCTGCATTTTCTTCCGTTACCCTACGGATAATTCGCACCGCGTGGCTCTCGCATTTTGGTTGTGATATCAAGGCCGACAACGAGAAATGGACAGCTATTCGGGCTGAATTCTCTGTAAGCTCTTCGTCAGACATATCGGCTGCGGAGCCTGGGCGACTCGTCGGGGGGCTGCATTTTCTGTTTCTTGACTTGGCTTGCTCAAGAGACACAGCCGACGAGAGGGAGGGGAGTGAAGTCCCTCATCCGTTCACGGGCGAGCATCAAGTCTCCCCGTCACTTCCCCGCTCACTACAGACACCCAGAGCGAATCGGGGCACATCGTGACCGTCGGGAGAAGCAACTACATTGCTCTCATATCCAACGTCCTCCTCGCCCTCTAGGACGGAGACAAGTTGGTGAAGTCGAGCCCCCGATAGCATGGGGGTTGCCGAGCAGGGATCGAGGACTACAGAGACGCACAAGCCCTTACCCTCTCGTGCTACGGCCCCAAAGTATCTCCATGCGTGTCAGTTAGTCGGGAGAGTGTATCCATGACGCCCCTTCGAGCTTTTGGAGCATTGTAGAAAGAGAGCCTCGGCGACGAGGTGGGCGCCGGCCGTCCTCTTGGTTGCGGGTCGTGATCAACTGGACCGGTCGTCAAGTTGTTGGACCGCCTGAACCTGTGACTTTGGTCAACCGTTCCGCGCATGCAAGTTCACTCGCGTGTCCTGGAGGTAGTGACGAGGGATGTTGCATATATGTAAGCACTGGCGCCCCGAAGTTACAAACGGGGGCGTCACATTGAAGAATTGAAGAATATTTGCGGCGCCAGAGCGGCAGTTAGATCGCGTGCGGCGTACCCCTACTTAGTGGGCGAATCTCTTCGCCGGCTCGGGAAATCTGTGGCCAACGTTCAGCTCCCCGTGTGGCGCCCACGCAATCAAAACAGCCCCTCGCGATGTGCATGGATATGTATACAGATTCTCTGGCATAGAACCTAGATATGAATACGAGAGATTGCAAATGAACGCACGACTACTATATACCTAACTACTCGAATGAGACTGAGTACATGTGGTGAACAGAAAGTAGACATATCGAGAGAGGAAAGGGAAAGCACTGTCCGTAGGTCACTCGTACAGCTCTATAATGACAGGTTCTGGTAGTTTAGGATCGGACAACGCAAGAAACCGTCCATCCCACATCTGATTATTCCAATAAGTTCTCCAGTGGTGAGGCAGCCACATGACTCGTTTCTTTCTCGAGTCAAGTATCCAGCCATCATCCGTAACCTTGTGGCCATAAGAAGATTCCCAAGGGCATCCACCTGACCGATCATCATCACCCCCGACAGGCTCCAGCCCGATGGTATCGGACCCTTCACCCCTGATGATTTTATAACCGCGGGAGTCATGCCAGACTTCCCGTCCGTCCCGAGTGAACCACTGGTGGGACGCATACCAGGTAGTGGTACCCACAAGATGCTTGCCGGTAGACGTGTCATAAATGTCTAGGCCCTCGTTCGATCTCGCCGTGATGGCAAGGTAATTAAAATCGGGGGATATCGATGCGGAGTCCGGCTTTCCGGGAACCGATGGTGGGTGATTGAACACTACGGTCCGGACGCTGTCACGAATGTCCGCCCTGGCATCAAGAACACAGTCCCCTGTAGGTAGGTTCCAAGTGGCGATCTTCCCCTCACCAACAACAACGACGGTGTCCGCAGTCACCCCCAGACCACAAATCTTCATTCCTGTGTCGACGACCAACCGCGGGTCACCATATTTGAGGTCAACGATTGTGGTTATGTTTCCTCCCAACCGTCCAGTTGCTATTAATGATTTGTCTGGAGAAAATGCGAGAACGAAGTGGGTTTGCTCGGCAGGTTGAGGTGGAACGCTGGAGGGGGAATTGATTGGATCTGTTGTACGCCACAGCTGAGTTTCATGACCTTGGGAGGTGATGATCGATTCTCCGTCTGGGGAGAGAAATGGTCTGATCCAACCATTCGCTGGCCCAGATACGAGTTTTCGGTGAAGGACATAGCCAGTAGGGGATTCCTTCCAGAGATGAACTTCTTGACCAATGTCGGATCCGCAAGCGAAGAAACGACCATCAGAGGAGAAGGAGAGCCCCTGGAAGTCGCTGCCGCCCACGAAATTCAGGAGAAACTTGGAATCTTGGGCGTCCCATATCAGAACTGCTTCTTGGAGGATGAAGGCAAGCCGGGAGAGGGTGGGAAGGAACAGAGATTCTTTTGAGTGACCAGCATAGTCTGGGGCAGGCAAAGACTCGATCTCTGCCAGCGTGTGTTCTATGGTAAACCCGACTTCGCATATGATAATGGACCCTGGCTTCACAGCGGCGAATCGGATAAATTGACCATGAGTCCAAATTTGGGCCACAATGTATCCTTCCGAGACATAATGGGAATGTATGTGTGTTGCTGAGATGAGATTGTAGGCGGAGATGACAGTGTCTGTGTTAGAAGAAAGTTTGTATGCGATCGCAGCCATCTTGCCGTCCATGGAATATGTGGATAAGAAATACAATGAAGAGGGCACATATAGTTCCATAGGGATGTTGCCGATCTGACCGCCTGTCTGAAGGTCCCAAGTGGTGGATCCGATCAAGCGACGATGGACCCGTGTCAATGAGCGGCTGTCTGGGGAGAAACTAAGCCACCCGCCGTCTGAATAGGGGTGTGTGAAGGTGTGGAGTCGCTCAAGAGTTACTGCATCCAGAACTTCTGTACTTCTGAGCAGGCCAACCGCAACGAACCTGCTACACGATGACCATGCAACAGTCCGAATCTCGTCGCTATGGTTCACAGTTGCGAAATTTGGTCCCCACGAGATTGGTACCCCACACACAACCCTCGCCAGGCGATGAATACATTGTTTGTATAGCTTCCACACCATCGACGTTTGGGGGGATAAGAGAAGCGCAGAGTGATAGATATGCCGAGCAGAGGTGCTGATAACCTCGAAGGATCCGACCACAAAACGAATGTAGTCGTTGACGAGGCTGATAGTTGGTGGGGCCTAAATCCATTCTGAGTAAATCTAGTGGAAAGATCCAAGGCGGAACTCAACGCACATCCAGCCACCTCACGGCCGCTTCCAATGCGTTGACCGCCTCCCTTGCCGCACCGAGGATGCTGAGCACCTCCAACCAGAATATGAACTTTCCCTCCAGGAAACGGTGCAGGGAGGATGTGATTTTGAGTCTGTGGGCCGGTGTCGTGTCAACAAGATGCTTGTGCCACGACCTACAAGCATATTCCAAAGCTTGGTTAATGCATTCATTGGTCCTCTCCTTCAAGTCGTCGACCTCAGAGTTGATTACACCATCCGGGAGCTTACACATGTTCCGCTCCAGGCTCCGATTCATCAGCCCTAGGCAGCAAATCAGAAGCTCCGTGTGTTGATCGGGGGGGTAGACATGAAACCTCGGGTTGGCGCACCGGGACGGATCGACGATGAAGTCAGGAAACGATTTATGGAACGGTCGGACGGGGTGGTCGTTGTCCTTATGGAGGATGAGGAGCGAGTGTGCCGATGACAGAATGGGGGACACCTCTTCAATATCAAAGCCCAGGAGCGTAGCGATTGCGGACGGAGAAAGGGGATTTGCAGCAAGGACCACAGCACCGAGAACAGAGCGGACCTTCGGATCATCCCGTGGGTAGCCGTCGCCGAAGGCCTCTTGAAAGATCGACGTGTAGAGAGAATCGAGAGTCATGTCCGCCGTAAATTTGGTCATCCCCTCGAATGTACTGCTCTCCGGCGAACCCAGGAGGCGATCTAACTGTCTCTTGGGACTGTTGTTCTTGTGGCCGACAAACCTGACCGTTGCCACGGCATAGACAAACAGTCCCGCGGCACGCTCACAAAGCTGGTCCAGCTGCTCCTTGGTCGGCCAGCCATCCAGCCCACGTTGGTGACCCGCAAGCTCCGCGAACCTGTTCTTGAAGAATAGCCGAATGTCGCTGTTGACCCGACTTGATTTGACCTCGTGGAGAATGAATATGTCCGTGATCTTTTCCAACAACGGCAGGCGAAACCCATTTCGGATTCGTGGCTCCGGCCGACCAGTGACGAAGACTTTCACCTTCGGGATCTTCGATACAAACTGACCAAGGACAGACAGGATCGCAGAAGCGGGCTCCTCGTCCTTGCACTCGTCCAACGCGTCGATCACAATCACAGTCGAGATAGAAGATTCGACGAGTGGTTGAACGATTAACTTTTCCATCTGGTTGCACAGCGACTTGTAGGCGATTCCCGGATTGGACCGTGCAAGCGGAAGAAATATCGATCGAAATTCTGTGTACTTTCGTGCGAGTTGGACGGCCAGGGTGGGGAATATGAAGTGGAGGTTGCTCCGGTCGTCGAAGTCTCGGGAGCAGAAGAACGAGGCACCGAGCTGATTATCTGCGAACAGCCTCTCCGCGGCCGTCTGCGCAATTGTGCTCTTTCCTGTCCCGGCCAATCCATTGAGCCAGTAGACTGGGGGGCTGCCGAAGTCTCTTGACCAGTGCTCGATTTCGTCCAGGATTGCTCCGCGGGTTCCCTTGAGGCAACCATTACGGCCGCCATGGCAATACTCGGCTCCCTTTGCGGAACGGAACTGGTTGAGGATGGCCACCTCAGCTGTCGGAGATTCCTGTCAGGGGTCTGTGATCGGATACAGGAGATATTCTGACCTGGGTCCTGTCGAGAGGTCATTTCACTTGCTCAGACGCAAAGGATGAGGAGGGGCACTCACTATCGCTTTGCATTCTCGCTCATAGTTCGTCATTCGTTGCGCCATCTGTCTCCCCGTCAACATCGAGAATAGCATCAAGGTGATGAACCAACCCGGTAATCAGAGATAGTCTCCCGCAGATCTTCGAGAAGCCCGAGTACATTTTCATCGTCTTGAACGTGATCATCAATCCGCTGCAGCTCTTGCCTCTCGTAGAAGGACCGCAATCTCCCCTCGATGTCCTTGAGCTTGCTGGAAGGAAGTCAATGTCGAGTCTCAAAAGAGATCTAAGGGTGACATACCATATCAGTTCACGCCTGCGTCTCTGCTCATCCACGCTGCCTGGAAGCGTCGCAAAATCCTCTTCCAATGCGGCCGCACGTGAGAGGAGATCTTCGATTTTGTTTCTCACTACGAGTGTTTCCTATGGATGAATCCGTCAAGAACCAATTTTGAGTGGGAGATGGTCGGCGGACTTGATGTTTCCCATAAACGGTGGAGAATGCTCCTAGGAAGGCTCGGAGAAGCCCAAACTTATCTTCGGCTTCCTCTGCGACATAGAAAAGAATGGGGCCAGCCCCGTGCGGGGTGTTCCTCCGGTCTCTCTCCGGAACTGGCAGAAGTCAACGGAAAGGAGATGGCACGATCGTCTTGACACGTACTCTCAGTCTGCTCTGTCAGTTTTCCCACTCCCTGTCCGGTGCCATAAGTGTACCCTCCTGATATGAAGAAACAGAGAACTGGATGAGCGTCGGTCGTAATAGTGAGGATCAGAGGCACCCACCGGTACGATCGCCGCCACGTCTGGTGGCACCGTCCACAATACCACGGGTCGATGTTTCCGGGGCGGAATGACCTTGGTCTTTGCTCTTCTCTTCGTAGGATGTGATCCGGGAAGGTCCGGGGTTGCCGTCATCTGTCGCCACAATCGAATTAGATCGATCTGAAGTTCCGAGTCGCGACGAGAACGATCTCGGTTACCTTGGGGATCGGTATTTAACTCTGGTCTGAAGCGGAGTGGACCAATGTTGATGGGGGTCCCCAGATTGATGCGTTTCCGAGCAGGTTCTGGTGATTTCTTGCGCTTTTTGTCGGACATGTAGTTCGTTGGTTGGGAGTGGGAGGAAGGTCGGTTGAGTAAAGTTACGTTCCCTAGACTTGCGAGAGCGCCCCAGAATGCTGGATAATTGCGTCGAAGGTGGTCCCCGAGCTCTCGATGCTTCACGGATGTCGATGAGAAGTTGAAGGTGCGCCCGAACTGCGGCCGATCTAGATTTCGGCGTTCGCCACGGTGATGCCTATTCCAGGCTCTCGGAGATCCTGCGGCCCCGCCAGACGAGTAAAAAATGACGACGAGTAATGGCACACAAAACCGGTACTTGGTACAGATGCGTCCAGCCTAAGCGGTGTTTTTGGTGGCCGCAAGAAACAAGATACGACAATTCTGCACCACGACCCGGGAATTTCTGTAGATAATTCAAGAGAACGTGGGCGTTGGGCCGCGTCGGTTCCAAGTTCAGACTCTGTCTAAACCGCGACGCTCCCTTCCATATCCCGGTTACTTATACTACCCACGGGAATTAGAGATGTGGAGTGGTTCGCGGAATCGATTCATCAACTAGATGCGACCCTGCACAACTGGGGAGGAGGGTGTCCCCCCCTCAGATGTCGATTCTCGGCTACTGACGGTGACATTACACTACTAGGGCCCACGATGATCGGAGATGACAGTGTGGAATCGATTTACCTCCCAGACGGACGGACTGCTTGCCTCAAGCTGAGCGCTGAACTCGGGCTGACGTACCAACTGTCGAAGATACCGACGGGAACATAATTTTCGTTCGCGTCTCGTGTCGCAGCCCAAAGCCAAACGTACACTATTCCGTGCTTCGGCGTTGTCACTTTTATTCGCAATATCCAGGGCCTGGGGTCAGCTTTTCTGACATCTAGATAAGCTCCCGCCACCTCCAGGAAACAGAACTTCCCGGCGACATCTCCTACCGGTTTCTCCTACACAGTCTAGTTGCGAGATCGAGTGTGAGAAACTTCCACTGCTTCAGGGCACCTCCCAAGTGTTTCCCGGTTGTCACCGACGCCGGTCTCAATCATGTACCTACACTGTGACCCCCCATCCCATACCGCACAGCGTCAGGTCTGCTGTGTCACGCTCAACTTCTCCCCTAGATTGGGGGCGAAAGTGTAGAAATTGGAGACACCAGAAGAGCTTTTGTTGCTGTTAGACAAGGTCGACAAAGAGGGCGCAGGTACTATGATTCCGTACGTCTATCCTAGACCACCATTCGTGTTCCGGCGTCCCTCATCCCCTTGCGTGTTGTCAGGCAACCTGGCCAACCACCGGCCCCCATCACAGAGGGCTCACGTGCAGCCAGTCAACTTCAAAATTCTCTACCAACAACAATCCCTTCGCAGTCCACACCGACAGAGTTGACTCATACAGCTCTAACCGTCTCAGGGTCGTTCGGTCCGTCAATCTGGTCGCTGAGCGGTCTTCGAGTTTGGCCCTACGTAGTGAGTCTCGAGTGTTGCGTTCGACCGTTTCCGGAATGACTTCAGTGAAGGCGTTTCTGCACGAAGAACCGCACTGGCCGGCTCCATACACAAGCGACACATCCTCACTACCTTTGCCTCCCTTGTCATCTTTGACATTGTCTCAAGTCGAGGTCGCCGCTGCCTTCCATCTCCCTTTCGATCGTTTCACAGACCCCCGTTATCTCCGAGAGCACCAGTTCTGCAGACCATCCCGTACTGGGCTGCGACGTTACAGACCTCGTCACGCCTGGAATTGAGTGGTCTAATGCAGGTGCAGACACCAAGGACGAGGTGGGTGGAGGGTTCGGTGGACGATTAGATATCTGGGGGTTAACGGGCTGGTATCTCGACTTGCTCGTGAAGATCCTTCTTGGAGGCTACCGACAATAGGCGTGGCTCGGTATAGTGCAGCCGGGTGGAAACAATCTTCTACTATTGACCGTTGTAATCCTATACTTGTCTTGGATATCTATTAATCCTCAGAGACGCGGTAAGCGTGTAGTAACCCCAGTCGGTCGTTTTCCGTCCTTCTCCATCAATGCCCTCAACGCGCTTTGAGCACGGGCTCAACTTCTGGTCCCCCCATCCAGGTACTATGCGATGTGATACCTTCGACCTCGTACATGGATCTAGGGGGATGAGAGGTTCAGGGACATAGTTCCAATCGAACGGTTCAGAACGGGCTCGGATTGGGAGGGAGTCTACGACCAGGTACTCAGATCGGTACTCCACCTCAAGCGCCTGTTTGCTCCCCAACTTATGCAACCTATCGGCAAGAGCGGATATGCAGTCGTCGAAAGATGTCCAACAGTGGTGGGTCAGAAAAGTGTGCAATGCCGTGGGCGAGGAATATGACGAAAATGTAATCTTCCTGGCATGCGAGACACCGGCGGTGGGGTTGTGGGCGTGAAATCTGCGGCAAAAAAACGGTCCCCACGGATAGGAGCGATAGAGTCTGCGGGATGGTCGATAGACGGTGTAGTCAAGGCAGAGACTAGCACCCTTGGTAGCTGGTTTGGTGTCCTCAGCTTGGAGGCCAGCGTACAGGTCAAGACGTACGATTGTGTCATAGAGCTTCCGGTGCGGCGGCAGCCCCTCCGTTTGAGTTCCATTCCAAGGATGTCCTGTATGCACAGCTTCAGGCAGAGGTACTACGAAGGTGTGTGAACCTTGAAACCGAGACGTGAGTTGTAGGTTCTTACCTTCTTGAAGTCATTCAACGAATAGCAGCCCCATGGTTCCCAGCTGCTTCGATGCCAATAGCTTCCATCTGCCCCATGTTGGAAAGAGTTCCCGGGCTCCATTGAAGGCATCTGTTGAGTGCTCGGTTCTGGATCGATGGTTTGGCTGGCTTGAACAACGGGGAACCACCGCAGGAAGCTTAATGTGTCTCCAGGATATCTGCCAAGTGCTCGTTGCTAAACCTTCCATCCGGACCGCGCTTCAGTCCAAACGTGCGAGTTTTAATCAACGAATTGTGGATCAGCCGTGGAAACTCACCCTTTGGCTGTCGAGTTGTAACGTCGGTTTTGCCAGCCTGAATCTCTTCCGACTTGGCCTCGCATCAATCCAACGTTCCGGGAAAAAGCCATAGGCTTTCCTCTCGCCGGTGAAACATTCTTCTTGAGGGGGGAGACGAAGGTGAGTCGACTCATGCCGGAGGAGAGATGAGGAACGCGTCAACGGGTTTGGCCCGCCCGCTACGCGGCGCGTTCATTGTGGCTAAGTTAGATATTGCGTCCGACCCTTAGGCAAGCATCCAACCCCTCTGAGCTGTTTGGACAAGCTGCAGCGCAATCGACAGGAGACTCGGGGTTATCTCGCCCGGCGCCGTCAGAGCCATTCCAGAAATCGTTCTCCAGGATCTTAAATGGTCCCCAGAATTGCACCTTACTTCCGTTCGTGAACACGCTTGCTCGACGTCGGATGGTCCAACCGAATGAAACTTTGCTCCGCCCCCGGTCCTCGTCGCGCAACCACAGACGCCTCAGCCACCTCGATCCGTCCAAAGCCAATCAACGTCCAACGACTCCAACCCCAAGTACAGCGAGTTGGCCGGAATCTCGGCGCTCCGTCCCGACCCAACCGTGCACTCCGGACTCCTTTCTGATGTTGAACGCCAGGCCATATACGCACACAGGCACCCTCTCCGCTGATTAAAGATTGTGTATAGGCAGAATGCGCCCAATCCAGAAGGGGTGAGGACAATGAGACCGTCACAGCGCATCCCGCTACCAACACGAGTGGAGGACGCAACTCGTAGGGACATGTTATCAGAGCTCATGCACCGGCTAATCCATCCTTCATACAAAGTGGCGCCTGGAATTGAGTGATCTAATGCAGGTGCGACCCCCAAGGACGAGGATTCGGTGGACGGTTAGAAATTGGTTAACGGGCTGGTGATCTTTCTTGGAGGCCGCTACCAATAGACGTGGCTTTGTATAGTGTAGTGGGGTCGAAGTCAATCTTGTAGTCTCAATTCTATGCTTTGCTTGGATATCTGCTGGCCCTCAGAGACGCGGCGAGCGCACGAAGCGGCCAACGAGTCTGGTCGATCGTTTTCAATTCCTTTCCATCAATGCCTTCAACTCGTTTTAAACCTTCCTCCATAAGAAACAAGACTAAGGTGCGGGAGGTGGCTAGGAAGCTCAAGCGAGAAAAAGAGTCAATGAAAGCTACAGTATAGGCCGGCAATAACCAAGGCCGAAGTAGCAGATCCTGCGGCGAAGAAAGTGCGTTTCCCTTCATCTCGTTGCCGGGGCAACTGGTCAGACAACGTTTGTTTCTACTTTAGAAAAGATAGGCTTAGAACATCCCCAAGATCCTCGACAGCTAATGGGAGTTTGACCCTTCCGTATTGACCGCCGATTCACGGCAGGCATGGGATAATGCGTGGAACTCTCCACCTCTCGACCTATCTAGGGTTTGAATGGCCCAAATACAATACCTACGAACGGTGCATCCATAGTTCCAGAAACCTTCGCTGACATAGACTTAGGCCCGTTCGCGCCGTACCTCTCGGATTAGGGTCCAAACACCCCGGGGCCGAGTTCATCAGGAGGAAGAAGGGACGAGGATTCGAGATGGGCAGGATTTCGGGGTGGGCTGCAGACAGGATATCAGAGAGTGTCGGCCCCAAATGAAGATGTGAAGAAGCCGAGTGAGTGATTTGTCCACCTGTAGAGCGCTCATTTCAACCTGCTACTAGACGCGAATACGTCAATTCATCTCCCAAACGACCCAGCCGCGTACTTCAAGCTGACATCGATCGAACTCTCAAACCGCATCCCCGTGAATCCGTTCGGGACACTTCGCAGCAGGCAATCGCTAACATCACTAAATTGCAGGGTCACGCCCGGTCGACAGTTTGCTTTCCTGGACTTGTTTTGAACAACTTCGGGACGATTTTGGGGCACACCGTTGGGAGGATGCTCCAAACAACATTCCCCCTAGTACCCCAGTTCCCATAACTTTGTAACGATCAGCTGATTCGTGGGCGTCCGGGTATGCCTTCAGATCAGTGGAAAAGATGGCGTTGCAAGAGATGGGACCCCCTTCACCTTGAAGTTCCGGTAACTGAGAACTGGATTGCCTGTCGTGAAGGGGTTTGGGGAACCCCCGACGAAGCTAGAGTTCTATGGATTTGGTGACATGACGATGGACGAGGAAAGCCCAACCAACTGCCTCCGGAGGAAGTCGATGAAGACGGAAAAGGGGAAGAGGGCGTGGAGTATGGGGAGTCAGAATCTAAGCCAGGGAAGGAAGCCAAACCGCCAACGGTTGATGAATGCCGATGGCAACGGCCGGAAGGTGAGTAATCCTGGTTCGCCTCTTGTCGCACCGTACCGACCAGATGCTACAGCTCCAGCTTGAAACTACCAGACGTACATTCTTTTTGTAGCTTCTACTGCTCGTCGATGATCGATGATCGATGATCCCTACATTTTCTACCGCTACCCTACGGATAATTCGCACCCCGTGGCTCCCGCGTTTTGGTCGTGAGGCCGAGGCCGACAACGGGAAATGGACAGCTAGTCGGGCTAAATTCTTTGTCAGTTGTTCTTCATCAAATATATCGGCTGCCGGGCCTGAGCGACTCGTCGAGGAGCTGCTTTTTTTGTTTTTGATTTGGCTTGTTCAAAAGACAGTTGACGAGAGGAAGGGAGGTCTTCTCGTTGTGTCCGCCCCGAAAGTGTCTCCCCGAATTACCGAGTCTGAATACATCCTTGATCGCGGACTTGCCAAAAGCCACGGAGACGACGACCGTCGATTCGGGTCGACACTTCCTTCCAACTACTAAGCCACGGGTAAGCATCAAGTCTCGCTGCCACTTCCCTGATTGCCAGACACCTAGAGCGAACTGGAGCATCGTGACCGTCGGGAGAAGCAACGGCCTTGTTCTCATATCCAACCTCCTTGTCGTCCCCTTGGACAGAGGCCAGTTGAAGTCGAGTCCTCGATGGCATGGGGGTCGCCGAGCAGGGATCGAGGACTAGAGACACAAGTGTCACGTTCCCTCATCTTCTCGTGCTACGGCCTCAAAGCACCTCCAGTGCGTGTCAGTTTGCCAGGAGAATGCATTCATAAGGCCCCTTCGATCTTTTGGAGCGTCGTAGAGTGCCCCGGCGACGAGGTGGGCGGTTGTCCTCCACTTGGACTGTGACTTTGGTCAATCGTTCCGCGCATGCAAATTCGCTTGCGTGCCCTGGGAGTGGAAGCGAGGGATATTACATATACGTAGGCGCGAACGGCTCCAAGTTACAAACGGGGGCGCTGCATTGAAAGGTTGGAACAAACCAGAACGACGGTTGGATCGCGTGCCCCCACTTTGGATGGTCGTCTTCACCGCCATGGGAACTGGTGGCCAATTTTCAGCTTCTCGTATGATTCACTTAGGCACCCACACAATCAGAACAACCTTTCGTGATGTGCATGAACATGTGTACAGATCCGCCGGCACAGAACCTAAGTAGATATAACTACAAGTGGAGATCGCGAGGGAATACACGGCTACTACCCAAACTCGAATGAAACTGAGTGCAAGTGGTGAACAAAAGGTAGACATATGTCGGGAAAGGGAACACAAAGCATTATCCGTAGGTCACTCGTCCAACTCTATAATGATAGGTTCCGGTAGCCCAGGATCAAAAAACGCAAGAAACCGTCCGTCCCACATCCGATATTTCTTGTAAACTCTCCAGTGGTGAGGCAACCACAGGACTCGTTTCTTTCTCGAGTCAAGTATCCAGCCATCGTCCGTGACATTGTGGCCATGAGAGGATTCCCAGAGGTATCCCCCTGACGGAGCATCACCATGCTGGAGGGGCTCCAGCCCAATGACATCGGACCCTCCACCCCTGGTGATTTTCTGCCCGGAGAGAAAAATACCCGACTGGTACCAGACTTCGCGTCCGTCCCGAGTAAACCACAGATGGGACACAGAGTAACTGGTAGTGTGACCCACAACATGCTTGCCGGTAGACGTGTCGTAAATGTCCAGACGATTCGTTTCCCTTCCCCTCATAATGAAAAGGTGATTAAAATCCGGGGATATCAATGCGGGGTGTGGCCGTTCGGGATGTGGTAGTGGATGATTGAACACTATGGTCCGGACACTGTCGTGAATGTTCGCCCTGGCATCGGAAACACAGTCCACTGCAGGTAGGTTCCAAGTGATGATCTCCCTCTCACCAACAACAATAGCGGTGCTCCCAGTCACCCCCAGACAACACATCTTCATTCCCGTGTCGATGATCAACCGTGGGTCACCAGATTTGAGGTCAACGATTGTGGCTATGTTCCCTCGCAACCGTCCAGTTGCTACGAACGATTTGTCTGGAGAAAATGCTAGAACGAAGTCGGTTTGCTTGGCAGGTTGAGGTAGAACGCTGGAGGGGGGATTGATCGGATTTGTTGTGCGCCACAGTTGAGTTTCAAAACCTTGGGACGTGACGATTGATTCTCCGTCTGGGGAGAGGAATGGTGTGATCAGATTAACGGCCAGCACGGATATGAGTTCTTGATGAAGGACATAGCCAGTGGGAGACTCCTTCCAGAGATGAACCCCTTCACTAAGAGATCCGCAGGCGAAGAAACGACCGTCGGAGGAGAAGGAGAACCCTTGGGGCTGATGCAGATGGCTGCCCACGAAATTCAGGAGAAACTTGGAATCTCGGGCGTCCCATATCAGAACAGCGCTGTGGAGGATGAAGGCAAGCCGGGAGAGAGTGGGAAGGAACAGAGGTTCTTCTGGGTGACCAACGTCGTCTGGGCCAGGCAAAGACTCGATCTCTGCCAACGTGTGTTCCGAGGTAAACCCGACTTGCCATATGGTGATCGACCCTGGCTTCACAGTGGCGAATCGGAGAAATTCTCCATGAGTCCAAATCGGGGCAATGACGTGTCCCTCCAAGGCACGATGGGAATATTCGTGTGTTCCCGAGATGAGGTTGTAGGTGGAGATGATGGTGTTGTTGTTACGTGAATCTCTGCATGCAAACGCAACTATCTTGCCATCCATAGAGTGCGAGGATGAGAAATACGATGAAGAGGGCATATCTGGTGCCAATGGGGTGGCACTGATCTGACCGCCTGTCTGAAGGTCCCAAGTGGTGCATCTGTTATCTGTACCACTGATCCATGTCAATGAGCGGCCGTCTGGGGAGAAACTAAGCTGCCCATAGTTCCCTGACAAGGGGTACATAAAGGTTTGAAGTTGCTCGAGGGTTGCTGCATCCAGAACTTCCGTACTTTCAAACAGGTCAACCGCAATGAACCTGCTACATGATGACCATGCAACAGCCCGAACGAGACCACTATGCCTCGCGGTTGCAAAATTTTGTCCCCATGAGATTGGTAACCCATGCATGACCCTCGCCAGGGGATGGATGTATTGTTTGTACAGCTTCCACACCATCGATGTTCGGGGGGATAAGAAAAGCGCGGAGTGATAGATGTGCGGGGCGGAGGTGCTGATGACCTCGAAGAATGTGACCACAAAACGAATGTAGTCGTTGACGAGGCTGAGAGTTGGTGGTGCCTAAATCCATTCTGAGTAAATCTGGTGGAAAGATAAGAGACGGAACTCAACGCACATCCAGCCACCTCGCAACCGCTTCCAATGCGTTGACCGCCTCCCTTGCCGCACCGAGGATGCTGAGCACCTCCAACCAGAATATAAACTTTCCCTCCAGGAAACGGTGCAGGGCAGATGTGATCTCGGGTCTATGGACTGGTGTCGTGTCAACAAGGTGCTTGTACCACGACCTGCAAGCGTATTCCAAAGCTTGGCTAATGCATTCCTTGGTCCTCTCCTTCAAGTCATCGATCTCAGAGTTGACTGCACCATCCGGGAGTTTGCACGTATTCGGTTCCAGGCTCCGACTCATTAGCCGCAGACAGCCAATCAGAAGTTCCTTGTGTTGATCGGGAGGGCAAACACGAAACCTTGAGTCGGCGCACCGGGCCGGATCGACGATGAAATCGGGAAATGATTTGTGGAAGGGCCGAACAGGCTGATTATCGTCCTCCTGGAGGGTGAGGAGTGAGTGGACCGATGACAGGATGGGGAACACCCCCCTGGCTTTGAAACCCAGGAGCGTAGCGACGGTGGATGGGGAAAGGGGATTCGCAGTCAGGACCACAGCACCAAGAATAGAGCGGATCTTCGAATCGTCCTCTGGGTAGCCGTCACCGAAGGCCTCTTGAAGGATCGAGGTGTAAAGCGAATCGAGCGTCTCGTTCACCGTGAACTTGGTCTTCCCCTCGAATACACTGCACCCCGGTGACTGCAGGAGGCGATCCAGCTGCTCCTCGGGGCTGCTGTTCTTGTGCTCGATGCACCTGGCTGTTGCCACGGCATAGACAAACAGACCCGCAGCACGCTCGCAAAGCGCATCCAGTTGTTCTTCGGTCGGCCAGCCATCCAGTCCACGTCGGCGACTCGCAAGTTCCGCGAACCTGTGTTTGAAGAATATCCGGATGTCACTGTTGACCTGACTTGATTCGACGTCGTGGAGGATGAACACGTCCGCGGCTTGTGCCAACAGCGGCAAACGGAACCCCTCTCGAATCCGTGGCTCCGGCCGACCAGTGACGAAGATTTTCACCCTTGGGATCCGCGATACGAACTGGCCAAGGACAGACAGGATCACCGAGGCGGGCTCCTCGTCTTTGCACTCGTCCAACGCGTCGATCACAATCACCGTCGAGATGGCAGATTCAACGAGTGGCTGGACGATCAATTTTTCCATCTGATTGCACAGTGACTCGTAGGCGATTCCTGGATCGGACCGTGCCAACGGGACAAATATCGATCGAAATTCGATGTACTTTCGTGCGAGTTGGACAGCCAGGGTGGGGAATATGAAGTGGAGGTTGCTCCGGTCGTCGAAGTCTCGGGAGCAGAAGAACGAGGCGCCGAGCTGATCATCTGCGAACAACCTCTCTGCGGTCGTCTGAGCGATCGCGCTCTTTCCTGTACCGGCCAATCCGTTCAACCAGTAGACGGGGGGCTTGCCGAAGTCTCTTGACCAGTGTTCGATCTTGTCTAAGATGGCTTCGCGGGTTCCCTTGAGGCAACCATTACGGCCGCCATGTCGATGCTCGGCCTCCTTTGCGGAACGGAACCGATTGAGGATGGCCGCCTCAGCTATCGTAGGTTCGTGTCAGGCGTCTGTGATCGGAGACGGGAGATGTTCTAACCTGGGTCCTGTCGAGAGGTCAATTCACTTGCTTAGACACAAAGGATGGGGAGGTACTCACTATCACTTTGCATTCTCGCTCATAGTAGGCCATTCGTTGCGCCATCTGTTCTCCCTGTCAACATCAAGAATAGCGTCAAAGTGATGAACGAACCCGGTAATTGGAAATAGTCTCCCGCAGATCCTCGAGAAGCTCGAGTACATTTTCATCGTCTCGAACGTGGTCATCAATCCGTTGCAGCTCTTGCCTCTCGTAGAGGGACTGCAATCTCCCCTCGATGTCCTTGAGCTTGCTGGAAGGAAGTCAATGTCGAGTCTCAAAAGAGATAAGGGTGACATACCATATCAGTTCACGCCTACGTCTCTGCTCATCCACCCCGCCTGGAAGCGTCGCAAAGTCCTCTTCCAATGCAGCCACACGTGAGAGGAGATCTTCGATTTTGTTTCTCACGACGAATGTTTCCTGTAGATGGATTCGTCAAGAACTAATTTTGAGCGGGGGATAGTGGGCGAACTTGATGTCTCCCATAAACGGTGGAGAACGTTCCTAGGACGGCTTGAAGAGGTCCGAATCTATCTTCGGCTTCCGCTGGGACATAGAAAAGAATGGGGGCAGCCCCGTGCAAGGTGCCCCTCCGGTCTCTCTCCGGAACTGGCAGAAGTCAACGGAAAGGGGACGGCACGATCGTCTTGACACGTACTCTCAGTCTGCTCTATCAGTTTTCCTACTCCCTCTCCGGTGCCATAGGTGTACTCTCCTGATATGAGGAAACATAGAGAACTGGATGAACGTCGGTCGTAATAGTGAGTATCAGAAACACCCACCGGTACGATCGCCGCCGCGTCCGGTACCACCGTCCACAATACCACGAGTCGATGTTTCCGAGGCGGAATGACCTCGGTCTTTGCTCTTCTCTTCGTAGGATACGATCCGAGAAGGCCCGGGGTTGCCGTCGTCTGTCGCCACAATCGAATTAGATCGATCTGAAGTTCCGAGTCGCGATGAGAACGATCTCGGTTACCTTTGGGATCGGTGCCCGACTCTGGCCTGAAGCGGAGTGGGCCAGCGGTGATGTTGATGGGGGTCCCCAGATTGATGCGTTTCTGAGCAGGTTCGGGCGATTTTTTGCGCTTTTTGTCGGACGTGTAGTTCATTTGGTCGGGAGTGGGAGGATGGTCGGCTGAACAAAGTTACGTCCCCTAGACTTGCGAGAACGCCTCAGAATGCTGAATAATTGCGTAGAAGGTGGTCCTCCGAGCTCTCGATGATGGTTTGCGGATGTCGATGAGAAGTTGAAGATGCGCCCGAATCGGAAGTGCGGATTTCGGCGCTCGCCACGGTGATGCTTATTCCTTGGGACCGGCAACCAAATTTGCTTCCGGCGTGGTACAGTTCCCACGGACTCCTTCGCATGAAAGTTCGAAACTTGATTAGATCTACAAGACGGACGTTCCGCTCGAGGTATGAACATGGCCTGGGTCAGGGTGTATGGTACCTGTAAATTACTTTTGGATTTTGTGTATGATTCGGGGCAAACAGTACAGAGGCCAGGAGCTCGAAATCTAGTGGCGGGAAACGCTTGGAAATGGATATTTCCCTTTCGTTCTGCGCCCGGGTGAGGATTACAAGATGCAAGTTGCCGGTGCTCCCAGAAATTACAAGCGGTGTGAAGTGCGTAGCACTCAGAAAGAGAGAAAAAAGGACGGGATACGATGATTCTGCGTCACAACCCGTAGATTATTTAAGGAAACGTGGACCTCGATTTCAGAGGAGAGGAGGGTCTCGCAACCCCCGACCAGATTTCGATTCCGCACAGAATTCTCACACACCCAGCTTCATTCATGTTTTTGCAAACTTTTCGACGCCAGGCTGCTGCGTGCCACACCTCATTTGAGAACGTGTAGCGCGAGGTGACACAGCAGAGTTGCGCGAACACAGGGGGAAAGTACCTCAGACGGTTCCTTCAAAATGCTCCCGATCGAGTCGAGTGAACGCTGAGTGGGGCCGCCTGCCCTTGACAGTATCCCAACAGCAAAAGTTCCGCAGGTAACCGACAAGGTCCAGCGTAGTTTTTCTCCAAAGCATGACAGCGAGAACGTTCACGGCTAGACGATTCAAGACTGGACAGCTTGGATGAAGAGATAGGTTGACGACAACTTGGACCTTCAATGGGAAGGCGGGATCCAATAGGCTGGAATCCAGCCTCGAATTCAGAGGCGGGAGGGATGTATTTTAGACGGGAGGGATGTATTTTAGACGGGAGGGATGTATTTTAGACGGGAGGGATGTATTTTAGACGGGAGGGACGTATTTTGGAAAGGAGGGCACAGGGAGGGGGTAGGATCCAACCGATTTCGATCATATCTCGGACATTGCATAAGGGCGAAAGATTCGTACCGCAGGATTAACGAAGGATTTTCCTGTGAAAATTCGCGTCCAGAGTATCCTGACCGCTAAGGGGGTGAGAATTTCCTGTTCTCCGGGGTAAAGGTTTTTCGTGGATTGCTCCCTTTCCAAGAGATTGATTTTGTCAACATACATACGCAACC
>Ga0307515_10007129_pt1 | contig 22199 bp, 21 predicted proteins | sample 17_EM_MG_FD_194513 | JGI IMG/M metagenome (GOLD analysis project Ga0307515, IMG submission 194513) | Populus trichocarpa ectomycorrhiza microbial communities from riparian zone in the Pacific Northwest, United States - 17_EM | ecosystem: Host-associated > Plants > Roots > Unclassified | place...
TCGCTGACGAGGCCTCGCCGGGACAGGCCTGCAAGATCGGCGATCGTCAGGTTCTTCAGGATGCTCCAGAGCGGAAAGACGCCGTTCAGCGCGCGATCTCCTGCGACGAAGGCAACATCGGCATCGCGCCTGCGCAACCAGCTACCGGTGCGCGCCAGGTAGAGATCGATCAGCGTATCGGTCTGGCCGTGCCCGCCGAGGCCGGCAAGACCGATGATTTCACCGGGAAAGGCCGCAAAGGGAAGGCCCTTGCCGCGACGCGAAGGCTGCGACAGGAGCGGCGTGAAGCCCGTGGTGTCCTTGACGCGCTTTTCTTGATTGCGACCCTTGACCACGCTCCCCATGGCCGCGACCAGGCTGTGCTCGTCGAATTTGCCGGCAGGTCGTTCGGCTACCACCTTGCCGTCCTTCATCACGACGATACGGTCGGACGTTGATAGTATTTCACCGAGAATATGGGAGATGAATATAACCGATCCGCCGGCTTCAACGAAACTGCGGACATAGTTCAGCAGCTGCGTCGCGAGGCTCGCATCGAGCGATGAGGTGGGTTCATCGAGAATGACGAGTTTCACCGGTTGTGCGACCTGCGAGAAGGCCGTGGCTATCTCCACCATCTGGCGCTCTGCGATCGAAAGATCGCTGACCACACCGGTGGGGTCGATACCGTGGCCAGGGAAGATCTCATCGAGTTTGCCGCCGATGATGCGCGCCGCACGACGCCGCCAGCCCCAGCCTGTGAGCGTGCGGTGCATGACGCGGGTGTTCTCGATCACCGTCAGGTTCGGACACAGCGACAATTCCTGGAAGACGCAACGCACGCCATTGGCGCGGGCCGCAGCAATGCCATAACGGAGCATCGGTTCCCCTGCGCATGCGATAGTGCCCTGGTGGGGCGATAGGCCGCCATTGATGACGTTGACGATCGTCGATTTGCCGGCGCCGTTGTGTCCGACGAGACCGACACATTCGCCGGGCAGAATTCTCAGGGTCACGCCATCAAGCGCCTTGACCGCGCCAAAGCTGATTTTGGCGTCCGCAACCTCGATGACCGCGTGCCGCAACGGTATTGCCGTCATACTCTGCATTCCCGGAAAAAAGGGACGGTTCTGGCCGGTCCGGAGACCAGACAGAACCGAAAGTTGGGAGGATATCTTATTTTGCTTCCGCTATGACCTTTTGTGCATCGGCCTGCGAATACTCGACATTGGCGACGCCACCTTCCTGGGTGCTGGCCAGATTGGTCTCCAGCGTGTCCTGGCTGATGCTGAGGAAGGGAACGACGAGATCCTTCTTCACTTCCTTGCCGTCGAGAATCTGCTGGGCAACCCAGAAGGCGAGCGTTGAGACGCCAGGTGCGATCGAAACAGACATGGTTTCATAGCCATTGGCATCCTTCTGTTCCTTCCACCATTTCAGCTCGTCCTGGCGGTTGCCCATGACGATGGTCGGTATCGGCCGCTTGGCGGCTGCGAAGGCTTCGGCCGCGCCATAACCGTCACCGCCTTGGGTGACGACCGCCGCAACCTCGGGAAGGCTCGGGAGGATGCCGGCCACGGCCTTTTGGGCCACGTCCTGCGCCCAATCGCCGTGGACGGAGCCAACGATCTTGAATTGCGGGAACTGGGCCACACCGGCGTGGATGCCGGCCGAGATCTCGTCATCCACGAAGACGCCAGCGAGGCCGCGAATCTCAAGCAGATTGCCACCGGCCGGGATCTTCTTGGACAGGTATTCGACCTGGCTGCGGCCCATTTCCTTGAAGTCGACAGCGATGCGCCATGCGCACGGTTCGGTCACAATGCCATCGAAGGACACGACGGTGATGCCGGCATCGCATGCTTCCTTGACGGCACCATTGAGCGCGGTCGGAGAAGCCGCATTGATGACGATCGCGTCATAGCCCTGCAGGATCATGTTCTGGATCTGAGCGGCCTGTTCGGTCGCCTGATTTTCCGCCGTGGTGAAAGGATCGGCCGCAGCAACGACGCCGGCCTTAACGGCCTCGCCGGTCACCTTTTCCCAGCTGGTCAGCATCGCCTGCCGCCAGGAATTGCCGGCGTAGTTGTTGGACAGCGCAATCTTCTTGACTGCCGTGTCAGCCATGGCCTGAATGGGCACTGCGGCGCACACAAGTGCAGCCGATGCCAGAAGCATCTTTCTGAAATTCATCTCTCTCTCCCTGTTGATCCGGCTTTCATTGAGCGGGATCTGTTCATCCTGGCCGAAGCAGTGATGAGCTTTTGTGAAATGCCGAGCTTCCTCCTCTCAGCGGATGCAGGATGGTATAGAACAGGCGGCTTGTATAGGAAGATTGAGGCAGCCGGTTTGCGGAATCTGCTGTAGATGATGCGGGATCATGCAGGACGCGCGGTGCCTGACGGGCGCTTACTAGAGGACAAGGAATTACCGGGACTTTTACTGTGGAGGCGGGGCAAAGTCAGCGGGGAGGAGACGCAAACATGCTCAAGATGGCGCCATCGGTGCTTCTCGAACATTACCTGGGAATATCGCGCCTGCTTGCCGGGCAGCTTGAGTTCCGCTCCGCCATCCGCGCCGTGGCGGCGCAGATTTCCCACATCATCCCGCATGATCACCTCGACGTATGCATCATCATGCATGGCGGCAAATACCATACGGCCTATGAGACCGGCCTTGAAACGGCATGGGGCAACCATCCGCCTGCGCTCGTCTCCGGTAGCCCGATCCGTGCTCTCCTGTGGGGCGAGGTGTCGTATTTTCTGACGGACGACGCCGGAATCGATCCGCGGTTCAATTTTGAGAACGCATTCACCCTGCCGATTTTCGACCAGGCGCTCCGCAGTCGAATCCATGTTCCGCTCAAGGTGGAAGGCGACGTGATCGGCGCACTGAGTTGTTCGTCGCATCAGGCGGGATTTTATACGATGGAAGACATCGTCAACGCCCGTTCCATCGCAGATCTGCTTTCACCCTATTTCTTTGCCCTGCGGGCTGCGGAGCAGGCGCAGCAATCGGCGATTGTCGAGGCCGAAGCCAGGGCGCGCGAAGAGGGGTTGCGGCTTGGCGCGCTCAATCTGACGGAAGCCCTCGAGCGCGAGCGCCAGCGCATTGGCATGGATCTGCACGACCAGACACTCGCCGACCTGACGCGCCTGTCTCGCCGGCTCGAACGGCTCACCCATGAACCGGATGTCGCCGGCGAAGCATTGGAGCCTTTGGTGCGTAGCTTGCAGCACTGCATGCAGGATCTCCGCCAGATCATCGAAGAAGCCAAACCCTCAGTCCTGCAGCTCTTCGGCTTCGTGCAGGCAGTAGAGAACCATCTGGATCGATCGGTACGCGACAGCGGCCTTTCGATCGATCGCGAGTTGATCGACGAGACGGAGGGTGGCATCGACAGCCTTGATCCGACCGTCTGCGTTGCGCTGTTTCGCATTACCCAGGAGGCTATCAACAATGCAGTGCGCCACGCGCAGGCAAGCCGCATTGTGGTGCGGCTGGGCGAGCAACCCGACGGGCTTTCTATCGAAGTTTGTGATGACGGTGTGGGCATTGCCAAGCAGCGCCGGCGCAATGGTGGTGGTATCGACAATATGAAAACGCGGGCCAGGTTGATTTCCGCCAGGTTTTCCATCAGTGCCGGTCGAAACAATCTTGGAACTGCGATCGGCGTGCATCTGCCAGTGGCGGCACAGGCGCCGCGCCAACCGAACCCGAGGAACGACCACCCATGAAAGTTCTGATCGTCGAAGACGACCCCTTGCACCGCTCCTACCTTCACGAAGCCGTCAGTGCCGCCCTGCCGGAGTGCGAAACGGTGATCGAGGCGGAAAACGGCACCATGGGCGAAAAACTCGCCCGCGACCACCGTTCGGCCCATGTCGTCATGGATTTGCAAATGAATAATCGAAACGGCATCGAGGCTGCCCGCACGATCTGGAAGGAGCGGCCTGATACGCGCATCCTCTTTTGGTCCAACTATTCCGATGAGGCCTATGTGCGGGGGGTGTCGCGTATCGTGCCGGACGGTGCGGCCTACGGATATGTGCTGAAGTCCGCCTCCGACGAACGTTTGAAACTGGCTTTGCGCAGTATTTTCGTCGAGGCGCAATGCGTCATCGATCGCGAAGTGCGCGGGATGCAGCAAAAGAGTCTCGGCCAGACGAAAGGCTTTAGCGACACGGAATATGAAATCCTCGTCGATATTGCATTGGGCCTAACAGACCGGGCCATCGCGAGAAGACGAAATCTTTCGCTTCGCAGCGTCCAGAACAGACTGCAGCAGCTTTACGAAAAACTCGATGTCTATCAAACCGCATCAGACGACCACGAAGACAGTCGCTTCAACCTTCGCGCAAGGGCGGTAACCGTTGCGATGCTGCGCAAGCTTCTCAACTACAGCGCCCTGGAACGCGCCGAAAGCGAGCTGGCTGAGTGGCTCAAATCACTTTGATCTGCTTCGCACTCGGCAGATCCTACCAGGCCGCGTACTCATAAACCGGGTTTTCAACACGCGCTTGTGAAAGTTAAGATTTTCAATGACCTGCAGTAACTGGGATCTACGTGGTCGTGGGTTCGAATTCGTTCAATGCGACAGATTTTGCAAGTCTCCGTGCAGTCAGGGGCCCCGCAACCAACGACACTTGCAAATCTACCCACTCGGGGTAACGAACACGAAGCTCCTCGACATAACCGTCGAGGAGCTTTTTGCGTTTCTGCTCCGTAGCAATCTCACCCGATGCGATCTTCGCCATCAGATCATTCTGCGCGGCTGCGATGAACTGCTGTTTCATCAGATCCAGGACCTCCATCGACGCCATGATGTTGCCGATCGAGCCGTGGACCTGCAAGGGCGCCGGCTGATGGCCAGCTGGTTGAAGCCATCGACCGTGTGGATTGAACAGGAGGAACGAGAAGTTGAACAACAATAGTCCTGCCTTCTCGTTCCCTGTCGCACCGATGCGGGCAAGGGCGCTTGGTGAAATCCACGCCAGGCCTCACGTCCAAATCGATGGCCCGCGCATGATCCTCAAGCTCGCTTTCATGACTGAAGGCGGGGCCGCCGTGGACCACGCAGTCCTCTCAGAACTCTCGCACGCTTGAGGCGTTACGCCGCCCCACCGCGACGCGAGCCGTCATCAACTCCGGCGGGGGGCAGGAACGCTTCGGTGGGAGCGACATTCCGAGTTTTCGGCGTATTTCTGGGATGGGCCACTCCCGAGGGAGTTTAGAGGGCCACCACAGGCGTGTGTTTATTGATACCCGTCACCCAGGAAAACAGTGGCCGTTATCGGAGTACGAGTCTTCAGCCGATACGTCGGCCTTTACCGTCAAAAAGATGTTCGTGGACCTTATCGGCTTTGACGCGCACGGAATCTCCGGTGCCAAAGCGTTGGTTTCCGTTGATCCGCAACGTCAGCTCTCCCAGTTCGCTTGTCAGATATAGAATAGTCTCGTTGCCCAGATATTCGGTGAATTTGACCTGCGCCGACCAGCCGCCTTCTTCCGTGAGAGACAGGTGCTCCGGCCGGATGCCGTAGGTTGTAGCGCCGCGCTCTTCTGCGATCGGTCCCGTCAGCAGGTTCATTTTCGGCGAGCCGATGAAGGTCGCCACAAAGATCGTCTGCGGGTGCCGATAGAGTTCTTCGGGGCTGCCGACCTGTTCGATGCGGCCCGCATTCATGACGACGATCTGATCGGCGAGGGTCATGGCCTCAACCTGGTCGTGCGTCACGTAGACCATGGTGGCTGCAAGACGCTTGTGCAGTTCCGCCAGCTCCACCCGCATCTGGGTGCGCAGTGCTGCATCCAGGTTCGACAGCGGTTCGTCGAACAGAAAGACCTCGGGATTTCGCACGATCGAGCGGCCGATCGCCACGCGCTGTCTTTGACCGCCGGACAGGGCGGCCGGCTTGCGATCGAGAAGAGGTTGCAAATGCAGGATATCCGCCGCCTTTGCCACCCTTGCGTCACGTTCCACGGCCGGAACCTTCGCCAGCCGCAGGCCGAAGTCTATGTTCTGACGCACCGTCATATGCGGAAAGAGAGCATAGGATTGGAAAACCATCGAGATCCCGCGCTCCGACGGTTCGCTACCGGTCACATCGCGTCCCCCGATATGGATACTGCCGCGTGTCGGCGTCTCCAGTCCGGCAATCATACGAAGCAGTGTCGACTTCCCGCATCCCGACGGGCCGACAAGCACCGTGAACGATCCATCGGGAATGGTCAGTGTCAGTTGCGGTATGATTTCAACGGCACCGAATGTCTTGTTGAGGGCAGACAGTTGAACTTCAGCCATGGTGGCGGCTCCTTGACTTGAGGTTGCGGTTCATCCCTTCACCGCCCCGCCGGTCAGGCCTGCGACGATGTATTTCTGGGCGGCCAGGAAGAAGGCGACCGAGGGAAGAATGGTCAGCGTGATGAAAGCGAGCGTCCTGTTCCACTCGACGACGTATTCCCCCCGGAACTGCATCATTCCCAGCGGCCAGGTGTAGAGTTCGCGGGAGTTCAGCACGACCAGCGGCAGCAGGAAGTTGTTCCAGCTCGAAACGAACACGAACGTACCGACAGTCGCCAGAATGGGCGTCGACAGCGGCAAGGTGAAGCGCCAGAAGAAGCGGACATAACCGCAACCTTCCACCCACGCCGCTTCGAACAGTTCCTTCGGCAACTGCTCGAAGAATGTCTTGAACAGAAGGATGGAGAGGGAAAGGCCGAAAGCAGTCTGGGGCAGAATGACGGCCCAATAGCTGTCAAGCAGTCCCAGATCGCGCACCTTGATGAAAAGCGGGAGGATTGCCGTCGCGAATGGGAAAACGAGGCCCAGCAACAGATATGCCTGTAGCCAACGCGCTCCGAAGAAGCGGATCTGGGCAAAGACGTAGGCGGCAGCGGCGGCGACGATCAGCGTGAGGACCACCGACACCAGCGAGATGAACAGCGAATTTCCCAAAAACCGCCAGAACGTCGCGTCGGACAGAATCGACGAAAAGAATTCGGTCTGCCAGTTCTGCGGAAATCCGAACGGATTGGTCCGGAGTTCGCCGGCACTCTTGAAGCCGCCCAGTATTGTCACCAGCATCGGCCCCAGCACGAATGCGCTCACCAGCATCAGGACCACCGCGCGGCCAAGGCCTGCGAAGAAAGCGGACATATTCATCGCGCAGCCTCCTTGTTGAGGGTACGTTGATAGGCAACAGCCACAACGATGGCCGCCAGGAAGAGGATCACGCCGACGGCGCTGCCGAAACCCACCTTCAGGCGCGTCAGGCCAAACGCATAGAGATAGGTCACGATCGTGTGGGTGCTGTTTGACGGGCCGCCGTTGGTCAGCGGTATCACGACATCGAAGAGCTGGAGGGAACCCACGACAGCGAAGAACCCGGATACCATCAGCGCGGGCTTGATCTGCGGGATCAGTATGTGGCGGACGATCTGCCACCGGCCCGCACCCTCGATCTTGCCGGCCTCGATCATCTCCGCAGGCACGCCTTGCAGCGCGGCGATGTAGATCATCATGTGAAATCCGAAGTATTTCCACACGACGACGACTGTGATTGCAAAGAACGCCCAATCCTTGTCCGCGAGGATGAAAAACGGCTTCATTCCCAGCGCCGCGAACATTCCGGCTGCCACACCCGTGTTGCCGTCGAACACAAAGCTCCAGATCAGGCCGGAGGCGATCTCGGCAAGGATGTAAGGGAGGAAGAAGACCAGCCTGAAGGCCGCGTTCGTCGGTGTCTGGCGATAGACGAGAAGTGCCAGAAGCAATGCCAGCGGCATCTGCACCACGATGGAAACCACCAGAACGATCACGGAATTGCGGACGGATTGCCAGAATATGCCGTGACCAAGAACCTGGGCGTAATTGTCGAGGCCCACGAACTCGCTCGGGGCGCCATAGCCGTTCCACTTGAAAAGGCTGTAATAGCCGGCATCCAAAAGCGGCAATATGACGAACAGTGTGAAGAGCAGCAATGCAGGCGGCAGCATCAGCACGACCGCAGTCGTGCGATCATCCAGGCGCCACCTGCGCGCCGGAGAAGGAGCGGAAGCAGACATCGAAGAGCCTCTCATGCGGGAGCTTGGGATGGGCGGAACTGGCGGACACCGGGATGGGTCCGCCAGGGTCGTTTCATCGCATGGACCATGCATCCTGAATGGTCTTCGCAGCCTCTTGCGGGGTTACGCCCCCTTGGGCGAGGTCTGCGGAGACATCATTGAACGTTGCCCCGACATCGGCGCCGAGCGCCTGATCGAGGAACACCTGGTGGTACTGAGAGACCGCAAGATGCTCGGACATTGCCTTGAAGAAGGGATTGGTGATCCCGGCTTCCGTCCCTTTGGTTGCCGGGATGTAGTAGCCGGCAGCAGCACCCTTGGCCAGATTTTCGGGGCTGTTGACAAATTTCAGGAAATCGATGGCTTCCGCAGAAGCAGTGGACGACACGGCCCATCCGTTGAGCCCGCCGAACGTGTCGTCGGCCGCGCCCGCGCCGCCTTCGACCGCGGGAAAGCGTAAAACGCTCATGCGGGCGTCGTCGATTCCCTTGCTGCTGACCGAAGCCTGCTTGGCAGAGCCGTAGTCCCAGTCACCCATGAGATGGAACAGTCCCTTGCCGTCGCCGAACATGCCCGAGGCCTGCTCGAATGTCGTATCCATGAAACCTGGCTGAAAAGGCGCGAGGTCGACAAGCTTCTTGAAGTCCTCTCCCGCCTTGACGAAAGGTGCCGATGCAAAACCATCGCCTTCACCGGCGATCGCATCTGCAAAACCCTTTGCACCTGCCTCGCGCAGCGCCAGATAGCCATAGTAGAAATGCAAGGGCCACTTGTCCTTGCCGCCGACAACGATCGGTGTGACGCCGGCGTCCTTGGCTTTCTTCACGGCAGCGAGGAATTCATCCCAGGTCTTGATTGCTGCGATGTCGATGCCGGCTTTCTCGGCGAGATCGAGATTCGTCCAGAACACCACTTCCGATGCGTTGATCGGCGCGCCGACGATCTTGCCGTCGATCGTGAAGGCTTTTACACCCGCCGCCGAGTACCGGTCGGCCCATTCCGTGGCCACATCCGCGGTGATGTCTTTCAGAAATCCCGCGGCGGCCTGATCGGCGAGAACCCCGCCGCCCCAGCTATAGAAAAGGTCGGGGCGCGCGTCCGATTGAAGCAGCGTGGGCAGTTTCTGCTTGAAGGCTTCAGTTGATAGATATTCGAACTGCACATCGATACCCGGATGTTCCGCCTCATAGGCCGTAACCATTTGTTGGTAGAGGGCCTTTTCGCCCTCGTTGCCGGGTTCCGAGCGCAAGACCTTGATCGCTGTGTCGGCAAAGGCCGGCAACGCGAGTGCCGTTGATGCGAAGGCCGCCAAGAAAGCGGCTGCTCTGAAGTGTTTGAAATTCATGCTCTCCTCCAAGGCATCTCGGTGAACAGGCGCACGGGTGATGCCAAGCCCATGCGCCTGCCTGTCATTCCGCGATCGTCGTGAACGAATGGGGTGGCAGGTCGAGTGTGATGGTTGCAGAACCGCACCGGGCGGTGACCTGCACCGCGTCAGGTGTCGGATTGTTCATGACGACGACTTCCAGCCCGTCCGGATTACGGAAGTAAATCGCGTTCCCGGCCCATCGACCCAACGGGCGCAACACGGTTGCGCCGGGTCGGACAAAGCCGGCAAAGTGGCGCATGACGTGGAATTCCGGCTTGATCGTCAGCGTGCCGTCGCCTGCGACGGTGAACATCGAATTCTGTTTCCATCCCCATGTGCTGACACCGCCTTCTTCCAGAACGGCGTTCCAATAGACATAGGCACTGACGCCGTGGTCCAGAAAGTGGCGCACCAGATTGAAGACGTAATGGGCGTAGTCCCAGCTGTTCTCGCCGTCGCCACATTCGTTTTCGGTCTGGATGAGGTCGAGATCCGGCGCGGAGATCTGCGCCTGCCGGATCGAATGTTTGCCCGCCCATTGAAAGCCGATCCCCTTGATGGCGGCGCGAGCCTGCGGATCGGCGAGTGTCGGCAGGATGAATTTATTGAAGTCCCCGCGAACGTCGCCTCGCTCTATCGTGCCGAGCCAAAGATCGGTGTTCAGCCCGGCATGGCGGAAAGCTGGCGCCAGGTAGTCGCGAAGGAAGTCGCGCAACTGTTCGCCGGTCCAGCGGCATGACGGGAACTTCTGGTCGGAGTCCGGCTCGTTTTGAGGGTGGACTGCGGAAATCGGAAGCCCTTCGGCTTCGTAAGCCTTTACGAAGCGAACGAAGTAGTCCGCATAGGCCTTGAGATACGCATCCTCCCAAACGATATGGCCATAATTATAGGCCTTCGGGAATTTCATCCAGCTCGGCGGGCTCCAGGGGGAGGCAAAGAGGGTGAGGGGCTGGCCGCTGGCCGCTTGCGCAGCCCTGATATACGGGATCACCGCCTCCCGGTCGCGCGCGATGGAAAAGGACTCCATCGCGAAATCGCCTTCGGTTTCGTTATGGCTGTACCAGCTCGCGGAATAATCGTTGGCCCCGATCGGCAGGCGGCAATAGGTGAAGGCCATCTCGTCGGGCGCAAACAACAGACGCAACACCTCGGCGCGTTCCGCTTCAGAGGTCTTTTGCAGAGCGATCCAGCCAAGCTCGTTGAAGCAGGTGCCGAACCCCTTGAAACGCGACGTGATCTCGTCGCCCGGAGCCAGGTCGTTATCAACCCGTACACTGCTCCCCTCGACGGCAACCCAGGCCGCTTCTTCAGTCGTCGTGACAATCCGCATCTACCGCTCCAATTGCGTCGCAATGCGGGAGGTCAAATCACAGCTCCGCCGCGCGCCCGTCTCAAGGGGCGCAGACGTCTACTGCATAGCTTGTTGAAACCTCCCGATGGCTCCCAGCAGATCCTCTTCGCTGGCTCCATGACGGCAACATAGCGCATCAGAAGACGAAATGTCAACATACTTCATACAGTGAATGAAGTATGTTGACATTGATAGCGAACGCTTGATTGGTGCCGTTTGCTGGTGGAGAACCATGATGCTAAGAACGTCAGACTTTAAGTTATTGAAAGAAGGCGCTGAAAAGGCATGAGGATGAAAGGCGACCAAAGCACCACACGCCTCATCAATCGTCGGCTTGTCCTGGATTGTTTACGTCGCGCGGGTCAAGTTACGCGGATGGATCTCGTCGCCTATACCAGGCTCAGCCCTGCGGCCATTTCGGGGGTGGTCGGCGAGTTGATGGACGAGGGCTTCGTCATCGAGGGCGAGGCGACTCGGAGCAGTGGCGGGCGAAAACCGGTTCTTGTTTCGATCAACTATGGTTTTCGCGTTTCCATCGGCATCAAGCTGATGCATGACCGTATCGATGCGATGATGACCGATCTGTCGACCAAACCCATCGGTTTTACCTCGATCAAAATCCAGAGTACGGCCATTGATGAAGTTGCGCGGGCAACCATAGCTGCCGTGTCGGAACTTATGCCTGACCCGATCCAGCGGCATGAAATGTTGCTGGGCGTGGGCGTGGCCATGCCGGGTTTCATCGATGCACTGCGCGGGATCTGCCTGCATTCTCCGAGGCTGGGTTGGGACAACGTGGGCGTGGCCCAGGTGCTTGCCGGTGCCGTCGGCAAACCGGTCTGGGTGGACAACGATGTCAATGCCTATGCCATCGCGCAGAATCTTTTCGGATTAAGCCGTCTTAGGCGTTCTTCCCTTGTCCTGATCTTGGGCACAGGCGTCGGCGCGGCTGTGATGATTGGCGGCCAAGTCCATAGAGGCGGACGTTTTATGGCCGGCGAAGTGGGCTATACCGTTGACCAGCCGGGACGTTCGTGGAGCGACATGTTTTCAGAGCCGGCAATGGAGGCAGACTGGCAAACACTTTGCCAGAAGCAAGCGCGCGCCAACAACGGGTTGAGCGCAGCCTCGGCTGAACAGGATGCCGACGCACTTGCCTTCCTCTACGAACGCGGAATTCGCATCGGTCAGCACCTCGCAGGAATGATCAATATGCTGGATCCCGAAGTCGTGATTATAGGCGGTGAAGCCATGCGTTTTGGGCCGGCATTCACCGATGCCATCAAGGGTTCGCTCCAGGAATTCACGTGGGGCGAATTGCCAGAGATTGCAATCGATTGGAGCAACGACATCTGGTCCCGCGCAGCGGCGGCCCTTGCAATTCAGAGCTTCTTTGATTTTGAAAGCGTGTCCGGCATGCGCGGTCCTTCAACCTAAAATGAGGATGCACCACGCTGAAGCGCACGCGGAAATTCCACTTATCCGAGCTGTTCGAATTTCCGGGACATCTCTGTCGCGATATCGTTCTTGATTTTCATGGATACGCGGTTGAACCATCCGGCTTCTTTGTAATCTTCCGCTCCCAGTGGATGTAATCCTCCATGACCAGGGCCTTCTCATCGATCTCTATGCCCCAACCGGGGCGATCGGGACGAAGCTCCATGTGTCCATCGACCGGAATATACGGATCCAGCGCCCAAGGGGCGTGAACGTGGGGCTTGTACTCCAGGATCTTGAAGTTCGGCTGGGCGGCGCAAAAATGGATGTTTACAGCGGTCGCCAGCGGCCCCATCGGATTATGCGGGGCGATGGTAACGTAGTGCGCTTCGGCAATCGCCGCTATGCGCCTCATTTCGGTAACACCGCCAACGACGCAAATGTCGGGCTGAATGATGTCGGCGCCGCGGGCGTTCAACAGCGCCAGGAATTCGAAGCGATTGTAGAGCGACTCGCCGGTGGCGAGCGGCACAGTCACTTTGGATTTCAGTTCGGCCCAGGCCGGGATGTGTTCGGGTCGGATCGGCTCTTCGTAGAACAGGGGATCGTAGGGTGCTATCGCGGCTGCCAGCTGCACGGCCTGATAAGGTTCGTAGATCTTGGCGTGCGCGTCAAAAGCAAATTCGAAATGCGATGGCGTGATTTCGCGGATCTTGCCGAAATAGTCGCCGGTTTCCTTGACCAGTTCGCCCCAGCGGCTGTTGTGAAGATCGCGCCGGTAGGGGCTGAGCTTGAAGGCGGTGTATCCAAAATCCTGGTTTAATTGAAGCGTCTGGTCCAGCGCTGCTTCCGGATCGGGTGCGGTGTAGACGCCGCAATAGATCCTGACGCGGTCGCGAACGTTGCCGCCGAGCAACATGTAGACCGGCAGGCCCGCCGCCTTTCCGGCGATATCCCACAAGGCGTGGTCGATCGCTGAAATGGCAGCCAGCCCCAGGGCGCCTGGCGGAAAGCGGGCCTGCTGATTGAGCTTGAGGATCAGGTATTCGACACGGCGGGGGTCCTCGCCTTCGATCTGGCGAAACAGATAATCGAGCATCGGCGGCAATGCCCAATCGGGACCATGATTATAGGCTTCGCCCCATCCCGAAATTCCTTCGCTGGTCTCGATCTTGACCAGAAGGCGAGGGCGGTCGTCGACGCGCTGCATGAACGTCTTCAAAGCGGTAATGTGCATTTCAATTCTCCGGTCAGGCCGCGCGCGTTTCGCCGTCGACACGTTCGACGATTTCTCTCAGGTTCTTTCGTTCCAGCTCATCCAATGCCTCCACACCCGGCAATCGTACCGGGCCGACATCATTGCCGAGCATTCCGAGCGCTTCCTTGACGACGGTAACGTTGGCGCCATTGAGGTATTTCGTCCGCATGGCCTCAAAGCCGGCGATCCCGTCGATCAAATCACGGGCCTGCGCATAATCGCCGGCTTCCAGCGCGCGGTGAATCGCATGCGAACGCTCGGGGAAGACATTGACCAGACCGGAGGTAAACCCGCGCGCGCCCATCGCGTAGAATGCGGGTGCCCAGCCCTCCGCCAATCCGCAGACCCAGATCGCCGGAGCATCTTTCGTCGACCGGATCACCTCGGCAAGCAACATCAGATTGCCGGACGCAAACTTGATGCCGGCGATGTTCGGATGAAGTGCGAGCTTGCGGAAGTCGGCGACGGAAAAGGTGTCGCTCCTGACATAGGCAATGACTGGTACGCTGCAGCTGTCGGCCAGCTCCAGGAAATATTTCGCCTGATAGGCCGGACCGGCGAACGGATCCATCGGATGATGTCCCATGATCGCGTCGACCCCCTCGGAAATCGCGTCGCGCGCCAAAGCCTTCGCTTCAGTGAGAGATCTGCCGACGGCGGCACTCACCAGCGCTTTTCCGGCCGCTGCCTGGATTGTCGTGCGATGGACCAACCGAACTTCGTCGAGCGACAGGGTAAAAAACTCACCGGTATTGCCGGCTGCCATCAGGTTGTGGACGCCCGCCGCCGCCAAGGTCTCGATCAGCGCCTTCAGCTTGGTGGCATCGACGCTTCCGTCGGCGGCATAGGGTGTGACGGGCACACCCGAAATGCCTGTCAGGGCTTGCCGAACTCTCGCAACAGCTTCGTTCACGTCAAATTTCCTCTTTGTTTTTAAAAACGATGTTCAGATATGTCTCGCCGGACCTGACGACGTGATCGCGCATCACGCGTTCCGATTTGTCGATATCGCCGGCAATGATCGCAGCAGCGATTGCGGAATGTTCGTTGAGCGCGATTTCACGCTCGGTCGGGTCGGAGTGGATGATGCGGCGGATGCTGGCATCGTAGAACTGCTGTCGTTCGATCATCCGCGCCAGATACTGGCACTGGGATGCTATATGGATCTGGTCATGGAAGGTTTCGTTCAGCGCGATCAGCTCATCGGGAACACCATCCTTGGTCGCCTTGGCCATGAGGTTGACGGTGGCCTGAAGATTGGCGGCCGCTGGCTTCGTCAGCCGCTTCGCAGCCAGATGGGCAATCATCGATTCAAGCGCCGCGCGGGCCAGGATCATTTCCTCGGCCCAACTCGCATTGAACCGGATAAGCACGCCCCGGCGAGGCAGTGTCTCGACCAGCCCCTCGGTCTCAAGCTGGCGCAACGCTTCCTTGATCGGCGTCGTGCTCACCCCAAGCTGCTCGGCGAGCTGTCGCTCGTTCACGCGCTCGTTCACGCCAAACCGGCCCGACAAGATTGCGATTCGGAGCGTGCGATGGACGTGGTCGCGCAGCGTCGTCAAGAAGCGGGGATCGAGCTTCTCGATCCGCTCATCATGCGGCGATAGGTCTGCCTCTTCCTTCATCTGCAAAATTCCCCCGTTGACGTCTGTTGTATTCTGTGGGATCTGATATACCAGATTTCAGATTGATGTCGATATGAAATCTTGTTTTTGTTGCAGGGTTCAAGCTCTTGGGAGGAGTTGACATGGATTTGCTCAGACGCCGATTTCTGATGTCCACGGTGGTAGCCGCCGCTATTTTTGCTGTGCCGCTGACGGTCAGCGCCGCTACTCCGGAGGATCAGCTCGTCATCGCGCAGAACCTCTCGTCGATGCGCGGCCTCGATCCGAACGAGCTCAACCAGCTGGAAGCCGCCGAGGTTGTTGCCAACCTTTATGACCGTCTTATCGCTCTGCCTGCCGACAGCATCACCACGCCGACGCCCGGCATTGCGGAAAGCTGGACGGTTTCTGCCGATGGCAAGACGTTTACCTTCAAGATCCGGTCGGGTATCACCTTCCATTCCGGCAACGCGCTAACCGCGAAGGATGTGGAATGGTCCTTGCGCCGTCTCGTCACGCTGGGCCTGGCACCGTCCGTCGATCTTCGCCAATGGGGTTTCAAGGAAGACAATGTCGCCACCTTGATCACTGCCACCGACGATTCGACGCTTGTCCTGCAAACGCCGGAAGTCTGGAACCCGAACCTGATCCTGCTTTCGCTGGCAAGTTTTTCCACCTCGATCCTGGACAGCAAGCTGCTGGCCGAACATGTCAAGAACGACGACATGGGCCGGGAATTTCTGCAGAGTAACGATGCCGGTTCCGGCCCATACTCCCTGCGCACCTGGCGCTCGAATGATCTGCTGATTGCCGATGCCTTCAAAGATTATTGGCAGGGTGCGCCCAAGATGCACCGCGTCATCCTGCGTCACCTTCCGGAATCGGCAGCCCAGCGCCTGCAACTCGAGGCGGGCGATATCGATGTTGCCACCCGGTTGTCCTCGACCGATCTCAACGCCCTCGACCAGGGTGGCAAGGTGACGATCCAGAAGACGCGCGGCTTCGGTTTCTATTATCTCGCCTTGAACCAGAAGGACGAAATCCTCTCGAACCCCAAGGTTCGCGAAGCCTTTCGCTATCTGATCGATTATGACGGTCTGGCCGCTACCGTGATGAAATATTACGGCGTAAAGCAGCAGACCATCGTGCCGGCGGGCCTTCCCGGCGCCGTTGACGAAAACCCCTACAAGCTGGACATCGAAAAGGCCAAGCAGTTGCTGGCAGAGGCTGGTTATCCGAACGGCTTCTCCAAGGTCTATTACGCGACCCCGGTGACGCCGGAATTCGAGGTGGCACAATCGCTGCAGGCCAATGCCGCCAAGGCGGGCATAAAGCTCGATCTGCAGGCCGGCGATCACATCGGCAAGTTCCGCAGCCGCGAGTTCGAGATCTTCTCGGCACGCTCCGGCGAAAGGTTGCCCGATCCGCATTCGATCCTGCAATCCTATGCGACCAATCCCAATAACACGGATGAAGCCAAACTGACGGGTCTCAATGCCTGGCGCACGGCCTGGGATGTACCGAAGGACATTCAGGACATGGTCGTCGCCGCAGCGCATGAAATCGATCCGGCAAAACGCGCCGAACTCTATACGAAGATCAACAAAGCCTATCTCGCGTCTTCTCCTGCGCTCGTGACGTCGTTTCTCAGAACCGACGCCAAGGCTGTGCGCAACGAGGTCAAGGGCTATATCGGACATTCCACCTGGCTGACCCGTTGGGACACGGTCACCAAGGGCGAGTGACCGCGATCGACAAAGGAAAGCGAACGTGAGCATCGCGCAAATTCAAAATTCGCGCCCTTCAGCCGGGGCAACCTGGCTGAGGGGCATACGAAAACTGGCAACCTCGTTTGCGGTCATTCTGACGACGCTGCTGGGGCTGCTGGTGATTACGTTCGTGATTGGCCGGATGGTACCCGCCGATCCGGTCATTGCAGTGATCGGAGACCAGGCGGATCAGGCGACCTATGATCGGGTCTACCAGCACATGGGACTGGACAAGCCGCTCTACGTGCAGTTCGTCACCTATATCGTCAATATCGCGCAGCTGGATTTCGGCCAGTCGAACGTCACCAAGAATGCGGTCTCCAGCGACCTGGCCCGTGTTTTTCCAGCAACGCTCGAGTTGGCGACGCTCGCCACCTTGATCGGGGCGGTGTTCGGCATACCGCTCGGGATCATCTCCGCCGTCCGCAAGGGTACCTGGGTCGATCATCTTGCCCGCCTTGTGGGGCTGCTCGGCCATTCGACGCCGATATTCTGGCTCGGTACCATCGTCATTCTCATCTTCTATGCGAAACTTGGCGTCATACCGGGCAGCGGCCGGCTCGATGTCTACAACGAAGGACTGGTCGAGGGTCCGACCAACTCGCTGCTGATCGATGCGATCATCGCCGGCGAATGGGGCGTCTTCTTCGACGTTCTGCATCACGCGCTCGCACCGGCGCTGATCCTCGGCTATGCGGCGATGGCCTATCTCAGCCGCATGAGCCGCAGCTTCATGCTCGAGCAGCTGCGGCAGGAATATATCCTGACGGCAAAGGCCAAGGGCCTGGACCAGCACACCATCATCTGGCGTCACGCCTTCCGCAATATCCGCGTGCAGCTTCTGACGATCGTAGCACTTGCCTATTGCGGCCTGCTCGACGGGACGGTGCTGATCGAGACGGTGTTCGCCTGGCCCGGCCTTGGCCAATACCTCACCTCCGCTTTGTTCTTTGCCGATATGAATGCGGTGCTGGGCAGTGTTCTGCTGATCGGCCTCATATCGATTGCGATCAATCTGCTGTCGGACATCGTCTATCGTTTCCTCGATCCACGTACGCGGTAACACAATGACAACTCGATATTTCGGCAACCTGCACGAGTGGCTGATCAGCGAGGATTTCTCCTCCACGCGTCAAGCCCGTCTTCACAAGGCCTATGTCCTGTGGCTGAGCCTGGTCAGCAACCCGCTGGCGCTCGCCGGTCTCGTCGTCGTCTTGGCGCTGGTGATCGTCTCTGCACTGGCACCTCTGCTGTCGACCCACGATCCGATCGCCCAGGATCTTGCTCTGGCCCTGCGTCCGCCATCGTCCGACTTCTGGTTCGGAACCGATGAATTCGGCCGCGACGTCTACTCGCGGCTGATCTACGGTGCCCGGACCACGCTCTATATCAGCATCCTGGTCACCGTGATCGTCGGCCCGATCGGCTTTGTCATCGGTGCGACCGCCGGTTATCTCGGTGGCTGGTTCGATGTCGTTCTGATGCGCGTCACCGACATATTCCTGTCTTTCCCGAGTCTCGTTCTGGCTCTGGCCTTCTCTGCGGCCCTCGGGCCCGGCATCGAAAATGCGGTGATCGCGATTGCACTCACGGTTTGGCCGCCGATCGCCCGATTGGCGCGGGCCGAAACGCTGACATTCCGCCAGGCCGACTTCGTCGTGGCGGCCGAACTCCAGGGGGCAGGGATGGCGCGCATCCTTCTGCGCCACATCGTCCCGCTCTGCGCGCCGTCGATCATCATCCGCCTGACGCTCAACATGTCGAGCATCATCCTGACGGCGGCGGGACTGGGCTTCCTGGGTCTCGGCGCCCAGCCGCCCATGCCGGAATGGGGCGCGATGGCCGCCTCGGGGCGTCAATATCTGCTGGATGCCTGGTGGCTGACAACCGTTCCGGGGCTTGCAATCCTCACCGTCAGTCTGGCGTTCAACCTGCTCGGCGACGGCCTGCGCGACATCATGGATCCGAGAAATGCCTGACATGAGCGACACGATCCTCACCATCGAAAACATGTCGGTTCAGTTTCCGACGTTGTCCGGCGTGGTCACCGCCGTCAAGAACGTCTCCTTCAAGGTCGGCCGGGAAAAGGTCGGCATCATCGGCGAGTCCGGCTCCGGCAAAAGCACGACCGGCCGCGCCATCATGCGCCTTCAGCCCGAAGGCGCCATCGTCGGCGCGGACCGCATGCAGTTCGAGGACGTCGATCTGCTGACGGCCAGCGAGGCGCAGATGCGCCATATCCGCGGCAGCCGCATCTCGATGATCCTCCAGGACCCGAAATACTCGCTCAATCCGGTGATGACGGTCGGCGAACAGATCTCCGAGACCGTCATTCTGCACGAGCATGTCTCCCGCCGTGAAGCGCGGACCCGGACGCTCGCGATGCTGGAGCGCGTCAATATCCGCGATCCGGAACGGGTCTACGGGCTGTATCCGCATGAAGTCTCGGGCGGAATGGGGCAGCGCGTCATGATTTCGATGATGCTGATTGCGCAGCCCTCGTTGATCATCGCCGACGAGCCGACCTCTGCCCTCGACGTGACGGTGCGCCAGCAGGTGCTGAGCATCCTCGATGACCTGGTCACCGAGCGCAATATCGGTCTGATTTTCATTTCCCACGATCTCAATCTGGTGCGCAGTTTCTGCGACAGGGTGCTGATCATGTATGCCGGCCGGATCGTCGAATCGCTCGACGCCGACAAGCTGGAGCATGCCACCCATCCCTATACGCGTGGCCTGCTGAACGCGCTTCCGAGCCTCGAACATCCCCGCGACAGGCTCGAGGTTCTCAAGCGTGACCCGCAATGGCTGGAGGACTGAGATGCCGATGATCAAGGTGGACAATCTGACCGTCTCCTACGGCCACGGGCACGACGCGCTGCGGGTCGTCAAGGACGTGTCTTTCGAAGTCGCCAGGGGCGAAACCTTCGGACTGGTGGGTGAAAGCGGCTGCGGCAAGTCGACCGTGCTCGGCGCGCTGGCCGGCCGAAACAAGAACTGGGGCGGCTCGGTCGTCATCAACGGCGAAGCCGCACTGCCGAAACGGACGAAATCGCAGCTCGCGCTGCAGCAGATGGTGTTTCAGGATCCTTTTGGTTCGATCCATCCCCGCCATACCATCGGCCGGACTCTGCTTGAGCCGCTGGAAATCCACGGTCTGGATCAACGACCGGAACGGATCGCGCAGATCCTTCAGGATGTCGGCCTGCCGCATAATTTCCGTTATCGTTTCCCCCACCAGCTTTCCGGCGGCCAGCGCCAGCGCGTGGCCATTGCCCGTGCCCTGATCCTCAAGCCGAAAATCCTGCTTCTCGACGAGCCGACATCCGCACTCGACGTGTCCGTCCAGGCGGAAATCCTCAACCTTCTCAAAGATCTGCGCGACCGCGAAAACCTGACCTTCGTACTCGTAAGCCATGACATGGCAGTGATCGCCCATCTCTGCGACCGCGTGGCCGTGATGCAGGGCGGCGTATTCGTCGAAGTCACCACCAGGTCAAATCTGCTTCGCGGCGACGTTGCGCATCCCTACACCAAAACGCTTCTCGACGGCAGTAGGGGATATGTGGCAACGAAACCTCGGCGAGAAACATTGCTTCTGTGCCGCCATCCAACAGGTCGCGCAACGTTCGGAGAACTGGGCGATGAGTAGGCTACAGGCATTTTCCCTGTTGCTACTCGCGGCCCTTATTAAAAGGCCGCTTCAGGAGTAGGAACAGATCGACGACGGCTGTGAACATTGTGGGGATGACGAACAAACTTAGGAAGTCGACATCTGAATTGCCCCTAGTTTTGTAGACACCTTCTTTCCTAAATTGAGGCAAGAAGAGCATCATGAGCAAATCGAATTTCAGCGAAGAGTTTAAGCGGGACGCGGTGCGTCAGATCACGGAACGGGGTTATCCCGTTGCCGAAGTTTCGCAGCGGCTGGGTGTCAGCCAACACTCCCTCTATGAGTGGAAGAAGAAGTTTTCTTCGGCGTCTGGCAGCCAGGGCAATGATCTGTCCGAGGAGATCAGGCAGCTCAAAAAGGAACTGGCGCGTGTCACCGAGGAGGGCGACTATTAAAAAAAGCGACCGCGTATTTCGCCAGGGATGCAAAGTGAAGTACGCGTTCGTTGCCCAGCATCAACAGCTATTTTCGGTGCGAATGATGTGCCGCCTGTTCCGCATCCAACCCAGCGGCTTTTACGCTTGGCTCCGGACGCCCTTGAGTAAGCGGGCTTGTGAAGACGAACGGCAAATCCGGCTTTTGCGGAAAGCCTGGGAGGAAAGTGGCAAGGTCTACGGCTATCGCAAGCTTCATGACGACCTGCTCGATCACGGCGAGACATCTTGCCCTAACCGGGTTGCCCGCCTGACACGGATTGCCGGGATAAAGGCTCAGATCGGCTACAAGCGCCGTCCTGGAATTTACGGCGGCAGGCCGTCCATTGTCATCGACAACACTCTGGATCGGCAGTTCGACGTCGAGGCTCCGGACACGGCCTGGGTCACGGACATCACCTACATCCGAACCAACGAAGGCTTTGCCTATCTCGCGGTGGTGATCGACCTCTATTCTCGCCGTGTCATCGGCTGGTCGATGCAGAGCCGACAGACGACGGACGTCGTGCTGCAGGCGTTGCTGATGGCTGTCTGGCGGCGAAAGCCAAAGGAAAAGTTTCTGGTGCATTCGGATCAGGGATCGCAATTCACCAGTATGGACTGGGCATCGTTCCTGAAGCACCACAATCTGGTTCACTCGATGAGCCGACGCGGCAACTGCCATGATAATGCCGTAGCCGAAAGCTTCTTCAATCTGTTGAAGCGCGAGCGTATACGGCGAAAAATCTATCGTTCGAGAGTCGACGCCAGGCAGGACGTGTTCGATTACATTGAAATGTTCTACAATCCGAAACGCAAACACGTCAGAAACGGAATGCTGTCACCTGTAGAGTTCGAAAAGCAGCAGAAAACGTAACCCGAGGGGGTCTACGAAACTCGGGGCTATTCAGAGCGAGCAAATATGAGATAATCGGGTGGGTTGACGGCGATGCCGGCCATGGCCGCGCGTTCCGTTTTGAAGACCCTTTCGGCCATATTTTCGAAATTTACTGGGATACGGTTCGGTATAATCCGCCCGAAGGCGAACAGTCCGCGCTTAAAAACCTTGCCCAGAAGTTTCACGGACGCGGCTGCCATCCGCGTCGCATCGATCATCTCAATCTGCTTGCCGCTGATGTTTCCGAGTTCCGGCTATTCATGGAAACGTGCCTTGGCTCGAGGGTTACGGAGATGATCCAGCTCGACAACGGGCGCCTGGGTGGGTGCTGGTTCACCGTCAACAACAAGACATACGACCTGGCTTGCACCGAAGAACACG
>Ga0307515_10007130_pt1 | contig 22196 bp, 18 predicted proteins | sample 17_EM_MG_FD_194513 | JGI IMG/M metagenome (GOLD analysis project Ga0307515, IMG submission 194513) | Populus trichocarpa ectomycorrhiza microbial communities from riparian zone in the Pacific Northwest, United States - 17_EM | ecosystem: Host-associated > Plants > Roots > Unclassified | place...
TGAAGATAAGAGGCCTGAAGCGACCCTGCTCAAGAGCTTTTGAGTTAGTATGCATCGCAACCCGAAGAGGGTGTCATAATCTACGTTGGCAGAGTATCGGTTGGTCGCCGACTAAATCTCTGACGCAATGCCGAATAGCCAAATTGGTACGGTGAGGCATTAATAACTTTAAGTTACTATTATATTGCGATAAAGCGCTGATCGTACTATATGTCGTCAGACGTTCCAACTACTGAACGAACGATAAGCAAGATGTCTAAGTTGAAGTTATGAGTTGTCATAAGTTGAGTTTGATATCTTGCAGGATGATGGCCTCATACGAGGAGCGTAACGCTTTGAAACCAATCATGCATGAACACGATAACCTAAAGGGAACTCGTGGCGGAAACCGGGACAGAATCCCGAGGACGCTATCAAGTAAAACCATTGTCATAGTCATGGAAGTAGCGGCCAAACTTGAGCCAGCGAAAAGACTATAAAAGACTCGCATTGTCTCCCCGACAATGATAAGAACCAAGCTCTAGCAGCAATCCACAGTCAGACAATTATCAGCGAAGAACACCTTAAAATATTATTAAGATTTCTACATACAAACTTCATCATTACGTCACTACTCCCAATAAGTGAATTTATTATTTATGTTTACCTTGAGACAATTGAAGAAACGCACGGCCCACGATCATCTCGTCCAACAGTTAGGAGAGCTGTTTCTTTACTACGAGGAAACCAGGAATACTTCTGGTCAATATTGGACCTTGCACTCGGCCGAGATTCTTGGCATCACATACGACGTCTGTCGGTTCGTTCACGAGGGGTTGTTACCTTCCGAGGAACATATCGATACGAGCCTTATTCACGATCAGGAAGAAAACGGGGATTGTTTTTAGAGGGAGCTCTTGTGTACGGACAAGAGGTTGAGTCTTAGGATAAGACGAGGAAAGAAAAAGAAGTTTAGTTAGGCTGCTGTATTTAAGTAATAAAGTGTTTTATTGAAACGTGGCTTAATACCCCTGTAACACGCATTGCATTGCCAGTGTTCTGACCATGCGCCCGATTGCATTTCCCTTCCAGGAGGCACTTTTCAAAGAATCAAATGGTTAAGAGAAGTGCTGGAGACCTGGACATGGTGGTACCAATGTGAATTGATTGTGAAATTGAGTCTTGGCATTTCTAGCTTTTAGGTATTTGAGCAGCCAGTGCAATAAGTCTTTAACTAAACCCAGAAGCAGCTGATGCAATTCATCATGCTGTCAAAGCTGATAGACAATGCAGAGCGATTATTGCCAGAACTGGTTGAGAATCGGGTGGACCGCTAGAGTGTGCGGAGTACGAATATTGGTTTCATCCAGAAGCGCTGAGTAAAAATGCTGCACTCCTGAGTTATCAAGTAGTTGAAATGTTGAATGGCCCATTGGCGTACATTGAAGGATTTCACACATCGGGCATGAGCCATATAACTCTTGAGCAACCATCACTTTTTCTGGATAATCCCACACTCAGGCAGCCAACAGAGGATAACATTGTCTCTGCAATCTATCAGCAGATTCACATTTCAAGCTGGGACCAGTTATGTCAAGATTCCTGAGTGGGGATAGCACAGTTGTTAGGAGTTTTCGCATAGCAGCAATAGCGGTACTTGTTGATAGTCAAATGAATACTTGTTGCGGAGTTGCTCCATGTCTAGTCACGTGACATGCATAACACCTATTCAAGACATCACAAGTAAGCTGGTGATGAAATCTTTAGCGGGATTACACATGAGTTGCGTGTCAATTGAATAAGCACTAAAGCTTAGCAGATTCACTTTTGATGATGCAGCTATGTTGCCATTACTGGGAAGCAAGAGTCTCATCTTTCTTCAGCAGTGTGCATAGTTTTCAACCACATTCATTATCTCTAATACTAGCGGGACATGTCTGATTGGACTGGAGAATGCTCCGACACACAGACATGGCAGATGAGTGTTGATATGCATCAAAGCGGAACTCCTGACCTGTTGCCTCAGGTGACAGGAGGAATCAGGGTACTTCCCGGTCAAAGAGAACTGTCTTGGCCTAAGCATGACGTGACTGAGGGAAGTATGACATTGGGTGAAGATAACAGGGCAGCAGCAATCCTGCTCATTGGTTTGAGTTAGTATGCACTGCAACATCGGACATGGTTTGGCATAAGAACTGACGCATCCAATTCCACTTGGGCATAGTCTCGGTTGGTTGCCGATTGAATCTATGATGCAACCCAAATAGCCCATAACGTAAGGCATTAATTGCGATAACAATTGCCAACTAGGATCAGCTGCTGTTCCAACTACCGATGCAACGGGAATGGCAGATGTCTATGTTCAAGTTCGATCGGTTACAGTGTCTGACTTGATATCATGTGATGGATGGCCTGATTGTTTTCAGGAGTGTAATGCTTTGAAACCACAGTGCATGAACACGATAACCTGCTGGGATGTGTGGCACCTATCATAAGGCGCATGCGGAAATGGTATCAAGCGACTGCGATAAGGCTATGAAGAGCAATGGAGTCGTAGCATCCAAGTATGGGCATACACACCCTCAAAGATGACTACAAAGAGATCGCATTGCTCTGGCAATGAGAACAACCAGCTCACACTGGAATCTGCAGTCAACATTCAGAAACACTGAAGATGATCGCAAAATATTATTACAAATTCTATCTAATAAAATCTTTACCATTACTTCCCTATTTCACCTACGTCAATATTCTTGATATGTGTTTGAACATGTTGACAAAATCTCAATATGCCCACCAGAAGATCGCCCCAACTTTCCGCAGTCTCGTTTACTATTACAACGAGCGGGGTTCAACCCATATCTCTCTCATGCTTTCATACTCAACACATATAGAGGGAGTTTATTACGACATACTACTGTACATATCTTCAGGGTTGTTACCCTATGAAGTGTGTTCAGAAGAGCGACCTTGGGTAGACGAGGCAGAGTAGTAAGCTCTGACGTTTATGGTAAGAGGTTGAGTCTTGGGAAAGACAAGGAAAGAATGAGTTTGTTAGATAGGCGGTTGTACATAATTCAATTAATGTTGTATTAGTTTCAGGGATCAAGCACCGCCATAACAACAGTTGCAATCTCATCATGCGATATCTTGTCAGTATTTTTGGCACCTATTGTGGGACATCAGATAAGCCAAAGGAGAATCCAGTCACGCTTTTTAGCCTTGCGGGGAATCTCATTTCACATATTACCAATTGTGAGATACAGTGACCTGGCATGCTGATCGCCTGAAACATTGGTCAAGTGAGTCTTGTTGGATGCTCAAATGACTGGCATAATTGTTGCTCCAGCAGGAAGTTGATCCTGTAAATCCCACTACCGATCACCCTTGGTCATCTTGCGCTGTATACAATAACTTTCCGACTCTGTGAGGTGTAGCAGTTCAATATCATGGCGCGGCTGAAATGGGAGATGTGCCACAAGGAAATGTATAAATTTGGAATTATCCCTGTAGTATAGTGTTCCGAAGATATGTGAATGATCTTCAATGCAACTACCATTGCTGAGGCCAACATTGACTTCAGCAAGGAGCTTTCACAGGGCATCTGCTGATAGGAATGATTCTGTTTTGAAGTGGTCTAGTCCACGCCTCAGATGTGGATTTATCCATGGTTTCATTTGGTGGCTAAATGATTGAGCCCATTGATAGGTGTGTGCTGAACGAAATGGATGTTATGAATTCGACAGTTCTGAGTACTTGTGATGCTTATTGTTCAATCCAGTTCCCCTGCCATAAGCATTCCCTCCAATATTTTCCACTCCAACCACCTCTCTAAGTACCATTTTCTTTGTTGGATCAGGTGTACATGTTAGATGAGACATCAGGGGGTCCATAATTTCTTTGTCAGTAGTATCCTAAGGTGGTGGTGCACCAGGTATATGGTCTATGGGTAAATCATTAGTTGACTAGCTCATCAACGGCCATTCAGGCACACTGGCTGATGTTGAACCAGCATTGCTCAGTGTTAGGGGTTCTCCCATAATAGCGGTGATGATACATGTGAATGAAGCAAGTACACGTGACTACCATTTGGAAGTGGATACCATTGGTCACGAAGCAAAAACACCTACTTGCGTATTAGCTCATGTCATCCGTCAGACGGCCTTTAGCGGGGTGACATCTGAGCCGTATGTGATGATTTGATAAGAGCAGACTTATCAAGCGGATTCGTAAGATGATGCAATTATGTTGCCATTACCGGGATGTGAAAAACCATCAGCGGTGCGCATAATTATTAATTACACCTACTCAACCTTTGATAGCGGGACAACACATCACGATGACGGAAAGTCTGGTGTGCAGCACGCGTTATACAATGAGCTATTACGTGGGATCGTCGCACCTTATCTCTCAGAGATAGGGAATAATGCGCGCACTCCCCGGATCACGGAACGCCGGATCCTAAGCCCGTAGTGCGTGAGGGATTATTGGCATTGGCTGATGATAAGAGGCCAGAAGCGACCCTGCTCATAACTTTTGAGTTAGTATGCATCGCAACCCCTAGAGGGTGTCATAATCTACGTTGGCAGAGTAGTGGTAGGGTCGCCACATAAATCTCTGACGCAATGCCGAATAGCCAAATTGGTAAGGTGAGGCATTAATAACTTCAAGTTATTATTATATTGCGAAAAAGCGCTGAACGATCTTTATGACGTCAGACGTTCCAACTACTGAACAAACGAGTAAGCAAGATGTCTAAGTTGAAGTTATGAGTTGACATGAGATGCGTTTGATATCTTGCAGGATGATGGCCTCATACGAGGAGCGTAACGCTTTGAAACCAATCATGCATGAACACGATAACCTAAAGGGAACTCGTGGCGGAAACCGGGACAGTATCCCGCGGAAGCTGTCAATCAATTCTTTTTGTCATAGTCAGTGGAATGGCGGCCAAACTTGAGCCTGCTAAAGACTATAAAAAGCTCGCATTGTCAAGGCAATGGAAGAACAAGCTCTAGCAGCGAACAGTCAGAAACCTACCAGCGAAAGAAGACCTTTATTTATTATTGAGTTTTTATGATACCTATACCTATTATTATATACATACAAATATACTAGCATAAGTACGGCAGCACCGTACCGTTAAGTATCCCTTCCTCGATAAATGACAATATCTTTCGAAACCGATTCCGACGTTATCGTCTACGCTCTCAAGAAGATTGTGTCTTTCGCCAAAGAAAATCAATACCTCTTTGTGGCGAATTGTGCTTGGTGGATAGCCAGTGTTATCGGCCTTGAACAAGGATTGATCAATCATATCGATAACTTGGAGGAACGCAAGTGTTTAATACCTTTGGAAGAACGAACTAGAAAACTCGATCTCGATAAACAGGATACATCTGAGAGAGCAGTTTCCGCTATACCAAGGGATTTGACGGAAGATCAACGACGCGTTCATACTGGAAGTGTTACGAAGTTTAATCGAATTAATCCTTTGCCTAAGACCAAGAATCAGCTTAAGAAGGCCCGGAAGTGGAAACGCCTTCAAGAAGAAAAGAAGAAAGTAGGAGACGAGCGGAATAGGCGACTCCTGGAAATACGAGCTACGGTCATTAAGAACCTTAGCAGGGAATAGGATCTACGGCAGTGAACCTAAGCGGCTGAAAAATATCCAGGGATATTTAGGGTAAAAGTCACTTAAAGGAATCCACCCCCGTAACACTCAGGCCGATCCGAACCTGCAGGTGGTAAAATCCTAAAAGGTATTAGCCCATTTTTCATGAATATTGGGTGATATTGAGCATAGTGAGCCTCGAGTCCGATCTTGTTGAACAATTGCTTTTCCAGATCAAGTATTTAACAGGTTTCTAGTGAATGTTGACAATATTCAAGAAATGCTCACTGAACACCTATCCGGATGAACCTTGCTGATTCTTCTGGGGGTGATTTAGAGCCTCAGGAATATTTGTTTGGAAGGAAGCCAACACAGGTTAGTATATCACATCTAAAGCCACATTGCACCCCGCCAAATGTCGGGGAGAGGTCAAATAAAGTCACTGTATAATCAGTTTTCTTCATAATCAAGAATATATACATCATATCCCACACAATAATCGTGCACATCTTCTGCTGAACTTCATTAGCAGAGAAGAGAAGGTTTCTTTTGTAATTACTGCAATCTACTGTGGATTCTTGTTCATTAAGTGCTACTGTATTGACCACAATGGGCTGTATACCAAGATGTTGTGGAATCGTGAGTTATACTCTCACCTGAGCCTCCAAGCCTCTGATAATGAAGGTAGACCATCTTAATAGAATGAATATGTGAGTTGCTAGTGAGCTCTATGCACGCACTATAATGATTGAGATCTGATAGGATGACATGTTGTTTACTGCACTAATGACGCTAGATTTGAGTGTGGGTTCTGAGGAAACCAACGATATACAGACGAGGAGTCTAGTGTTAGCAACAGGTCGAGGTAACCAGCCAGTGGTCCGGGTTTGGACTGGTAAAACGGTTCCGTTTGCTTCCAGATCCGGCGAAAATCCCGACCTGCAGCTCCTTTGTGGTCCAAACCTGGCCATGTACCCGTCGACCCGCGAGTTTCACTGGAATTGGCTAGACCCGTCAGGTCCAATCTCCGGTTCTGCATTTCAGGTTGTTCAATTTATAGTCACATTCAGATATCCTACTGTTAATCGTAAAATATTAACGATGGTACCTCGGTGTTCTTTTTGGATGTAGTGCATCAGCAAAAACTAAATCTCCTTCATTAAATGGATTTAGTTTATTGTACCAACAAACTCAAAAAAATGAAATCGAGGTTTCCCTGAAATATGGCATTGCTTTACTGTTCCAGAGGGTTCTTTGAGTCGTCGCGATGCTGTTTTCAAGCATCACAACCAGTGTACCCACGCTTGCGAATGTGACAACGAGCACTTGACGAAGGGTCCACACTTCCTTTGGCATTATCACAAATCATCTTTCGGCATACTCCTATGTTGCCGAATTCGATTAGTCCTCGCGATGACGATAGTACTCGCTCCATACGTTTAATGAACCGTGTAGTTTTTGTTTTTAAAGACACTCATGGCTTAATTTGACCAATGAAAGTTACCATGCAGAAGTGGTTCATGATATTTAATTTGTTGATACGAGATCGTCAGTACCTTGCAGTTCGTTGCGCAAGGGTTATGCATTGTCACGATTATGATTTCACGCGTTTGGGATCAGACTTCAGTAAACCATCAGTGATATTACATTTACTACTATTATGATATATCGACGAAAGCTAGAATAGAATAGCACACAAAGGAAATCCTAAATCCGCTCACTGACACCATTCCTAACCTCCAAGCGACATCGCACCCTCTACAATCGTACTTCCATCAACTAATCCCGTATTCTCAACGCTGGTCATCTTGGTGATGTCGTTGCTGATGCTGTTGCTGTTGCTGCAGGGGGCAGGCTGGCTGCTGCTGGCAACGGAAGGCAGAACAGCTGAGAATCTCATACTAGCTTCAGTAGCAGCAACAAAGCTGCTGAGACAATTGAAAGAATTGTCGGGCTGCTCTATCAGCTCCTCTGGGATGTAATCAAGAAAGTCCTCATCAAAGCTGCCCTGATCGTTGTGAGGTTGTGCCATCGCTGGGTCTGTACCAGTTGAGTGGATCCTTCGGCGGATCATGCTGCGGATATTGTCTATCTTTTTGGCTTGAACCTTTGGCAAGGAAGAACGAAAATACGCGTCGAGACGATGAAATTCATCTGTGCATGCATCATTAACCGCGTGATTAATGTTTCTTGTATCGCACTTACATTGTGCTCCACCTCCTGGACCAAACTCTGGCGGGACCCTAAACTCGCCTGTTTTCCAGGCTGACTGACAATGGTGGATGGCCATTGCGGTGAGGGCAATGAATGTCGGGTTGATTTTATCAATCAATGATCTATCTTTCATTCCCATTCGTCGTATGCCATAAAAGTATGTCCGGTGAATAAGATCCACAATTTCAGTCACTGCAAATCGAAACTTGCACTTCTATGTTGATCGTCAAGACAACGATTAAACAAGAAGGGAACTTTGAACTTACCTCACGAACGTTTGTGGGGCATGTAAACCTGTCCTTGGCGACTAGCCTGGCTACCATTGTCCGGATCTCTGTAGGCGACTGTGTTCGTAATTTGTAAATAGAGTCGATTGAGGTCTTGCAGCGGTATACCATTGCTGCATGGGAGCAAGGAATCATTGCGAGAGCCTGATGCACAATGTCAGCGATGAAAACAATCGTTGAGATAATTCATTTACCACTGAAATGTAGGCACATGGAAGGTCTGAGTTTCTCTGGGCTGGATCAATCCTGGTGATTTCCTCATACCACCACCTATGAATCTGGGTGGTCTTCACCGCATTCGTGGCAAAGGGATTCATAAACATCGCATAATTGATAGCTATAGGTCTCACATGTGCCATGACCATCGCCGGAACGCCTGAAAGGGTTGTCTGGGGCTTGTATTCTGCGCCGACGATGAGGCCGGTCACGTCGTCAACAAAGGGCTCATATCGCCACAGATTTCCAGCTCTCGATGCAACCAATCGCTCACCAGCTGTGTTTGAATGCTTCCTCTAGTGAATACATACATTAGCGGGCGGATTGAATCATTCAAACGCTTAATTGGATACCTACTTGGATGCCAGCAGCGCAGGCTCACATTTATCCTCCTGCTCCGAGAAAATATGGACCTCCCGACGCTCATGATGTAGGGGTTGCGCCGACGTAGGAGTGAATTGTGTTGCTGCCACTCTGTTTCCAAGTGTTGACGTGAAGGAATCTCTTGATGGCAGCTTGCCGATTGCTTTCCTGGATGGTCGCCGAAAAGGCTCGTCGTCGGATTCTGGAATGTCATCTCAACGATCATTGTAACTGTCGGGTATCGTGCTGGGAGCATCATCGAGATCCTCGTCGTGCATAGATCGTCTGCTTCTCCTGGTGCTGGAAGGAAGTGGAGGAGGAGAAGTGCGGCGCTGTTACGGGGGTGCTTAATCGCAATAATCAATACAACATTTATTGATACTAAGTACGACCACCTATCTTATACTTTCTCTTCTTCCCTCGTCTCATCCTAAGACTCAACCTCTTGCACTTCGAAGGAACAGCGCGCTAAAATCAAATCTCCTCCACAACCCGTCTCCTTCGTACAGGAAGATTAAACTTCCCATTCCTGCAACCACTCTTCTGCCCACTCCTCGAATGGTGACAACACAGTGTTCAGATACCTCAATACCACGTAATCGATATTGTCAAAGTCGCAGAAACGAAAAACGTCTCGGTAGGTGCAGATTAAACCAGCTTCTTCCAACTGAGAAAAAAGTTCGCTGAATAACACTACGATTTGTTGCAGAGCGCATTCGGATTCTGACAGTTGTCGACCAGACATATGTAGCCTGATCTCGTAAATGTATAAGGGAAGCAATAATTTTTGTAATAGATAGAATTCTTAATAATATTTTAAGATCGTCTTCTGTGTTCTCTGAAAGCTAATCTGCTCGCTGATACTCCCAAAATTCCTTCGACCACACTGGCTCTTTTATAGCCTGTGCACTCTCCTAGGGGTGATAGCGTTATCTCGGCCACGCCCCCGTTGCGCCCGACGATTACTCGCCACAACACCCTCAGGTAATTGTGTCCTTGCAACGTGGTTTGAAAGCATTACGCTCCTGATAACAATCAGGCCATCCATTGTGCGATATCAGCTTATCCTTTCCTAACTCAGACATCTTTTGCCAATGTACAAGTCGGTAGTTGGAACATCTACCAACCAGGTTGATAATGCGTATCGCCTCTTAATCCCTCATGCAGATGAGTTATTAATTGCGTCACAGATTTACTCAGTGACCAACCGATACTGTGCCAACGTAGATCAACGACGCGTAAGCTCGCATCCGATATGAGGTTACATTGCGATCCAGACGACTCGAGTCAACGAGTAGTGCTCGCTCTAGGCACATTGCCTACGTCATAAATCTCTCAGTTACGTTATGCTAAGGTCGAGACTTTTCTCCAGACCGGAACGTGCCTCTCCATATCCTTGCCCGTTACAGGTAGGGGAGAGGAGTTCTCTTAATCGCGTTTGATTAACAACTGCCATGTGTGATTACCACACATGTCCGGCAGAGTGTCCAGGTGTGAACGAAGTACCCACACTTCGCGCGACCAACCTGAACTCCCGCTAAAGTGCATGTCGCTGACCCCTCCAATTTTACATGCATACGTGTTTTGCATATCATCGATATTTATCCATCATGTTCTTGTATTCAAGTATCATTATCGCTGCTAAGAGACAACCCCTTACAGGCCCCTTCTTGTCATGATTCAAAAAGGCGGCGAGTGATAAGTAAGAAAAATTGAAGGTGTGACTAAAGGAAATGTGAATCAATGTAGAGTAAAACGAATTAAAGCGTTGTGAAAAGGAAAGAAAGCGTTGATACGATTAAAAGCATCGTCATGATGCATCTTTTTATCCTGTCGACGATTCATGGATCTTGGCTTGTCCCGCCACCCACACTTCTAACTCCTTGGATGGATGGGAACTCGGAACTAGGAATGGCAGGTGAGAAGTATGCTGCAGGGTTGATGATTGGCTGCCTTTGACGAAACTCCTTATCGCAACGAGCTAGAGAGCGTTCCCGTTTCACTGATGATTCGGGCTAACATCCGCAGAGTAAAGATACCGAACTACGAATTACACGATAGCCATACACGGAGTCCTATTGCTGCTACTATGCCATTCCCAAAAATAAATGTCTCAACGATTTATCCCAACATCGTGAACTCTCAACACAGCCCTGCATGCATGAATATGAATTATGTAATAATAAAATAAACAAAACACCAAAAAGAGACCCAAAACCTTACCAAAAAACTCCAAATTATCACCCATCCGTCCACCCTCCAAAGTGCCAGAAAAATACCCACCCATGACGCAAATCCTTAAACAACTGTCCTGCCAGTGCATTCTATCCTCACATCGACTAATTTGCAGCTGGGCGGCTGCTTGTACGCTTCCGATTGGCCAAAGAGCCTGGAGCGGGAGGATTCACAATGTGATCATGCTCGCGTAGCTAAGCCACATCCTCATCAGAAACAACGCTTTGTGCGTAATTGGCCAAGAGACCAAGGGCATGGTTTCGGATCACTTCAAGGTATCGCTGCTGTCTGATGATCCTCATTTGAAGCTTCCGTTCTAACTTTTGGAAGCCTGTTTTCGTCGTCGGGAAGCTTCTTGGATTGGGGCGCTGCGTCTCACCGTCATCATCCGATTCCTCCCCAATATTGTCGATCATATCCTCAGCTGGAGGTGGGAGGATGTCATCCAGAGGAAGGTAGCTACGGCCACCAAGCATAGGCGTCTGGGCACCATCTGTGCAGTTGGCTTGTTGGCCACGATAAACCACCCAAAAAAGCGTTGGGTTGCTTAATTTCATCGCCGCCTGTCCCCATCCGGCAGCAGTAGTGTTATCAAAGATTGGGGTAACATTACGGCCGTACGGACCACCATCTCCATTAGGCTCCTCCAGGCAGCCCCAACGCTCTCAGATATTCCAGCTGGGGTCTGGCAGACCGGCGATTGCAGCACTCACCATTGACAAAATTGTCGTATCGACGATTGATGTAACTATCGGAAGCATCGATTCATCATCCCCAAGCCAGTGCGATGAGAATAGCTGAGTATTGTTTTCACCCACCCTCTTCCCAGCAATGTCGGGATCCACCTACGCAATGGTAAAGCTAGATGGCTCGACAACGACATCGTTCGAGGCGTCGCAACTCACCTTTATCGGCGAAGACCTGTGACCCGAGGTTCCTTCCTCATCGTCTTCTGGATCTACACATCATCAGGAAGAGCAAAAGAAGCATCGGGGCGATGAAGTACATACCAACGTGCACGAGCTTGCTCTTCTTAGTTGGGGTTTCTTCGAGCCTATTCTTCCTTCGGCGAAGGCCAACCTCCGCGAACTCGTCCAGTGCTGCCTTGAGTTTCTGACCATCGAGGTTAGTATTGTCTGCCATGTATCATTCCCAAAGCGGCCTTTTGGACTCCAGTTCACTGATTCGAGTAACGCAACAATCGATTAGGAGATCCCATTGCTCAGGGCGGGTGCCTTGCTCGTTGATGATGCTCATGGACTGGGCAATCTCGCAGATGCGCTCCCTCACTTTATTATCTATCCGTTGTGTTGTCAAGCCACCCTTATCCTGCCAAATCTCCATGGTTTCTGGTGCCCATTGGCTGACTCATACAAAGGCGTTCTCGGCCCAGACGTGGACTTAAAGAGTCAGCATCTGGATTGTATTAGCATCTCCGACGACTGATTTCGGCAACCAGAAGGCATCACATTACATTTTAGGTTCTCAACGGTGGTCAATGATTGAGTGGTGAATATCCAATGCTTGTTACTCCAAACACGTGTCGGGAGTGTTGAATATATGGTCAAGGGAGCTGCGATGCGGTAGCAGAGGTGAGGCGGGTGTGTTGAAGGTTCTGGAGATTGTAAGTAAGGTGGGCAGGCAAGGTGAATATATATATGGGCTTGGAGGGTTTTCTTGATCCGGCGACATCATCTTGGCTGCAATTCAGCTAGATGGCAATTTGCTTAGCATCATCTAAGTGCCCTGATTCGTCGACTGAACGCTTAAGTTCATCACACAGACAACTAAAAGCATGCTCTGCAGTCATACCTCACTCATTTGTCCTTGCTCTAGTTGTTATACCCCGCGATGACGTCGCTGAGTCGGTATCTAAGGAGAATGCACCGTTCATGTAAGGTACGAACTTAACATAAAGTGACAACTATAAATCAGGCAATGGGCTGAGGGAGGCCTTGTGAGGGTGCAAAACAATCGCTGTGACGAGCTGAATGCAGATGTTGTATGCTTTTTGAGATCCAAGGGATGTTGAAATTGAGAGAGCGAGTAAACACTTTGCAAACATGTGAAGGAGGATGAGAGAAATCCTACAAGTGTGGTAGGACCCCTTTTTGGAAAAAGTAAATTGCGGTGCGGCTTTTTCCGATGACAGCCGGCTTGTAATGGTGTGAGTAGGTAAAAGACCGTCGAGACGCTTCTTAACGTTGTTGCGACAGTTCAATTTGCTAACGAGACATGGATCTTTGTGAAATGAGTCTGTACGACTCGAAGACATACTCCTACATCGGTGCTTACATCACTCACCTCTGTCGCGTCCACAAAGAAAGGATAGTATAGGTATCAGCCCAACAACGGCCAGATAATGCTTTTGCGATCGAGCACGATAGTATTCTACCTGCATTCGTTCATCAACCGTATCACCACCCTTTTGTTCACCCTTCCAACGATGATTCCAGCAATACAGAAGCCGACAGCGAGAATGAGTGTATCGATCCAGAGCAACCTCCAGTTCGGACACGTATTTGTGGTACTCCACACGTGGACAACCGTCTAGCTGGCAAGCCTATTAGTAACGAGTATTTCAATATCTTCGACAATGAAATTGATCTATGGTCACCGTTTTCTTGCAAGGAGGAGTATCGATTCGCGCACTGGTGCGTCAAGCACAATGTGAGCAGAGCTGCTATCAATGAGCTTTTCATGAACCCTACGATGGCAACTGTCAGCGACTTCTCTTTGTCCCACGCTGTATTCAAAAGGTTGAACGAAATGTCCTACGCAATGGGCATCGACACATGGAAATCGGGCAAAGTGTGTTACAATCGTTTGACCGATCCAAACAACCTTCGCGACGATGATTACACACGTTCCTTTTACCGCAATCCTCTTGAATGCATTCAGTTCCTCATGCAACAGCCTGCGTTCAGGGAACATATGTCGTATGCTCCAGCAGAGGAATTCAATGATGCTAAGGAACGTATCTACTCAGAGGTGAAATCAAGCGACTGGTGGTGGAATGAACAGGTATGTTAGTTGAATTTCGTCATAGCTAGGATGATTTTGACCGCATCATGAGCTACGGTGGCCGCTTGGAGCTACGATTGTCCCTTCACTCGGCAGTTCAGACCAGACACATCTTACAAACTATTCTAGCGGCGAGAAGGAATAGCCAGTATATTTGAGTCTCGGAAACATCGACTCGACGATTAGATCAAAGCCGTCAAATCTTGCAAGCATCCTGGTTGCCCTTCTTCCAGTTCCTCCGAAATATGATATTAAAGGACATGGAAAAACAACTGCCGTGAAGGAACAACAAATCCACAATCGAGAGGTTTTAAGGAAGGTCTTCGATCTTATTTTTCGTTTTCTCGACGCGCTTTTCAAAACTGCAAAAGCGTATGCTTTGTGCGGACGGTCGGATGTGGCAATGTTATCTTGTCATCTGTGCATGGATGGTTGACTACTTTGAAAACATTCACTTGCATTCAATCAAGCAGCCCCATTGCCCTGTGTGCGAAGCACCGAAATTGTCGTTTGGAGATGGGAATTCATCGTTGTGGCAATTGAGAGACTATTGGCTATACTTCCAAACAATGTTACTCACGACTCAGGGAGATGAGACGGAGGGACAGGGAGCAAGACAATATCTGGATGATCAAGTTGTTGGAACCTCAGAAGGCGTCTTCTGGAATATGCAATGCATCTCGCTGATGACTATTATTGTACCCCATATTGTTCATACCATCTATCTCGGTATGCTTAAGCATTCGATGGACTGGGTAACATCCTTCCTCGAACAACATTCCAGGATTGACAAATTCAACCAGCTGTGGGTGATGATGCCTCCATATCCTGGCTTTGCTCGTTTCAACAAGCCATATAGCCAGGTGACACAATGGAGTGGTAACGAGATGAAAGCACTCGGGCATGTGATTGTTCCAGTTTTCGCGGCGACTCTTGTGAACCCTTCGGCGAGCGAAAGGATTTCCTTCACAGAAGCCTGCTGTGCGTCAAGAACTTAGTGTATTTTCACCTTATGGCACAGTACCGGTACCATACTGAGGCCACGATCGAGTACATGGAGAATTATCTGGAGGAGTTTCATCGTCACAAGGACGTTTTCAGTCGATTCCGCAACAGTAAATCTACAAAGAAGGTTTCAGAAGCCTTGAAAATGCAGCTTACTTTGGACAAACAGGAGGAACGGGAGAGTGACCCCGCTTGGAACAATGATTCTGCGGCTGCAAAGCGTCGTCGCGTTGATGAAGATAAAACGCAGATCGAGTTGGATATTGCACCACATCTTGTCGACGAATCGGATTTCAACTTTGTGAAGATGCATCTCCTGAACCACTTGTCTGATCATATCCGCCAGCTTGGCAACCTCTTGAATGTAAGCTCTGAACTCCCAGAAAAAGCGATGATGGATCTCAAACAAGCGTACCGACAATTGAATCATCATGAGGCCGCCTTCCAGATTTTGCGAACGAAAGCCCAGAAGGCGGTGTTTCAGTATCGAGTGCTGAATGCACACGCTGCGAAACAATGTCGCGATGATCATATGTCTCTAACCAAAGTGCCTATCAAGCGATTGATGAAAACCCAGCGACCAGAAATCAAGACTGTTGATGACTTGGCCGAGTGGTGTGCAATGCCAAAAGGGGTGCTACAGAATCACATTGCTTGGTGTTTCAAGAGATTTGCCTACTTCACAGACTACATCGATCACGATCAGTATTTCAGTCGTCTCCACGCTGCAGAATACATTCGGTACAACGCGGTAGGAATTCCGGTGACATCTATTCAATGCGATTAGCAAGCAGTTCATATGGTTCGTTGCAGTGGGTCCACAAGGTGGAGAAAGCATACGCCACCAAGAAATGATACAGTTCTTCTCTGGATGGGGACGAGTCCGGATAGCCACTTTGAGTTGACTGCGGGACCCATTCCCACACCATTGAAGTGTCTTTTCGTCGTCGAGGATGCTGAATCGAGCGTTAAAGGGCTTCTTGCCTTGGTTCAGATGTTTGCAACAGGGGAGATACATCAGACTGCTGGTATGGTGATTGTCGAGGAGAGGCATCAACGTCCGATGCAACCCTTGAACAATGGAAGCTACCGTCGTAAGCCTCTCTTCAGCGGCGGAACGAATTATATCGTCCCTATAATCGCGATCGAAGGAGCTGTACACCTTCTTCCGCTGACGCCGCAGCCAGATAGCTTGCGGTGGTACTTGAATAACACCATTGACTTGATTGGTTTCAATTTGTTCTACATGTAGATTATTCAACTCAAAGCTTGAAGTAATCGTTGCAGCGCTATATAGAAATCTGATGTGTTTCCTCTGGGTGTCTTAATTGTTGTAATGGGAGTTGTGCAAGCTTGTGTATAATCAATGTCTCAAGGGATGAAATAGTTAAGAATATTCTTGAAATCAATGGAACAGTTCAAACAACCGTCGAAACGATTGAAATCTAGATGACCAATGTGAAAGAAACAAGTGCATTATATTAGCTTAAATGACTAAACACGTTTTGAGATGTCGCGACGATGCAATCACATCATTGAACGCTTCGAAGCATGTTGGAAGATCGCGAACAAGTCGCTCGGATAATTTGTGGAGAATGTGGAGAAGAATCGGTGCGTGGGGTCCATTTTTGGAAACTAATTTCACTTTTTGCTGATGTGGCCGCCTTTGTAAAAACAAAATGGAGAGGGACACTCCATGCCCCATCCTGGAAATGAGCATCAATGCAGCGTCAATGATTTTTGGTCTTGCATCTTGGGTAATCTGAGTGCCCATAGGTTGCAGATAGTCATAACTGAGGTATTGGCCTGCTTTATAGGCAAAACACAAAGCGACACACACCCTGCCCTATCTTGAAAATGAGTGTCAACTGAGCGTCAACAATTCAAGGTCTCGCCTCTTGGGTAATCTATGTGGTGCATGATTGTACTCCTCTATTAAGGAGGAATTGGCAGCGTCTCTGCACAGATAAGCAAGCGACGCTCCCACAACAGCCTCCCAGACAGTAACAACTTATTTGATTTACAATGATGCAACTAGGAGTTGATGACTGTTTAAGCCGAGAGGAACGGTCAAAACATCGCATATAGACAATGACCAACACGTTGTCCTTTGATTACCCATGATGAAAGTCCAAAAATCATTGATGCTCTGTTGACACCCACTTTCATGAAGGGGCACGGAGTGTGTTGCTATCTTTTTTCCCTATAAAGGTGGCCAATATTTTGATTATATATAGGAACGACAATATCACTTTTGAATTACCCAACTTACAAGACCAAAAATTGTTGATGCTCCTTTGACGCTCAATTTCAGAATGGGGCAGGAAGCGTGTGGCTCGCTCTTCTGCAGATAAAGCCAGCCGATACGGCATTTTTGAATGGTCTCAACCAGTAGCCACGTAGAATCCCGATGATGCACGACCCAAACACTTTAACACTCAGTCGATGCTCATTTTGCAATGGGCATATCCACAATTTGTCATCATTTAATTTGGTCCAATATATCATTAACAGTGTTTTGGCAGCCTATGTACTGTCTTCATGTACTTTCTCCTTCATCACTACATTGTTCTTTAATAATACATATAAATATATCCTTTTAAATATACTTTAAAGTGTCCGCTAATTGTAGATAATAATACACTCCAAAAACCTGTTCCATTCTATCAATGCTCATCTTCACTGTCAGGTTCGCTCAATAGGTTACTGTCGTCTGCAAAATGGATGTCAGGTGCATTACCACGCGGCAGATAGTGTACTAAGCAGTGGATGTTCGTTTATCAGTCAGCAAATCTGCATTAAAATCTTCATTGTGCTTGTCATTAGTGTTGGCAATGGGTCCGGGTAACCCGCCAGCAGTCTGGGTTTTGAACAACGCTCCGGTTTGGTTTGGTTCCAAACCCGGCCAGGAACCTGAACCGCGCATGTCTTGCCGGGTCGTTACCCGGACCGGACTTAGAACCGTCGGAATTTGGCCGGGTTGGAACTGTTCCGCATTTCGAACATTCCGGTTTCTACAGCTTCGGCTCCAATTAAGTATTTGAGTTCTGATCGTATCGTGACATGATCAATATGTATAATGTGCAGTTTTAGGCGTTGTTTCACTTCCTGATTTCAGCTTTGCGATCCGACTGATTTTCATTGAGTGGATGTGAGATGAGGGCAAATATCAAGCGAAATTCGTGGGTTTTCGATAGCATCCCAGCGAATATTGGCTGTATTGCATATCTGAAAGCGGGAGGTGAAAGAGCGCCTCTAACTGCACAATCTACAGATTGATCATTTCACGATACAATCAGAACTCAAACACTGAATTGGAGCGAAAAATCTGGGCTTTGTATAGCCGGGTTGGAGGTGGAACATGGCCCAAATGCGACGGTCCGGGGTTTTGATGTGGTAAAACCGTTGCAACTGTTCGGTTCCGGCTGCAACCCTAACCCGGAACCGTTCTAGCGGGTTGGAACCGTTGCTAACACTACTTGCGATCCTTGGCATATGCATCAAGATTGAAAAATTGAACGCTGGGAAGAGGAGTATTGATATACACATATCCGGGTGGCACACCTTCAATTTCGGATACATGAGCTGCCTCCTTATCACCAGGTGGCACAGGTGGCATTTGTTAGGGGTTCTCCTCTGATGGAGGTATTGGTGCTAGTCTACTTCGAAATCTACATCACAGGTTCTGTAATACCGTATAGTACATAACACCGATCTCAAAATGAAGTAGTAAGCTGCCATACGTATGATCTTGAGCGGGAGATTACATGCCTCGCGTCGATTTGACAGGGAGCCTCACTACTGACAGATTCATTGAAAGTTCACATTCTATGGTGGAACTGATTCGATAATGCAATAACCTTGGCCAGTCGATATGTCTTCAGGGCTTATAGTGATGCCAGTTATTTTTTACCACACTCATTCAAACTATGCTGAAGGGACTGGATGCGGCAGTTGCCGGAATGCGACTGACGTGTAAGGCTGATGATAGCCACTATTCCATTCAGTGTGACTTCAAGCCAATCCCGTGTGGAGTAGAACAACTTGGGTACTCCCTGGTCAATGAGAATAGTCTCAGCCTTTGAATGGCGTGTCTGATTGATGAAGATGATGCGCAAAGTCAGTAGGCCCCGATAAACCTCCGAATTCCTGGCAGGCAACAACCAAGTAGAGTTAGTTAGTATCAGTTCTACAATACTTGTGTGATACGTCAAGTCAAATGTCAACAGAGCAATGGTGGGTCGCCACGTAAGCCTCTGAAGCAGATAAGCCTAATACCCTATATGGTGAAAGTTGTGTCTTAATTTATTAAGCAATCTGATTAAAGCACTCCAAATAACCACGTAAGGCGACTGAGAGGTTTTGACTATCGGAAACACACGAGTTGTGAGATATCTGAGTTGAAGTTACTGTTTGATCAAATCTTATTGCTGATGATGGCCTGATTCTTATCAGGAGTGTGACGCTTCAAAACCAATCATGCAAGTACACGATAACCTTCAGGATGCATGGGCCTCTATCTCAGAGCCTGGCTCGTGATACAGGAGTACTCTAAGATATGACAGATGAGATCATAGCTAAGGTTCAGACATGAACTTCGGCAGTCCAAGAAAGGCTATACAAGAACGACAAGAGCTCCGGCTTTTGGATGCGTAGCCCCACAGTTACGAACGATACCTACCTGCGAAAGACAAAGCTGAAATATTATTAAGTTCCAAGTTCTTATTTCACTATTATTATTTTCCCAAGTATATTAGTATGATTTACTAGGATTGTACACGGTTCCCCCACCCCATAACTAGTCAAACATTCGATAACGATTCCGATATTATTGTTGTATTTTGTGGATAGGAAGTATCATCCAATATGCTGCAATATGTAAGTTCTATCTTGACAATCAACTATTTCCTTCAACATACGTTGAAGAGTGTGTAGTAACACCACTTCCGAAGAGATTACCTGAGGAAACAATCATTCCGGAATCCTATATTTCTAAACTACAATTGGATTCAGATACGGAGTGCCGTTCTGAATCAGTAGCTCGAGACACAGCAGAAGTGCAAAGTGTTCTTCCAGGTAATCAAATAACGCAATCCAGAAGAATTGTTAAACCTGTCAACCTTACAAACAAGGAGTTACGACGACGGTATCCTGGATGCAATAAAAAGCAGCAACAGGCTTTGAGAAACTCCTTAAGGGAAGACGGTATAATCAGTTAAGAGATACAACGTTGAGTAGAATTGACATCTACTATTCAGTCTGTAAAATACGAGGAATTGAAGGAGATTACGCTGTGACGTAATATTGCCAATAGTATCTGAACGCCAGATTGATTCAAGAAATAAGATATGGGATTAGTGAAGATACGTGTCAATTTGGATTGCACTATCAACGGGCAAGATATTACTGCCACAACAATAATTAATCAACAAGATTTATTATATGAATACACTTACAATATTAATTAATCAACGGGATTAATTATTTGAGTTATACATATTGTCAATACTGCATCACACCACGATACGATTTGGTTGCTATTCGTTTAGTACCTTCCGATTCCACGATACAGATTTGTCCTCTGTGGGTTTACGATCTTCATCGTTTGCCAGTACACATTGTTTGGAAATAAGCGTAAGATATTATGATAAGTACCACAGCAGAGTGTGACTATGTACGTACTTATGTACAGCAGTATACTTTGAAGTAGAGCTACTTAAGCCATACCGACCTCGTAACAGCATTCCGGGTTGATGTGGCCTCGGTTCCGGTGACTGCTGTCTGAGTCGCTCTGGTGGAGGTGCACCAATGCCTTTGCGCCTCCAGCGTGTCTGGGGATTCTGTGCTGTGCCATTTTGTCAAGGGAGGCAGACATCCGTTTAATTTTCTCGATGCATAGCCAGGTGTCTTTCCATCGCAGCCTTCACATTTTTATGCCCAGGAAACTCAACTCCCCGCTTCTTCTCTTCTCGGACTTAGGTATGAGGTGTCTTGAGTAGCAATTGCATTGCCTCTATTGTGGCGCACGAAAACCCTCCTTTGGCCATTTTGGCCATTTTCAAGGCCAGCGGCATGTCAGACTGCTCTAGCTGTACCCGACGTCCTTGCCTTGCCATAGTTGCAGACATGTTGAAAACCTACAAGAAATCGGTTGCTGCATCTGCATATCGGATTCGGCTAGTACCTCTACCTTATACGCTTCCATAGCATCCTGTAACATGTTTAAAGCCTGTTTGGTCCACTCTGGGGGATTCTTATCACTAAATTTGTCAGCAAAAATCCCAGAGCTGACTATATCATGCTGTTCGATTTCAGTTTCTGTGCGGGCAAATGCGTTGTTTGACCTTGGAGGGTTCCCATTACGGGCGGCTATAAATTGGTCACGCAGCTCTCTATGTACACCAGGTGCATGTTATATCATTAGTTGACAGCCATCTACCTCGATTGGACTATACTCACATCCGATCGCGTGCTGCTTCGTATTGTTGGTGGTTCAAGTTGTACTGACAAATTCTAACTGTGCATCCAGGGTCAAACTTTTGGCGGCTGCATTTGCAGCGTCGCGGTGAGCTAAGTGGTTTCTGCGTTTGTTACTCCTTTAGTGTTACAGGTATACTTCCGGGATCATTCAGGATCACTCAATAATTCAAATATGGATACTCGATCCGGAATCACGAATTATCACTCGGATTTCCGAATTGGATCAACCTTCCGGATTTGTTCACCTATTGGTAATATCTCCATTACCCTACCTTCGTACCAAGTGATCACCCACAGCAATCAAGCCAAGCGCAGACGAGATGTGTATCATCCTTAGATTGGTATTGGTCGACAATAGTATGTGACGGCTCGGAGGAATAAGATGCATGATAGGTTACATTCATTAGAGGATAGCGGGGACGAAGGTTCTAGAAGGATGTAAGGAGTTCGGGGTGGTGTGGGAATAATGTATAAAGATAAAGGATAAGATGAGGACGTAGGAAGAAGTGTTGCGACGTCGGATGTTGTGGCGTGGTTGTACTGATAACAAGAGTTTTCAGGTGTGTAAGATCATGGGAGGATTATTCGGTTGGTACATCGAAGCATGAAGGATGGTTCGAGAGTAGCGAACGGATTGTATATAAAGAGAGGATAGTTGGTGGTGGAGGGTTTCCTTTTCTTCTCTCTTTACTCGTTCTCTTGTATAGCAAGCAATAGTACGACTTTGAAAGATATTCTGATTCTTGTTCCTCGATACGCACTTCGAGTTCAGTTCCGCA
>Ga0307515_10007131_pt1 | contig 22195 bp, 15 predicted proteins | sample 17_EM_MG_FD_194513 | JGI IMG/M metagenome (GOLD analysis project Ga0307515, IMG submission 194513) | Populus trichocarpa ectomycorrhiza microbial communities from riparian zone in the Pacific Northwest, United States - 17_EM | ecosystem: Host-associated > Plants > Roots > Unclassified | place...
ACTGCCTCTAGAAGTCCAAACAGCAAGATGAAGATAGTTGCTGGGCCTAGTAGACCCTAGGCTTGCTAGGTCCTTACGGACCCATGTATTCTAGGCTTGATGCCTCATGATCTTTCTGAGTTTAGGTCAGACTTGTTTTGTTACGTCTATCGGACAAGGAGATTAGAAGAATCCCAAGGATCTAATCAGGAGAAAACACAGAATGATACTGGGTCCTGGACTTCTTTAACTCAGGCCCGATTAATTTGTATCAACTCCATTCGGGCCTACACACATCGGATCTCAGTAAAAAAAAGTTCATCTGGAATTTTGCTAAGAAATAAGAAAAAGGCAGGCGCTGGACTCGTTGGTCTAAGAATACCCGCTAGGGAAGGTGCAAATGGTGGATAGATGATGGTTACATGTATTGGTCAAATAATACGATTGTCTGTTGATATCCTTTGTCAGCATGGATCACGTTGAGGACCTTTAATTGCATGAATTTGCCCTTTGACAAGTGCCAAAGAGATCAAATTTGGTTGGATTCTTTGGTCTGATGATTACAGTGATAATAACACACAAGGATAGGAAATTCTAGGCTTCTTTCAGTAACCTGTCTCCACTCAACAATTTTCCCACATTGAATCCAATCAAAGATGCATCAGTTGAGTGAAAGCAAACGAAGATGGTTGCATGATGAGAACCACAGATTGAAGGGTAGAAGTCATAATGAAAATGATCGAAATCTCATTAAAGCACACAAAGACAAACAGTAATGAATGGAATCACACCAGCTAGCACCATGGTTTCCATTTCTCAACGTCTCCAATTCCAAGATTTACAACATCCTTGTCAAATTAATTTCCACAGCACCACAGTTACCCTACTAGGTAAAACCCTAATAACTGCTAGTAATAATTAATGCTGCAACCACTTCCACTCAATGGGACACATCAGTACTCATTTCTTGGTTTGTTTCGAAGATGACGAAGATTTTTTGAGAGGGATGCATTTGCCTCTTGCTGCTTTCTCCTTCACTTCTTCCTGAACATCCTCCATTCCAGCCTTGGTGCACCTGGGTTAGTTTTTTAACAAAGGGAAAACGTTAAATTTAATTCTACGATTAGAAATGGCAAGCAAAATACATTATACTACAGGAAAACAAAGCATCACGGATCGACAAGCTAGCAAAAACTAACACAGGGAACCAAAAAAGTTGTTTCGAAAAATTAAAGCAAACGAAAAAGCAACTTTGCTCGTTCTTTTCGAAGGTACCGTTTCTAGCCATGATCAACCAGATAATCATCACTTGGTGGTAATTAACTAAAGTAAAAAAGTGAGGATTCTCAATTTGTTACAGTGCGTTTACCATGGGAGTCATTATGCTTTCTTTTCCTCAAAAAGTCGAAGATATGAATCTTTAACTTTAATAATTAAAGCCTCCACTACAACCGCTCTAATTTGACCCTTTTTTTGGTAATTTTCGAAAGGTCAAGTCAGAAGTGTAAATTATAAACCAGTCGTTGTAGTCTTAATAAATAAAGTAATAACAGTCCTCTAGTCTTGAAAAATAATAAATCAATCCCTGTGTTTCCATATCTCATTCATTTAGTTAGTCCCTCCCTCGATTTTTGTTACAGACTTGACAACCAGATAAGGTCAACGGATTAAGATATTTTAAGAACTATGGGGATTACATTATTATTATTATTATAAGTATAGGGACCAATTTATAATTGGCTCGTCAAGGAATTGGAATCCATATCAGCTGGTCCACTATGCTACCAAGGTCTCATCTAACATGGATGGCCAACATGCAAACTGTTTGAGGGTCAAAATCAAACTGAACTGAGTCAACTCGACTAGACTTCAAATAATTGCAAAAATGTTATAAGATAGGATCACTAATTAATGACTGGTTACTAACCTTTCTTCATTATAGGAATTGGATCTCTTCAAAGCAGGCTCGTCCACAACTCGGTTCTCACTCATTGACTCAATAATGCTGCCACTAAAATACTCCTTCTCTTCAGACTGTAGATTTCCAAACCTAGGATTCTCGGACATGTAACTAATCATCTCTTCCTCAGCAACCTTAACTGCAGTTTTATACAAGACCCCTCTATGAAGATCGCTTACACTCCTTTTAACCACGTTAGCATTGGGACCGTTCACTGTCACAGCTGCAGCCGGTTGCTTTAAACTAGGCACATTGTTTTTTGCTTTGGCCACAGTCAAGTTTCCGCATGAAATGAGTTGGAGTAAGACCGAGTTACGACCCGGTGCTGACTCGATGGCAACGGGGTCACCGTCTTCAAAACGTTTGGAGGTATTGTTGGTGCTTTGACGGGGTTTCTCAGAGAGTATTGAGGGTGTTGATTCTGGGGGGGAGTGATGCTGAGTTGACTCAGTGGTGGGGTTTTTGCGGGGTACTTGCTCTTCAAGTTCGTCTGTGGATACCCCTCTTGAACAACGAGAGTGGGGTGTTGTGGAGCTTGTATAGCTTGTTTTCTCTTCATCTTCATATTCTTCTTGTGATTCCTGTGATTCTTCATCATCATATTCTTGATAGTACTTGGTTCCATGCGTTTCTTCGAGTTGTCTGGGCTGTTGAATAGGTTCCAGAAGTTGTTTTCTCTTTGCATGGAGATTGGGTTCCTGAATTAGTTGTCTATTATTGCTTACATGAAGTTGTTGAAGCCTTTCTGCAAAAGAAATGCATGTTACTAATGAGCCCACCAATACAGTGCTGTGTGCAACTTGTAAGTTGTAACAGTCATTTAATGGAGAAAGACTGACCAGGGCATCCTTCAACGAGTTCAGACCCTTTGAGAACGTGTTCAGCTCCATCAGATGGATAGATGATATCATTTTCTGCCAAGTCATTCCAAACATACCCATTCTTGTAGCTCCTAATTGAAAATCAAAACAGTAAATGTAGACCATAAGGAAAATTTAGCATAAGCAATCAGAGATTGTCAAAATGTAACACCAGCATGTACCTTTTGCAAGACCAGGAATATAGAGAGGGCATGCCTTTTCCTCTGAGAACTGTGAGCCGATCCGTGAAATCTATCATGCACAGGACGAAAAACAAAGGAATGTCACAGGCAAGAATAACATTGAGAAACGAAGGAAAGAAGCAAGAATTCAATTGGCTTGTTATAATCCACCTCTCAAACGAAGGTGTTGATTGGCCAAATGGGCAACTTCCATGTAATGTGGGTGCTCAAGCTGGCCATTTCTGGATAGGTAGTAAACAACTTGAACCTTTTTTATGGGTTTGACCTTTGGTTGCTGCATGCACACTTTGACCCTGTCTGGGCTCATTTCTGATCTTTCTCCTCTGCCTCTTCTAGAACGAAGATCCATATTCTTCAGCACCTCCTTTTAGATCACTTTCTTTCTGGTCTCGAAGTCTAATACATGCACACGCAGAGGCCAGCTCCTTTTATCAGGACACAGAGTTAGAGATGATAGAGTGAAAAGGAAAGGTAACAAGAAATACAGAGAGGAGGAGAGGAATCAAAAGGCACAAGTACAAATAAGGCCGAACTATATTTTACCCTTATAGATTCACCAATGTTCTATTTCTATCCTGAAAGTTTTCCTTTTCCAATTTTACCACTATAGTCTTAAGAAGCTTTAGTTTTGTCCTCTTACTAATAACTACTAAATAATTAAAAACTGACCCTTTTTTTAATTGTTTTCTTACTTTCTCTTATTTTTTTCAGAAAATAAATTTAAAATATAATATAAAATAAATCAATAAATAAACTCAAAAGGTACGCTATTTAATGGTAAATTAGAGGTAACATTTTAGAAACTAAAGGGATGGAAATGGAAGATTATAAACATTAGATGTGGAAATGTAATGTTGGCGAGTCTGCAAGGGTAACAACGAAGTCCACTGAACAAATATCTGGATCCTGATCTTGACTTTGGATGCTTTTGAACAGAGAAGTGTCGTGAATGGAAAGAGACATTCGCATAGTTTTTTTTGTTTTTTATCTTTTTAATCTATTAAAATAATATTTTATTTTTATTTTTTAAAACTTACTTTTTACAGCAACCTATTAAAATTATTTAAAAATACAAAAAAAACTTAAATTTTTTTTTAAAATACAGTTAAAGTGCAAGAGAATGTTCAAGTGGATGTAGGGTCAACTGCAATGCATGATCCCTGTTGTTGGTTTTTTTTTTACCTGGGTTTGTTTTTGCCATTGATCTATCCCAGACCAAGGGGGAAAAAAGGGGTGAAAAACCAGTCACTGTGCAACGAAGCTATGTCTCTGAGCTTTTTCTGCCAACCCTGGATTGTAGAACGTAACACCTTTCCATATATACTGACTTTATTGCTTAGGCGTTGCATCACAATGATCCTAGCTAGCTAATGTTGTAGGCTGTGCCAACAGCAACGCCCACTTTACAAAAGAAACCCCCTGTTGCCTGGCTGGCCAAATTAGGGTTTCATGAGGCTTTCTTTTCTCTGTCTGCTAGCTCTGCAATTTTTTTAACCAAGTACTAATATTGCATCAAATGGTTATGGGATTACTTATGCGTTTTTGTTTTTAATAAGTGGTGCTTTTGCGACTCCCAAGGCAGAGATTTGAATCCAATTTCAAATTTACATGGTTTGGGTGTCAATGAGCTATACTTGAGAGTGATTTTCATATAGCTTCAGTGCCCTTTCAGCTTTTATATTACAACAAATTAATGTGCTACCTATTTGTTTGTTTGTTTGTTGTGTCAAAATAATCATGGTTTCCAAGAGCAATGATCACGAAATATTCTATAGTTTGGACTCCATGACGCAGATAATTCTTAAAAAAAAAAAAAAAAACTGGAATGCCGCATAAAAATGTATTGTTATACATTAGCCTTGGTAACTGTGTTTGGTCGTGGCACTCTGTCTTTTATTTTAAAAACAAATAATATTCAAATACTGGAATGTAATAAAATAATTTTAAAAAATTAATATTTATCAATTCAAGTTAACATGAAAATGAAAAATATATAATTAAAGTAATCAAAGTTAAATCAACTCGGTATATCTCGTTAAATCTGTGATCCAGATAATGAGATTGAAATAACTCGGTAAAAATATAAAGAGGATTTTAAAACTTTTTCTTTAAAAAAAAAATGTTAACTTTTTAAATTTGTGACCCGGATTATTATACTTGAAGCACTTAACATGGAAAAAACTATGAAATTCAATTCTCAATCAATCAAATATTGAATGATGAAATTGAAAAAATATATATAAAAAAATTCAAAAAAATATCAATTAAAATAATGGGATAAAAAAATAAAAAAAAAATAAATTTTATATTTGATTAAAGGGTGAAATTGAAAAGAAAAATTAATTTAGTAAAAGAATAAAAAAATCAAAAGAATGAGGATCAAAATTGACTAAAAATAAAAATAATATTTTGATTTGAGGGTGAATTTGAAAAGTATAATAACTTTTACAAAAGAGCCAGGAAAAAAATAAAAATCAAAACAATAAGGTTGAAATTGGAAAGCATAATATTGAATTGAATTATGAAATTAAAAACAATAAAACTTTTACAAAATGACCAGGAAGAAAAATTAGAAATCCAAAGAATGAGGACCGAATTGAAGAATATAGTATTTGATAAATTGGAATTGAATGATGAAACTGAAAACAAATAAAACTTATACAAAATGACCAAGATAAAAAATTAAAAATCAAATGAATAAGGACTGAAGTTGAAATACCAATTATTTTATAATTTTACAGTCTTGAGTTATTTTCTCTTGTTTTCTCATTTACGCTAAATTTACATTAACTTTTTCATAGGCAACATCGTCAATTCTTATTATTTCAAAATCTGAATCTTAATGAAACTCAAACTTTCTAAATATAAAATGAACAATTCATAACATAGTTTAAAACACAAGTATGCTTATAATTATTTGTAACTAACATAAGAATACATTTATTTCTTTTTTTATCGGTAATTAGTGTTATCTTTAATTAGGTGTATAATATGAGAAACAATGTTGAAAGTTTAAAATTACTTTCCCTGGGCCTAGAATAAAAAAAAATGGGTGTTATAATAAGTATTTTTTTCAATAAATATGTCTTTCACACTAAAAATTATGGTGAGAGTAAAAATACATATAATAGTAAAATTTGTATTAAGAGCTCAATTTTTAATGAATTTAAAATTAAATATTATGATAAATTAAAATAAATTATTGAATTATAATATAAAATATAAAATATTTTTTTTTATTTAAATATTATTGATATGATACCACAAGAGTGATAAGAGTTATATTAAATCCTCAGTTGAAATTAATAAAAGTGGTATACTTATAACAAGAGACAAGCTTATCACCACTTACGAACAATCATATGCTGCAAAGAGTCGTTTGATGTCATCTATCATCAAGGAATAAGTTCAACACAATCAATGCAATACATAACCGCATATTGATATTCATGTATATTGTATTGATTGTTTGCTGATAATTATTTTTATTTATTAATGGAGGAAGTTTTTTTTTTAGATTAATATGGGTATTCGAATCAACTTGCACGTACCTCAACTAATTTCACAAGTCTTAAAATTAACGACTATGTAAGTCTTCAATAATCTAAGATTTATGATACTCGAAGATTAATCTTTGTATTAGGAGGCATCTTGAAAATGCTAGTCCAATATCATAAAAGAAGAAGAAGAAGAAAGGGTACATGTCGAATCAAATATGATATTCGACCGGCAGCTTAGTTGAAACAGATCAGATCGAAAGAAAAAAAGATGAGAACCTCCATTATTTGACATGACTTGCCCCACACCAACACAAAACAATGGTAAATATCAAACAATGAACAAAGGGAATGGGCCTCCAGAGGTAATAGAAATTCCCTTTTTACAATAATGTAGCCGAGGCAAAAGGGAATGTTTGTAGACCCAAGATTCTAAATTAATCACCTCAATCTAATTGGTTCACCATGACCCAAAATCCCACAAATTATTTAGAAAGTGTTTGGCAATGTGATAGTGGTTGCTTTTTAAATAACTTTTTGTACGAAATACATGTCAATGATATTTTTTTATTTTTTAAAAATTATTTTTAACATCAGTATATTAAAACAATAAAAAACATACAAACTATATTAAATTTTTTTAAAAAAAAATTAAAATTTTTAGGAACGCGGTGCCAAACACATTCTAACATGATCATAGCCCAAAAATATTGTGACATATTCTTCCAATCACTGCACATTTTCATCATAGTAGCACTTACAACACCATTCATTTTTAAATTTCAAATCTAATATAAGTTTCTTGATGCAGCATGGTTAGATCTTCCACAATTTAGATTCCATCTTTTGAAAAAAAGAAGAACTACGACTATACCTCTTGGCTCTTGCGCAAGGCTAAATTTGTCGTGTTCCATGCAACATTCAATTATTCAGTGGCTCTTGGTGTCCTCGTTCCTGCCAAATATCGAGCAAAAGTACTTGCTTGGATGCATGAAAAAGCTTTGCATGCATGGTTGTAATATGGTAGGAAGTACTGTTTGACAGACACTTAGCCGTATGTGTATGTAAGGGTGTGTTGCATAATTCTAGATGTGATTTTACACGTTAATCCTTTTAGTTTAATGGAATTGAATATCGTCCTCCTAGTTTATGGTTTCTCAGGAAAGATATATTCAATTTAATCCCTAAACAGGGATGGTCAATGTTGGTCAAGAGATTATTTAATTATTTTTAATATTCTAAAGATCAATTAATTTGTGTTAATAAACTCTATGGTCCAGTTAATAATTATATTAACTCAAAAAACCATTCTTCATTGAGATATAAAAAAAATTAACTTTTCATTAGACTATATATATATATATATTTGATAATGCGATTCAATGTTGTTTTATAAAAGATTTTGAATATTAACATATCAAATTTATAAAAAAAATATTAATTTAATATTATTTCGGGCGAACACAATTTAAATTTTAAAAACAAGCACAATTTAAGAAACTTGAGAGAGTTACGCAAATCATAGAAAATTTCCATGGAATAGTACAAGTGGAGATAAAAAGAGCAAAGGGCGAGAGACAGCAGAGAAGACCTCGTGGATAGAGCTAAGGTCATTCATAGAGCTAAGGTCATTCCTTTTTGGGGTGCAGTGGACTTGTCAAGTCGTGTCCACCACCTCTAGCCTGCGTACCTCACATATTGTTTAATTCGATTCTTTCAATTGCAGAGATAGACATTTATTGTCGAGTGCATGCACTTGAGCTCCGGTGATCGAACTTTTTTTTTATTTTTTATTCCGAATTACAAACTTAAAATTCGGTGATTTTTTTTTAAAACTAATCATGCCTAACAAATTAAACACAAGCATTCCCTAAAATATTAAGTTAGAAAAGGTGCCTTATTCGTGCTTTGATTATATATTCCCTCTTAACCTATATTAGAATAATGTGTTTAGAAAAGCGTTGGTAGTGTATTTTAAAAAACTTAATTTTTCTTTATATTTTTGAAGTGTTTTGATATTCATACTAAAAATAAAATTTAAAAAATATAAATAATACCAATCACCCTGCTAAGTACAAGGAGCCTCGGCTGCGATATGCCTACATGACTAGATGTCTGTAGATGCTGCTGCCCTGGATTTGTGAGTCCGTTTACCTATTTGAACCGCTGACTACTCGTTCTGGCGAGGGACCTTTAGGCATCGTAGGTCTCCCTCCAAAGGGCAACTTCAGAAGGTTGCATCAAATTGAATGGCCGATTTCTTCTAGTCTGCCATTAGACAGATGTGACTCAAACCTGTTCCTTTACTCTTTTCACTTTGTGTGAAGAGTCCTCTATGGGGAGCCGCTACACGTGAAGCCTATCCTTTTCATTTCCCTTTTCCATCTTTCGTTTGACAGAAAAAAACGATGTCTTCATTAATCGAACAGGCGTTGCCGAGAACACAGTCTACGTGCTCAGCGTATGGGGTCTAAAATACAGAGACTAGGACAAAGACAGCATGAAAAGGGGCGAGGGTTTTGTGGAAACTCCAGCCAAATACCAAAATTTTCATGTTTGTTATTTTCATGAAAAGTTCGCTAGTTTCCACTTCAAATTTTTCAGCACGGTGGCTCTGGTTTACTCTTCTCCTTTAACAGACACGAGAACGCATGAAACTGAAAGTCCCAAATACAGTAGTTTAATCTCATCTCTCAGCTTGTAATCTTGCATTCCGTCCACAGCAGAGCTACAAGCCTACAACAAACCCATTATTTATAAGCTGCAGCAATGACCTGCTTTTGTAAACAACAAGCCCTACCGCAGTGACCGCAACGAGTAATATCACACGAACGTTACATAACATAACTTGTGTATAGGGTATAAGAAAAAGATGAGGAAATTCAAAAATCTCGAAACTATGATGATGAAATAGTTGGATGTTAATTGAAACACAAAAGCAAGGCATGCATTTCAACAACTCAGCTTGGAACCTTTTTTTGTTCCAGTAGTTATAGCTAAATCTAGGAATGCACAAAAGGATACAGCGTACACCCAGAATAGACATTATCACCCACACTTAATTTTCCTAATCTAAACCGGAGGAAATAAAATAAAGCTGCAGCATATGAATCCAGCAAACTCCTTTAAGAATAACTTAGTCAAGACTCGAGATAGCACTTATAAGTTCCGCATAACTAGCAAACACCAAATAAAGTGGAAACTCCAGCCAATACTTAGGTGTGGTCGAGAAAGATCTATAACACGTATCAGAAGATTTGCAGGAGAGAATGATTGAACCAACATTAATCTGTCAAAGTTACAAGAGTATTTGGGCAGTAATATGACCGTTGACTCAGAGCTTTCTGCTCCTTTCCTTGAGTACAACCTGTCCATTCTTGGCCGCTAATAAGTTTGGGGGTGTGAGCGAGATTGGAATTGTAAAATGTATGAAAAAAATGAATATCTTATGCAACAGCGAGATATTCAGGTAAAACTTGCTGTGATATCACCGAATGCATAACTAAATTACCACTCCATTACTAAGTGACATGACCAGAGCCAGAGCATCAACACACGTAGATATCTCTAAAGACCATTATAGGAGTTGCACAAATGAAAAAATAAATCAGGAGATGGATTGTTAATAACACCAAATAATTTAATGCATTTGACTACTTTAAGCAATCCACATTAGTTGGTGTTTGGACTAACATAAGAAATTGCAAAAATAATCAAACAACCCAAGAAACATTCCAGTGATTCTTGCAGTCAGAAACTTATATTTGTTGTTGCACAACAAATCCAAACAGAGGTTCAAAGGGAAATGGCACAATGTCATATTCACCAATTAATTAGATGACAATGCTAACTTTATTGCAAGAAAAATTGGGGAAAAAAGCAGAAGAAATGCAAAACAAAATCAATGATTGAAAATTTTCACGACAAATTCTAAGGGACACTAGTATTGACCAACCACGCACAAAATTCTCTAAAACCACCTTCAATCCAAGACACCATGAGAAAACCGGTTCTGTCCACAAGTCTATTTTCAAGGAAGCAAGAAAGTGAACAAAAATAAACCTTTTACAAACTGACGGAGTGCATTAAAGCAGAAAGAATACAAATCCAGACATATCTTTATTTTGCCAAAACAGATGAAAGTTTAAAACACGTAACTTTCTAAGGCAGAAGGACAACAAAACTCTTTGCAACCCTCCACTGAATAGATTCACCACTTCTTTGCTAATTAGCTGTTGAATATGGACAGATATTGATAATGCCTGCATGAATCGTGTATTTTCTTTATAGCACACTATATTGAAACTCAGGACTGAACTTCAGTCTGGGATTCACCAACTTCTTTCCTACTAGTAAACATGCAAGTCTCTCACTCTAAACGACCAGGCATCTTGTGAGTTAGCATTTCTGGTTGGCCAACGCTACAAATGCCTCACCTACAGGTTGTAATATAACAGATCCTATCCAGATTAAAAACTATATTGGTTAATGGACTACTAACACCACTCAAGAACCCTGATGTGCCATGATAAGGAATAAATGGAACAAAACTAGACACTTCATGTCCCAGTTGGCAGCAGTGTACCAAAAATCTAGTAGAAGCACGAAGCAAAAACATATTATAAACATGCCAGGGCCAAGAATGTCAACATAAACAGCACACACCATTAAATTAAGTTTCATTCAGAAACCAGAATCCTTAAAGTCAGTTACAGCTACATTTAGTTGATGTGCAGGATGATCACTACTAAATGAATTTTAGAGGAGACTCCTATATAGGCTCAGACCGTACCTAGACCCTGATCTATCCCCAACCTTGCAAATTACATGTAAGCCTGTCAGAAATGGATTCTCTGAAAGTGCAGGGTTTCAAACCTGTACGTGCAATTAATGCATAGGGATTAAGATGAATTGTTAGCCTTGTTTAAATCAAACATATGATCAGTATAACATAACCAATGTCAACAAATGTTTTTTTTTGCTTTAAGCTGTTTAACGATTCTTGTACCTTTACTATATAGATAGCACACACATAATACTGCACTTTAGGCATAAAATCACATGCCCACTACAAGGCTGAATGGTGTGTATCAGAAATTTTGAACTCTTTCTTTGGTTTTACCATAGCACTCATGATATATAAAAATTGTAATAACCCCAAAAGCACAGCATCATTTGACACAATAAAAAAAAGACAGAAACTGGTGATGGTAACACTTTTATTCACAATAGAAAAACTTGAAAAGTCACAGCACAAGACCACTGATTGAAGTGTCATAAAATAGCAGGTCTTCAAAAGATGTTACCAATTCTACACCCGATAATTCCATCAAGTCTTAAGAATCTATCAAACAAAGAAATGGAGAAAATCTCATAATAATGCGTATGAGGTTGGAAAGCTTGGGCAAGAACAAAATGAGAAGGTAAGAGAAATCTCAGCGACGTTTAGGAAATTGTTGGGCAAGCAATTTAGCGATCTCTGAAACTCCAACTCTCTCTTTGCCTTCCAACATGGTCCTTAACTTCTCCTCTGAAAGAACATCTTTCTTCATGCCAGGGTTCTGCAAGCCATTCATCCATTATTCGTCAATCACTTGCAAGAAATGTATGCAAGTCCATCAAAGAGAACATTTTCCCGGCAACATTCCTATTGCTATTTCTAGTAATACTAAAAGAGGGTAGTGACAATAGATAGAAACCTGACGATTGTTGAGCTTGATGAACCTGGTGATGAGTTGGGAGATATCAGAGGCAGGAGGATCACGAATCCCGAGAAATTTACCCAAGTTGCACTTAGAGGATGGTGTCAGCTTGGCTTTGACTTGGGCATTAACAACACTCCCCCAAGAAGCATAGGCTGGGTGCTTCACTACTGCTTTCTTCAAACTTCTACTTGCCTTACCACCTGCTGCCGCCATTTTTTTTAAATCCTTCTGTTGCTGCACTGTTTCAACCTTCACCTTCAATTCCCAAATCAAAACTTGGCCGACTCCTGCAGCGCCAGGATTGAACTAGACACAAAATTAAAAACCCTTAACCCAAAAGATGAAAAAAGAATACAAAAGTCCACTTTGACAGCAACAAAGCTCCACAAATCCTAAATTCCCTATTTTCGCTCACACATAACAGTGACTAAAAATCTAAAATGAAAGCAAAAAAATACGATGCAAACAGCTACGGACTACAAATTCAGTAACTAATAACAAGATAAAATTATGGGATAAGCTTATAACATACCAACTGATTAAGCAAAATCGAGTGAGAAATCAAAAATTGTTTATTTCATTTAGTTTTGGCAATCAATACTTAAACCAGATGAGCAATCATTAGATTTTACAGTTTGCTTGCTTCTTCATTTCCAACAGGCATCCAGTAACAGTAATTGATAAGGCTCTGAGGCAGAGAGAGGGGGAAAGAGAGAGTACCTGAGGCTGTGGGGATCCAAGAAGAGAACAAGACACTGTGCTCGTAACTGGAAACGCTCTAGTTTCAAACCCAAGGCCAAGTGAAGAGACATGGGAAACAAATAACTGCTTAATGTGTAAGGGTTTTAATGTGGGCTTCATCGATCCGGCCCATTTTCCTATAGCTAAGTTTTTAAATTGCCCTCTTGGTATTTTCTCCTTGCGACAATTTCATTTTTTTTTTTTTTACTGTAAGATAACCTGATTGATAAAACTCAAAATTATAAATATTTTTTTCTTATAATAAATGTAAAAACTGCTACTTTAGAAGGAACTGGCTTCAGGACTCCTGCCATGCAAGCAAAGCAGATTGTTGTCCTCCTTGTTTTTCTGTTGATTAATAACCCATAAGAGACATTTTATGATCAAAGAGAAATACCCTTTGATTATCCAAAAGCTTGGTGTAGAAATTCCCCTCCTTTTGCAATGTCTTTGGGGCAAGGCTGCCCCCCCAAAAGAAAAGAAAAAAAAGGAAGGGCCCAGGGTACATATGCTTCTAGCTTCTGAAACGCTGTCCAACCTCAAAATCCTTCCATTCACAGACAAAGGGTGCGAATAAAAATGGCTTACTATTTACTAGTCTTTCCCTTACTCTTGCTTTTGTGTGCTCCATCTCCTTCTCTTGCACAGCCGTTTAAAGCTGTGAATTTAGGAAATTGGCTCGTTAATGAAGGGTGGATGGATCCTTCTCTCTATGATGGGATGCCCAACAATGATCTCCTGGTAATTTTAGCTTTACTCTATCATCCTGATTCCTGATCATCAACATATCACTCAGGCCTCATGTGTGAACTATCCATCACAACATCATTATATCTATCCCAAGCCCTCACTTCATTGATTAAGACCTCTCTCGACGTCTTAGTCCTTGAAAGACCATGCAACTTCTTTACTTTATTTTCTCTTACTACCAGGTATAATTGTTTTAGTCGTATCTACTACTAGTTTTAAATTAAGCTGATAATCTCTCTCTCTCTCTCTTACACTCACGTATATCTTATTGTCGTTTTACTAATTTGTGTTTTAAATTTACTGCAGGATGGAACTCAAGTGCGGTTCTTCTCCACAAGGCTACAGAAGTATCTTTGCTCAGAAAATGGAGGTGGAACCATTCTTGTAGCCAATCGGCCCTCAGCCTCTGACTGGGAAACTTTCAGAGTAATTAAAATCTTTAAACTAATGATCTAGCTAGACTTAGTGCATTAGTACTACTATTTACCTTTATTTGTTCTGGATAATATCTATGACTATTTACCTTTTCTGTGATTTTAACTGGACTTGTAAGCTTTGTTTATAATTGTAATCTCATGCTGCATGTTTCTCATCTTTACTTTACTGATGATTTTATTTCACAGTTGTGGAGGATCAATGAGACATATTTCAACTTTAGGGTGTTCAACAAGCAGTTTGTGGGGCTAGAGGATCAAGGAAACAAAGTAACAGCATTTTCAGATACTGCTGGAAACCGAGAAACATTCCAGATCATAAGGAAAAATGATGATCGGAGTATAGTTCGCCTCCAAGCATCAAATGGACAATTCCTTCAGGTTTTGCCTAATCTTTCTTCTTCTTTTTCTCAGCAATAGCACTTTTAATTTCTTTTATTTTTTGTCATTTGAGCTCTGGAACTTTCACCGAACTAGTTTGTTTTAGATTGATCATGATAAATTTCTCCTTTGGTGTACAAAATAAACCTGATACAGGAAAATCATACCATGAAAAGTGTGTCTTGTGGACTGAAACATGATCATTTTAGTGACTCCAGGCTCTTATCAGTTAAAGAGCAGTAGTGTACATGCTAGTGATCAACACTTTGGATCATTGTACTATAAGTGGCGTAGCTAACTATCAGTTTAATACTCTTACCATATGTGTGTGTGTGATAGCTTAATATATCATCCGCATTACATGAAGGATTACTGTGCTTCTGACTCTGTTGTGTAATCAGGCAATATCAGAGACACTGGTAACTGCAGATTATGTAGGCTCAGGTTGGGACGACGGTGATCCATCAGTCTTCAAAATGACTATTGTCAATCCCAACGCCATACGAGGTGAATATCAACTCACAAATGGTTATGGTCCAGACAGAGCCCCTCAAGTCTTGCAGGTAAAAGTTATAATTCATAGCATAAACAAAGAGAACCGAAGTTTGTGCTAGGCTGCTAGCATTTTAGCAACTATAAGTATAACTAAACCACGAATGACTTGCAAATTACCTGTTCATCCCAGGATCACTGGAACTCTTACATCACTGATGAGGACTTCAGATTCATGTCAGCAAATGGTCTTAATGCTGTCAGAATTCCAGTTGGATGGTGGATCGCATGCGATCCGCCGCCTAAACCTTTTGTTAGTGGCTCTTTGAAAGCCCTAGACAATGCTTTCACATGGGCACAGTGAGTATCATTTACTAAATGAAATCAATTGACGGTTTAATGTTGTTTTTGGGAACCTTTTTCTGTACAGGTGCTATAAATACTCTGATGATGGTTTACGTATTTACATGTATATTTATGTAGGGAATACGGAATGAAGGTAATTGTTGATCTGCATGCGATTCAAGGTTCACAAAATGGCAATGGTCATAGTGGGACACGAGATGGGTACCAAGAATGGGGAGATTCCAACATTCAAGATACTGTGGCTGTCATAGATTTCCTTGCAGAGAGGTAAGACGATAAGTTTTTTTCTACACATTCTCCATATTGTGAATTACCTTCCAAATCAAATCAGGTTGCTTATACATGAAAAATTGTTTGAATTCTGATGCAATGTTTGCTACTAAACAGGTATGCCAACAATACAAGTCTTGCAGCAATCGAATTGATGAACGAGCCAATGGCCCCAGGCATCAGTCTAGACACCCTAAAGAAGTATTATCAAGCTGGATACGATGCCGTAAGGAAGTACACTCAAAATGCTTATGTGATCCTCTCCAATCGACTAGGGAACGCTGATGCAAAGGAGCTCCTCTCATTTGCAAGCAGTCTGCATTGCGTAGCCATTGATGTGCATTATTACAACCTATTCTCAGATTCGTTCAGTAATATGAATGCGCAACAGAACATTGACTTTATCCATAATCAGCGGTCTAGTGATCTCGATACCGTGACCACTGCCAACGGTCCATCCATTTTTGTTGGTAAGTCCAAAACCAATGTTTACGCAATCAAAACCAGTACTTGAAGTTTTTTCTAAGCCTAGTCTACCTCTTAACTGTAATTGAAGATAATGCTCCGACTAGTTCAAAAGGTAATATGCTGAACCGTGTGCTGAGATTTTTGCAGGGGAATGGACTGGAGAATGGGAAGTGAACGGAGCATCGATGGAAGATTATCAAAACTTTGCTAAAGCTCAAATCGAAGTCTACGGGCGTGCCCAATTTGGATGGGCATATTGGGCTTACAAGTGTGCCGCCAACTACTGGAGTCTAAAATGGATGATCGAGAACAACTACATAAAGCTCTAGATTCTGACAATGGCTATTACATCAGGACGTAGTAACTGGCTTTTGGGCTCCTCCTATGCATGAAAAGGCCAACAGTGCTCTTTTTTCTGTTAATTGTAACCAAGATTAATAATGGGGATTAATTTACCTCTATATCTATCATCTTGATTGCCAAATGGCATCGAGGGTAGCTGAGGATTTGAAATAGACCCCTGCATATATTTTCCAAGTTACTACTTACAATTGGATCAAAACTAATAAATGGAAAAAGGACTAAGTGAGATTTAAAAAAGAAAATCACCTATTGTGTTCGTTCAATAGAGATTGTCTTAATTCATAAGAAGTTCAAGCTTTTTAAAACTCTACGAAGTTGAAAAAATGGGTGTTAGAGAGTTATAAATGTTCTTTACTAGCGACCAGCGAGGGAGCCGTCCGTCGGCCTAGATATTTGGTCTTTGCTCCTGTGGGCTAGGTGCAATTCACTTTTATTTTTTAAAAAATTAAGTTTAACGTCCCGCTTGTTAAAAATAAATGTTCCATTGTTTGAAAAAAATATTTGCAAGTAAATTTAAAGCAACGTAGTATCTCCGACTGCAATGCTAAAAATAAACTGACATGATTTACAATAGAAAAACAAGGAAAAAAAAACTCTAGAAATATTGAAATTCCAATGATAAAACCACATGAACTATTAGTAAGATATCAACGAGATGAATACAACAACTTTAAAAAATCTCATTATCCAAATGTGTCGGGGTTCATGTGCCTTCGGATGATTTGTGTGGCACATTCCAGTCACCGTTGATGACTTTTTTTAATATTATTGGATTTGTCTCGTCGAGATTTTTCCAACAATACAGTTACTGGTATTATTAGAATTTAGACGTGACTTTAAAATGTTTTTTTTTGTCTTCCCCTTGTAATTTGTCACATCCATTTTGAAAAATTGCAGACCTATTTTGCTGACACTCTATGCAAACAAAATTCTTCGGGATCTCTCTAAAGGCAATATAGATTTGCGTTAATGATAAAGATGCAATTCATTAACACACTACTGAAAAATTTTCGGAAATTTTAGAGATTTTTATTGGAAAAAAAATGACTCATCCGAAAGTCCCATACATTTGGGCTCTCATTTGAGATTTACCCAATTCTTTTCTCCTATCCGATTGACATGGAACTAGAATTATGGTGATCATAGTCTATATTTAATTCGGCTTTTAAAATTCATCTATCGATCAAAATTTCTTTAAAAATTAATTTAAATTATTTGAATTTTTTTATTATTTCACTTAAAAGAGAAAACAAATTGATTTTTGAGATGAATAAATATTTCTTGTGGCAGCCCAATGCCTATGCACCAAGCCTTTAGATTAGTGGAGTCTAGAATAGACTCAGATAGTATTTGAAAACGCGGGTTAATTCATGTTTTTAAAAAATTTAATTTATTTTTTAATTAAAAATTAATTTTTTTATGTTTTTTATTGTTTTAATGCGTCAATTTTAAAAATAATTTTTTAAAAATAAAAAAATATCATTTTGATGCATTTTGAAATGAAAAACACTTTGAAAAACAACCACAACCACTTTCCCAAATAACCATAACTACATTTTAAATTAAGCAAGAATCTTAGTTTAATGGCTATAAATTAATGACTTAATCTGTTTTATATATTGAGATATTTAATTAAACTATTCTTATATTTTTAATTTATCCAATTAAAAATATATTATTTTAGCATTTTTTAAATCTCAACAGATAAAATTAAATTAAAAATTAAATACAAGGTAAGGAAGGATTTGCGAGAGTTTTAAAGTTTGCAGACGATGATCATTAAAGAAATACAAAAGTTAAGAAGATAAATAAATAAAGGGTAAAAAGGAACTAATCTCTATGTCCGGTTGGAGAGTTGGAAATTGGAGACAAAGTTTGGGTAATGATGTTGGTGGGGCCCACTAAATGACAATAATGCCCATGTTCTGAATGAATTATTGGTATCTCCTGCTTCCTGATTGTGATTGCTGTACAAAAGTTTTTCTTTTTAATTTTTGATTCTTTTTAGAGATTTTAAATTAATATTTTTTATTATTTTGATGTTATAATATAAAAAAATATTTTTTAAATAAAAAAGTTTTAAAAAACAATTTATATCTGACTCTCAAAACAGGCTTGTTATCTTTTTGTAAATGAGTGGCGGGTAAATCTCGGGCTATAGACCCACGAGGGACCCAATAATTGACAGAAAGTGCGCATAACACCTCTCTTCGTTTTGAGTTTGAGTGCACATAATAATAATAATAATAATAATTAGTTTTCCTCAGACGCTAAAAAAACACTTGTAGAGGAAAGAAAACAAGAAAAAAAATACTATTAAAAGTGTTAGAGAATAATATAAATTATATTTTGAAATTTTATCTAACAGTTTAAGTTATTGGGTTGGGATGGTTCTTTGATATGATATCAGAGCCTTAATGGTCAAGCGGTTACGAGTTTGAATCTCATCATGCCAATTTATTTGATAAAAATTAAGCACAAGATAATGTGGATCTATGTAAGTTTCAAGCTAAAAGACTTCCAGTTGAGAAAGTGTATTGGAGAATAATATAAATCATCTTGAAACCTTACCTAATCGCTTAAGTTATTAGGTTGAGATAATTGTTCAATTTTTTTTATTATGAGATTTTTTTAGCAATAAACACGCATTTTTTGAATATTTTTGAGCTATATATGTAAAATAATTTTATCCAAATAAATTAATTTAATTATCACGTTCATTCAAATCATTTTGAAAAATCTTTTTTACATATTAACTGATTTCTTTTTATTATTTTAATGGCTCTGCTATCATCACCAACCGTTTATTAAAATATGAAACTATTATTGTATATCTTTAATGATATTAATTATTATCTATATGACCGAGAACTAACCATCTGGAACTAAACGACTTCGTTTCGCATAGGATAAGACAAACAGTAGAATGAAAAGAACCGATGAGAACCACCAATAATGCTAGGCAATTTTTAGAGATCTACTGAACCAAATGACTGGTTCGATTCGATCACTTTTTATTTTTATACGTTTACTTTACAAAAACATACAAATAAATATTACAATTGAATTTTTAAAGTTTAATACGCTAAAAAATAAAATAAAATAAAATAAAATAAAATGGACTAAATTTCTATGCAATTATGAAATGATTTAAAAATAATTAATATATTGTCAATAAACAACTGATTTAACTCACGAAACCAACGATCTAAACATTTTCCAATTCGATCATGATAACTATTATTGTAACTATTATTATAATTGTTGTTGTCCGAACCTTATTTGATGGAAAAACAATCACAACTTTACACATTGGCACATCCACCACAGGGTGTGCCCACGAAATATAAATGCTTTTCTAGCTATTTGACTCTTTTGTTTTAGGGTTGGATAGTTTTTTTTAATCATAAAAAATAAACATGACAGCATTTTATACGTGTTTCTTACATAAAAATCAATATTAAATTTAAAAATTTATGCAAGTATTTAATTAAATAATTTGAGAATTATCAGTGCAAATAAAATAAATTAATAAGCTTTATTTTTAATTAATCAAAGAGTAGTCAAACCTGTAATCTCAGTAATGAATTGAATTAGGTTAAATAATTTTTTTTAATTTTTTTTATTTAACTACATGAATTTCTATCTTTCCAGGGACAAAGGCTGTACACACATGTATAGGCCTTGAAATAGTACAATAATTTCTATCTTTCCAACGTGGAACAAATCCTATACACACATATATAAGCCTCGAAAAATCACTATCCAATATGAGATGATTTTCTGATTGGATTTTGGTTTTTTACCAAGTTCACCAAGATTTTTTTTAAATTAATTTTTTATTCATTAATAATTTAGATATTTCAAATTATAGTACTCATATTTAACAACATTTTTCAACAAAATTGCAAACCTAAAAATGAAAGTATTCCACTTTTAATTATGTGTCGAATGTGCCTAATAATTATAATTATATCTTATATATATATCTTGAATACATTTTTGAACGCAATCTATGAATAGACAGCAACTCCCAAGAGTTAAAACACAAGAGAGAGCCTATCAACTCAAGATTTCTAGTTAATTACACACTTACATGTGGGTTGAGAAACGTAAATGGTAGAATTTAAACAAAAAATATCCTTTCTTTCTAGTTGACTTCTTACCACTTGATTATTGGCAGCTGAGCTACTAACTCACTTTTTAATTATTATATCTAGAAGTGATTTTTTTTAATGTATTCTTGAAATTTCATCTAATAATTTAATTTTTTTAATTTAAATTGATAATTAATATGCTTTGACATCTGAAACCACATCATTTTAGGTGTTGTTATTTTGTTACTTTGTGTCAATATCAGGAAAAAAAAACTGATCCAAGGATGATAAATCTAACTCCAAAACCATAAAAATAATGTTTTTAGTGCTATAATGTTAAAAGAAGAAGAAAGGAAAGAAGACGTATTAAGCTTGTAGTATTGGGTGGGCTGATGACATCAGAAAACACATAAGATTGGTGGCATTAATACATGCCAAACATTCACAAAAGTGAAAAGATGTTTGTTGGCTGTCCATGCTCCACTCGGCCGGCCCTCACTCACTCACTCACTATGTACGTCTTGTTTAGGTTCATTCTCTACCACTATTTCTAATGCCATCCTTTTCCACTATTGCATGCATCGATCCCCCAAGGTTCATTCCTTACACTTTTCTTTTTTAATTACTATCAATTTAATCTTCTTCAACTTCTAGAACATGCCATCATTGCCACTGAAATTTGGACAACACATGAAAAACGAAAGACCACGATGTTATTGCAAGATGGATTTAATATATATATATATATATATATATATATATAGTGAAGAGTTGCCATGAAATATGTCCACCGCGTGGCAATCTCTTAAAATAGTATGTGTTAAATAATATTTACTTAATTTATCACAAATATTTTGAAAACTACAACCATTCTTGTATAATAGACACGTAGAAAAGATAAGAAATAAAAGAAAAAAATAATTATAAAATAAGTAATGCTACTTAAAGATTATGACTCTAGAGATCGACTAGGTATTCTTATTGTCTAGAACAACATAAAATTATTAGTCAATTTTTTTAACAACTAATAATTACACCGTGAGGATCATGAATAAGAATATGCTAAAACAAATATTTTTCATTAAATTACTAAAATGATCTGGAGGTGTAAAGATGCAGTAATAATTTAGCTTTTAAAATAATCTTACGATACCCAAGAGACCGAGCAAACTCTAATCCACCTGATTATTTTAGAGTGAGATTCTTTGTTCGTGGTGAATCTTATTGAAAAGAAAGATGATAAAATGAATACTAATTATGCTATGATTTCTTGAGCTCTATATTTGTTGAGCAGGAATTGAGAGGTGAAAGTAAAGCACATTTATAAGAAAGTTAGAGTGTGTTTGGTATTGCGGTAGCTGTTGTGGTTGTGGTTTGGAAAAAATTATTTTATAAAAAGTACTTTTAGTTATGGTTGGTTTGAAAAAATAGGTGTTTGGTTAAAACTGTATTTGAAATTGAGGTTGAAGAAAAAGTAGTTTAATGTGTTTGGTTAAGAATGCTTTTGAAATTGAGGTCAAAAAATAATTTAAAAATATATATTAATATTGATGGTTTTAAATTTAAATATTGTAGAATTAATTACTCCTATTACATCATGAAATAAAAAATACTTTATAAAAAATACTT
>Ga0307515_10007132_pt1 | contig 22191 bp, 16 predicted proteins | sample 17_EM_MG_FD_194513 | JGI IMG/M metagenome (GOLD analysis project Ga0307515, IMG submission 194513) | Populus trichocarpa ectomycorrhiza microbial communities from riparian zone in the Pacific Northwest, United States - 17_EM | ecosystem: Host-associated > Plants > Roots > Unclassified | place...
CTTTCTCCCATGCTCTCTCTTCTGTTTTTGTTCAAATTAAAAATCTATTGCTACAGTGGCAAATGTATTTTTTTTATTCAAAAAGGCATCCTTTTTGTCGCTTACCAATTAATGTGGTGGTCCCATCATTACTTGGTGCGGGACCACACACAACAAATTTAGTGTAAGTGTGTATTTAACAAAGATAAAGAGACAAAAATTTGTGAAAAATACATGATATCAAAAGAAAGGCTCAACTACAATGAAAATCATTTGTTGACATCTTGAGCCAAGATTTCTAACTTGGTATGAAAAAAAAGACAAACACATAGAAAATACACAGAAAGCACACTAGAACAATATTGTCGTTTACTTTTTAAAGATTATAGGAGCCTACTAGGTCACCCAATTCTGGAACCTTTTGCCATTTGCTAGCTTTTGCACGAAGTTCTTTGCAGATGTATCTTCCACGATGTGGACAGTTAGTTGTGGTAACAACTCTTCTTCTTCTATAACCTTTCATTTCTCACTGCAGCTCTTGACCTTTGTATCGTTTTGTTTCAACGTGTTGATGCCCATAATACTTAAGCTTTAAGTAGGGACATATGTCATATCTTTAGAGTGCATTACCTAAAACACCTTGGGGAATGATAGTTGGATCAGAGGGGGATGGCGATTTGTTCTTCTCCTGGTTCCCTTCCTTTCAGCCTGGCTAACCTTTTTTCTTGTTTGATATCAACAACTCTTTTATAGTCTTTCTTTCCAGGCTTAAAACCGAGCCTGAATATTTAATTTACAGTCTTCATCCTTATCGCTCTTATCCTCTCATGATTTCCAGAGATGGGATCATACTAGAAAGGAAGTCTATACTTTAAGAAATATTTGGCCGCCATTCTTGCGGCTTAAAAAAATTATTGGTTTTCTCAATACTGTATTTTTTAGCACCCATTATGTATTAACAATTTCAAAAGCATGAAGACTTCCATCTTTATTCCCTTTGGATTCTATGTAGGGAACTGTCATATTTTGTACCATTGCCAAGATCTCTTTAGCCTTAATTGTCACCAATGTTCCATTCATAATATAATTTAAACACTGATGCAAGGATGATGCCATGACGCCAATGACATGTATCCAAGGCCTACCTAATAATATGTTGTATGACGAGTGGATGCCTATCACTTGCAAGGTTATTAAAAACACTTACAGCCCAATTAACAACTCTATTTCAATGTCCCTACCACTTGTTTTGGGGAACCATCATAAGCCCTAACCGTCATGGTGCTTGGCAACATATGTGTTGAATCAATTGGCATTTTATTCAACACATGTTTTGGGAGTATATTTAAAGCTGATCCATTGTCTACCAATACTTTGCCAATGGTGCAATCCTTGCACCTTACAATGATGTATAGAGGTTCATTATGACTTATCCCCCTAGCATCGAGCTCATCTTCAATGAAGTATAGGTAATTTATCACATAATTTTTCTAACCAAATGCTCCATAGTCTTTTTAGCCATGTCTTGGGGCACATATGCCTCGTTCAACACTCTTTGTAGTGTATTGCGGTAGAGGCTCGGAACTCAGGATATGGGACATCAAGGATATCCTGGTAGGGGTTTTCTTCAACTACTCTACCACATTGTATTCGCTATGCTTCATTAGCTTAAGGAATTCACCAACTTCTTCCTCACTCATGGGTTTGTTTATTTCCATATCTTTGATGGCATCTACAACCTCTTTACCCTCGAATTTTTGTTGCCTTTCTATTTTTTCAAGCGTAAAACACTTTCAACTTTGAGTTAATCCATCAATCTTGGTTTGAAACACAGGAGCAAGACCCTTAACATTGGGAGAATTTTTATAATTATGAGGCAATGTATTATAGTTCCTATTGAAGGTAACTACAGGCCTTATCAAAATGAGTTTTAGTGGACCACTTTTGGTATGTTGAAGTCTACTCATCTTTACTTTCTTCTCTTGAAAACTTAACATGCCTACAACATCATCCTTTTCCTCATTCTCTATTTATAACAGACCATAACTCATCATTTGTATCATCTTCTGGTGAAATTCTTCACATACATTGATGTTATGTCCCATTGCTTCGTGGAACTTATAAAAACCATCACTCTTCTTTGAACCTGATTCATTTTTTGTTGGCAAACACTCGACTGACACCAATATGTTATACAACTTATTCATTGTTACCTTTAAACCCTTCTTCTTCCAAATTCCATTATATTTACTCCTCCACTGCTGTAAGAATGATTAGATAGGAGGTTGGAATTGATGTTAGGGGTATCTTTAAAGGTTATCCACCCTACTTTGATTAACTACAAGAGCTTCCTCTTAAATGCCAAGAAAGTATCAATATTATGGCCGAGTTTCTAGCATGGTACTCATATGTTAGATCTGATTTGTACCAATTTAGAAAGGGAGGCTTTAGTGGTGGAAATGAAAGAGGGGCCATATGATCTAAGTTTAGCAATTTTGTATATATTTCTTCTAAGGGTATAGGTAGAGGTGAGAGTTGTTCTTGGTTTCTTTGGTAGGTTCTCCTTGGATTATTTTCAACTTGGTTTTCTAGCGGGTTGGTTTACCGGAAGAGGCTTAGTAAATTGAATACTGGATATTTAGGAAAACGGGGTCTAGTAGCTTTGGGTTTGATAATTCTTTTTACTTTTATACCCTCCTTCCATATTGCTCACCTCAACATCCTTTCTCCTTCTAGTAAACCCCTTTTTCTCGGTAGGTTTTGATATTCTACTAGCCCTTATCCATTGTTCTATTCTCTTAGTAATAACAACAACATCATAAAATTTCAGGTGTAACTACTCATAAGATGCTCATAATATAAGGAATTAAAAGTATTAGCAAATAGAGTCACCACCTATGAGCGTACTCCATGCCAGTTTCCTTGTTACTTTTCTCTATCACCATTAAGCTCGTCTGATCCGGAGCGATATCAATATTAAACTTGTATTGTTTTAAAAAAGCATCAGTAATATCACTCTATTTCTTGACCCTTGTGTTATTTAAAGTCATGTACCAACTTAATGCAGAATCAGTCAAACTGTTTTAGAAGAAATGGATGAGCAACTTTTCATCACATATGACTTCTGCCATTTTATTGTAGTAAGAACTCAAGTGCGTTTTAGGGCATTCTGGTCACGTATACTTGATGAATTCTAGCACCCTAAACTTTTTGGGCACTACCACATCTAGCATAAGGTATATCTCAACTGCTCTAACTGGGTTATAGACATCAAATCCCTTAACAACCCTTAATCTTTCCTCACTAGCAGCTCATTTATCTTGTTCGAGAGGATCAAAGGATTCAACCCCGTGGGACCCTTTCATTGTTAGATCTATTATGGTCGGCACTTGAGCAGGTGTAACTAGGCAAGTCATCGGAATGCTAGTTGTTCCTTATGGTCTAGTAGCCGGATTTTCTACCACGTTTTGTGAATTGAGGATAACTGAAGTTCTTGGCTGTGGTAACATGATTGGTTGTTCACTGGATGTCCCTTTCCTAAACTGCGCTCATAGGAGTTGCTCGAGTAAGCTAGCCATCTGAACCATATTATTCTTAATGTCTTCTAGCTCTTTTTGGTAGTAGGCCTTAAGGTGAGCCATCTCTTTGTTTTCTATTTGTTTGCGAAGTAGTATTGTAGACTTTAACAAGGGGACCTATATTTTGAATACCTGTTAAGCACATTCCATAATTCATAAATGTAAATGCATATGGGTGTATGATTATGCATGATGATGTATGTTGGATATGAATTAGCTATACTCCGAGCTGATATATGGTCATCATTCCTTTATAAACGGGTAGGGTTCCAATCCTTTCATAGTTGTTGAGACAATTTAATCTGAGCCAGTGGTTAATAAGAATACATTCATCATAAAGAGGTATTGCTCTAAAGGTTGGGTCTAAGCCATTTTCATTAATACTTGATGAAATCTTTTATATTTGAAAGCTAGTTTGCTCATCATAATCATTTACAAGGAGAACGGCAAAGCCTTTTTTTTTTTATGTCCTTAAGAAAAACATCAATCTCAACCATACTTTGTTGATATCGGTGGACATCCTTTCCAACTTGCTGGGAATTATAGCGGATTTTTTGGGCATAGAAAAAAGCTTGGTCAATCTATTCATCCATTTTTCTTATCTTCTCCAAGAGGAACATATTGTTCATATTTAGTTAATTGTTATTGGTGTTAATCATCTGGTCGTGGCGCTCGAGCAGTCTGTTCTTTTCTTCAAAATGCTTTGCCTTGGCATTTTCTTTGTTGAGCTTCTCCTCTAGCAGGTTGATCGCATCTCTTATTTTATCTAAATCAGTTTTGAAGACCCCAACAACCTTTCCTTTGGCTTTTGTTTCAGCCAGCTCACTTTCCAGCATCACATACTTCTTGTATAGCCTTTCATACTGCTCAACCCGACTTTATAATTATGCTTGGGTCTTTGAAGACATATCAACCCTTTCTTGACAATCGTTGAAATTGGTTATTAAAGCCTCTAGCTCAGTACTGGTTTGCATCCAATGTGTTCTAAATTCTTCTTGCTCCTTCTCAGCTCGGTTTCTAACTGCTTTTTCTTCTTCTAGTTACTTTTCTAAAAACATGATTTTCTTATCCTTTTTCTCCAGTTGTTGCTCTATAAACTTTCTCAATTTCTCTTTATTGAGGAGTTGCTCCTTGAGGGATATCTTAGGGGCTTTGTGCCCACCTCCATTTGGAGCTTTTCTAGTTGTTCTCTCAACTCCTCCTCGTTGCTAATCCTTTTTGTTTTATTCGGTTCAACAGCTTATGAAGTCTCGGCTTTAAATCCAAGAGTCATGATGATGGTGACTAGTGATTGATTTCTCAACTTTAGATACTTTTCACTAGTAATTAGATCTCTCAAACCATTTGATTCCTTCTTGACCAATATTAGAAGCTTCCAGTCTTGTTTGATGTTCTCCATAACTTTCAAAGCAGATTGATCCTTGAATCACCTAGAGAATTGGGATAACCCGACCATCCTTGGCACATGTTATGCCCTAAAGTTTCCTCACAACCAAAGTGGGTGCATAACTGACATATCCGGTCACTCTCATCAGAGACACCCATCATTTTTGCCCATAACTTATCAAGCAATTTGTTGCTCTTATGTATGAGGCTTTCCACTTCATTCTCTTTGCGGGATTCCTTGCAATTTTACTTTCTATTTTTCCTCGCTCAGGTCCTTCCATTCATCTTCTTTAACTATCTCCAATGATCTTTAACTAAACCACCATAAGTTGTTAAATACAGACTTCTTGGTTTCTATATGGCTAATCAGTCATATGTATAACAACTATTCACAACATCTTATTGATCCCTTGCCAACCCTTCTACAATGGTTGAGTGTTAAGATAGTTTTTTCTAGTAATACCGTAGTGATATTTATATGAGTGTTTTCATATGAAACAAAAGTCGCCGCCGCCTCTAAACTGATTATTCTAGTGAGATTTGGAAATAACACAAACCCGGAGATTTCTAAAGCAAGTATTCTGCCATTTTCTTTAAAATCTAGAGTCATTCTTCCTCTTTTCAAATACCTCTTCAATCATCTTCCACTTTAGGCCAATACCACTTTTCTTCAATATCTAATGGAGATCTAAAACTTTATCAATTTAGCCAATTCAGTTAGCACTTTGTCGTGTCTTTGATGGAAGTAGATTTTGTATAAATTTCAAGGGAATTCAGTAAGTAAGGGGAATTCAGTCAATAAGTCATATTCTTCCAAAGTAGGACACATGTTTACATTTCTAAAAGTAAATCGCCAGTACTCGACATCCCAACAATGCATCAAGGCTTCAATTGCTAAATATTGCACGAACACCTTCATGATTCCCATTATCCTCCTATATTTCTTTAAAAACCCATCCTCGCAGATTTGAACTTTCTGTGAATATTTGATTAATTGTTTTTAGTACAGAAAATTTCTGTAATAATAGTGATTTCGGCAGCAATTACATAAATCAAAACTGTCAAGTCTGGATCTTAGAATGCAGGTTTTTTGAAGCTTGATGATTGTGAAGTAAAGATACATGCCACGAAAAGAATATATCGAGTTACACATGAATGCTTCTATTGTAATTCATTTTTGAAGAATGAAGAAAGAGCCTTCTCCTACAAAACATTAAAGACCCAAAAAGAAAATTTTGCCAAAACTCAAGGGGTTATCAACTGAAAGAAGTACAAAGTGATGAAAAAAAAAAAAAAACAAGTTCCTGTAAATCAATCTATCATCATCTTGTTAGGGAAGTAAGACTTTCGCAATAACTGGTAAGATTTTCTGCAGAGTGCGGTAGCATCTTCTTTCTAAATGTTTTCTTTCTCACATCATAGTAGAGCAGATGATTACTGGCTGAGTTGAATATGATTTCTCCATCCTTGATGCACTGGACTTCTCCAACAAAATTCGGATGAATTCTGCTTGTGTCGATCATGCATATTTTTACCCACATGCTATTCTTGTGATCCGCCAGTTTCCATACTGCCACATGAGAGGATGCTAATGTCTGTATCATGCACAAAGTCCCTCGTAGTTCCACCAGTTGCGTTGAATTTCGAATTGGTGATCTCCAGTCAAGATTAGAAGTAGGAATCCAGTCTGCAGGATGAGTAATGGTCATAAACTTCTCGTATCTAATATTGAACGATACAATGAAATCGTTATGCCTGTTGAGGGCTTGCTGACGGTCGATTTTCCAGTAAATTGTTTCGTTTGCAAAAGCTGGAAGACTGAACTGATCCACCAAATACGGGCACTGATCATTCAGCACCCTCCATGAAAATCCTTCTTCCCCTGGAGCAAGAGTGAAAACTGAGCACTCTAAATGAAGGCTTGATGGTCTTCGAGGAATTAACCGCACGATCTTGTGTCTTCTTATTGAGCTCAGATACCCGACCCCAAATCCTGCTATTTTACTTTTATAATCCGGCAGTGCTAGAATTCGACGAGTGCTAGGGTTACACACATGAATACGTGTGTCAGTAGAAAAGACAAGCAAACCAAAGCAACCTGGCAATATGAGTTTAACAGGTTCATGCACCTTAATTTGCATCAGACAGATGTTTTTCCCCTCAGTATCTGTCGAAACAAAGTTATAAGCATATCGGTATCCGAGGTGTTCAAGAGGGTTAAAATCAAAGTCAGACAATCGGAAAAGGAACCGAGGATTCCTCCACGACCGACTGTGGTGCAAGGCTTGGAAACCAGGATCTGAATTAATCATGCAGTACCATAACTTGCATACACAGTTGAACCTTGAGAGAGCCTTCACAGGAAGTCTTGATAAAATGTCTGCTATGATAACATGGTTATTTGTGAGGTGAGAAGCCATCCCCTTTTGTTCTCTCACTTGATTTTGAGCCCTTACAATATTTGAGAAATCCATCTTCGATAATTCTTTTCTGATAGTAGGGACGTAGTATTAGAAAAATAGGAGTTCAAGAAAGCAACCCTTTATAAAACAATAGAAAGATCTTAGAGCTCCATGGCTGATAAAACTGCAATGAAATCTAACCACCGCCCATAGTTTTATAATTTTGGAAAGTTGTTGGTTTCCCTTTCTCAATTTCACTGTGTTATTGTCACCTCTCGGATGTGTGGATTGAATTCCATCCCCCAGCTTTCTTTATTGACAAAAAAATCCGTCCCCTCTACTTTACTAGTATTCTATGATTTATGTGATTCGCTTGTGAGATCTACTCATTCAATGCATAATACTTTTTTCGGTAATTAGAAACTTGGAAAGAAAGTTTGGTGAAAGACTTGCATTACTATCAAGATTTTCATACCTAACAATTAATCGAATCTTATATAATTAAATGCTTTTGGTAAATATGTTAGATTCCTAAAAGACTATTATTCTCTGTATTATCCATTTCCTATTTAGCAGCAAAGACTTTTCCTGGCTTAATTTTTCCTGCCTAATTCTGAGGAGAATTTAATTAGGTTTACATAGATACATTGTACTTGCCTCTGTCATTTCTTTCTCTTAAACGTTAAGATTTACTCAAGGCTACCTGTTTATTTCTTTTCTTCTTTCCTTGTAAGATAAACTTGAGGTCCTCTTTTTCTCCGTAAGATCTTTGGGGTCTCGTGATCTGTTACAAATTTATGCAAATGCATAATCTTTTTCATATTCTTGATTATGGGATATATTGTTTTGCTGATTTCAATCAAAGAAACTATATAAATGGGCTTGATGTTGTGTTCTTACAAGTGTTTTTCTCTGTTTGAATTTAGGTTTGAGTCTGTTTCCTGATCTTCATATTGTTCCTGGATTTGGCAGTTGACACATTTTGGATCCACTTTGTCATTTGTTTGAATCTCTTACCAGTGATTCTGATATGAGCATTCATTTGTTTTGTGCATGAACAATGGACTTCCATTGTTATTATTGTTGATACTCGTAATGTTACAATATTTTCATGCTACCTTGGAGTTCCATCTCTCCTTTCCATCTTTGAAATGCGAACAACAGGCAGTGCTCAAAGATGTGCTTGAACTCTGGTTTTTTCATGCTGGGAAGCCTGTGAAACTCAATTGCCATTGAGGTTGCCCTTATCCATCCCTTATGAAGTTGGGTAAACAACACATGACAGGTTCGCATTTGGGGCCCGAATGCACCAGGAGATCAGTAACATAATTTATGTTTTGTTCCCTTTGCGCAAACTGACGAGCTTTCAAGTTCAAAAGATCCCTGTGCAGCATATCAGTCTATTAGGATTTCTTATTGAAAAAGGAAAACAGGGGTAATGTGTCGATGGAAAAGAATGGTTTTGGGAGATTGCTTGGTCAAGAAAACCTTTCTGAAGTTTACTATGGGAGAAACCTTAAAACTGGCCAGACAAATTCTGAAAGAGCGGCTGATGGATCAGATCGATTGATAGATATCTGTCATCGAACTGGTTAACATTCAAATGTGCTGCATCTGTATGAGGTTATGGCCGCCAAAGAAAAAATTACCATGTTATAGAATATGAAAAAGGTGGCAAACTCTTCAATAAGGTAGCGAAAGGAAGGCTCAAAGGAAGTATTTTTCAAGAATTAATTCATGCGCGCAGTTAATTTTTTCCGTAGCAGAAGTGTTTATTACCGATATCTGAAACCAGAAAACTTCTGGATGAGAATGCATGGAGATTTGAAAGTTTTAGAGATTGGTTTGAATGCTGCTGCCGAGTCTAAGCCTCAAGATTGTATGCTCCAAACAACTTGTGGAACTCCTCCGCATGTAGCTCCTGAAGCTATTCCCAGAAAAGGCTACGTCTGGGCGTCAGGGCGTCAGGGCCAAAGCTGACATCTTGCCTTACCGGGTGATCTTGTTTGTTTTGCTGGCATTTTATCTACCATTTCATGATGCAAATTTGAGTTCGATATACTGTAAAATGAGCACAGCTGAGAGTATAATTCCCTAACTGGTTTTCAATGGAAATTGTAAAATGAGCACAGGCTTTTTTTTATTTTTTTAATAAAAGTAATTGTATTAAAAAGAAGAAACTATACAGAGTACGAGAGGCATATCTCAAGAAGTACAAATACTTCTTACTTTTATCTACCTGACAAAAAATAACAAGGAAAAAGAGCAAAAGCTAAAAAAAAATTGAAAAAGGACAAAAAAGATTGTGAAGATAAATAACAAATGAGTCGGTCGACTAGTTCCTAGAAATCTCTTAACGGGTTGACCGGTTGATTACATATAAAACTGTGCTAGATAGAATCTTGAAATTAGCAAGAGCAATAGTATCTCATGACTCTTGGAGGTACCAAATTGTCATGACCCGATTCTCGGATCCATAACCGGCACATAGTCAAGGTCCTCCTCTAGAGTTCCATACCTATGCAAACCCATAGTCACATACAAACTTATCCTTTAAATAACTCAATCAAAGTTCAACACAACAGTAATAACAAAACTAACTTCATAATATAATTTAATTATCTTACAACAATATACATACACGAGGTAATACAACAATATGGAATTTATATACAAATATGGCTTTAGGTTCTTATAGAAAAGTTTCTCAAATAGGCCATAATAAAAATATCATAAGGTAAAGCTCGTTAGAAAATCAAAATGCAATGAGCATGAAGATCTTTACTGTGGGATGATCAGTCCACACAAGTTGGTGACTCCCCTAACCAACTAGGTTTCAGATATGATGTGCACAAAGACTAACACTACCTTGCTAGCATGGGTATTCTGACTGACATACCATATGTTCATATCATGATCAAACAAACAAATTCATATCTTAAGACGCAACGTATGACATCAATCAAATGAGGAGCTATCAATTCAGAAGTTAATTTAAAAGTATATATTGGCTCATATCAAGAATTCAGATTCAACAGTTGAACATGCTTTATCATAACAAGAATAATAATTAACATATATTTTATCAAGAAGCATGGTCCAATTCGTATTAACAATTTAAATATTTATACTATTTCTCATGCATATGAAAAATTATTCACTCACCTGACTCAAAAGCGAACAGAACTCGAAAGTAGATACCAGAAGAAATCCTACTGATATCTCGCAGATAGAAAATCAGGATTATCTGAATACAAAAGGAGACATACTAAAAAATAACTTGAAAAGAACTTACAACCTATTTAATACATTTAACTAAGAGTCTAACTCATAATCCTATATATTTATGAACCAAACTAGTTATTTTTCTCAAAAACCCAAAAATTAAATGGTTTTCTCGCAATTTAATTCAAAAGAAAAAAAAATAAAACTTGATAAAAATTCACCAAAAAACCCATAATTATTCATTAAACCAATTTGAAAAACAAAAATTATAGCTAGGGACCAATCTGAATTTTATTAGATTTTTAGGGGTCAAATTGGAGGACCAAACTGAAAATATTATAGGCAAACTGGACCGTAGAAAGAACCAAATCCCAATTCCTATTATGATCACTCACTATACACCTCAAAAGGTTGCCTAAACTCGTGTTAACCACCTCAATTTGACCATCAGTTTGAGGGTGGTAGGCACTAGAAAACTTCAATTTAGTTCCCACCATATACTAAAGGGTTTTACATGGACAAAATTGTAAATGCATGAATTATAACAAGTAATAAAGTGATAAGTAAAGTATTGTCACACGATGATCTGCAAAAATTACTAATTAATAACTACCAAAGTCTTTTAAATTGTGATAGACTTGAAAAATTGAACGAGATAGTTTACTAAACCAAAAAAAATATTTAAAATCAATCAATCAAATAATTAAGTAGTATTGAATTCAATTTTAATGGATTCTAGGATTTCTGACTTACTGTAACTATTACTATGTGAATTTTCTCAATTGAATTATTTATTTTTATTGTTGATAATCAGGTTTTACTAATTTAATCACTATCTTTCGAGCATCAATGAAATATTTTAACAAGCAAACTATATACATCTTTATGAAAATTCTGAATTTGTCAAAATTCACTAAGTACCATAAAACCCTTAAAGATTACACAAGTTCCATAGATATCTTTATGTTATAGATGTCTTGGGGTATTTCAAACAATGACTGAAACAATTATGTCTCAAATTAAATCCCAAATCATGCAGATGTTGGCTAAAATTTGTATCCATTTTTGTATGAATTTATAATTTAACAATTACTCTTTATAAAATGCATGCAAATTTCACTTGTTTAAACTTGAACAAATGGAGATTTTGGATTCAAATTCTTGAATAACTTTGGGTCCTCATCAATCAAAAGCTTGGCATGACTTTATATAATGACTTGATGATTCTTTCTTATTATACTGCGAGCCTGATCAATTTTTTTAACGTAAAAAAATATTTTGTTATCGCTAATGTGTTTCATAGTTAAAAAAAATTTAACAATGTCAACACCTGATATAACCCGATCAACTTGATGGGTTCAAAGAAAATCTAGATCTTTTTTAAAAAATATTGAGATAAAAACTATTAGATCGACTTAGATCAATCAAGGTTAACTTGCCAAATCCGTGATCTGGATCATAAGACGAAGATAACCCATATAAAGCAAATCAAAGAAATTATAAAATCAAATTCTTAATTAATCCAATATTAAAGGATGAAATCGAAAAAAATCAATTAAAAAAAATGACCAAAAAACAAACAACTCAAGTTAATCTCTCCAAGCCGCAACCCTAGTAATGAGTGAGAGATAACCTTATAGAAAACAAATAAGAAAAAAATATAAAGTCTAATTTCAAATCAATCATATCTTTAATGATGAAATTAAAAAAAAAAATCAACTATAAAAGGATATAAAAAACCGAGTTGACTTTTATAATCCACAATCCAGATTTTAAGACTAGGATAAATAAACCCAATACTAAATGATGAATTTAAAAAAAAATTAAAAAAAAAAACACTTTTCAAATAAACAGTGCTCTATAAAACTGAATTCCATCAATTAGGTTATGTTAATAATAATAATATGTCCGGGTTCCATGTAGAGCTGGCATGGCTTGATAGAAGACGCCCCCAATTCCGAGTAATGGAGGATTAACTGTGATGATTAATCAAATAAATATTTTTTAAATTAACTTAATTATTGCTTGTAAAACAAACTGCAATTAATTAATAATTTTGTGTTTATATCGAGGGAAGCGTGTATGCAGTAGAGAACATGAAATAACAGGAACTTTTTAGCAAATTAAGCGTATCATGAATCAGAACGGTTTACAAAGAGAGTAATGCCATAGAAACAAAATTTAATTTGAGACATGTGGCGGAATGACAGTTACTGATTATTCTTATATGAGATCAGTCATTTATAATCCATAGTACACATATTTTACCATTTATTGACACATCATTTTCTATGAGAATATGGCATGAAGAAATTTGTTTATAAATAACTTATCTAAAAAAGAACATGTAAAAGTAAAGTAAGATAGAAGATACGAAGATAGTAGAGACAGAGAAAGTAAAACATAACATGAGACGAAGATATAATTGTGATTAGGAATGGTGTTAAAGTCCCTATATTTTGTTTTGTTGATGATGAATTCTTGATAAAATATAAAAAAATCTATTTTATCTTAGATTGTATTTTTAAATATAGTTTATATTAAGTGTTAAAATTAGTAGTAGTATAATAATCCTAGTTATAAAACTTGAACCATCTAATGTGTCATCTTAGGACCTAAACCGATCTGGGTTTTAAAAAATAAAACAGGGATTGACCCAACTTGACTTAATAAAAAACCCATTGATTGTTTTTTTTTTAAAAAAAAAGATATGGTCAAAACGATGTCCTTTTGATTTTTTATAATAAATGTTTTTTTTTTAATCTTAGTTGACTAAAGTCAACTCGAGTTGACTCTCGACTCATACTCTTGATTGAGTTTTAAACTTATAATAATAAATATTTTATCTTTACATGCCTTAGTTAAATGATTTTAAAATGATATTTTAGAAATAATAAATATTTCTTTTATGCATCTTATTTTGAAATTATAGAAAATCACTCCAAAATCATCATAAAAACATATTTATTTTTATATGTTTTTTTTTTTTATCTTTTCAACCAAATATATTGTTGTTACATATCTCTATTTTTTCTGTTTGGTGATAATAACTAAATAATCTTTTATCTTATATGTTTTAGTTAAATATTTTAAAATTAAATTTTTTTTACAATGATATTTTAGGAATAATAAATATTCTCAGAAGAAATATCTACTCTACATATCTTGTTTTGAAATTATACAAAATCATTCCAAAATCATCAAAAGAATATATTTTTATCTTTTCCGTCAAATATATTTTTATTTTACTGTTTTTATTTTTATATTTCGAGATAATCTAAATGCTATCTAAAATTTGTGTGCCGAATTTGATATCAAATGTCCTCTGACGATGATCCTATCTATGACTATATATGCAGAGGGATAAGGACCACATTGCATGCAACGTCAATGGCATAACTCTCTGTACCAGAAGAACAAGTTCAATTTCCAAAAGAGGAAGAAGGCTAGGGAGGTAGCCTCGTCCATATTTGGCAAAATATGTCACAGTTTCAATCCTCACCGCCCAATTTCTCCAACATTGGAAACCAGCCACCAACATAAAATATAAGTAAATTGTGAATACCCAACATGTCTATTTCCAAGAAAGAAATACTAGTAATATCTAAGCAATAATTAATAAAGAAAAATAAAAGGCATACTAAAATATGCACTATAAAGTGGAAGATAATGCTTCAATAATGGCAGATGGACCTAATTGCACAGTTTCAAATGAAAAAGATGAATGGAAGCAAGTGTTAGTTCCCTCCCTCGAAGAACAACAAAATAAAAATATTCAAGGCATCTTTTAATTTAGTTACTCCATATGATGAATATCTGTCCTTGCCCACCCACTAGCTAGTCCTACATTATTAAGCAAAAGGGATGAGCTTCTGCCCTAATGGTGCCCTTCGAAAAGCTTGTGGAACGATATCTTAAAAAAAAAAAAAAAAAAAAAAAACACACCCAGTACCTTTAACTATATCATCTCTCCGTGAGGCCAGTTTTATTTACTTCTAATTATAATCAAAATCCCTTTGAGAAAGAAGAGATAATTGGACAGACACAAAGTCACGAACTAAACAATACTTTGTAATTAAGCAAGAAATGAACGAGGGAGCTAGAACACATGAGAATTAATTCAGAGAGTATTAACAGTTCCAAGTTTGGACATCTGCGAGACAATATCAGATGTTGCTAGCTAGCCAGCCATAGTTTAAATTATCCAAAGAAATCAAGTCTCAATTAACGTTACAAGAAAAAATCCCAAAGAAGACACAAATCAGATCAGAAATCTCTCTTTGTCTGCCCAAAAGAGGAGGAACAGATGCTTCTGAGAGAGGCAAGCATGCTGTAAATAGAATTTACATGTAAGAGGATATTTTCTCCTCAACGAGAAACTGGATAGTATAGCAGTACTGACGAGGAGATTGGTATAATGTTGATTGGTCACCTGTTCAACATGTCTTTTATTTCCCTGCAAAGAAAAACAGGTATGCTGCCAGTGGGTAACCGGCATTAAATACCAAAGTGTAAAAAATGTACAATTAACAAGTATCAGGACAAAACACGAGACAAGTATCAGGAGTCGAAGATGGTGTTAAGGTAAGAAAGTAGAACATTAACAAGAAGTGTATAACCTGTATTAATTAAACAAATTCTTTCTTCAGTAAATGAAAGCAATAGAAGGAAGGAGCTCCCTTCAGTCCAAGCACAGAAAAAGAGGGGATGTAAAATTATCTCCCGCATCATTCACACAATCACAGTAGCAAAAGAATATCCATTCCTCTTTTTTCTACTGGTGCTTGAATGAATGAGTCGGCAGCTAATTCAACCCCTTTCTCCTATCCATGAGTGGGCTGAAGGAAGCTCTCTCCCACCATTAATTAATTCTCTCTCATAACCAATTAAGTAAATATGCACAGCAGTATGGATTTCTACCTAGAACACACACACCCCACTTCAACTACACTCATTACATTTATATATATAGTACAGTTTGTGCTTTTAGGAAGTGAACGCGGTTGATGATCAAGATATATATATGGGCTGTGTATATTTGGCTGGGCGTGGCAGCTGGTGACTTGTTAATGAAGAAGGCAAGTAGAAGTTTAACCACTTGCAAATTTGATATGATCCAGGTCAAGACAAGTTACCCATTAAATCAGTCTTATCAAAGAATGTGACCTATTAACATGAGAGAAAAAAATCCTTCATAATTAATGCACAGCAAGAATTAATGGTTTTATATACCTGGATTAGGGCCCAAATCATTGTCAACAGTAGTGCAAAGCTAAAATGGAAAGCATCAACTTAACAAAGCTAAAAGTAGAGAGTAGCTATGGACATTCCCCCCATCTGGCTGCCTTCCAAACCCCACATCTTACCAACGAATGTGAAGAACGAAAAAAAAAAAACACCCTCACAGCCTTCTTTCTTGTTTTCCTTTTTTTTTTTTAAGAAGTGAATTAATACAAAGAGATTTCAAGCATCTAAAATCTACCATAAAATGGAAGGTCCCATGAAAATCTATTTTAAGAACAAAACTCTGGTCTTAAATCATCCCATCATTACATAAAAGAACCGAAATAGGAAAAAAAAAAAACATAATAACCACATAGAAATTGTAGTAGAAGAGTAAATCTATTCTGAAAAAGGAAGAAAAAAAGAAAATCCAACATTTTGGTTCTTAAAATAGACAAATGAATCACCATACAGAAGTAAATCTACTTTGTTCATCATCTTAGAAACAATATTAAACATTTAGCAAGAAATAAACTAAATATATAGAAGAGAATAGATCGAATACTATCCGTTATAATATATTATTGACATCAAGACAAAGTAAAGAAACCAGGAACTTACCATGGAATCATGGAAAAACAATTACTGAAAAAGCTTATGTTCGGCAGAAAAAGTTAAGAGATGATAAATATATGATCTAATTATCATGGAGAGTGTACATGTACATATATATTCGGAAAAGGTAACTTCACTGCTTGGTACCTCCATAAAGAATCGAAACCCTAAATCTGATGCTTTAGCAAAAACTCATTTCTCTCTAGTTGTGTCTATATATACATATATAACCACTCTAAATCTCAGTTCACTGTGCAAAAGAAAGAACAGTAAGCGTGAGAGAACTTGAGAGAAGTTGCAGTGTATTTGAAGGAGGAAAAAAGGGAAGAAAATGGAGAGTTGCACAATACAAAAAGAAAAGGAAAAAAAGAGAGAGAAGTTGCAGTGTATTTGAGGGAGGAAAAAAGGGAAGAAAATGGAGAGTTGCACAATACAAAAAATAAAATAAAAAAAGAGAGATAAGTTGCTTTTTATTCAGAGGAAAAATGATGGGTCATTTTCGTTATGAGAGTCAAGCAGGAAATTGACTCCAAATCTTAATAAATCTAACGAAAGAAAGAAAGAGAGAGCTACAGTGAGAGGATTTTCTTTAATGTCAGCAGGGGATTCTGTAGCAGACATAAGAGTGTCAGGCACTTAACCAAAGTGAAAGAGCTACTAGTGTTCTTTTCACACAAGGTATAACAACAGTGACTGTAAATATGTTTGGAAGGGAAACAGTTTCTTACTTTGACCCTCATATGTTGGCCCTCCTCCCACCTCTCCATGGACAACTGTAGTTTTTTCTCTTTCTTTATATATGAAAATTTTTCTTTCTTTCACCTTCTCCACACACCTTTATTAGGATTTTAATAAAATATTAGGGTTTTAATGAAAAAACCTTAACGATTTTTATAAAATTCTGTGAAATCGAGATGTTTAAAATATGTAGAAAGTAGGGAGGTTAAATGCTAGAACTTCACACTATCTATTCAAGAGAACTATGCTAAGGGTATTGATCTCTCATTTTTAAGTGTTTCTTTGGATGGAGATACGTAGGTAACCTGTCACAGATTCAGATCTACCCTTTTTTTTTTTGTAATGTTTCAATATGTTCATGCTTTAGAGTAATATTTAAATTCTTTTTATATATTTCATGTATTTTACCTTCATTGGATTTGTGCTTTATTTGTAAAGTAATGTAAATGATTAGCTAGCTAGAGAGCATTTGCTTTAGATTGAGTTATTAAACTGCATGTGAACCTAGAGATGCATTCTATTCCAGGACTTACTTTTTTCAATCTTTAAAACATTATAAATTTTAAAAAATTGACGTAAATATGATACTAAATTTGACATGTTTTAACTCAATATGGATTCCTTTTTCTTATTATTTTTCAATAAAATAAAACGATGAACTCTTGTATCATTTGTTTCAACAAGGCTAAAAAAGACCACGAAGTAAGGTCACTCAAAATTATGTCCATCCAACACACCCTCATAAGATTAGTGCCCTTACCCGGGTCAATGACATTCACACTTTGTGAAGCGAACCTCGTGAATATAAAGATTTTGTAATTCACGATCAAGATTAACACAATTTTAGAAACTCAAAAATCAAGTTTAATAAGAAATTTGACACAATGATTACCTAAACCAAGGCACCAATACTATTAGAATGAACCTCTACCCAACGATTAGCGAAACGCGAACAAGATGTATAAGGAAGAACACAACAAAGTCAATTATACTTTGATAAGTTCACTTGTTTGTTTTTTAAATAAAGAGAAAAACATGTCGCTCCAAGCAAAACACCAATTTTATTCAATAATTCATGGCCCCAAAGTAAAAATTTAAGTACAAGCTAAATAAATCTATTTATACTAGGTAAAAAAAATATCCTAAACAATTCTGGAAAACTAATATAAGAATTCTAAATAAAATAGAAAAATAATCCTAAATTAACCTAGAAACTAATACAAATCTCGCATAGTACCTTTTAGACCTTATCTCAATGGATCTGAAGTTTTAACCCAATATGAACAATAAATCTATAAACTCATAGTAAATTTCAGTTCGGTCCAACAATTGAGTTGAAAATTATGTTTATGTATGTAAAACTATGCAATAGAAAAAAAATCAGCCTAAAACTAACTTTAACTCTCCTAAATAAGCATGAAAATCTTTGTAATAGCTCTTTCCCCTTAGTTTCCTTGTAGAATATGGAAACTTCCAAAAATATTCTGCCATTAAAAAAGATGAGGGAGCATTCCTTTCTTTTAGCTATTCTTAAACCTTATACTAGAGTTTTCACATGTTGAAACAAGTAGGTGAACCTGCCAATGAATACACTGATTAATTCTATCAATTAGTAGCTTAAAATGATTTGACATAAATAGAAGAGTAGTTGGTGGTAAGGCATATGAGTGGTCTATGGTAGTCCATCCAAAATGTATTGTGTCTCTAGTATTTATGGACAGTTTTTTAGACATATTTGAGGGTTTTGACAGTAAAGTAGCAGCAGGCTGCTAAAGCTGTTAATAAAAATTTATGGGCAAAATAGAGTTATTGCTTTATATATGGTAAACTAGCTAGGGCACTAAGCTAGTGAGTGAAGTGAAGCAAAGAGTCATCTAAGAAAGAATCTTCTAATAGAGAAGCCTATGGATGCGACTGATTCTAAGTATCATTATGACTCGGGCAATAATGAGAAGAATTCACATAATAATGGTTGTAATATCCTTATTATTAGAAAGAGTTTGTTGACACCTAAAAGTTATTCAAAAGAGGATTGACAACACACTAATATCTTTTATTCTATATGTATTGTTAAAGATAAGGTCTACAACTTGATTATAGATAGTGGTAGCTACGAGAACGCAGTGTCTACGGGGGCGACAAAGAAGTTCCAACTGACAAATAAAAATAATCCTAAGCCCTATAAACTAACACGATTGAATAGAGATACTGAGGTAATTATTGACAAAAGATGTCTTGTTTCCTCTTTCAAGAGACATAAATATTTTGATAGTACTTGGTATGATGTAGTGTCTATGGATGCGTGTCATGTTCTGTTATGGTGGCCATGATAGTTTGATAGACATGTGGTGCATAATGGTAGAAAAAAATACATGTACCCTAAGTATTAAAGGAAAACGTACAGTGTTGTCACTTATAAAGAAGAAGGTGGAGATGAAAACTAAATAGAGAAAGAGTTTGTTATCTTTATCATAATTTATTAAGGAGATAAAGGGCGAACAAGTAGTGTATGCCCTAGTTAATAGTGGTAGAATAGTTTGGGAAGATGATGATATTGCTGACAGTTCCAAGGAAGTATAGTTTCTAGATATCATGGCTAGATAACATGTTATATTAGTTGGTAGGTTCAAGTTGTTTTTGAAAATTGATCTCAAAAGTGGTTACTACCAAATAAAAATCAAGATGGGAGATAAGTGGAAGACAACTTTTAAAACATAAAAAGTCCATTTTAATATTATTCTATTAAGTATATAGACACTAATAAAAATCTTATTCTATCTTCTGACTAAGAAGTTTATTTTAATATTAATAGAGCATGTCGAAATGTATAAATCATGTTCTCTTAAGAAGTGAAATATAACATAAAAAATGTTCCCTATAAAAAATTAACAAAGGTTCAATTTCATAATTTATTGGATTTTAATGTAAATTTCTTATATTTGGATTTTAATTATATTCTAAATAAAAAGAAATTAAAAATATAGGCATGAATATAAATTTTATGAAATGTTATTTGGAGCAGTCTTCTTTTAATATTAGTAGCAAAGGTAAAAAGAATAACAAGAATTTTATGAATTTTTTGGTCCAATTAATAGAATTAATGTAAAAGAATAACAAAGAATCTCATATGTGTATGTTATAGTTCAAAATTTAAAATACTATGATCAAGATAATATTTATTTATTTTTTAAACTTAAAATTTAAAATACTTTTTAAAAACTTTTAATAAAATTGCGAGTATTTTTTTCATTTTTTTAAATCACAAGTGACATATACAACTCTAAAACATAAACTAGACATGCAACTCTTCAAATTACACTAAATTCTCAAATAAATTTTTAACTGTGTTATTTTCAAAAACAAATTCCTGCTTTACAATTTCTTATTTTTTAAGAAAAAGCTTGCACTTTCATATATGACTATATACTCTTATTAAAATAAAAGTTAAAAAAACACAATCTTTCACTATGCACACACTCATATTTCACTGTTGATTTTCATAGTTAAATTACCATTTTGTCCTTAACAATTTAAGCCTTATAGCATGTTTTCAAAGGCAATAAGGCATCTTTTTCACATGACACTTTTGCTATTACAAGATTGAATGGAGTATAAAAGTCTTTTTAACTTTTTATTTGCACAATGTAATATCTAGAATACCCTTAAAAATTGAATTTCTTTAACTATTAGGGTAGGGGCGTATTCAGTTTTTTCTCACTCTTGACACAGTGTAATTATTAAAATACCATTTGAGTCAAATAATCTATAGCTAAGAAAAGTTGAGGGGTTTTTTGGTCTTTTTGTTATATATTTTTATAATAATGTATGGGGTTAAAGGCACTTAGGTATTTAAATATATTAATTAAAAGAAGAAGAAAAGTTGTTGGTGTGTGTATCACACGCACCAGTGTATAGGAGGTACCTGTGTCTTTAGGGCGGACACCACATTTCATGGTTGCGTTCAATGCATCTCGTCGCCCCCTTCATGGTGGTAAGGTGTATGCAGTCTCGCTATACACAGTGGAGCTCCAATGATGTTTTTTCTTTCCCACTTTTTCTCTCTCTTCAACCTTGAAATACATGATACCCTTGCAAAAAAATTAGAAAAGTGTGTTATTTATTAATTTTATCATATTTGTTCCTTATTTTTTAATTGTATCAAATTTGATATATTTGTTTTTCAATTTCATCCTTTAGCATTTCTTTTTTATATCAAATTTGTCCTTTTACTTTATGATTCAAGTTTGGTCCTCAATGTTTTAATTCTTATCCCTTTTATCAAATTTTAATTTGTTTTCAATTTCATCCTTCGATCCATATCTTATTTTTTTTTTCATATTAGCTCATTTTGATTTTTGATTTGGATTCTTTTGTGATTTTGATTTTTCTTTTTAATGTTGCCCTTCAATTCAAAATTTGATGATATTTCAGGTTTAGCCCTCAATGTTTTGTTCTATAATTTTGGTTCTAATTAGCCCTTTATTAAATTTTAATTTGTTTTTAATTTCATCCTTAGATCTATAATCTTGATTTTTTTTATTTTTTTTATTTCTTCCTCATTCTTTTGATTTTTACTTTTTATTTTGGACTCATTTGTTAATTTGATTATTTTTTTCAAATTTTCCCTTCAATTCAAAATTTTAAGTTGTCCACTCATTTTTTATTTCAAATGAGGTCCTTATTCTCTTAATTTTTATTTTTTTATCCTTGATTTTTTTTATCTCATCATTCAACATTTGATTTATTGGGATTTGATCTTCTTTGTTTTTCTCATTGTTTTTAGGCCCAACTTGGGAGTCAGTACGAGACAAGTACCAGGTCACAGATCAAGTAGGTTGACCCAAGTTAACCCAATTCAACCAAATCTCTTTATTTTATAAATATATCGTTTTGAAAAAAAATTAAGCAAAATAGCCTCTGGTTTTTTTATTGTTTTACACTAGATCAATTCTCCCCTAATTTCTTTTGAAAGTAGACCTAGCCTAGGCTCTAGATCACCAAGATCACGGGTCAACCCATCAGGTCGAGCCAAGTTTTAAAATAGT
>Ga0307515_10007133_pt1 | contig 22191 bp, 27 predicted proteins | sample 17_EM_MG_FD_194513 | JGI IMG/M metagenome (GOLD analysis project Ga0307515, IMG submission 194513) | Populus trichocarpa ectomycorrhiza microbial communities from riparian zone in the Pacific Northwest, United States - 17_EM | ecosystem: Host-associated > Plants > Roots > Unclassified | place...
CTCGAGCGTAATGGAGAAGGAACGTGAGGAGAGCTTTTCGCAGCGTCACCAATTGCATTGCAATCTCGATGCAAGCATATACCCAATGAACCCATTCCGACGTATGGTCACAGTTGGGCACAACGCCAGAGTGTTTGTTTAAAATAGGAGACCGACAGAGCGAGAAGAAACGGCGATCGGAGGGCGATAGACAACGCGACGCGTGGTATTGACGCTGGGCGCGGAGTAAACCGCCACCAGGGTGTCTCTGACGGCTCTGACGGAGCGCGTCCACTCTGACGGAGCCATTCCGCCCGGACGGAAATGTTTTTTGCTGATGTGGCTTCACTGAGTGCTGGTATGATGGCATCAATTGCTGTAGATGTCAAGTTAGCTGTCAGGCGTTGGTTGTGGTTGGGATGGATATATTAGTTGAGATGGCAATATTTGGTGCTGTCATATGTGTGCTGAGGGAGATGAATGGTAGTGTACTGTAGCTGTCTTTGCTTAGGAATGTACGAGGGAGATGATCTTTATCTACCTGGAGGAGTACATTCTACCAAATCCCTCATTATTGAGTCTTGAATGTGGCTCCTGATTTCCATAGTATACTCTTCTCATGTGATTTCTGATCTTTTTCGCTTCATTCTCTCCCCTCATCGCTACTTGTACTAGGTGGTTGGGTATATCTTTCTTGCGGTTCCTATCGATGGAGATGAATGTTCTAACCGTTCTGGCGATAGTTGCTATCTCCCTTGACATATTGTTACTATGGGGTTATCAGTGATTGGTAGGTATTATTCGTCTGACCAGGGTGCAACTCAGCCAATCATAATATGGCTTCCCCTACCATCTTGCAAATCAACTCGGTTGTATGGATTTGATATCTCCCTTCATCTCGCAAACAGAAATGTGGGGTGTCAATATCTTGAACTACGTTTCTTAAAGTCCATGTAAAGGAACTCCATCATACAGTTCTCTTTTCCCCCTCGGCTTTTTGGGTCAATTGCTTCGGCTTGCGGTCTGCCAGTGAAGGATGTCCATTGTTGAAGAATGAGCAAAATGGTTGTACTTGAATCAGTGGCACCGCGATGCGATTATTTGAAACACACACGCATGTAGTAGATTCTCTCGTTGTCACCGTCCTGCCCATCTTCCGTCAGCTCCTATCCTATGAACCACTCCTCTGTGACATTCCTCCTCCCAATCTCCCCAAATAGCAGTCTTTCCACCTATTTCCACACATCCTCCAAGTTCACACCACTCACTATTCGCAGCATCCCTATCTTCCATACCCTCCTTCTCATGCCGGACTGTTTTCCTTCTTCCTTGAATGATCCTGCCTGTTTCCTGGTGTATATGTCATCAACTGTCATTCCAAATGCTCTCTGCTTATCAATCCACTCCTTTAGATTTTCTTCTTTACCATTCAGTAGCTTCTCATTGCACTCATAGCTATCAGGAAACTCCAACATTTTTGCTTCTCGTGCGGAGAGGTATCCTTTCCCCTGAGCCATACTTTAACTGGGAGCATAGGTTTCCGATGCTGCTGTTTTGCTGTAATAGGTGATATGTTGCAATGTGCTGGTCCCAAGGCAGCAGGGATACCACTGTGGTGGCAACTCCACCTTGCTGCTGCTCTTGCCAAACTGCTTCCCAGGCATACCCCCACATGGACAAATACCATCTTTCTGGTCAATATCTGGATATCTAGCCCCTATCTACTTTTCCTGGTCTTAATCTTGCTCTTCATACTTCATTAACAGTGACTATACTCTGGGCCTGGATGGTGCTAACATCAGGATGGAAAGTGCGGGTGGAGTGTTGCTAAATGGACGGGCCTGAAAAGCCTGCAAGCCCCGCATGGCAGTACATTCAGTTTCCCACCACCACCGCCCCTCAGATTGGCAGAGAACTGAGCGTTGGCTGGCATACGGAGATACAGGGATGACGGAAGTGAACTGGGCTACAGGGAGCATATACTTAGGAGACCCCGGAGTTAATAGATGTCATCGCATCTTATCATCATACAATGAAATACATACTCTGTGTGTTCTAACTTCTGATCTCACTCGCTTGTTCTGTAATTTTGTGGATCCACACGGCTGGGTAGTATCCCATCTTCTCACCCTCTTTCCACCCTCCTCAAACCCTGGCCACTGTTTCTCAAGAATTGCCTTGGGATTCTGCGAGAGGTGCAGCGGGGTGTTGATGATGCGCTCTCTGCCATCAAGCTCTGCCGTTCGGCCTCACCGGCCTGCAGGGAACTGGATCAGGCTGAGAGCGGCCAGTTGGCCGCCCTGAACATATGTGACAAGCCTGCATCTGCCTGCATAAGCCCGCATAGGCCAGGTATATCGGATATGCCTGCAGAATGCTGAGTAAGCCTGGATCTGTATTGGGCTGTGGAAGCGTGGATTGGCATGCTGAAGACTGCCGAGGCCTGCAAAAGCCCGCAGAAGCCTGCACAATGCTCTAGATATCCATCACAATATTAAAAGAGCCAGCAGCAGCCTGCAGTGGCTGGTATAAATCTATCAATTTCTGAATGGCCTGCAGAAGCCTGCAGAAGCCTGCAATAGCGCTCAGAGGCCTGTGAAAGCCTGCAGAAGCCTAATGAAAGTCAATAAATTAACCAATGTAGACAAAGCCTGCAGAAGCCTAATGAAAGTCAATAAATTAACCAATGTAGACAAAGCCTGCAGAAGCCTAATGAAAGTCAATAAATTAACCAATGTAGACAAAGCCTGCAGGCTCCGGGTGGCTTTCATTTTGTACAGCATAACCGTATATTCTCCGCTTTCTACATCCGGTCAGTCAGTTAGTGGTTAGTCCAATCCAGTCAGTCCATGCCTTGGGTCCATCTACGAATAACAATGGAATCAAGTCCTCCAGGGAAGGCCCTACACAAAATGAATCCGCTTTACAGTGAGATTCACCTTCTCCTTTCAAATTGGCGATCAATTACAATGATAGCCATTTGAGCTCGGTTCAAAGCCGCCTATTTACTTCAATCCTGCGCTGTGACACAGGAGATCGAGATGGTTATGAATCCAAACATTTGATTCCAAATCAGTCAGTCAGTTGTTAATGAATCAGATTCTCGATTAGATTTATCCATGTCTACCCTCGAAATTCCTGCCGCATTTCTTCATTCCACCACATGCCGCACTGGGAATTGTTGGTTCTGTTGCAATGGAATTGATTGTGAAGATTTGAAAACCATCTCATGTTGGCGATGGGCTCGATGCCGTCCAAATCTGGCACCCTCATACACCGGTGGCTCTACCTGCAATATGAATAGGCATCTAGACACTACACATGGCATCAACAAAGATTATCCCATTGGGGCAGGTACCATGCCGGCAGCAGATGGCACGCTGCACGTGGCATTTGCAAACCAAATTCACAAACTTCAGTTTAATAGAGATCTGTTCCAAGCTGTGTTGCTCTAATGAATTGTAACAAACAACATTACCTTGCATGTAGTTGAGCAGCATACATTCCGCCGTCTGCTGAGTTTCTGGATGGCCTGCGTATGTTAAAACCCATTGTATAAGTTTTGTCATTGTCATATGGGCTAAACATTATTCTGCAGATTTCTTTGTTAACAGCAATTCCAGAAGGACTTCCTGCCAGTGGCTACACCGTTCAAAATTGGAGAATTACATGACATCAACAAGAACAGGTGGGGATTCAGACGGGTTTGCAGGAGACTGATTTCCAAGTGCACTTCAGCTGTAATCTTTGGACATCACCAACCCACTGTGCATGGTTTTGGGTGGGCGGCCATTCGATCAGTGCTACCGGAGACATTGTGACTGCGCTGTTGGGAATGGAACGCGTTCGTGGACCTCATCATGGTGGAAATCGAGCCAACATTATCCGGAGTCATGTTGAACAGTACAGATTCAGACATAAAGTACGCTACTTTACCACCGATAATGCAACCAACTATGATGTTGCAATGTATGGAATTGCAATGCAGTTGGGTAACGATAAGGTAGCCTTCGATCCAGTTCCTGCTCGCATGCGGTGTTTTGGACATGTCATCAATCACTTGGTAAATCCATTTCTCTGGGGTCAGAATGCAGACGTTGTTGAACAAGAGCTTGGGGTGTGGGATGATGATATCGATACAATGCAAATACTACAGCTCTGGTGGAACCGAGGACCATTTGGACGTATCCACAAGATCTGCCTGTGCATTTTGTGCTCCTCCCAGTGACGTGATTGTTTCACTGTCAAGGCCAAACAGAGTGTTCCTGATGTTACTGCATATATCCCACCCATTGGAAGCATGACACACTGGCATGGTGATGAGGATGCCATTGAACATGCTTTCATTGTAAAGGCTCCTTTGGATGAATTGTTCTTTACTGCCATCCGGGAGGATCAACGAATAAAGAAAAGCAAATCACAACACACTTCTGCAGATGAAATATTGGATCCTGGGCTCATTGTCACTGACGAATTTTCTGAGGATGACTGGGAGGACTTGAATGTCATTCATGATATACTAAGCCCATTCACAGTGTGGTTACTTCAGCTTCAAGGGCTCAGTTCACAGATCAAATGCTCAAAAGGATTAGTTGCTGATGTTATTCCAGCAATGGATGAGCTCCTTTCCCATCTAGAACAAGCGAGAATCAACTACTGAGACGAATCAGTATACAGCAGCCATATCATCTCATCTATTATCATTTCCTAGTCGGTTCTCAATCAGTACTATAGTCTGGTAGAAACTCAGCCTGCTCTGTATGCGGCAGTGGCACTACATCCGGAAATAATGTTGAAGTACTGTTGTGATGACTGGAGTGCACATCAAGACTGGTTCCAATCAACAACAAGTCACTGTACCACAAGGTGGGACACAGAGTACCATCACCTCCCTGGATTGTGTGATGTATCATCATCCCAGTCCACAACTATAGGTGCAATTGCAATGCCTCCACCACCTGAGCATGCAATTCCACAATGTAGGCGAGAGCGGGCACAATTGACTATGGAAATTGCAGATAGTTACCACATGAAGCGGTTTCAATGGACACCAGAGGCAGAAGATGTTCCAGATCTCATACATTCCTGGGCGAAGAGATTGAACTCACCCCAATGATCCCAGCGAGCCCATATGGTGCCCACCATCCATTCCATTCCAGCGATATCATCCGCAGTAGAAAGAGTATTCAGTACTTCGATGTTATTGATATCTGATTGTTGCAATAGTGTCGGGGATGCTTGAATAACTGCAGTCGAATGGTCAAATTCCTGAGAGAGGGCAGGATTAATTGAGATGAAAGAGACCCGGCAGGTGGAGGAATTACTAGTTGCACTCGAAAAACGGAAGGATTAGGTGAGCACTGGAGAGGTGGATATAAGGAGTCTTGGACTACAGTGAGGGGCAGTGTGGTGGGAAAATCCGTTTGCGTCGCCACTGCAACTTTGGCTCAGGGATGCCGGCAGGGGAGGGTATGGGGATCCAGCAATAACAGACAGGGACTGAGCGACGGGACGGCTTACAGCCATAAAGGGACAATGGAGGCGGACAGCAATATTTGGTGTAAATATTTGTGAGACCCCAGAGGAGATAGAGTTCATCTTATCATATGACCAGAATACAGACACAATTTTCCCATCTCTTGGTTTGCAGGCGAGTGTTCGTTGATCCACGCAATTGGTGTGGATCCTTATGACCGGGTAGCATCACGTCCTCTCACCATTGTTTGACACTCCGATAGCCAGAACAAGCCTTTCTGACCAATTCTCTTTGGATGCCGCAAGAGGAGCGGCGGAATGTTGATGATCGGCTCTCTTCCTTCTAGCGCCCGCCATTTCACCACAACAGATGGCAAGGTTATGAACAAATGATGCACAATGGGTGAGTTTACTTTGGTGGCTTCTGAGTTTAAGACTTTAGGCAGCAGCAATGGGTGTCATTCAAACAAAATATGACTATGCTTGTTCAATTGAACTTATACGTTGGCAAATGAAGCCTGCAGGCCGGCCACCAAGGAAAAGCCTGCAGACCCGGCCGGAAAGAGCCTGCGGGCCTGGCCCTCATTTACAAGCGGCCATTAAGGGCAACCCGGCCCGGCCTATGCAAAGCAGGGCCGGCCTGGCCCTTTAGGAACACTGGTCCCACCTGCCAATGTCTATGTTGTTGTTGTTTAATCATACTGTATTGACTCTATTTAGAGTATGACAGGACCCTGATATCCCCGCCGCCTCTGGGCGAGCTGACATGATGACGGAGCTCTCCCTCCGCTACCCTTCGTCCCCACTGACAAATGAACGATAAGAGAAACACAAAAATGAATGAAAGCAACAAAGAATGGTATAATCTTGTTGCTGCCAGTGCCGCTCCTGGGCCCCAAGGCCTGAGGAAGCTCCATACCGCTACTTCAGTTCGGCGGATACTTCCGGATCTCAGTGGCCACCAAGAAGTCCATCACTGCATGATCGCACCCTTCTGTGGTGAAAGGCTCGGAGATCTGCACATGCCGCAATGTGCCATCTTTCCAGCCTGTCACCTTTCCCACCGCCTTCCATAGTTCTCTCTGGTAATCTCTCCACCGGCTGCAGTGGCGCAGGAGGTGCTCCCACATCTCGGACACAGTCCCTCCACACCTCCAGAATTTGTTGTCATCTCAGTGAGCGAACTGTTGTAGGTGGACCCTTGTGCGTAAATGCCTGGACATTGGTCGGGGGAACCTCGCGCCGAGCAACTTCACCCTTGCGATCGGGATAGGGCTTCAGTCCCGGCCCTGCCCTTGAGTCTGTAGCTGAAGTCGTTGCTGCACGTGTCGGCCTCCCACTCTGCCTTAGCTGCTGATCATCCCTCGGAGATTCATCTAGCCCTGTTCGTGGCTGAGGCGTATAATAACTCCATCATTGTGCTTCGACTTGCATCTCGGGCAAAATTTGCATAACGCTCTGCGTCTTCCACACTGGGGATGCCGGACTGTGCTGGGACCCGGTGGATCTCGGTTACGATGCTGTGCATGTTTAAGGGCACGTACGCCATTTTTAGGCTTCATAGGCATACGTATGGTAATTAGGGATGCGGTTGCAAACGTGGATGCGAGTGATAGTAGATGTAGATGAATGAAGAAGATCATCGCTAGAGATCTAAAGCTCGTGGCGAGCCGACTATATAGAATGGCCATTACCCGGCCTCGGTCAGGTGCCGCCATTACAGCCTGAATGAACTCCGCACCCGGCTGATGATCCGCCTTGCGAGTCGCTGCCCTGGGCCTGTCTCCAGGTGTGTCGCTCGTCGAATTGTGGTCTGGAAGTCGCTAGAAACTGCCAGGGTCTTCACTCGATTCATCCGCAACATTTCTCGCTTCTCGATCGCCACAACTAGCCCGAGTGTATTTGCGACAGGTGACTGTGGCCACGTAACGGCCATTCAATTCAGTCGGCTCGCCACCAGACTTAGATCTAGTGTTAGCAAAGGTTCAAGACTGTCATTTCGGGTCCGGGTCCAGGTCCAAACCGAACCGTTGCCCAATTGCCTGTCCGGATTGTCAACAAACCCAAACCACCAAATGGGGTACATTCAATGGTCAACTACTAACCCGTCTGGATTGGGCCGGGCGTCAGAGGTTCGCCCAGCGGGTTCATCCATAGATTCATATACAGCTCTTAGTTTTTGAGTTTCTTGATAATATCCTATCAAAATCACGTTTTCAACCACCAATAATGTGTTGTTGCATGCTCTCCAGCATGCAATATTGATTAATTCGGAATCACTGTTTTACCTGGGATATATTGTATTTTGGCCTATCAGGGCGGTGAATGATTCAGTTATGAAGGCGAGGAACCGCCCGATGCCTTGATTTCCAAATTGGTAACAACTAGACCTGTCGACGCTGCATTGTCGCTCATTTTCAGGACTCGGCAGGGACCATGTCACTGTTGTTTTCCCACTAATAGCTGCCAATATGTTATAAATGGATATCTGCAACCAATCGGAACATACATTACCCAAGATGCGAAGCTGAAAATTGTTGACACTACATTGGCACTGATTTTCAAGATGAGGTAGGGAGCATGTCGCTCTAGTTTTTCCCAGTAAAGGCTGCCAATATCTGGGAAATTGGCGTCTCGAACCAATAGGAACATAAATTACCCAAGACACAAAGCTGGTAATCTTTGACGCTCTGTTGACGCTCATATTCAGGATGAGGAAGGGAGCATGTTACTGTAGGTTTTCGCAGTAAAGGCTGCGAATATCTGGTAAATGGGTATCGCTAAACAATCGGAACATAAATTACCGAAGATGCGCAGCTAACTATCATTGATGCACCAGCGACGCTCATTTGCAGGATGCAGCAAAGAGCGTGTCCCTGTAGTTTTTCCCACTGAAGGCTGCCAATATCTTCTAAATGGATGCCTGCAACCAATCGGTACATACATTACCTAGCATGCGAAGCTCAAAATTGTTGACGCTCCGTTGAAGCTGATTCTTAGGATGCGGCAGGGAACATGTCGCTGTAGTGTTTCCTAGTAAAGCCGGCCAGTATTTGATAATTGGGTGTGTGCAACCAGTCGGAGCATAAATTACCCAAGACATGAAAAGAAGAATTGTTGACGCTACATTGGCGCTCATTCCCGGATTGGGGCGTTGACTGTGTGGCTGTTTCTTGTGTCTAAAAAAGCAGCCGATACATCGGTTATGCATGACAGCAACCAGATTGCTGTTGAATTGCCGTTACTTACAAAACTTCAAATCGTTGACACTCCGTTGATGCTCATTTTGATATATTGTGGATTCAACATCTGCTGCCATGAATCATAGTTCTCATCATGATTTGAACATATTGGTAGTCTTTCTGACAGATCAAGACTTGGCCCTGTGGCAAAGCGAAGAGCAGTAACATTCTTGCACTGTTCGCTCCCACACGACTAAAATTTATGTATCTTGCCAAATGGTTCATTGTGCTTGCTATACATCTGTTTATCAACCGATATTTACACGCTACTGGTCACCATTCGCCCATAATATATCTTTAACCAAATCTCTCGGTCAAGATATACAATGAAGCTAGTGAAACATTGAGGCATTCTGTCCTACTCTTTCTTCACTCCCCAATTCCTCCTCGTTTCGATTGCATTGATCGTCATCCACACCTTTTCAGTCTGTATCCTTGACATTGGTGTAGGACGAATCAATCCAGGAACCTTTGGCGTGGCGCTCACATCCCGCTGCTCTGGCCATCCCGAATCCTCGATGCTATTCTCTTTCTCTATATCAGATTCATTGTCCTCCGCGCGATCATCTTCACTGACATTTGAATTATCGACCTCCCCATTCCAGTTAAGCCAGCCTTCAGTGACCAAAATGCTTTCAGGTGCGCAATCCTCAATACATTCGACTGGATGACAGTTGATTTTTCGGATTCGGCGGACATTCCATTTCTAATTTCGTACTCCAGGGAAGTCCTTTCCAGACAGAGGTGGTGGCAACGAAGATTTTTCTGATGATTGAAATGCAGCTGCACCATCATGTTCAAAGAGTGACCAGGTTGCGTTGACGATCTCTTCTGTGTCCGAAAGGTATCCCACCGCGGTCATCTGCTTGTTTTCAAATGAGATTCCTTCTAGGTAGCATGAAAGTTCTGGGTGCCCTGCCACATCTCGAAACAGTCATGAACCTTGGCCTTTCTGTGCCATTTCCATTCCTCTGACTCTTTCTTCATTTCCGAGTTGTCTTCTGTGTTTGTTGTATCCATCAATGGGTCAGCGGCGGCCAAAATCCCGTAATTGACTGGAGCAACCTTCCTTACACCAAATTTTTCGCACAGGGTCTTGCCTGTTGTTTTTGACGTCCACCAGGCTATAAAATCTCCGCCAAGGGAAAAACTGGCTTTCACTCCGACACCATCTGGTATGATAGAGAATAACTCGCATGCCACATTGGAGAATTCAGCATACCTGGAGGGCGTTTCCTTCTGTTGGTGCCACGAGTCGGTTATGTCCCGTAAGCAAAACGTACTGCGAATCTCCATTGGGTCGGAGTGGTACTCATTGAGTTCTGAAATAATTTGTCCCTGGTTCTTTGGTGTTTCAGGCGGCCAATTGTAATAGAGCATGGCAGGGGTCAATAAGCGTGGTGCGCAATCGCATTGTCCAGGTGTCGTTTCAGCCACATTGTTAGGTGTTAAGTATTCGTCATCATTGCTGGACGAATCATCAGGATCAAAGGATGATTGACAGGATCCTGAAGCCGTTGGAGAGGGGATGAGATTGCTGCTCGGTAAGCTTTCGAGTTTATTGACTGCCACACATCGATGTTTAAGGCAGTATTCAATCTCCACAAACGTCAGAAACGCCCCTTGGTATTGGGTTGTGCAGGATGTCTCGTCCTCTGGATTGATATCCATTCCTTTGTCCCATTTTCTAGACGATCAGAGCTTCCGGAAATGATCAAGGATTTGTGCAGTAATGAGATGCACGCCCGGTGATGGAGTCACTTCAGCGTAATATTTGAACAGCCTCTGTTGAGCTAACTTCACAGCCATGAACAACTCTTCCTTCTATTGAGTCTTCATCTTGGCCAAAGCTCACATCACGTGATCCATGTGATCGAACATGTCATTGTACACTGTGATCACGTAATGCAATGTGACTGTATGCCACTTTGAAATCCACAGAGTCCAATATTGGAATGGCCTCAGCACTTCCATGACATACTTCTGGATGGTCCAATCATCTTGAGTTGTGAAAAGTGGCCGGTAAACAGTGTATTTTGGATTTTGAAGCCACTTGCGTGTGAATTCCTGTAATCGGTAGGCGTGCTCCAGCAACTACAGTGTAGAGTTCAAAGAGGTCTTCCCATTCATGATCGGAAGTACCGCAATGTGGACTTTGCTGTTTTGACAGTCTATAAACTCGTTTCGACGACCAGGTGTCAGCGTAATCATTACCGCAAGCATTCTCTGCTATATGAGAGACAGTTTCAGGACTTTCAAAATATCCTGGAACAGGTACCTTCTCAATTATCTTTTCAAAACCTGGTCTCATGGCCGACACCGTATTGATTCTAGCATTGCCTACGTTTCGAAGGATTTGACTCTTCCCAATGCGTATGCTTTCATTCTCTCCAAATTGCTGATTACACTCATGGGCTTCCCAGGATTTGGCCCGGCGTTTACACCCAGATTGCTCATGAATGCATCTAAAGCCAACTGAATGACGTGCACCATGCACGGTGTGGCGGGAAAATCCGTTTCCCACCACCACCACCAATCAACTTGGCAGAGGACTGACCTACGGCGGGTGTACGGAGATACAAGGATGATGGAGACGGACTGAGCGACGGGGGCGTACGGCGATACAGGGTTGGCAGAGTTGGACGGAGTGACAGGGGGTATATATTCGGGAGGCTCCAGGGTAGATAGGTTGCATTGCATCTTGGATCTCATCTCATCATCGTATCATGCAACTAATTATACACTAAATCTTTCGCATCTTTTGATCTCACTCGCTCATTCCAAGACTCCGTGTGTATCCGCGCAATTCCGTGGATCCTCCCAGCCGGGTAGTATCATACCTTCTCACCCTCTTCCTACGCTTCTAGAGCCAGAACCGCTCTTTCTAACAAATTCCTTCTGGAATGCCGTGAGAGGTGTGGCGGAGTGTTGATGATGGGCTCTCTGCCTTCTAGCTCCGCCGTTTCACCACAAATGGAGCCCAAACGCGGATTCTGGTTCGGCAAGCTGAGTATGGAATGGTAGGAAAGACCCCTACTAGCTAATACAAGCCAATATGGAGAGAAGCGGATAGTGGACGATACTAACATTGTCCAGCACCGACCTTATACTGGGACGAACACTGGACGAAAGGCATCGACCAAATACTGCGACAACAACCAAGGAAATGGCGCCGAACTCACACCGGACGATAGGCATTGACCTAACACTGTGACGACAGGCACCGACCCGACACCGAGACGACAGGAACTGACCCAACACAGGGACGACAGGCACCGACCTAACACCGTGACGACAGGCACCGACCTTATACCGGGATGAGAAAACACAAACGAAAGGTAGGACGCCAACCCCATACTAAGGAAAGCACTGATCTGAAGGAATACTAACAAAAGGAATCCACGATGCCGGTATGATTGTGAGAAGTGCTAAGGAGGATTCTCCTAGTCGTAGGGGGAAGTCGCAGGAAATAGATCACGATAGGCGACTTCGCAGCAAGGTAAGTGAGAAGACCATGAGAGGTGGTGAAGATGGACTAGGAACAGGAACAAAACAAAGAGCTCACCTCAAAAAGAGCGCCAATTGACCTGACTCCCACTCCAAAACTCACAAACTAGCAATTGACCTTATATCACGAATTACTGCCAAATCACCACCTATCCCACCGCCCCACCTCCTAACGGTGTCAAACAGTACCGAGTTGTCAACTAAACAGTCTCGATCCACTTCCCCCGCCGGTTCCATTTGCCTTACCGCTTCGTCCAGTGCCGGACCATCAAGCCAGGCTGGATCCTCCACCAGCTCTGGACCTTCGGCCAACGCCTTGCCCAATCATGCACACAATCAGAGGCTATTCATCGAGTCCTCGGCCCTTGCCATCGCGAATGAAAATAAGCAAATGACACTCCCGGGCAATATGGGCGCCCCAGTCTTCGGAGGAGCGGACGAAACCAACTTCTTCAAGACGTACGAAATCCCCTCGTCTCGCACCAGGACTGACCCGGCGGCCGAAGATGCTATCGCAACATTCCCGTACTACTGCTCAGAAACCATCCAGGAGACTATCATCATGATGACCGGATATCTGAAGAAGGACTGGGTGCAAATGAAAGAGGTGCTGAAAGACGCCTTCCGACACACCGATAGCCGGCTCTATATGTACAACAGATCGTACCTGGAGTGACTTTGCTGGGACCAGCTCTACCGTGGGAACATCGGCCTGGAAGCCTTCATCCTTGCCTACAACAACACCAGCCGCATGATGATCAACAAGGGAGCCTTGGCCGAGTACTCACAGGTGGAAATGTTGCTCGGAGCCCTCGCAAGAGAATTGAGAGCAAAGTGGTAATGAAACTCGACCTAGATTGCAGAGACCCCTCGACATTCAAATAGGACAAACTCCGAGAGCATGTCCTCTAAAAATAAGCATCCGCAGATTCCCTCGCGCTCCGGGATTCGGAAAGAGCATGTACTGCGTTGGGAGTCTCTGTTTACTCAATCCTAGCTGGTGTTCCACTCCCGCAGATGCCAGTAGTGGCGAACCTTCCGGCAATCCCTAACGAAGAGACCCCAGCACCAGCACATGCCATGGAGGAAATTCCCATCGCTGAGGACGAAAATATAATCGACAAGAAAATGGAAAATATCATGAAAGCCTTCGAGGCTTGGACCTTCCAGCTGAGCAACGCGAATGAGCCCAGATACGGAGGCTACCAGACTGCCAGGGTGTACGCCATCCAAGGTCATCAGCAACAACTCTAATTTCCGTCAGAAACAACCGGGTGTTCCGGACGGCTCTGACGGCTCTGACGGAACCTCGTATCCTCTGACGGAGAATTTCACGCTGCCCGTCACATTGCACACGTACTCCATTGGTTTGTGGTGACGTTTACGCACCGTCAGAAGAATACATGTGTTACACTCTTCACAGGGGCTGCAGTTATGCTCAAGCCGTTGACACAACGCCTAGCGATGTTAAATCATAGCTACTACTCATCATTCAAAGATTTTCAAAACTTATGCATTCAGTTTGTATTCTCATCTATGTATCTATGTATCTATATAGCTAATATGTACTCCCCGTCGTTCAGTCCACCTCCGTTACGCCTGTATCTCCAGACACCCGCCGTCGCTCATTTACGATGTACTTGGAGGCCGTGATCGAGCGAGTTGAGATATGCACTTGGAAGCCGGGATCGACTGTACTCAGAGATACACTCCGAAGCCATGATCCACCCAGTCTGAAGATGCAATTGGAGGCCGTGATTGAGCGAGTTTGGAGATGCACTTTGAGGCTGTGACCGAGCGATTTTGGAGATGCAATTGGAGGCCGTGATCGTGCGAACATGGAGGCCGTAATCGTGCGAGTTTGGAGATGCAATTTGAGGCTGTGATCCAGCGAGTTTGGAGATGCACTTTGAGGCCGTGATCCAGCGAGTTTGGAAATGCAATTGGAGACTGAGATTGAGTGAACTCAGAGATGCACCCCGAGCTGTGATCGAGCGAGTTTAGAGATGCACTTGCAGCAGGCTACAATCGAGAGAGATCAGAGGAATCCTTGGAGGTGGTCGATCTAGAGGCGGTGGATGGGAGGCGCGCCAGGTGCTGAGACTCTATTCATCAGGTAGTGAACTCGAAACCGTGGGAATGAGCTCTTATGAAATCGAGAGAATGAAGGGACGAGATACAATCTTAGGTGTATGCTGTACTCGGTGTATGCCGCACTCGGCGTATGCTGCACTCTGTGTTAACTCATGATGATGGCATGGAGACATAGAGAGGGATGACTTAACATTGTGTTCTTGCAATGATGGTAGAGTTGTGGACAAGAAAGAGAGATGGGGGATGAAGATGAGAACAATGTGGAGGATACGAGCGGAACTGAGATATCCGGGGTACGACTTGCCTGATTGGGTTGTAAAGACCTCCTATTGGTGTTATTACCTGCCTGATCGGTACTTGTACCTGCCGTATCTGGGATGGTAAATTCACCCGCACACAAAATTCACTTAAGTCACAGTTTCTCATGATGATTTCCCCCATCTCCTCTCATCTCTCTCTTTCTTGTGCTCAACTCTACCATCACCTAAGAACACAAAGTTAAGTCATCCCTCTCTATCTCTCCATGCAATGATCATGACATAACACTGAGAACAGCATACATCAAGTACAGCATCATCCCAAGATCGACAGCCTCACTCCAAATCGACCGCTTCCAAGTACTCCTCCAATCTCGCCCGATCATAGCCTGCAAGTGCATATCCAAACTCGCTCGATCATGTCTTCCCAGTGCATCTCTGAGTTCACTCAATCTCGGTCTCCGATTACTTCCCCAACCTCGCTCAAACATGGCCTCACAGTGCATATCCAAACTTGCTCGATCACGGCATCCCAGTCCATCTCTCAGTTCATTCCATCCTGCCCACCAAGTGCATCTTTGAGTTCACTCGATCCGAGTCAACTAACCGATGAATAGAGTCACAGCACCTGGCGGGCCTCCCATCGACCGCCTCTAGATCGACCACCTCTAAGTACTCTTCTAATCTCCCCCGATCATAGCCTGCTGCAAGTGCATCTCTACACTCGCTCGATCACTGGTCGGAGTGCATCTCTGAGATCACTCCATCTCGGCCTCAAAGTGCATGTCCAAACTCGCTTGATCAAGGCCTCGGAGTATATCACTGAGTTGACTCGATCCCGGCCTCCAAGTGCATCTCTCAACTCGCTCGATCACGGCCCCCAAGTACATCGTTAATGAGCGATGGCGGGTGTACAGATATACAGGAGTAAGGGAGGTGGACTGAGCGACGAGGAGTACATATTCGGGAGACCCCGGGGTAGATACACATTATCTCATGTTCGTCTCTTCCGGATTCACGCAATTGCGTGGATTCTCACGGCCGGGTCGTATCATGTCTTCTCACTTTCCACCTAGGCTCCTCGAGCTAGACCCGTTCTTTTTCACAAATTCCATTTCAATGTCGCGAGAGGTGTGGCGGAATGTCAATGGGGTGCTCACTGCCGTCTAGCTCCATGGTATCACCACAACGGCCTGCAAGTGGTGCATCTCTCGGTGCTCCCAATTGGCGTCTCCCGGTGCTCCCAATTGGCGTCTCCCGGTGCTCCTCTAATTCTGCTCGGCTACCATCTGTGGCCAGATTGACTGTATGTATATATATAGAGATACTTGAATAATGCTTGCCCTATTATGAGGTAGCGAATCTTGTGACTGTAATAAAGATGAATATGATAGACGAAATACCTTGTGCTTGTGGAACCCTGCATGTGGCTTCCGGACCGATATACATTTTACTGATGTACCTAATGAACCCATTCCGACATGTGGTCGCAGTTGGCCACAATGCCACAGTGTTCCATTACAACGGGTTACCAACAGAGCCAGAAGAAATGGCGAAACTGCGATCGGAGGGCGATATGCACCGCGACACGTCGTTGTCGTGCTGGGCGCGGAGTTGTCTGCCACTGGGGTGACTCTCACGGCTCTCACGGAGCATGTCCACTCTGCCGGAGCCATTCCGCCCGGAGTGAAATATTTTTTGCTGATGCTGACCATCTACCGCCGCACACACCAATCAAAGTCCCGCCTCCGGATTCACCCACTGGACACGCTTACTACCGACCGGGACCCAATTACCACCAATATCCACTCCAAGGATTATGTCCCGGTATCTATTGTAATTAGCTAGGACACATCAGCAAGTTCTGTCCCGATGTGCGCACCGACCAGGACCAAGGTATCATCCTCCTCATTGATCGTGGAAGTCTAACCTTAGGACCAGGAGCCGGGATTGGAGGTGAGATATCCGGGTATGGACAGGAGGGAAGGTTTTGCTCAATGCGGGAGTATGCCCGGGAAGTAGCTCGGCAAGGGCAGCAGGGAGGGAGAGTAGCCACGACGGCTGCACCACAGCCGGCTCAGCTGCAGCACGTTGCAAGATTTCTGCTGTTTCAGAGCGCCAGTGCTCAGGTGACTGCTTTTCGCGCAGGGATTGCCCGACATCTGTGGGAAATCGGTTGGTACTACTCATGTTGGTCTACAGGTAAGGCCAGTAAGGAACAAGGTAACGAAGACCGTATCGAGGAATTGAGCGTGGAGGATGAAGAGCAAGAAGAGGGGAAAGGTGACAGCAGTGCGGAAGATGAGGAGGAAAGTGAGACGGAGGAGGAGAGAGACGCGCGTTTGGACGAGGGTGAGAGGAACAAATATTCGGCGGTTGTGTGCACTCAGGCAGGATATGTCTTCGTGGATGAGAGAAGGAAGAAGACTGATGAGGTGGCCAGGGGTGATGACAAGGGGGCACGTATCGAGGAACAGTTTCTGGTGGTCTCAACGAGTGCTGGTAACCAGGAAAAGAGCACTATCAGCAAAGCGGTAGCATTCAGCAAGCTACCGGCCAAGGCGGACCTTGTCGAAATCATGAATCCAGAGAGCTCAAATGCTTCGACAGTGCCGCAAACGAAATCACCGGCCCTGGCTACTGGAAACTACAAAGTCCTCGGAAGCAGCTAACTCGATTACACTAGCCTAGCCCGTCAGCAGAGAGAGACCGGCGAATCGACCTTTTGACTCCTACCAAAGGCTAAAATGGTATCAGTTCCCAACGACAAACCAGGTACTGCTAGAACCCCGTCTGTAGCAAAGAAAATCTGAATCGCTCAGGTTTCTGACATATCCGGCATGAAAGATTACGCAGGATACACTGAATTCCGGTATGCGAGGGCCTCTCAAACCGTTCTCGGAAATATACACGGGCACGAATTTGCAATGCTCATCCATGGTGGATCTGAGATCTGCGTGATGAGCGAAGAGGTCGCCAGAGAGTTGAACATCCGGTGGAAATGTGCTGACTAGAAGATGATCACTGCCGATGGCAATCGGTCTGATTTGTCGAAGGTGGCAGAATCCGTGCCCGTCAACGCCCATGGTATCGTCATTTCCGTGTGTATCGTTTTGGCAAAATCCGCATCCGAACAGGTTATCTTAGGCTGCCCCTGTGAACCAGACGCTCGAGAGTGTGAGAGGAAGCTGGACGATGGAAGTTGCGAGATCATCATCTTGGCCGTCGATGAGTCAGAGCAGGTGACGTTTGTCGCTACCATTCAGGGAGAAAAGAGGGCCTGATTCGCCAGCAGCTCGGGAAACTTATATGCCTAGTTAAATTAAGGGCAACTAGGAAGGATAGGGCCCGGCACTACCAAGGCAGGAGGTTGGAGAGTTCTGGGAGGAAAGATGGGAATGAGAAGGTCTCGAATGGTAGAATTGGAACAGCGATGGAGTTGGTTGATAGGAAGAGGGCGCTTGCAGGGAAAGTGGAAGGATTATACAGCGGGAAAGAGCAGGAAACGTTCAAAAAAGAAGGAAAACGGTCCGTCAAAACAAGGGGGCAATCGAAGGCGGTGAGGAAGGTAATGGGAATTGGCATGAATTGCAAGGATGAGTGGGAAGAGGAGGAAGGACTGGTAGTCGGAGAGTAGGGTAGGAGGATGGTAGCAGGAGAGTGATCGATGGGAGAAGAGGCTCTGGTGATGGAAAGGAGGGTAACTGGGAGAGAATCCACGGCTTTTGCGTGGGTTTCTAACAATTGAATTGCTCTGGAACTTAATCAAATACAACCCTTTCCCTCATACCTTGATTCGGCGGAGTGCAACTTAGACCAAAAAACCAAAGCAGCCTGGGTGCGCGCCCACTACAAATGTGGTGCCCAGAATGAGAAGCCTGATCCGTTGTCGGATGGAAGTACACCAGATGCTGGCCTCAACTGGAGAGGAAGAGCTATCGCTCAGGCCGTACCAGTACCAGGCCCTTTGGAGGCGTGGTTTATTACCAAATTCTCCCACGGAGCAAGAGGAGGATGGTTGACATGTGAGAGATTACGAGATCTACGGATAGGGAGCATATTAATGCCGAAGGACAAGGATGCCCTGCTGGGAATGCTATCGAATAGAAAATACGGTCTCTCGTGGACATGTGGGGAACTGGGAATGATCAGCGACGAAGTCGAGCCACCCCATCGTATCCGACTGGTGTCCTGTTATAAGGTCTGGAAGGATCGTGTATTCTGCATACCGAAGAAAGTTATCCCGAGGGAAAAAGAGATGATAGAAGAGAGAGTTCGGCGCAGCCTATTCAAGTCAGCTTGGGGCCCCTACAGGAATTGCCACTTGTTAGTTCCGAAAAGGAATGGAACGTACCACTTCATCATCTCTGCTGTGAGCGCGAATCGGCATACACTGGAAGACAGTGGGATAGTGCCTAATGTCGAAGAGTTTTCCGAAGCGTTTGCCGGGCTGCACATTATTTCTCTAATTGACTTTTACTCTGGGTATGAGCAAAAAATGTTGCCCGAGGATATCCCGGGACTATATGGCCTTCCAGACTACGCAAGGCATGTATCGGCCGACCAGACTGGTACAGTGAGCTACCTATTCAGTATCAGCATTTGCCAGAGTAACTTGAAAATACTATACGCTCACCTGGGATCAAGCGCGGAAATATTCATCGATGATGTCGGAGTGAATGGCCCAAAGAGTCGGTACGGAGGAGATGAGGTGGAAGGGTTACCTGGAGTTCGAAGGTGTGTTATGGAACACCTCCCGATCCTCGATAACGTGCTTGCCGATGTGGAGAGAGCTGGAGCCACCATATCCAGAGAGAAGTCTGACTGGTGCTGGAACAGAGTAAAAATAGTCGGGTTTGTCTGTGCGGAAGCAGGAAGGTGGCCGCAAGCGTCAATGGTCGACAAAGTGTGGAAATAGCCCCGGTGCGAGATCCGTACCGATTGGAGGGCATTTTTAGGACTTTGCACATAGTAACGAATATGGATCCCCGAGTATGCAATTGTTGCCGGCCCCCTATTCCAAATCTTGTGGAAGGACATTGAGTTTCAATGGGAGACTGAAGAAAAGAAAGCTATGCCAACCTTGAAGGAGGCTCGCTGCAACACTCCTGGGTTGAAGACATTTGACGATAGCAATGGCGCCAGGCAAATAGTCGTGGGAGTTGACACCCGCTTGGAGGGGTGGGGGGCGATCTTGCAGCAGGAAAACGAAAATAAGGACCGGGGCCCATGTCGCTATGACCGGGGGCTCCCGAACAAGGCTGAGAAAAGATATGACACGGGGAAACGTGAGTCTCATGGGCTGATGAAGGCACTTAAGATGTTTCGCAACTATATATATGGGGTCAGATTCCTTGTGGAGTCAGACGATCACACATTAGCACATCAAATAATCTTGCCCGCCAATGACCAGCCAGGAGCACATGTCACCCTCTGGTTCGCGTGGATACGACTGTTCCATTTTGACGTGCAACATGTTCCAGCAAGACTGAGTGGAGGTACTGATGGCCTCTCACTGCGGCCGCGAGGGGAATGGGAGCCTGAGCCCGAAGAGGAGGGAGATCTAGGAAAAACAATTGAAGCAACATTACGAGGAATACGAGTGGAACGAGGACCTGTATGAAAGAGGAGGGGGAGAGCATACGAACCATTTGTTGGGTTAACACTGGCAGGGGAACAGAAAGGGAGATGGAAGGAGATAGGTGAGTTCTGGGGAACCTGAAGTGACCACAAGGAAAGACTACGATGGAAAAGCAGCAATTTCGGCGGGAAGCCACGAATTACCTTGTTTCAGATGGAACACTCTACCCGAGGCGAAAAACCAATGAACCTCCGGCACAGGCGTTAGTGAGCGCAGAGCAGAAAAGGAAATCAATGAAAGCTGCAGACGAACTGAGTGGGCACCATGGAAGAGAAGGAACGTTACGAAAGGTAGTGGAGCAGTACAGGTGGCCGGAAATGTGTGATGACGTCAAAGACTGGGTGAAAATGTGCGAGTAGTGCGAGAAGAGAGCGCCTCTAGGGTATGATGAACACCTGAAAAACCTAACCGTCAGTCACCTCTGGCAGCGAGTAGGGATGGATATTTTGTACATGCCCAAACGGGAGGACAGATATCACCTACTAGTGATAGCCAGGGAATATCTCAGCGGGTGGGCAGAGGCACGACCACAAAAACAGGGTACATCGGAGAAAGTTGCAGACTTCTTTTACGAACAAGAACATTTGTCGGTTCGGAACCCCAGAAAGTGTGGCAGTCGATGGAGGTGCAGATCACGAGAAATGTAATGACCTCCTCCTCAAAAGCTACAATATCCGGAAGATCACCGTAACACCGTATCATGCCGCCGCTAATGGAATAACCGAAAGAGGACAATGACCAATCGCAGATGCACTATCTCAACTCACGGCCTGCTCGGACGAACCGAACGAGATGTGGATCGACCACCTACCGGCAGTGCTTTGGTCCGACAAAATCACTGTCAGACGTACGACCGGATATCCGCCATTAAGCCTTATGTTCGGCCAAGATGCAGTACTCATGATAGAGCTGAAGAACTTAACATGGAATACCGCGAACCCGATCCAAGGAAGCGACGATACGGCATCACTCATAGCGGCTGGAGCAAGACACCTGGAACGACGATGAGAGGATATCGATGTGGCCATACAACACCTAAAGGAGTCGAGAGATGCCAACAAACGTTACTTCGACCAAGCAGCCAACCTCCGATCTGAAGATCTCCAAATTGGCTACTTGGCGCTTGTGAACGAAACCAAGATAGAGCAGTCTCACGGCGCCAAACTGGATGCTAGGTGGTGAGGACCCTACCGTGTCACAGAAATTGCCCAGAGCTTGGGGCCTTATCGAGTGGCAGAACTAGATGGAGCAGAATTCGCGGGCTGGATAGATGGTAGTCGACTCAAGCAGTTCTTCACTCGCAACGAAGGTGTACACGGTACTCAAGGAATCAGTACGCCTAGCACCGCACAAGAGGAGGAATCAGAGGAATTTGAGGAATATGAGGTGGAGGCAGTAGCAGGCTGGAAATATATAGCAGGACGATGGATGTATGTAGGTAAGTGGAACGACTGGGAGAAAGGATCGTGGGTACGGGCGGTGGATATGGCGGTGAGTAAGGAACTACTGGATAAGTAGAACGGCACACACCCGGTGCCCGGAGACCACCCGCCCTAACAATGATGGGAAAGACGGATGGAGAGGGAAGGAAATGGGGGATGGGAGGAGATCCATTGCATGGACCATAACGAAAAGAGTTGAGAATATCGCGAATCCACACAATTGCGTGGATTTGTGAGATTGAGGGGGAAGAAATATTCCTATTGGCTGAGTTGCACCCACGTTACACAAAAAATTCCAACCATTCTCTCCAGACCCTCTAGTAACCTCGAGACAAGAGAGATGACAACTATTGCATGAGTGGGCAGAAAATTCACCATCGAGAACAAGAACAACAAGCAAGTCTTGCCAAACCACCGAGTACGAGCGGAGAAAGAGAAGGGAAAGAGGCGCAGAAGTTGTTATGAGATATGACAAGAGCATACTAGGGTAATCGGGAACCACATTGAGACTGGAACAGGAATGTCTGGCACAAAGCACCCCTCGAGGTATATAA
>Ga0307515_10007134_pt1 | contig 22189 bp, 26 predicted proteins | sample 17_EM_MG_FD_194513 | JGI IMG/M metagenome (GOLD analysis project Ga0307515, IMG submission 194513) | Populus trichocarpa ectomycorrhiza microbial communities from riparian zone in the Pacific Northwest, United States - 17_EM | ecosystem: Host-associated > Plants > Roots > Unclassified | place...
CAACGCAGCAAGGTGCGCACCGCCACTCAGCCCCCGACTCACTTGCGGCTGCAGCGGGCGGGGGCGACCAGGACGATGCTGTGATCACTGGCCTTGTACCCCCAACCCCACATGGGCACCGACACGCTGGTCTCCTCGGCTTGCTCATGAACCTCATGGGCTTCGACCGGTTCACGAGGGGCAAGGCCGGGGAAGGCCTCGCGCGATCCGCGACGGCACAAAATCCGTTTGACCTGGGGTGCATGGGTAATTGCCGTGACTTCTGGACTAGCGGACGTGAGCTCGGCGTGGAGTATGGTGGGCTGTATGAGGTGCCACCTGAGGGATTCCGAGAAGCAAAGAGACGCGCGATGAGGGAGGACGAAGAGGATGGGATGGGCAGACGGAGGAGTGGGAAAGGCCTTATCGGCTTGGGCATACTCGGACGCGGTCGCAGCTCGAGAGACGGTTACACCCCATTACGAACGGACGATCAGGTTTGATCTTGTCGAATTTTGCTAGGTATGTTGCGTTGCTTCCTGACTTTACAGTGGGAAGATAAAATTTATTCGCGTTTTATGTAATCGAGTTTTGGGTTTACAACTCCAGATCCAAGACAAGAAGTTAAAATGTGAATGCCTGTTTGATCTCATTAGCGAGATCACTGTCGACAGTCCTATCCAGCGCAGAACCTTTGCTGAGTTCTTCGTCTTCTCGTATGCATCGGCCACATTTACATTCTGCAATACCCCAGCTCTTCAACTCCTGTCTGCGTTCTCGTACTCCAAGTGATGGCTGTACATAGCTAACAAATATCTCTTCGCCTTCTTCGATGTCCCGAAGTGCCTTGATGCTTACCCTTGCCACAGCTCTGCTATCGAGATGCCGAGTTTGGACATTTGGCTCGCAAGAGTGGTTGAGGTGCGCATGTAAGAGATAGACCCCACCGTGTGTTTCACGGTCTAAGAATGTGTTACGAAGTTAACACACAAGAAGGGATGAGGACAGAACTTACTCAAATTCACAGCACCGATGTTCCTCTCAAAACGCTGATAATCGAAAAGGCCATTGAGGATAGGCTGAGGGAACGGCACCTTGACCAGATTCTTCACAGCAGGTGAAGTTTGGAAGGTTCCGCAGTAGAGATTGTATGCATCTTGCCACAAGCGGGTCTCCTGTGGAGTTGGTGTGCGCCTAAATTGTCAGAAGACGACATTTAATTGAGTATTCAAAGAGGGTTCCACGAGACACACCCTTCACTTGCGACCTTGTCCTTCAGAGACCAACTTGCCAATGACGTGAAATGGTTCCACTCCTCCTCTCGCATCTCCTTGGATTTCACCAGCATCAGTCGTGCAGTAAATCTTGCGAGTACGTGAGGTGATGCCCAATTATGCCCCTTCAGGAAGTCAAGGAAGGGCTTGGATGGAGGATTTGAGCCACTGCAAAGCAAGGGATGGTAGGCTTCCGCACGGGTAAGACAGAGTCGATTGCAGAATCCTGTAGCACATTTTGAGCAGCGTACAACTAACGATCGCTGCGATTGAACCAGCGGTTGGGAACAGTGAGTGCAGACATCGCCGCCCGTTTCGGTCCCGCTGTAGACCGCCCTGCGAGAAGTCTGTCAGAGGACATGGAATGAGTTCCTAGTGCGTTAATAGTAATAGGTGCGAGGTAATGTAAAGTCGAGAGATAGAGTGGCGTGTTCTCACCAATCTGAAGCAAATACCCAGGGGTCCTCTTTCCACAAGATCTCTCCTGCAGTTAGTTTCTGTTTTGCTACAAGGCCTTTCCCTTTCACCTTATCGAAATGCTTGATCGCAACTTGGGAGGTCCATGTCGAGGCATCGACACGATCGTCGATCCTCGAAACGGGATACACGGTGACTGACCCAGTGGTGGCGACCAAGTTTTCCTGCTGGAGGATCTTCCGGAGGCGCTTTTCCGAGACGGACCATTGAGGATTGTTCTGGCGCAAGAGAACAAGAAGCTTCAGGGCTCCAAGAGAAGGGTGCTCTGATCTGAGCTCCTTGACTACTTTGACCAGCTCATCTTCAGGCGGAGCGGTCGTCATCAGACCGTCAACGAAAGGAGTGGCAGCTTCCAGAATAAGCCTCCGTTTTGTTCAAAAAGTGGGGGGAAGTGGCAAAGTGCAACTTGAACCCGACCACCTCGATCGATCAAACTAAACATGGATCCTCATTTAACGAGTATACTAGGATTCAGCACTGCGATCACACCTTCAAACAAGCAATCAAATGAGCCACCACCGCGAAGAGATCCAAAGGATTTCGAATGGCTTCAGAAGGCATTGGTGGCAAATAGACCAAAGGATGAACCTACACAGATGAAGGTAACTGTGTTTGATTGTTCATTTTACGACCCCTGTATTTATACGCTTTTCTTAGGAACTGCTTGCCGTTGCAGTGGATCAGAAACGAGAAGAGGAAGACCGCCTAATAGCACTAGAGGACTTTCAACTAGTACGCATGCCGCATCCGCCACTCCGAGCTCATCACTGACTACGGTGTCTCAGCTCATAGAGCACCATTATAATGCTAGCAGTATGTCGATCAGACTGCTCGAGGTGACAGGAACTAACCATACCATCTGTAAAGATATCAAGAAGATGAACATGTGGGAACCGTTAATCAGTCTTTTACGAGATTCATCCCCTTCCATCCAACGGGCGACATTGGCTATCTTCAGTTCCGCGATTCAAAATGACGAAAGTACAAGAGGAGATGTACGTAGAACCACACCTCTTCTCAACGCATACGCTTATCACCTCCTCTAGTTCGACGAATACAACCTCTTGCCACAAGTTCTGGACTATTTGAGACCAACAGAAACCGGAGGATCACCAAAGGTCAAGGCACAGGCAGTATCGTGCCTAACCCAGGCTCTCAAGCACAATCGGGCGGGCGTCGAAAAGTTGGAACGGTTGGACCTGTGGTCGGTCCTGACAACGGCGCTCAGAGGTACGCCTCATGTGGACTCTTCGATGGGATGTCTGGTAACTTATTGCCAATTATTTTTGGTAGATCCTGAACTCAGAGTACGAAGGTCGGTTGTCTGGCTTTTCAACGTTCTTCTATTGGGCGACGGATTCGAAGACACGTCACACAGAACGACAACCGATCTCGCATGTGGTGGTATGGCCTCAGGGGGTTCTCTTCCTCTCATACTTGCAGAGTTGAGGCGGTTGGATGACGATGCAGGGTTCAAAGAGGAGGCAGCAGCCGCCCTGCTCGGGTACTTGCGGGCTGGTGGTGTAGCATCAAAGGCGGATTTGCAGGAGCTGGGAGCGACTGTCACTAGTCAGAGCGAGCACAAGGAGTGGCGAGTGACGGCGGACGAATGGGATCGGTTGCTCCAACGGTGCTCGTAGCGAGGGACTGTATCTCTATCGCGTCTTGTAAAACATGACTGTATCGTTAAGAGTGTGGCCAATTCTGCTTTATCGTCTCCGTGTGATCGGCACACGCGTGCCACTTCCACCCGACCATAACTAAGGGTTTCCATGCTCTCGGGCTATGGCGAGTACACTTAAATATGCTTCGCGCCATTATCAAAGCGCGGTGCCATTTATGCCAACCGTGCGTGCCCGGCGCTTGTGGACCGATGGCCATGGAGGGGGGGTGAAAATCTGACCAGCCTGACTCGCAGCTGCCCAACGAAATACTCAGCGAGATCGTTGCAGTCGCTCTCTTATCATCTAAACTCAATGAGGAAACAGACCAGCTTTTTATCCAGCCCAAGTCGCGCATCCTCTTCAGCTCCCTCGCAGGCTTTGGGATGAGCAACTCGCGCTTCCGTGGAATACTCCTCCGCGAATGGTTTGGAACGTTCAAAGTAGGCTTTATCGAAGACATACACGACCTCTCGTGGCGTGTCCGATCCTTCGACGTCGCTCGCTCTGTCCGGTACGTCGATTATGGGGTGTGCCGACCGGCGCGGCGGCGGCGGCGGCGGTTGGGGGCTGGGGGGCGGGGGAAAGACTTTTTCGCAACTTACCCATTTCTTCTCTCTCTTCTCAAGCCAAATCTATTTCAGTGACTCGCTCAAATTGCAACCCGAAGATCTCAGCCCATTCACAACCCTGCAAAGAGTGTCATACCCCGTCGATGTACTCCCTCCGATCGAAGAGGATTTCAATGGTTGGCCGAAACAACTCGACTCGATAGAACTCTTGGATGTGCAGCACGATGCGATCATCAACACTTGTAGACTCCTCGCTGCTTTCTTCCCCAGTGTTCGTCGGCTGTGCCTGAACAGTGGGACAAACGGAGCACACGGGCCTATCCCAAGTGAATACCGGTCCGCAGCTGAACTATCCGTGAGTCCGTTTCTTCTCCCGCCCATCCAGCAGCCAGCAGGCAGTCTCTGACAAGATGATAATTTAAATCTCAATCTCAATATATATAACATCGAACGGAACTCCCTGGATATTATCATCATGTCTATTCCAGCGGGCTTATCTAGACGCACTTCAGCCACTGCAGAAGCTACAGCACCTCTCGCTGGATGTTCATCTGACGAACACGTCGGTATTCGCAGAGGAGCACGACCTCGCTGCGATCGTTGCGCTCCTCGCGCTTGCCGGTGGCGGGCAGACACCCCCGCGGGTCGACTGCCCGCCGAATCGGTGCGGTGAGTGCTGGGCGGTACGAAAGGACGCGACGCTCGCCCGAGAGGTGCAGGTCACCAAGGCGCTTGCAAAGGCGTTTCCGAAATTGCAGACCGTGGAGTGGTCGATCTGGTTCATTCAAGGTAAGGAGCAGAAGCGGAGATGTACGATTAAGAGAGGGTCGGTTGAGGAGGATCTGTCGGTTGAGACTTGTATGCTGCCATTTAAGATGTACCCTGGTGTGGCCTGATCCCCGTATCGTTTTGTTTTGTGTTCGACCTCGCTTACTTTGTTAGATGTTGTTGGGTTTGCGGTATCTGTCGTCATTGACCTGTGATCTTTACAACGATCAATATCCCCCCTTCAGATTTGTCTGTAAGTCTGTATATAGCGGATGAATCCATAGCACTTGCTTGAAATCACCCGTGCATAAGTTAGAATAATATACAATCTCAAGGGACAGTATGATAGCACAGGGAAGGTCCTCATTCGTCCGGGTATACCACCTCCCAGTCTTCCGAATCCTGAGGGGCTTGACGCGGGGCGGGAAGAGTTAATGGACGAGGTGATGGAGTTTGGGGGTGCATTATGTGTACAGATGTAATGACTATGGCCGAATCGTGGAAGTGTTTCGACCCAGGTTTGGGCTGGACGCTAAGGTCCAGCCACTCCTGGTCGGGGGGTGGTGCTTCGGATCCCTTCGTTGGCATCGCAAGTAACGAATGTGTGTGATGCTTTGATAGAAGAGATGGCAAGGGGGCGACGGGTTGGAGCGTGGTTGGGCAGAGCATGTTGGCTACCAAGAAGTTTGTCAGTCAGGAGGACACTCAGGAGCGAAGGGTGCTGTGTACGTACTCAGAAAGTCAATCCAGAGACTTGAGAAGGAGTGCAGGCAAGTAAGGGAGGGGGGGTTATATCAATTCTACACCGCGAGACTGGTCAGTAACCATTGCCCGGTCGAACGATGAGAGGAGCGACTGACTTGGCAGAACCCAAGAAGGGAACGAGGTTTGACGGGGCAGACTCATATTGTTTAGGATCACGCGAGGGTTGTGTGCGCTAGCGTGAATGCACGATAAAATGGCGTCAGTCTCAGGCCGGACCCCAAAGTGTGGGGGGCGTGAAGACGGTCTCACTGGCGCAGGGAGGTAATCAGAGTTGCAAATCAGATATGGATAGCATTTGAGAGTGGGCGCGAGGACACTGTTCTTGCGACGGAGCCATATTGGGCTGGGCTGAGAGGGCGACGTTCGGGGCGACTGCTGTCAAAGAAGTTTGTGAGTGCGAGTGATGGATAGTAGTAAGAGAGGGTGGACATACGATTGAGGTTGGTTTATGCGGACATGTTGAGAGGACGGATGAGGTGGAGGTCAAGGAAGGTGGAAGTCGGCGGGTTGGGGCTGTTGGCTGGCTGTGGCTCGGCCGAATGGAATGTCGTATGTTCGCGCATGTTCGCGTGTTCCTGGGGACTGCTAGCGCTGCCCTTTCCGGCTTCCGGGTGTCCAGCCTTGGCCTTGTTCTATGAATTCATATTCATAGCGCTCACCAGCCACCAGCCCTCCGTCCATATTGATATGATACTTTATGCTGTCCTTATATATCCACCAAAAAGAGGCTGGTCAGACTTGGATGTCCAAGCATTCATAAGACAGTGACCAAAGGTTACACTAGCATCATTACTGCATCATTATCAATATTACACTTGGGGCCTGCACATGTCCAAGTTTATAGGGGTTCTTCCTTTCTCCGACATGGGGCCTCCACAGTCAACGCAATATACACGCAGAGCTGCTACATCGAGCACTAAAATGAACACGGTTGTAGCCCAACCCCGCGGATGGATGGATGCTGCTGGGATTTGAGCCTAGCTGAACGCGGAGACTGACGGAGTGAGTGTGTGTGAACCTACGCAGGTACGCCTACACGTATGGATCTGCGCCTCGAGGCATTTCCTAACTAGATTTAGGCGCAGCGCGGCGTCCGCCGGGACACACCTGGACCTTGGACAGACCCATCGCCATTCTCGCCCCCGCGCTGCTGCACAAAACGCCCTCCAGAAGAGTCCAGACACGCCGCCTCGTCTCCTGATCCTAGGGTCATCCAGGATGCCAGCTCTCAACAGCGGATCGTCCCTCTTTCGACGTGCCGATGCGGATGCTGATGGTGCGTCTCCCACCTACACCTTGGCGAACGCAGTAGGTCAATCGTTCATTCTAACCCGCGTGCTTTCCAGATGGTGGTTCTCTTCCCAGAGGTCGGTTATCCTCGCTAAGTTATCCTCGACGCTAGATTCATCACCGTTGCTTCCGAATATCTCTCATAGAACCCGGGCAAAAGCCAATGCCCGCACCACAAGAGTTCCCTCCTCTTCTCTGGGTTGTCACCGTTGGAGGAATCCTCGTCCTCTTCCTCATCCTCCGCAAAATGTCCTCCCTCAAGGGTGTAGTCGCACATGGGTGCGTCGCATCTCGTCTCGTATATACTCACGAATCACTAATAGAATCACTATTCCGATACTCATCATGTCATCCCCTCCTTTGGCCTCGTGGTCCCCATCCGTCCACACAAAAATCCCGACTATTCACTATTCTCTCCCCCGGGGGACCATGGACGCTTTAGTCTTAAGACCATAACCGGTAAACAAGGCGAAATCCGGCTCCCCGACGATGCCCCAGATTCTACTGCGCCGCGCAGTGCGCACTTGGACGTCCCCTTTGTGCCCACACGCCGCTTCAGTATCTCTGAGGACCCCGAGTCGGACACCACCTCGTCCGATGTGGGATCTGGCGACGTGCGGAACAGCTATGACAGCGACAGACACTTCCTGCCTCTCCCGCCACCACCACCGCGAAAGGAGTTTGCGGACCGGGTGCATAAGCCCAAGCCCAAGCCCAAGCCCAAGCCCAAGAACCAGGGGCGTTAGAGAGCGCACACGAGGCCCCGTCCCCCCCTACCCTCTTAGAATTCATTCGTAGGTTAAAGGGATGGGAGAAAGAGACGACTATCAGGTCGCGATTGTTCGGAAATTCATCTGGGATACGGATCGAACTCTCTAAATGAGTGTCTGACAACATGCTCGCTCTGTTTCTACCTTGGACCGTATTCTCGCCCCTGTTGGATCACTCGGCACACCCTCACTCCCCACTCACGGTCTGTTGTCTTGATAGAAGCTGTACAATTAGATTTCCAATATGTATTGGGATAGATCTGATTGCTTGTGTGGAGAAAGTATGACTGATGTGGCTGAGGTGATACCCCTTGAGCGTTTGGCAATACAGGGCCGCCAGAGAAATTGCAGCCATAAATCGTTCACAAAACAGTATTGCTTACAAAACAGTAGACGATATGTGGGACATTCCATTTGCGCATTTGCGAGACAGAATCCACTAAATGACCGACGACCGCGAAGAGGACAACTTGCAGGCCTAGGAGAAATACTCATTAGCTTACGTACTGGACCAGAGTAAGGTGGCGAGAAAGGTGGATCAGATCTCGATGTAGAACTCAACATGTAGCATCGTCCAAACCCCATTTGTACACCGGGGCTTAACGGACGATACGTTATGTCCGCCCATCGAATTGATTTGCATCATAAAAGATGATGACGTAGCCAGGAGAACCCACCTAAGTCAAGAGAACGTATCACACCATGACCCGCCTGGGCCTAAACGAGAGAAAAAAAGGGTTAGCATTTGTATATCAGGGGGAACAGTAGCGGACAGGGATCAGATAAGGCTGGAAACGTGCGAGTCGACAGGGTAATTTCCGTCGTTGAAAATTTGAGTATGGTTTTACGCTTGTTCTCGTCATGCATGGAAGACACAAGTGAGAACGGGGGTTTACCTTGATACTTGATATATAGTTTCTCTGCTGCTATAAATGCCACCAAAGGAAATATGCCGTTGTTAAGTGTACCTGCGGGGATATCGAGGAGGCCAAGAACCAATGATGGGACAAAACCCCTTAGAGGCACAGATACCCTATGATAAACTAAGAAGCTTCATTATGTGCAGGAGATTCATCGATTATGATTGCGATCCCCGCGGACTGACCAACATTATTGAGGAGGCCAAGAACTAATGATAGAACGAAACCCCTCAGAGTCACAGCTACCTTATGACAAACTGAGAAGCTTCATTGTGTGTAGGAGATTCATCGAGTGTGATTGCGATCCCCGCGGACTGACCAGTATTATTGAGGAGGGCAAGAACTAATGAGAGGACGAAACCCCTCAGAGTCACAGATACCCTTTGACAAACTGAGAAGCTTCGTTATGCGTAGGAGATTCATCGAGTGTGATTGCGATCCCCGCGGACTGACCAATAGTATTGAGGAGACCAAGAACTAATGATAGGACGTGACCCCTCAGAGGCACAGATGCCCTATGATAAACTAAGAAGCTTCATTATGTGTAGAAGATTCATCGATTGTGATCACGACCCCCGCGGACTGACCAATATTTACTTTCGTCTCCCGCCTACCAAACCGACCTTCAATCCTGATACTTTCTCCACGTCTCTGCACGTAAGGCTAACTCTCATCTTTCTCTCAAGCTCTCCTCCACTCCGTACCACTTCCTTCAGCCCTTCGTCCCCGAGCTGCGCCAGATTATCGATCATGATTCTTCCAGGCACCCCGTCTTCCACACTGCTGCGACTGGACGAACCGGACATCTCCGCAGAGTCCTGCGGATCAAGAGTGGCAAAGTAATCCGTCGTAGTGTTGGCGATTGAGTGCAAATGAGAGGTGTACAGGTCTCCAGTGGTAATTATCACGCTCCTTGGTTCAAGAAGCAGTGATAGTATGGGCACAGGGTCGATGATCCGTCCTCGGGTCTCTTGGGTCTCTACACTGGCCGCGGGGGATTGGTCAGTGGGAGGTTCACCCGGTGGCGTGGTATTAGAATCGAGAATGGGCTTGTAGCGGTGATAGTGGAAGACAGTGTGGCCACCCAGTGATATCGTAGCAACGACTGGGTGATAGGCTGGCCCATCTTCGTGAGGCTAAATGAGGCTGCGTCAATCTCAGATGAATCAGGTGAAATTGAATCAGGTGGAGCAAAACCGAATTACGGGGCTCACCATGATACCTTGACCTGGTGCATACTCATTGATAATGACGTGATTTGGGGCCTCGTGCTTTGAATTTGCAAAAGCGCCGGTAGATGCGAGTCGGCTGATTATATCGGGACTGGAGACGGAACCATAGTAGCGTGGTTAATACAGTGAAACACGACCTCTCCTGCAAGTGGTTTAACGTTGCGGACTGACAAAGAATTCAAGAATGGTGGCAGAGGTTCAGGAATAAGGGTCTTATTGGGTCCAATTTCGCCACCTAATAACTCACATAAGTAACTCAGAGTAAAATGAGAACACATCAGAGCCAAAGGGTCTCGGCTTACCCCATATTTGCAGCCTACAACGCAGAGAACGTCAAGTGCAGTCCGTCGAAAACACGGCTCAATGCTAGGAGAGTATCCATAACCTTCTTTGCGTTACGTTCCGCCATTTCGATTGAGGGCTTTCGGCAATCTGCGGCGAGTAGGGTCAGTATCTTCGTGTATGGAACTCATTAATGTACGTGACTCTACCTTACGGAGCAGATAGGCCTCCTCCTCCTCATTAAGGAAGTTTGGGACATATCGGTACGATCCCGGGATAGCTGCTGACTCCATCAGGGAGGGGACGGAGGTGAAGTCGTGTCGGCTGTTACCGAGGTCTGATGCTCCTTGCCTCAACTCCATGCACCGGTATATCGATCTGGGATATACTACAATATCACCTGTATTGTAAACCCGGCTCGCACAGGACCCTTAACAACGCTTCTGGGGTCTTTCGAGGGCCGTCCGCGGCTACGGCTCTAAAAGGCTAAACGTGAAAGAGCTCCGTGAAAGAGCTTCGGGCGGGAGGAAACCAATCCCGCGTCCTCGTGACGAGGGCCTTGTTGCTGCTTTCCGGTCTCTATCTGCCCTGGAGTCCAGCGCCTCCACCGCCACGAGCTTCGCAGCCTCGCGGCTCACAAACCTTAGGCCAGGCGAGCAGAGAGTTTATCTCCGGGTATCTAAATGATCACAGATTGATCGCTGTATGCGCAGTCGATCTGTATCTGGTCCCACTCCCGCCGGCGTTCAACTCACGTTTACCACGCCGTCGTCCCCGGACGTTTCGAAGCCGAAGCCGAGGGATCGTATTCAACGCGTATTACAGACGTGCACAGTGCCTTGCATCCGACCTTCTTGTGCGTGTTGCGTTCATTTAATAGGGTCAATATGGGTTGGCACTCTCTGATGCTGTGGTCCACGTTTAGTGGGCTCAATAGAGCAACCATATTCCTTTGTGGCGTATTGAGTGTTACCGGTTTCGAACCGTTGAACCTCACCATGCGGGAGGCAGCTTTGGGAAGCGCAAAACAGTGCGAAAGGGTTTCTCGCTGGGCGCCTCAAGGGCGTTATCCTCGCGTGATCGTGATATGATTAATGGCAGTCGCTCCGCCGGGTTAGCTGCACCTAATGTAGACATCCCGAATCGATCTGATGGGGGATTGGAGATGAATGGAGCTCCACAACACTCAAACGGCCCGATCCGAATCGCTATTCAGCTGTACTGTGAATGAGCCGGAGGATCCCATCTGTTGGCAATCACTGTCGACGTTCCCCCCAGCCCAACGTCTCTCCGTCCTGTGCGGAATGTATAGATCCATGGGCCAGGTCAACAACCCGCTGACCGCCTCAAGGGTCGAGTACGTCTGCGATCGTCTCCTATAGGGCGTTTGACGTCCATGACGTCATCGGGAAAATAGTCGCACGAGGGTACAAATGTCCTCTATGTACAGAAGCTTCGTAACGAGGGACATTCTTTAAGCCGACGAATCACGAGCTGTCAATCAACGGTTTCACTTGGGCTCAGGGAACCGTTCGTGGTAACCGCGTTAAGGCAAGCCTTGGTCTTGGTGTGTCTAACTTTGTTATGGAGAAGCACTGTGGCGCCGCTAGATAGCAATGGAGGCTCAGACGGTTTCACGCGACATCAAAGCGAGAACCTACCAACGAGGGCAATTATACGCGCACTGCCTTTGGTGGGTATTGAGCGCTGATGTTGCGTGAAAGCGCGCTCGACTATTCATCAGGTTATTGATCATGACAGGGGGCTGTACGGCTGCACGTTTGAACTTACCACCCTGGCTTGCCGCACTCCCCATCGCACGCGTACGGGTGATCGTCTAAGTGCACTCTGATATGGTCCCTGGACCTATCTCGACGCTTGAATCTTTGGCCGCAGTTGGCAATGGCACAAATGCGCCCATTCTCGGCGTGTACCAGAAATTTGTCGAGTTGCTTGTTGGTAGCTGAGAAACCTTGCGCTATTGCGAGCGAGACGTCTATGAAGTTGACACGGAGCTCAGACTGGGCCGTCCCAGGAAAGGCTTCCTGTGCCGCCATCTCAAGGTTCGCCCGGAGTCGCTCACTGATGATTTGCGTAGGGCTCGAGGAGTTTGCGTCGGTAGACATTGGTGAGGAGGTTGTCGTTGAACTCTGGGGTCCCATAGTGAATCGTTTTATAGCAAAATAGCCCATCCTCCGGAATGGCGTTCTGAGTTCCACCGAACGGCCGCCCATACGACGGCCCACCATATCTCCTTCGGTCATCCGACCGGCATCTGCCTTACCTCGTGAGGGACACCCTTGCCCACGCCCGGAATCAGTGTGACTTCGTTGCTTGTTCTCTTTAATGGGGGGCATTCTGCATAGTAGAACATCCCACAATATCATATTTAGATCAAGGAGGGAGGTGGTTGGGAAGGATAATATTGGTGCGGGGCAAACCGTCGTGACGGCTCCAATCATCGTGATCGTCGCGATCGTCCCTTCAATATGTCTGTTAAATCGTTCTCATTCTGGTGAAGAGGTAACCAACTCCCTTTTCTGCGGCACTACGTGTCTCCGTGTATTAGACAAGGTGGATTCATCCGTTAATTAGGCTACCTTGAGACAAAGACTGCGCTGAACCCGCCTCAAGTGTCGTATTACGCGGTGCATCGGACTTGTCTCTTCGGTTGGCCAAGAATGTCGATCTAAAGTACTCATATTAGCCCACCGGTCGATCAGCTGCCGTGTGGTTGATTCAAGTTAAGGCGTAATAGGGCAGGCGGAGGCCAGTAATTTCCCATCAAGCACTGGGTGATGAGGTGCTGGGAATCCACTCTCCTCCGTCGTGTGGCTACTTGATATCGTCTCAATCAAAGAGGACCGCATGTCTAACTCTCGAGAGGAGGATCGGCTAGAGTCGCGACCTTGTAAGAGTACCACGGCGTATAATCCACGAAGTGGGAGAGGAGAGACGCAACTTGGAACGTTGTGAAGGCGTCAAGTGGTTCTGTGACAGCTCATTTCCTTCCTTTGCCATGTCTCATATTCAATTCTGAATCGTTATCTAACGGTGGGCACAGGGTTTGTGAGTAACTGGTGGGGTGATAGTAACCAGAGGACCAGTGAGAGAAGCGATTGAGCCACAAACGTCTTGATGGGGAGGGCGAAAGTGTATGGCAGGAGGTTATGAAAGAGTAGCTATTGACAGGGGAACGGGCTTAGACAGTATAGTAAGTTATAACATTCTTGCCATCACACGCGAGGGCGGACTATAAGGTGGTGGCAACTGACAACCACGAGTGCGGTGATATCCCATTCATCAACAATCGACGATGCAACGTAGGCAATTCTCGCTTTTCTCTCTCCACCCACTCATTCGGATACGACCTTCTGCCTTCGATCTATCCGAATCCGTTGCATCGGATTCCGTCAAGATCTCTGGGTCTCCGCCGCAAATTAAATTCTGCTCCCCAAGCATCCTTGCGCGACGACATCACAATACTCCATAACGCTTCCTAACATTTCCGTCGCTTCTCCCTCCCTTCCACTACTATATCTACTGGAATTTTCTCACCCGAATCGATCAGCGTAAAATATCATTCATCCTCAATCACCCAAACGACCAGTATATTAAGCGAAAAAATCAACCACAAAAATCAACCGCTCGCCTGACATCGCAGCGCGACCACTTCCACCGCTACCCTTCTGGCTCGTTGCGGAGCAGGCCTCTGCTCACCACGCGGCTTGGTACACTCGGGAGTTCTGAAGTCCATTTGCTATATCGTAATGCGTCCCATATTCACCGAGCCGTGTTACTTGATTGTACGCCGCCACTATTCTGTATCCTCAAACCACCTCTTACAATGATTCAAATAGCGACCCCTCCTATTCTAGTGTCCCAGTTTGTATTCGTCCTTCACTTGTCGATTGCACTACTCGCATAGCCTAACCCAATTACCACGACGTGCGATAAACCAATTACCAGCTGATAGAACGAGGCACTGTCCGGTAGCTAGCCCAATGTAATCACATTAGGTATGAGCCTGCTGCGCTGTGGACGTGATTTTATGGCTGTTTACAAGCAAGCGCCTCCGGTAACTTATTTCGGCATCCATCCCTGTACGATTGATTGCTGTATTGGTCGTCCGTTGGATCCCCGTGCCCTCCGGTCCACCAAGGGTAAAAGTTGCACACGCCAAACTTTGACGGTGTTAGGATTACCCAGGTATTAGCAAATCGTCATTTGGTAACGCGATCATCACGGGCGCGGGTTGAACCGCGGTCACCACTTGGACTTCTGTTCGTTTTATTTTCCGATACGATCCTTATTTCCATCTGATTAGCACTTATTTACTCTGTGCAGGGACTCTACCACACATTGGGCGCACTGCCCGGTACGTACGGTGTGGTTTTATACCTACCATCCCTAACATGCTCACTATAGTCAGTCCGCTTCAGTAACTGATTTAGCGTTCGCATGCTCTTGCTAAGCTTTGGCCGCTTTAGATTGAAAGACGGCCTTTTCCGAGTCCGAACTTTTCGGGGGCTTCTGCCTTCGCCAACTTATTTCATATAAAATGATCGTCTCCGATCCTCGCCGGTGATTGGAGTTAGCCCCTTCTTGGCTTCTAACGACATCTTTGTTCAGTCGACTGTATTCGTAATTTTATCCTGCTCATGCAGGGTCCTATACCTCGGAGCTGTTATATTTATCTACGATTTCTATTCACACGCTTAGAATCTTAGTCCTGATTAAATATATTACTATCCATCTCCGGTTTACCACCAGGAAGGACAATCTCAAGGTCCCCCCAAAAGAAATCGGCTGCGTAGGACATCTATAGGTATGAGACAAGTTAATCCTCTCCTGGATATACGGAACATGCGGGTTCTCCCACAAACCTTTTATTTATTTAATTATCAACCACTTTTCAGTGGCCTAAGACACTCACCAGGACAGGAAGTGGTAGCATAAATGAAATTACATCAGCGCTCTATATTCTGTTTTGGGATTGGTGCGATTTTTGTGCTGATTAGGGTGCCAAGTGGTGATCAATTGTGTACATGTTACCATCTCGTCAGCATGATTACGCGCAGCCACCCTTGCCACCCCGCTGAGACGGTACCGTGTGTATATTACGCAATATTGATGCTCTAAGAAACTGAGCTGACACATATTCGATCCTCGGAAATAAAAGCCCGGGCGGACTTGGGTACCACACCCACAATCCACAACCCACTCAATTACATCCCACTTCCTGCAGGTCACGCTCACATCCCTCATGGCATCCAAGCTTAGTGTCGTTGTTATTGGCGGAGGAGCGGCTGGTGTTACTGCCGCCCAAACCCTTGACAAAAAGCTCAACCCTGCCACCCACTCCGTCACGCTCGTCACTGGTCGCGATTATTTCCTCCATTTCCCAGCAACCCTCCGCATGCTCGTCACCCCCGAACCCGATCTCGAACATAACGCTGTTCTACCCTACGATAATGTGTTCGGTACTGGCAATGGTGTCGGAAGGCTCAGTAGAATCGTCCACGACAAAGTATCTCATGTGGAAGAGAAATCCGGAGGTGAAGGCGGCTCTGTTCATCTTTCCAACGGAGAGAAGATCAACTGGGACGTGCTCATCATCGCCACTGGCAGTGTGTGGAAAGGTGCTCTCAATTTCCCATCCACGAACAACGATCTCTTGCTCTGGACAAAGGCGTGGCAAGAGAAGTTTAGCAAGGCGAGGAACGTTGTACTCGTTGGAGGTGGTGCTGTTGGTCTAGGTACGCCCCACCGATAATTTCAAAGACTTTCGACTAAATCAAGGCCTCAGAGCTCGCTGGCGAAATCCGCGATTTCCATCCCAAGGCTAGCGTGACTGTCGTCCAAGCTGCGGACAAGGCGCTCAACGCGGCTTACCATGACAAGTTCCGCAACCACGTTGCTGCTCAACTCGAAGCACGTGGGGTTAAAATGATTCTTGGGGACTCAATCGAGGATCTCGATGCCAACTCCCTCGAAGGGACGGTTTCACTGGAATCTCGAACTGTGACGACTCAGGGTGGTGTTAGTTTGGGAGCAGATCTAGTCGTACGTGTCGATACCCTTCTCTTAGAAGCGTTCGCTTAAGCGTGCTTGCAGATCCCGACCTTTGGTCCTCAAGGTGTTCACACAGGTTTCCTCAAGAATGGTTCTTCTCCCACTATTGCCGCATCGGTTCTCGAGAACACTCATCTCGATGTAAAGCCTACTCTTCAGCTCAAATCCAACCCTCGTGTCTTTGCGTTGGGGGATGTAATCGAGTGGCCGGAGCAACACATGCTTGCAAAGTCTGGGTCTCATGCAGGAGTAGTCATTCCCAACGTTATTGCTGTCCTCGATGGCTTGCAAAGGGGCAAGGGCATTGGCAATGTGAGAGGGCTTAAAAATTATGGCGGTTCTATGGAAATGATCGGCGTCACCAATGGCCAGGTGCGGACACACATTGAATCTCATCACTTTTTGTGCTTACCTCGAACCTAGACTCGTGGCTCTATGTATATGAAAGCGTTTGGACGACCCATAATAATGGGAGATGGAATCTCCAGCGCGATAAAATCCAAGGGGTTGCTCGTTTCCATGGCCAAGAAGACCGTGAACTATAGGTCCAAGTAGTCGCGTGTTTGAAGTACTATGGGGCTTATCAAATATTTCCTTGGGTTTCTGTTGAGACTGGTTTCATATGAGCTTGCGGTGACAGTGTTTTGACAAATGTAATTTACGATCCACTCTGTAGTTTTTCCAAGCTAATACTATTATTCTTACCATTCTTACTATCGTCTTCATGACCTTAGACGATGAGCACGGCGAGGGATAGAGATGAGAAGAAGGCAGCCTCATTTCATGATGCTCTCTGTCCTCATTAACATTGCTGAGGTGTGGAAGAGGAAAAGATGAAGGAGCTCCTGAACCGAGTTAGTAACCACTGGAACCCCAACCGGGAAACCCACAAAGGCACGACCTATCGCGCACACCCCAGAGACTCAAAAGGAACAAAAAGCCCGACCCAGTAAATGCTCTAATACCCCACAGCCCGGACACAAGATCAACTCATGGCCTATTGGGGAGAATAAGGATTTCCGGAAGGATCCCCGGTCAGGAATCGAAGATAGACAATAGAATTGTGCCAAGTGGCAGGCAATCTACCATAAGCACATATGGGTTGGCTACTCACATCGGCTGGGGGAACGAACAGCAGGGGTAAGAGTATGGTACGGAGCGAACATCTCGCTTAGACTAGAAGGCCACGAAGAGAACCTAGCATCCAACTCACGAGCAGAACTAGGTGCGGTCCTAAAAAGGCCAAGACAAAATGAGAGACTCACTAATGAGCTTACGGGTGATATGCAAACATAAGGTGTACACTTACGGGCAAATTCAAATGGCGGGTCCTACTGGGACAACATCCACGGATAGGTCAAAGAGGGTATTCTGTTCATTCTGCAAAAGTAAGAAAAAATATTGAGGTGCTGGAAAGCGAACAACACACATGGCTAGAATGAGGAAAACCATGGTCAGCTCCTAGTATGGGAAATGGCGAAATGCACATGGAACAAGACCACTACCAGGAATTGGTCTGGCATGTCTGGGGTTGATCAAGGGCGCGGCCGCCCTGTCGTTCGAAAATGACCACAACAAAGACTCCGAGAGGGTACGAATCCGGATATCTATGGTAGTATAGGCAGCGAGACTGGACGACCTCCTTTCAGAAGCGGTGTTTTTCATGGAAGGCCAGCGGTAATAAGTTGACCCGCCAACGTGAACTCCGGGCCCTCTGAGCGGATAAGTGATTTTGCTGACTTAGACCTTGAAATAGGTCCAATCGTCGACTTCTCTCAAAGGGATGTGACCGGGTTCACCGGCGTAGTGGTGTTTTAGTGGGTAGGCCAGACAGCAGACGGTCCAACAGGCAAGAAAGCCCACTGACAAGCCGTGCTGGAGTCTTACACACGGCGCCTTGCGCGTATGATGCACTTCCCCGACCAAAAAAAAAATTGCTGAGGTGAAACAATTCGGTGAGGTTCACCTCGTAATCCTGCCTGTCACTCTCTAGACCCTTCTTGATCGAGCGGTCGATGATGCGTAACCTAGAACACGTAATGAGGAGGACCTCCGATCCGATCTCAAGCACCCACTTGCGTCATTTTTCCCTCGTGGTCAACATCGTGTGACCCTCGTAGAGACCAGATCTCTTACCTCTCTCCTCGCTTGTCTGGCTTGCCGGCCCCTACCTGATGTCCACTCCACACTTCTGATCTGTCGGTGACGTTATCGAATGGAACGAACAAAAATGTTACTCCGCACGCAGTCGTTGTCGTCGCGAATGCCGTCCGTGTATTGAACATTTAAAAAAAAGGCCGCGTGGCAGTAGAGGTGACGGCCAGCTGGCATGCTAACATATGGGTTTCACGGGTGCGTCAGTTACGGATGGTTGTTTAAGCACCAGGTCTGTACAGTACTTTGTTACGCCACTAGTGCTGGGCACAACCCGGTGGCTCGTGTTTAGTGACCTTCGTAGGTTTCCCACCCAATCATCAGGGAATGGGGTAGCTGACCACCTCAAATGTCAAACTTTGTTCGCCGTCATGACCGTTACCGGCGTTAGGCAAATATCCGATGCGCGCCTTTCGGAGAATGTTTGGTTTTGTCTCCTTCCGGAGTCCAAGGGCCCGAACGACGATGGCACCTCAGCATCGATCACGATGTCAGGCACACGTGCAGGATGGGGTGATCAACACACACGGGAATGGCTTGAGAATCACGGACGGAAGACTGGACCAAAATGGAAAGTCCCAGTTGCATGCACGAACACGAGTCCACTACGCTATGCAAGAGTCGGGATGCGATGGCAGGAGGTTGGCGACAGACATCGCCAGCATCACTCACAGATGAGTATAAAATCAAGTAAGCCAGGGGGGAGGTCGATTGGAGCGCAGAATTAATCCTGTGGAAATCTATACCCTTCACAATCCTTCTCGTATCCACATTCTACTATGGAGTATTTCTCCAACACGTCGCATCAACAAACGATGGCTACAGAGCAAGCCTGGCTGGCATTCCCTGCTCCACACCAAGCACTTCTTCGCCAGGCCTACTGCGTCGTTGCACACATCATAGAGCAAAACCAGACACCCACTTTACCAGAGTTTGAGCAGTTCATAGTCAACGACCCAAGCTCTGACTATCGGCTTTGCTGCTTCCAAAATTGCCACCGCCGCTTTCACTACACCAGACGCGAAAGAGCTATAGCGCACATTCGAAGGCACTTTAACTATCGACCATATCCCTGTAATGGGGCCTGTGGAGTCCCTGCCTGGTATGTACGCAAACAACCCGCTCTTGGAAGCGCTAATCGGCAACTGAACGCACCAGTTCTGCTCGTTTTCATTCTGATACTGGTCTATACTCCCACCAACAACACCGTGAATCGTTTCCATGCCCAAAGTGGTCAGTATCCCCTACCCATTTTGGATCGGATCACTCATTCTTTGCAGCGGAAGGACTGTGCGCCAGAAGAACATAGCGCGGCATAAGCGATCTCGAGTGTGTCAGCAGAGTGGAAATTGACCGGCGAGTGCCGTACCCTGTGCGCAGGCGCCGGCCAAACTAAACATTATGGGCATGCCGAATAAGGAAGCCTTGTCTCCAGCCTGAGATATAATGTATCCCTCGAGGCAAAATCCGTAATAGAGATCTATTGAAGCCTTAACACGTGGGCGGTGCTGGCTCATGGTGGTTGTGCGGCGTGTGGTCAACAAAGCGCTTTGGCGCTTAAGGCTCTTCGCTCTTCACCATTTGAGGGACCACTCAATTAAGTGTTTATAAGTTGCTCTCACGGGGGGGTTGAGAGCTGATGTGACTTCTCAGAAGTCCAGGCTCACAACGCCTACTCGCAGGCATGAAACTGTTTGGTTCTCTGTTTTCCCCCTGTACAACAAACCAGCAAAAAAATATGGTGGAATTGTGATATTTCAAGAAAGTAACAATTGAGATAGAAGAACAGTCGTCATAAGGGACGCCCGTTGACATGGGTCACGGGGAGCATGCCAACTCGGTTAGGCATTGGCACCTGAGCTCTGAGCTCTGAGCTCTCCTCGGTATAGTCAGGAGAATAGATGTGCCGAGTATCACTTCTCCCGACTCTAGAAACTGGGCGTGAACCAGCGCACCGGCTCCATCCACTTCAATCGAATATCAGGGAATATTTTTTTTTGAAGGAGTAAAAAAACCCGAACAAGCAGTGTACTCTCGAAACAACTGTTAAGGCGTGATGGCTGCATTGGGTGGGCAGGGATATACGGAGAGGCATGTTAAGTTATTGGAAGGCCGCTGAGAGACGCTAAGATTTGGAGAGTGCGATTAACATCCTCGGACTGGACTTGATTGGGTCACTCCAGAAGGAGCACGGGGCGGTAGCGGCGTGAGTACAATGGGCGGAAGGGGCCCGCACACGCACCAAAAGGATATCACACTCCAGTCGTCCATAAAAGTTTGTTAAAGAAGTGGCTAAATACTGCCCACAACTTTTTCTGCCTCAGTTACTTCGGAGCTACTGCCACGCTACCTTGGAGAAAACTGCGAAAGGAGGCAGACAACGGCTGAGATGGCTGAGAGCGTGGATATCGTTTTCTGGGTTGATGTTGTAGGACGAGAGGAGCGTCAAACACTGGTACTCTATCACAGCTCCTTCCTAGCATTTTCGCCTCACTTGATGTCCTCGGCAAACAAAGGAGACCGATGGTGGGTAGGCTGTATGTCGAAGGAATTCAAACGTCAACCTGACTCGAAACTTGAGGTGGTGGTATGACAGCCTGACAGATCCGAGACTGCTCGGTCACAGAAACCACCGGTAAGTCAACGCGGTCATATGAGATGCAGCTGGTGACAGCTGTCAAATCACATGTCAGAAGTTTCAGGGAACTTATCTATATTAATATAACCAACCCTTAAAAGTTTAGAAATTTAAAAAACAAATGTCTAGAGTTGATTCTTAGTAGCTTTGTGGTCGTATCGCTAGTTAAAAGATGCAAAAATTCGAGTCCAAATTGTAAATTCTAACATCTAAAGTCGATTATAGGTTCCAACAGACGCACACCCAGTGACGTTCTGACTAAGGGGTTGCGTTCTTCTGTCGAATGGTCTGGAGAGCGAGGCGGTTCCGCGAGACGTATACTACGCACCCGAAGTTCATGCACGGCTTGGGAAGCTTCAGCGACAAGGGTGGGAAATCCGCATAATTGTCGAAATGGTAAACGATGTTTACCCGCTCAACATATTTCCCCCAATGGTCGAGATAGCTGCATGGGCAAGGGGTGCAGCGGGACCTACTCACGAGGAGCTGATTGAGCGTCTTGAAGCGGTTGCATTGTGGTCACGGTGAAGGGAGTCGATAGCATGAGGGTGACGCTGTTGGTTTGGCACCGAGTGGTGTGAGTGAGATGGTGATTACGGACGTACCGCAGTGGCGCCGAGTCTTGGTGCGTGTGTTGCATGCGTTGTAGCGAAGCGGTCCGTCTACCTCACAAGGACGGCCACGGCCGTGCGAGCGAATAACTCGAGAGGGTGTATATTGACATAGTCGGCCCTATGCCTACAAAGGAAGCTGGCGGGAGGAAATGCGCATGCGCCGTCGTGGCGACTACACGCGTGCGGTTTACATGAGACCGCTGCGGCTCAAGTCGGGGGCTGCCAACGCCTCAAAGTAGTTCCGTGTGGCGGGAGAGAATCAGTCTGGGTCCAGGTTACGCGCGGTGATGACCAACAACGCGCGAGAGGTGTCAATGGGAGTGGTGCGCGATATCTGCGAGCAGGACGGTATTAAGCCGCACACCACCGATCCGTACCACCCTGCGTCGAATGAGGTGGCCGAGTGCACCATCGGAGTACTCACCAACGCGGCGCACGCTATACTATGCAACTCGGGTCTCCGGATTCTGTGGACAAAGGCATTCAACACAGTGGCCCACGTACGCAACAGAACGCCCACAAGTGCATTGGATGGACATACCCCGTTTGAGGTTCGCTATGGTGCGAAGCCTGATCTTGCGCACTTGCGCACACTTGGTGCGCCTTGCACTGTCGTCCAGCCGCTGGAGAAATTGAGGAAGCTTGACGCCCAGTCGAGGATGTGTTTCTTCTTCGGCTACAAGTATGAGAGAGGCGGTTACAGGTTTGGGACCCACGC
>Ga0307515_10007135_pt1 | contig 22185 bp, 25 predicted proteins | sample 17_EM_MG_FD_194513 | JGI IMG/M metagenome (GOLD analysis project Ga0307515, IMG submission 194513) | Populus trichocarpa ectomycorrhiza microbial communities from riparian zone in the Pacific Northwest, United States - 17_EM | ecosystem: Host-associated > Plants > Roots > Unclassified | place...
GAACCCATCGGCTACATCCCGCCTGCAGAAGCTGAGGCAAACTACTACCGGCATCTCGCCAATCAAGCCACCGCGATGGCGGCATGACTTAAACCAAACAGCCTCCACGATTCCCGGGGCGGTTCAGGTCAACGAAGAGGGGGGAGCGCTCGATGGCTCCTTTGGGAGTTGAGTCCAATAGCATTTCGCTGTTCGCTCTATCCACTCCACTACCTCTTGAAGAACTGCGTCGCGAGTAGGATTCGGTTCTGGCAGTCGGATCGCACGATTTGTGGTCCATGCGAAACCGCAAGCGCAGTGCGGCAGCATGTTCTTGGAGCGCACCGGAGCACGGCTGTCGATCCTGAGTCCGCAGGACGGACATTGGTTGACCAGTCTCGATCCATGCAATGGGCATTTGCTGAGCAGCCGCATCGAAAAAATGACCGTGTGAAATGCCTCACTCATGCAGTCGAGACACACACGAAGGCGCTGATCAAAGAGAATTTGCAGACCGCGAGGGAAGTCGCCGAGATACGACCACCTGAATGAACTTCTGCGTTCACAGAGTGCATGCACCAGAAAGTCGAGATTGACGCGTTCATCGTCAGGCCATGGGGAATCTCTGGCCTGCCGAGCGGCATTCTGGTGAGTAGACATTTGGAGGTCCTCAGCCAGTGCACGCAACGATGGTCTGTTTCTCGCACGAAATCTTAGTACCGTTATCCACAGCGACGCGTAGGGATGAACGGTATTCTTTCTCCACGCATATAGCTTGCTTGACCTCTGTGGATCCTCTTCAAATGAGCGAATGACGAACTTCAAACCGTGTCAAGCTTTGAGCTTGCCCTTGATAGACGTAGTCCATAGCCACTCGGTTACGCGGCATTCTTTGACTGGCCCGCGTGCCAGTTTGCTTCGAACCTCATCGGGCTGATGTAGCCCAAGGTTGAGTGAAGTCTACGATGGTTGTAGAACGTCAACCAGTCGATCACCTCGTCCCGCCAGTTCCATCTGCTCGGCGCTCACCCGCCGATCGCCGGCGCCCTGCAACTCACCCTTCTCGGCCAGCCGAACCCAGTTGCTCAGCGTCTGCTTCGGTATACCGCTTCGTCTTTCTTGCCCATCTCTCGTGCTCCATGAATGCATTTTCAACTTCAGCTATGGAGTACGTTCTTCGGGGGCAAGGTCACATTGAGACTAATTGCGCGCATGTGATCCGATAGCCTGTGCTTGACGAGGGCTTCAATCCAAGCCTTGGTTGACGTGATGTCATCCCAATCTTTTCCACTAGCGATTCTGAAGAGAGCATCTTCAACCGCCAACGCGATGTGCTTCATCGGAAAGATCCAGGGGCCTTTGTAGTCCGTAGGAAGAAGCGCCACCAGCGCTTCCCAAAGCTGCGGAGCTGATTCACCGAGCCGTCTCCCTTGCTTAAAGTCTGCCGGAGCAAAGTGCTCCAGATACGACACGCCGTCAATCACTGGCCAGCGGCTTTGCTCGTCGTATCCATCAAGAATGAACTGCAACTCTTCGATGCTTTCTACCCCTGGGAACTTCCACTGATCAACGAGAAAGCGAGCCGCAATATGCGGGTTTCCTGTCCGCACAAGCAAGTCAAACTCATAGGCGATTTGATGCGATGCCACAGCAAACACGCTAAGTGCGTAGCCTTCGTCTACGAGCCTATTCTGTACCGCCATTAGCCACAGCCATTCGTCCGTCGTCAGGCCTTGCGCTTCATCGATGACAAGGAGTGCATAGTTGGTGTCGCACGCCTGCGCTGAGGAGATGAGGAACTCGATCAGAATCTCGAGTCGATCACTTCCACTTGCGCGGTTCCCCCCATAGCCGTGCCGGAATCCAGTTAGGACGAGCTTGTAGAACTCAGCCGGCGATTTGGCTTGGAACGGTCGTATCCAGACATGGAGCGGTACTGACTGCTTAAAGTGCTCTTCTAGAAGTTCCTTTAGGAACCATTTGACAGCACGGGATTTTCCGAATCGAGACGGCCCAAAAATGTAGGCACCACTTATCCTGTTTTCAATCCAGCCCGCGAACACGTCCACCATTGCTGCAATGGCGGCCGTATGGATTGCGTACTTACCGGTGACGAGTGGGTGTGATCGCGCTACGTGCGGTGGAACCTTCCTCATGGCAATTGGCTAATTTGCGGCAAGTCGCTTGGGGGGAAGAGGCCGCGAGCTTTTCTGCTGATCGGCCGGATGTAGATTCGTCTTGCGAGTCTTATCGGCTTCGCCCCCAATTCTCATTGGTTTTATGGCATCAACTGGCTCATCCGCCGTTGCTTGTGTAGCAAGAGCATTCAGGGCACGCGCTGCGGCACGGTCACCCTCATGCGTGACTGCTTGCTCGGCCAAGATGCGACGAATGTCGAGATATGCAGGATGAACCGGTAAACGCTTACCTGGTTGGCTCTCCACAAACTCAATGAAGGATGAGATGGCATCGTTGCCAAGCCCCAGCCGTCGCTTCGATCCCAGCGAAATTATGGCGCTGCGTATCGCGAGACTGTGGGGCAGCTTGTGCCATGGCGGTGCAGCGCGGAGAACCCCAACAAGAATTCCAGAGGTAGTTACACACCGACCCACACGGGCATCATCCTCGAGATAGTTGATCATCCAGACCTTCTGGCCCACAAGGTCGTCCCGGCCTCCCAAGTGTGGACCACCGTATCGAGCGCCGGCGAAATTCACGTACGGTGCGCGACCTTCAGAGGCACCGCCGCGAACTGTGCAGAGCTTGCGGTAGCTCAACAAACCTTGCACGAGATCGGGATCTGCTAGCCTCTTCGGTAGCGCGCCGCTACTTTCTAAGTACCGCAACATCTCTAGCGGGGATCGATGGCCAAGGCTGCTATGCGGTGTTGCGTTGTATTCGCAGATGAGACGCTGTAGTAGTTCGATCATCCAGTCATATTGGAAGTTACTCGCCACTGCTACGTCATCCGGATTGTTAACAAGCTTCTTTTGCGGGTTCGGACCGGTGGAATTGCTTAGGCGTTGAAGCCCCCGACTAGCGAGGGTTCGGAAGAATGTTTCGATGAACGGCCGATCGTCCAAACTTCGCCGAGCCGAGAAGCTATTTTCGGGCTCTAAGAGCCTGGATCCGACTACTGTCGCGAGACTCTCCGCAACTGTTCGGCAGGTTTCCGCGAGCGCGCCGTCAACGCTAGTCTCTTCCCAGCAGATTCCGATGAAGTTCGGTCCCAAACTGGCAGGTAGCCCGGCGCCATCAGCCAGCGCTTCTTCGCGGAATGTGACGGGTCGAGGTGCCCATGGAGACAGAGCAACCTTGATTGCTCGCAGCACGTCTTCCTTGTTCACTTCCCGACGCATGCTGAGATAGAAGCCGAGCACAGCACGAGTAACGATTTCAATCAGAACGATGACCCAAAGCCGATGGATGATCTTCGGAGACCAACCTCCGGTGGCTTGAGGAATGAGCACGCAAAAGCGGCCATCGAGTTTGTGAGCATCCATTTCGACCCGCTGGTACGGTCGATAGACGGGACGATCAACCCCATCGCCAGCACGCAGCTTGCGTACAAGCTTCTCTCCACCAGCAGCCCTCGCGGCAACACGAGGATTTCCCTTGAGCGTTTTGTCTACGTAGCGACACAAGGCCCCATACCCAGAAACGGTGTCTTGCCGATCGAACGGCCACTCCTTTCTGTTCTCGTAGCCGAGTGCACGAAGCTCCTTAAGGAACCACTGATACAGGCTCGATCGCGGTCGCTTTACTTCCGCTAGCTCGTCTGAAGGGTAAGTACGGAGGATCGTTCTATCCAGCTTGTTCTTGAACTCCGGGGCGAGCGCAAGAAGGTTTTCCATTGCACCAACTCCTCCACGTCCCCCGGGATCCAACCTCACGGGCCTTTTACGCACCGTCGGGTTTATGCGAAGTCGGTACAGCAGCCCGCGATAGCCGTAGATTCGCCCGTCTGGATGTGGACGAAGACACCGCTCCGCTATGAGCCGAAGAATCTGCCTAAGTCCAACATCGCACGTCCTTTTTATATGACGATCCGACGCACCACTCGCAGCCAACTTCACCCCAGTCTCTCGCTTCTTGTAGATAGCAAGATCCTTCGTAGACAAGCCTCCGACTTCGGGCTTTGGCCAAGTTTCTAGGTCGAAGCCATGCCTGTCAGTGAGACCAGAGATTCTTCGGCCGTAGAGCGCTTTTTCCATAGCGGCTGGTGTTTTCTGCATTTCAACACGACGAACGATGCACACGCAAAGAAGAGCCGTCCTGCTTCGGTTTGACGTGGTTCTGCCAGCGTGCCATGCCGAGATATCTCATACACGAATGCCACATCGAATGCAGCAACGCGTCTTTCGGCGCGCATGCCAATGGATCTGCGGAACAGCGGTGATTCCGAAGATTTCAATGCGACTGAGAACGAGATATTTCATTCACTTCGGAACGCAGCCGAGGTGCGTTCCGGAACTGGGAATCCGCCGTTGCGATTTCCCTACAGCGCGGACTGACGCGTCGCCGTCGACGAGAATTGTTGAGATACCCCGGGTCTGTCTGGTTCTTTGTATCAGGCGATGACTTGTCGCGCGGACGCGCCGAGCAGATGCCTTGTATCGGTGCTTTCCGTCGGCCCCGCAGTGCACCGGACGACGTCGAAATACACGCTTGGCTCAGCGCTCCAAGCAGGCTCTCCAAGGACGCGATTTGTCCAAGTCCTTTCGTTCCTTACTGCGAAAGGCAAAGGCCTTCCGACCGTCCGCGGCTTGGGCAAGCCCGCGGGACAGAAGGCATTTCGCATCATGGGTCGACATGGCTGCCCCGTACGGCCAGCAATTCCTGCGATGTCGACTAAAAGCCTACGAAACGTCGGAGTAAGCGCATCGCCCCCGTCGAAGCGATAGGTCACGCTCGACTTCGTCGAACGGCTGCCAAAGCTCCCCAGCATGCGCGGCCGCCTAGCGCCAATGACTTGGGAGGATCCAGAAACGGGGTCAACGCGAAGCTAGGCCGTTGAGCGTCGGTCGTAGGGGCGTCCAAAGCCGCACAACCTAGCCGTGTCGCATCCATATTCGGAATGTGCATCTAACCACAGACAGCCAAGTCATGCATGAGATCCACGCGCCGAATTGCAAGGACACTGAACGTCTCAGCCACTCACGCTGAAGCACACCTCGCTGCGACCCAATCAAGCTCGGTCAAGCATCACGGTTACCTAACACAATGCCTCTTTCAACCCTAACCTCATTCAAGCGCGTACAGGTATGTCTCCGAGCGTCGGGCCTCATGTACTGTATGGAAGGCGTCTCGCCCTGGTCATGTCTAAACAACCGGATGACCTCTCACTGTGTGGCGGCATTCGATTGTTTCAACGTCGCGATGAATAGCGTCAGATCAGTGCCCAGTCGTCCCGCGGACTGTGAATTCGCACGTCACATCCACCCTGGTGGCGGTTGTTGCCTCGCGCAGATGATTGATCAAAATGAGAGCGAAGCTGGCACCAGAGGGGCAACAGTTCGGACGCCGTGCATCGAGAAAGTCGCCTGACGTGTCACGCATTGCAGATTCACACGGTGACTGGGTACTCTTTAGGACGAGCGATGTTGCTGCTTGGCCCGTGTACCTACAACCAGACCTGGCGGCAAAACTCCTTGAAGAACAGCGCCAGAGACAAATTGAGCTCGTGGCGATTTCGGAGGCCGAAGCCGCTCGCAAAGCGAAGGGAAAGCAAGGCGCAGGCGAGACGTCTGTGGCCGAATTTCCTCCCGCTCGAGAACCAGAGAGAAAGCTACCACGTCATCCGCATGCGGTCACTACGCACCGAGTGCTCGTCGACGTTGAGCGAGTCTGGGACCGCCTGGCGGATTTGGGCAAGGGAGCGCAGGGAGACACCGATCACGCAAAACGTGAGGCGGCCGTCATCAAGCGGGCGCTTGCGTTTGGTCCGCACCGCGCAACAACTCTTCTGCCTTGCTGGCGCGAGTCTCTCTACGAACTGGCACAGGAAATGCCGGCATTCGGGGCAGCAATTGACGTTGTAAGGAACACATGTGCCATCAATGACGCCTCAGACACGTTCGCGGCATGCCCGCCCATTCTGCTGGTGGGCCCGCCAGGTACAGGCAAGTCGTACTTCTGTCGACGCCTCGCCGAATGCCTCGACATGTCCTCTGCTTGGTTGGCCTTCGACCAGCCCTCGGCGGGAAACCAGCTGTGCGGTTCTGACCGGATGTGGAGCACGAGCCAGCACGGCACGCTGTTCGAATTGCTCGCGCTGGGTGATTCGGCGAATCCACTGATCGTTCTCGACGAACTGGACAAAGCCGTCAGGAGCTACACGTCGCGCGACCTGGATGCACTTGCGCAGCTGCACTCGTGCTTGGAACCAGAGACGTCTCGCCGAATCAAGGACCTCAGTCTGGAGGTCGAGCTCGACGCGAGCCTCGTGACCTACATCGCTACTGCCAACTCGATTGCAAAGTTGGAAGCACCGCTGCTGAGTCGCTTCGCTGTTGTCGAAGTCGGGATGCCGAGTCCAGGTGAGCGCAGAGAGGCCGCGCGGCGGGTCATGAACGTGACCTTGTCGAGGCTTGCGCTCGAGGATCGAATCAGAGTGAGGCCTGGGGCTCTGGTGGTTCTCGAGGGCTACAGCCCACGAGTGATTCGACGCTCTGTCGAGCAGGCCGTGGGCGCCGCACTGGCGGCTGGTCGTACGGACGTGACCGTTGAGGACGTCGAGGTTGCCCTCGGCCTCTCGCCCATGCCCACGCGATCGCAGCTTCATTGAGCAAAGAGGTGTGCAATTGAACAAGCACAGGATTTCTCGGATGCGGCGAAACGCCGAGATCGGCCAGGGCTGCCGAACGGTCTTCCTGCCCACCGTCGCGTCGCTGACTGAATGGTGGGTGCAGATGCGAGGGCAGTACCCTGTCATGGCGTACTACAGGCCCGGCATGACGATGCTGCCTTCCTGTCGTGACGACAACGAGGAGTGCGAATGGGTCGCCGGCCCGTCAGTCGAGGCCGTTGTGGGACAAATGCTCCTGCATTTGGGTCTTTCCGTTCAGGCAGCCTGGACCGGCGGCCATTGGGATGGTGCCGAGTGGATTGACGGTTGGTGGTCGATTCCCGAACTCAACGACTGCCCGTTGACCGAGGCTGCCCGCCTGTACGTCAGTGACAGATCGATGGATTCGGTAGCAGCATCAAACGCGATGCTGAGGCAGCTTGCCCTCCGAGATCAGGATGTCGTCGGCGTGTACGTCGGCTCGCAGATGGACGGTTTCATCGCGGACGAGGTCGTTGCGCGCGATGACCAGTTGCGGGATGGCGGCACAGACTTCTATGGTCACCGGAACGAAGGTCGCAAACCGCAACCAAAGAGAGTTCGGAAAAACTCTGAGGGTGAAATCAAAGAGCGCACCAATCTCATTCGCGAGAGCATGCTGGCACTCAAGAATTTGAAGCACGCTGACGCGAACTGCGTGGCCACGGATGAAGTCATATTCGAGCTCGAGCGGTTGCTCGACAAAGCACGAGCTCGCATGCTTGAGCCGCTTCCTTCCGGAGGACGTGATGGCTTCAGCTGTGGCCGCCTTTGGGAGCGATTCTGAAGCGAGGCGATGGTTTTTGCAGCCTGCCATCGGATTCAGCGGAACTCGGCCTTTAGAACTTGTCGCTTCACAGCATGGGCTGTTGACATTGCGAGAATTTCTGGCCCGACGCAATGGCGGGTCTGTGCATGGATGATGCCCGCACCGTGCGATTGAGGGATGACTCCGACGATGACGAGACCGAGGCCCCGCCGGGCACCCCGGTAATCTTCCTCGACATCCACGACGTGCTGTGTTTGTCTGATCCTTTCGGTGGCCATTTTGCCGTCCGGGCCATCACCCACAAACACTCCCGCACGAACCAGGTCTACCGGCACCTTTTCCACCCGCCCGCCGTGGCCGCGTTACGCGCCGTGCACGTGCAAATGGAGGGCCGGGTGCGCTATGTCATTTCGACGACTTGGCGCCTTCACATGAACCGCAACCACATGGGCGAGGTCATGCGTCTGGGCGGACTCGACTTCGTGGCGGGGTCGCTGGAGCAAAAATCCCGTTGGCGCACGGTGTCGTGGCCCAACCAGAGTCGCTTGCAGGAGGTCATCGCGTGGCTGAAAAGGCACGGTACCGGGCGTCCGTTCGTCGTGATCGATGACAGCTGTTCCGGCGCCTCACTCGTGACGGCAAGCAACGCCAGGAGCGGACCGTTTGCCGGCCGCGTGGTGTTGTGCCAACAGGAGGTTGGGCTGCTTCCCGAGCATGTGGAGAAGGTGGTTGCTGCGCTGGGACGTCAGTTCGAGGGATGGCCGGAGGGAGCCTGAGATCCGCGACCTGGTGATTGTCCTTGCCCAACATCTCTGTTGCCTCGAAGCGTGATGGTCCCGATTGCAGAACTCGCGGATATCCTGGCAATGCTTTTCGACCGCCGGCGGGCTGATACAGCAACTCACGAGGAGAATATTGTGAGCAAAGAGCCTTTCTCTGACGGTCCAACGGGCAAGGCCGGGTTCGAGGCCGTCTATCGGGCCATCGACGAACGGTATGACGTGCGCAACCCCGACCTCGTTGCGCTGGTCTTTCAGTGCCTGGACCACGCGGGTGTCATCTCGCAACAGGCTCGCGAGAGGTTTGCATCTCGCGTGGATGCGCGTGTGTTCGATCAGATCGAGATCGAAACTCTCAAGGTCCTCAATTCGCACGGCCCAACGGCACGGTTGAGGATTAGCCAGCGATTGGAATGCGACGATTCTGCGCAGGGCGAACTGGGAGATGCGCTCGCTAAGCTCAAAGAGCTGCACAGAGATCCGCAGGCTTGGAGTGCCTCGGTCGATGAACAACTAGAACGCTGGGTTGCAGCCGAGCTGCTGGCAGTGGATGGCGGCGATCCGACCGACGGACTGCCGTACACCGTGAGCCCACCTCATCTTTTTCTCTCACCCCCACAAGGCCCTTCGCATCGAACCCGAAGCTTGCAGCCAAGAGCGGAAGGCGAAGAGGGTAGGCTGGATGCAAAGTACGACGACGAAGACGGCGGGTCAGGAGAAAGGTAGTGGTCCTGTACCTGGATTTCGACGGAGCGCTACATCCGGAGAACTCGCGAACGGAACCGAAGTTTTGCCGGCTGCCACTGCTTGAGGCCTGGCTGGGCGAGAGGCCTAGCGTCGAAGTTGTGATCTCGAGCTCCTGGCGTGAGGTGCATCCGTTCGCCGAGCTCGTTTCATTCTTTGCCGAGGATCTGCAACATCGCGTGATTGGCGTCACGCCGCTCCTTCGTCGGGTTCGCTTGCCGGCCAGGATGGCCACGGCGCGCCACACCGCAGCCACGCACCAAGCCGACGCCGGCAACGACTTGCGCTTCATCCAGAAAAATCTGCGCCATGCATCACTGGAGACCACCGCCAGCAAGCCTTCTTGAGCGATGCAGGATGCGAGCTCCTGCAAGGCTTTCGCTTTGCGCGGCCGATGCCGGAGGAGATGTTGCGTCCTTGGTTGTCGTCAGACTGCCGCCCAACTCAGAGTTCCTTCGGCACATCGGGGATCGTCGAGTTCTCTTAGAGAGTAGATCCGCATGATGCAGATTACGAAAACACGGTTCGCGCTCGTGACGAACGCACTTGCATCTGATCAGCGCTCACGCGCCGGCAAAAGGAGACAACCATGAAGACGTGGACCGCTGCAGGGCTGTTCGCCGTCGCGGGTACTGCTGTTATCGCCGGCCCAACCAGCATCGGCACAAACCCGCGTCGCGACGGACGCGGTCACGGGTCGTCTGCTCACCACCGGCTCGAGCACGACGGTGCCGCTGGTGTCGGCGATCGCCAAGCGCCTCCACCCCCCACAGGTTCCCGACCCGAGAGGTAGAACACGGGTCGGAGCCGCGAACTCAACTTGCCGCGGCGGGTCTCCAAACCAGGACGGGCACCTCACTGTGGGCCAACACGCGCTGGGTTTCGCTGGCCAGCAGCAGGCTGACGAGCCCGTGCTTGCCGTGAGAGGCCATCACGATCAGATCACAGTTCAGCTTGCGAGCGGCCTTGCAGATCGCATCGTGCGGGTGGTCGCTCCGTTCGGCCACCGTGTCGCACTCGACCTTCACCTCCTTGGCAACGCGACGAACGAAGTCGAGGCAGCGCTGCGCATGGAGCTCTGCGTCCTTGCCAAATTGATCCCGAGACTCCTCCAGCGCCGAGACGCGATAGCTCAGCAGGTGGAATTCGGCAATCGCGTGAATACCTGTCACGCGGGCGCCATGCTGACGAGCCAGTTCGATACCGTAGAAGACGGCCTGCTCGGATTGGCGAGACCCATCGGTCGGCAGCAGAATATGCTTGAACATGATCGCACCCCCATCTGATTGCCGAGTGCTGCAGTCAAACTGCGTCGATCACGCCAAGACGCCGCGAGAGCGACCCGACCGGACCCGGCTCACGGGCGGGTCGTTGCGGTCATCTTAGCGCCGCGAACCGCCTGGGCACAAGCTCGCCCAGCACCTCATCTCGGGGCCTATCGGTTCCCGCCATGCGCTCACGTTGACCTGCGCTGGGACGCGACCTGACGGATTTCCGCGGTCCCGGAAGTTTGAGCCGCATCTGCGGCTGCGACGCGCCGATCTCGAGAACTGTGGGCCGCCTTGAGCCTTCACCGAGAGCAGTGCCATACCGGGGAACGCGCAGCCTCAGATTGGCTCGAACACTCAGGCCCCGGAGCAAGGCGAGACAATACCCATCCGATACCGGGTCGCGCGGAACCGCCACGTGGCAGGCCGTCGGAGTTGGGGTGGCGCTGCGCGCTGTGGGGCTGTTCGAGACTGTTGGTTCGCGGGCCGCAACCACGGAGGTGGCCGATCGTGAGCACGATATCTGGTCGCACCCAGAGTCTGAGCAGCGGTGCTCCGCTGGACGCAGTCATTGTGTATCTGTCGGGGCCTCTGCGCGGGTGCTCCGTCCCGATCGCGGGCGCGATGCTGCACCTTGCCAAGCGCAGCGGCATGCTGCAGAGACCCGGCGAAGCCGTTGATTCGCCGCACGCGGGCACGCTGAGCCGCTTTGGGGCGCGCTACGAGTTGCTTGTGTCGAAGCATCAGGCTGTCTGGGTCAACGGAGAGCCCGTCAACGCTCGCACGCTCGAATCGGGCGACCTGATCGAGATCGGCGACGGCCCGGTTCTGTGCTTCTGGCTCTATTCGCCCGGCGCGCGGCCGACCGAGGCCGCGAAGGAGGTTTTGGCAGACGGCGTCTGCGCGACAACGCGCTGGCCGATGCGCCTATGGACCCAGGCGCTGCGCCTTGTGAGGACGAGGCCGCATGCCCTGGTGGCCAGAGTTTGGCGCAGGTCGCGCGTTGGTGTCTTGATCGCGCTCATCAGCCTGATCGGTGCCCTCTCGTACTTGACTCTGCAAACGCACGATCTCGAGCAACAACTCGTGCGGGAGCAGCACCGCGTCTCCGGTCTCGCCGACATGCTGGGAAAGTTGAAGGGTCAGGCACTCTCCCGGAACGAACTCAGCACCTTGCGCGACGAATTGGGCAAGGGTCTGGTCGATACCGGCGAGCGGGTCAAGGTGCTCGAAAACAGTTCAGCCGCAGCCAGCCAGATCATCGCCCGCGCGTCAGGGTCGGTTGCGCTCGTGCAGGGAAGCTTCGGCTTTCAAGACCCAGCAACGGAGCGATCGCTGAGGTTGGCCGTCGCAGAGGATGGGAGTCTCCTGCGGATGCCCGACGGGCGACCGCTGATAACGCTTGAAGGCAGTGGCCCGCCGATGGAGGTTCGGTTCAGCGGTACGGCTTTCGTGGCAGCGGAGGATGGCGTGCTGCTCACCAATCGCCACGTCGCGCTTCCATGGGAAGGTGAGGCATCGCTACCGGCGATCCGGGCTGCGGGCCTCGAGCCTTTCATGCATCGCATGAAAGGCTACTTGCCGGGGACCATCGAATCCTTTGACATCAAGCTTTTGGGAGCGAGTGACACACACGACGTAGCGATTCTGCAAGGCGATGGCGCTGCGCGCGAGGTGACACCGCTACCGCTATCGACGGATTCAGCAACGCCCGGCGAGGCGGCCGTCCTGCTCGGGTTCCCGACCGGGATTCGAGCCCTTCTCGCACGCGCCGGCGACGCATTTGTCGCGAAGCTGAGCAGCCAGTCCATCGTCGATGTTGACCAGGCGACGGTCGAACTCGCCCGGGCGGGCTTGATCAAGCCGCTGGCCAGCCGCGGGATCGTGGGACAGGTTTCAGGCGAGGCGATCGTCTACGACGCCCAGACCACGGCCGGGGGTAGCGGTGGGCCGGTGCTCAATCTGAAAGGCGACGTGATGGCGATCAATCGGGCGACGCTGCCGGAATTCGGCGGATCGAATATCGGGGTGCCGGCCCGACACGCACTGGATTTGATGCAGAAGCTGAAGGTCGGCCCCGAGGATCGGCAGCACTCGGCCGTACGGTGACAGGGCAGCGCCAAAACTTGGCCTGCTCGGCCGGACAGGCAGATGTCGGCTTCGATTCGGTGCGTGTCATGGTTGTTGTTGAGACGAGTGGTGAAGTTTTGCTGAGGAAGGACATCAGCACCGCCGCGCTGAGAACTTGACCCCCGTACGAGGGTTGGCCGAGACCAACCCTGGAAAAAATCTCCAAAAAGTGAACTAAGCGATTGATTTGATTGAATGTTTTGGCAACAGAAGTTCTACCCACAAGGAGCTGCGGAATCAAGAACTCCCGGCACCGGCCCGGCAGACCGATTCAGGTCTGCTCTTACCCGACTCGTGTGGCAGGGCGATCAGTCCAGCGCTGGATCGTCGGGATTGCGTTGAAAGGCATGAGTTCATCGCCCGACCGGCAGCGCGCCGTTGTGCGCACCTTTCAATTCGTAAGATCGAGAATCCAGGCGGCCCCATGCGTTTTTGCCTCGGTCCGACTCTCGGCCCCTCACGCAATCGCCTCCAAGCGGTAATGGTCTGTGACTCCCGAGGCGTCGTAGAGTTCGATGTCGACTCCAACGACGAGCCCTTGAAGTTCGCGCGCGTGCGTCGCGCTGTGCACGGAGAAGTGTGTCCCATCGAGCAGCAGCTTGAAACTGACGCCGGTGCAGAAGTCGGTGACGTCGGGAAGATCGCCATGGACGATGCCCTCGCGGTCATAGTCGTACAAGCGAACCTGCGGGCCGCGGATGGTGCCGCCGATCCGCACCCAGAGCGACCGCTGAACGTCAAAGATCCGCAAGGCACCGCTGCCGCTGATCACTCTCGCCGCCAAGTAGGCAATGCAGGTTTTCGTACCCGGCGTCATGGCATGAAGCGCGTCATCGGCTATCCCTTTACGGCTAGCGTAGCGCCGCCCGTAGGACTGGAATCGACTTCGCGCAGTGCGATATTGATCTGGATCAAAGTTCTCGCTTCTCGGTCATGGTCTACGTGGCCTTCGTCATCGGCGTGTACGCGCGATTCGTCGTGGGCCGGCCGGTCAGCAGCTCGATACCTCGCACACCGCGCTGACAGAATCCCCGCTCAAGGGAAATCAACATGAGCGCGCCCCATGGAGTGAACCCCTGAGGTTGGACCGGCAGGGGTCCACTCCACAGCATGTTCAGCTTCGCTCCGCCATGCTCTTGAGCGCGCTGGCGACGCCAAAGAATGCGGGCATCAATTCGTCCCAAGTCTCCTGATCAAAGCGATCAGGCTTGCGCAGGACGGAAGGCTTGAACCGGTTGACGAGCAAGCCCCTGCATGCGAACACGATGGTGTTGCTGCAATCGTCGTCCACAACCAGCAGCAGCTCGCTGCCAAAAGCCCGTTCAATGCGGGCCACCTGGGCTTCGAAATCGCGATGACCCGTGTGCAGATTGACCACCATCAGGCCATTCGGATGAAGAGCCTCGTGGCAATCGTCGTAGAAGCGCTGAGAGCACAGGGCCGGTGGCTGGCCTTCATAGTCAAAGCCATCCACCAGCAGGACATCCAGACGGTACGGTGCAAACCGCACGAGTTCGGCACCGTCTCCGCGGCGCACTTTGAAGCGCTCGTCATCGGGCGGCACCAGGAATTCATCACGCAGTGCGATCACATGCGGATTGATCTCAATGACCTTGATGCGGGTCGTGGGCAGATAGCGGTAGCAAAACTTTGCCATCGAACCGCCGCCCAGCCCGATCATGGACAGCGTATCGGGCTTCGGGTTGAACAGCAGGAAGGCCATCATCGTGCGCGTGTACGCCAGATCGAGGGCATGCGGGCGCGAGGTTTGCATGCGGCTCTGGATCTCAGAGATGGTGAAGTGCAATGCCTTGGAGTTCGGCGTTTCGTAGACGAAAGGCTTGACGTATTGGTTGCTGTCAGCGGAGTCGGACATCTTCTGGGCGCTTGGGGTGCTTGCTTGGATAAGGGGTCAGCGCACGGGCGCCTTGGAGTGAGGTCAATGTCGGTTCGGAGAATGAGCCGGGGCTGGTGGTGTCATGAATTGGCCAACGTGCGCAAACACTCCAACAAGACCTGATCGTCAAGATTGGCCAAGCCGACTCGACGTGTGAGAACGATGGGGTGTCCCGACGGCAAGCGCGGCACGACAACCATTTCCTGAGCCCAGAAACCCCTGCGACGCAGGCAACGACTGTGGGCCTGCAAGGCGGCTACGACAGCGTTCTCGGGCGCAAGATGAGGCAGTAGCGATACATGGATGTGGCGATTGATTCCGAACAAAATCGTGGCAACGATATCGACTTCATCAGGCTGCGGCGAGCTCCACGCCTCGACGCGCGCAGCCGGTAACTTGGGCTCGCACGCGCACAGGCGCACCAAGTTTTTGATCAGATCAGCCTGCACGGCAGCTTTCTCAGTGAGGCATGGCTGTGTGGCGGCGGAAGGGCTGCATGTGCGGCACTCATTCGCAATCGTGTCCTGAACCCGTTGAATGTCGATGATCAGGGGCAGCAAAGCCCCGCGACCCAAAGCCAGATCGCCTGCCCCGTGGGGGCAATACCCGTCATGTGCGAGGTGGAGCGCCGCACCGTCAAGAATCCATCTGCATTGATGGCCCGGCGACGAACGCCGGAATTCCGCCGAGTTGGCGATTGGCCAACTTGGGTGCGATGGTTTCCGGTCACGCGCCTCAGGAAGTGGAATGCCATGGAAGAACGGAGTGGGCCCAAGAGCCCGACAAGCTCTCGGCTGACTATTACTTAACGCTCACGAGCGCTCGGACGAATTGCTTGAAGGCATTGTTTTCACGTCTCGACGCCTTCAATTCTAATTGAAGTTGCTTCTAATATCACTGCAATTATAATTTGATTAACATGTGGAGTTCGTATGGAGCAAAAAACCGCTCGCCTGACCGTCTTGATCGATCCAGCAAAGAAGAAGGCGTTCGAAACCTTGTGCGCGAAGCAAGACGTCACCCCGTCCCAAATCGTTCGCCACCTCATTCGCGAGTACCTGACCGCCCATGGCGTGAGCTTTGTGCCCGGCGGGGCCGTGGAGGCGACTGGAGTCGATCCTCAGCACTCATGAGCACTTCAGAGGGCCGTGCAGACGTCGACCAGCGTGCGCTAGTTGTCCCGTCCGTTCAGCCGCTTCAGGTGCTGGGACTTGAAGACCACCGCGGCGTGGCGACTGGTGCCGGCGAAGTCGAAGTGCTTGGCCTGGGAACTTCGTGGGCCCTTACGGGCCGACGCGAATCTGACTCCGTCGGTCGTCACGCCGCGTGGAGGGCTTCGATTCGCCTGTAGCAGGAGCAAGACGCCGACAAGAGTCCTTTTCGGTCGAGGATCGTGATCCTGCCGCGGTGGTAGCTGATCAAGTCGCGTGACCGCAAAGAAGCGGCTGCCTCCGTGACCGATTCGCGCCTCACGTTCAAGACGGTGGCCAAGTATTCGTGCGTTAGGAAGATCTCCTGCGACCTCGCTCGGTCACTCGTCATTAGAAGCCGACAAGCAAGGCGTTGTTCGAAGAGATGCAAAGCGAGGCAGGCGGTGGCTTGTCTCGCCTGAGCCATCTTTACGTCGGCGTAGCGGTACAACTCACGCCGCAGTTGCAAGCCTCGCCGACATTCGGTGTTGAAACGCTCGGCAGGCACCCGTAAGGCGATCCCGGCGACCTGCACAACAGCGCGAACCGACGGGATGTTTACGCCGAGCGCCAGCGACATTCCGACGATGCCCTCATAGCCGACCAGTCCGGTTTCCACCGCGCGTTGACTCTCGGTCTTGGACAACAAGCAGACGACACAGTCAATGGGAAAGTAGACATGCCGAATCGGCGCGCCAGCTTCTTGGAGCACCGCGCCGAATTCGAGCGTGATCGGCTCGAGACCCGATAGCAGTCGCCGATGCTCGGCGCGCGGCAAAGCTGCGAGCAAGCTATTGGCTGCTGTTGTTTGCACCGCTGCCTTCCGGCTACCCCCAGTCACGATTGGATCTCTCTTTCGAGGACTCGCAGACGACCACACGTTCCGATCGCGACGGACGTCAGGCGCGATCACAAGTGAACGTATACACGACTTGTCGACAATCTGTATGTACGCTGTCGCACATGGAGGTCGTCAGCAGCCTTGTTCGCCTTCGGCTTGGGCGAACGCAGCGGCAGTGCCTGGATGCTGGCGCGCGCCGTGCTGATGGTCTTGGGGATCGTGCTTCACCTGGCAGAGAGTCATGGGCACAAGCATGTGCATGACGCGATGGAACACGAGCATGCCCACCGGCACGACGATGCGCATCACACACATCACCATCATGCTGTCATGCCATCATGTCAGGCTCGCACAGTCACGTGCGCCGTGCAGCATGCCCATCCCCATGTGCCGTGACGATTCCGTGCACGCTGATCCTGATCGTCCACATGGTCCCGACCAGCAAGCTGGCTGCGGCGGCGGCCCAAGGCCCACTCGATGGCGGGGCCATCGGTGGCCTGCGCATGCAGCTTATCGGCGATTCGGCTTCGGCTGTCTTCGTCCTGCTGGTGATGACAGCGCTCTCGATGTACAAGCCGCGCGGCCAGACGGCGTTCGGTGCTGCTCGAGCCAGAACTCAGGCCGCCCGCCATCGGACGGCCGAACTGGATCAGCGTGTTGCGATGGGCCGTTGTCGTGCTCGGCGTGGCGTTTATTGTGGCGCACCTTACCGGCAACGGGATGGGTCACGGTTCGCACTGACGTTGCGGCGAGTCCTGTCGAGCAACATGCCTGCGCCGAGCCAATGGCTCTCGGCCGTTTCCGACCCTGCCAGTTGGAAGCGGCGCTGTGCCGCTCGTAGCCAGGGGAAGCAACGGTGGTCCTGCCTCAATCCCGACCAACCCTCTACCGGCGCCGGATGCGGCCGAGTCATCGACTCTCACCGGCAAAGCTGCGAACTGCCTTCGACGCAGGCTCGGCGTCCTGGCTTGCAGATAAATCCCCAGATCCGGAACCCTCCGGCTTACCCGTAGCGTTCAACCGGTGCGGCGAAAGGCTCAATCTCGCAATATTGTCGATACACCACCCTGTGCCAAATGCGTCGAATTCGAGGCGCCTGCCTGTCGCCGATACGATCAGCTTTCCGCCGCAGGCAAACCCCGTCCCGGTGGGAAACACGGCGAAGACCTCGGCTCCACCCGCAAGGGCTTGAAGAACCGATTCGACATCGGCCGTAACGGGGCCTGCATGCCAATCGAGCAGGCAATTGTCGATCACGCCCCACTCGACCGCGCAGACCGCTCCCAAGTGATCAACCGCGACCCGCGACACGGCGCAGAAACTGCCGTCCCGCCTTGTCGCGTGCAAGGCCTGTTCAAACGCTGAGGGAAGAGCCGACTCGACCGTCATCGGACGATCGGGACTTAGTTGCTTTCTACCCATTTGGCGCATATCCGTCGTCCTTGATTCGGCCGAGGCACGGCCTTGACAGGAAAAGATTCGCTGGATGACAACGGGAGGGTCACGGTTCGCAGTGACCTCGCGGAGTCAGGCGGACAGGTTCATTCTTCGGTCGGATGGTCCTCGAGCGGCGACCCGCCGTTCGCCTCATCGCTTGCAGTGGCAGCCGGAGCTTTGGACCGAGCAGCACGGGTTAGTCGAGCCACGTCTTCCATGCTCCATCCCGGCGAGCTAAGGTACCTTCAGTACAAGGCTTTCCGTGCCGCGTGTCGACCCCTAACTTCGCTCCGCATGCGAATCCTGTGGCCGCGGGAGAAATCACAAAGATCTCGGCACCGCTCTCGAGCGCGCGAACCACTTCATCCGCACTTGCAACTGAGCAAGGGGCAAGCCACGTCGTCAGGCTTTGATTCATCGCCCCCCCACTCCAACTCGGTGACTGCGCCGTCGGCCTCCTGCCGAACGCGGGAGACCACGCAGATGTGACGCTCCATGGACATCGACCCATGGAGGCGGTTCGGGATGACCTTGCGTCGCAGCAGCCAAGCGCCACGTTGGCGATGCGCTTCTCCCAGGTGGTCGGCAGCCGGTGCGCTACGGCTCAAGGGAGCAGATCAGTCCCAGCCCAGACGGTGGGCGGCCTCGATCGCCTGATGACGCCGACACTCATTGCCTTCCCCCTTGAGCACGCCATCCTCGGCGCCGGCCAAGGCGTGTCGCTGATCGCCGCCATCGCGCTGATCGGTGCGATCCTGCTGGCATCCGTGCGTGTGGCACACCACGCGGAAGGCCTTGCGGAGCGCGTGGGCGAACCCTACGGCACGATGATCCTCACGCTGAGCGCGGTCCCGGTCGAGGTGGTCATCCTCGCGATCATGATGAGTCACACCAGTTCTCCGACGCTGGTGCGGGACACCATCTCTCCGCATGCAGCTTCTTGAAAAGCCCGTTGATGCAGTTCTTGCCGTCGTTCGGATGACAGCTGGGCTCGCCGGAAGCTGCCGTTAGCGTACGACAGTTGGATCTCGCCAGTTACCGAGCGGACCCGATCGACTGGTTTGCTGGGCGTAGGGACGCGGCGTGGCTACAACGACCGATCGGAGTTCGCCACGACCGCGAGGGCTGGCTGTTCCCGCGCCTGCCACCAACCGTCCCGACCGCGCCGCTTCGCCTCGTACAAGGCCGCGTCCGCACGACGCAGCAAAGCGGCTCCATCGGCTTCTTCGGGGTGGCACATGGCCACCCCGATGGAAGTCGTCACCTGCACCGTTCGCCCGGCAAGAACGACAGGCTCGCGCACAGCCGCCACCAGCTTGTCCGCCAGTGCCTGTGCGTCCGCCACATCGTGCAGTTCTTCGAGGATGACCGTGAACTCGTCACCGGCCAGACGCGCGACCGTGTCGGACTTGCGCACGGTGGTGACGAGCCGCTGCGCGAAGACCCTCAGCAGTTGGTCGCCGGCCTCGTGGCCCAGCGTGTCGTTGATGCGCTTGAAGTGGTCGATGTCGAGAAACAGCAACGCCATCGGTTGACCGTGGCGCGCCGCACGCAGCAGGCCCTGCTGCAGCCGGTCCAGGAACAGCCCTCGATTGGGGAGCCCGGTCAGACTGTCCAGCTCGGCCAGATCGCGCAAGCGTTGCTCGGTCGCCTTGCGTTGGCTGATGTCGGCGTCGGTGCCAGCGAGCCGAAGTGCGCGACCGTCGGCGTCGCGCTCGACCACGTGCCCGCTGCTGCGCAACCAAACCCAACCGCCGGATGCCGTGCGCACGCGGTACTCGGCGTGGTACAGCGGCGTCGTTCCCTTCACAGCATCCTTCAGCCGTGCCAGCACGGTCTCGATGTCATCGGGATGCACGAAGACCTGCATCTCGGCCGGGGCGCAGGTTGTCTCGACGGCAGGCCCACCGCGGAAGACGGAGGCCTGGGCGCTGTAGTAGATGCGGTTGGCGCGGATGTCCCAGTCGAACAGCGCCTGCTCCGAGCCTTCAAGCGCCAGGCTCAGGCGCTCCTCGCTTCGGGCCTGGCGCAGTTCCGCGTCGCGGCGCGCCGAGATGTCGTGGATCATCACGTACAGGCCCTGCACCACACCGTCATCATTGTGCTGCGGCACGATCGTGACTTGCACATGGCGCTCGCCCTTGAGCGTGGGCATCGCGCGCTCATAAACGACCTTGATGCCGCGCAACGCCGCTTCGACGTGCTCGCGCACGCCTGCGTAAACTTCCTCGCCGTACAGGTCGCGCAGCGACCATCCGATCAGTGCCACCGGGTCCACACCCAGCCAGTCGCGATACGCCTGGTTGGCGAAGCGGAAACGCTGCTCAGGATCGAGGTACGAGATCAGCAGTGGCAGGTTGTCGGTCACTTGCCGCAGCCGCTGCTCGCTGCGCTTCAGTGACGCGGTCCGCTCTTCCAACTCTTCAGCCATGCGGTTGAGCGTGGCCGCCAGCTGGCCGGTTTCGCCGCTCGCCTTGACGCGGCTGCGATGGGTCAGGTCGCCGGCAGCCAGCATTGCAGCATCGGCACCGAGCCGACGCAGCGGGCGGGAAATCTGTTCGGCGACCCAGGCAGCGAGCCCAAGGCCGATCAGGAGCAGCGCGGCGCCGATCGAGAGGCCTTGAACCAGGCGCGCGCGCAGCGGTGCCAGCGCCGCCTGGGTCGGCATGCCCACGTAGACAAGCCACGACAAGGCCTTGGTTCCGGCGAAGCCGAAGATGCGGTCCTTGCCATCGATGCTGGTGATCTCGGTGACACCGGATCCCTCTTGGCGGCGGTTCTCAAACCCACCCGGAACCGGCACGGACTTGCCGATCCAGCGCGCGGAATCGATCGAGCGCGCCAGGATGATGCCGTCCGAGTTGATGACGGTGATGACCGTGTCCTTCGGCAGCTCGCCCCTGGGATCAAGCAGCGCTTGCACCTGATTGAGCCGTGTCGAAGCGGCGACCACGCCGACGACCTGATCGTGATCGAAGAGCGGAAACGCCAATACCGCGATCGACTCGCCGTTGCTGCGAGAAGTGATCGGGCCTTCGGCCACGAGGTCTCGGGCCCGAAGTGCCGCCTGGAAATAGGCGCGGTCGGAGATGCTGAACGGCGCCGCTCTCAGTCCAGGCGAGAGCGACCCGATGTTCTCGCCCGCACGCGTCCACACCGTGACGTTGTTGATGTGCTTGGGCAGTTGGGGCTTGATGCTGCGAAGTATGGCGTCGTTGCGCTCTGTGGATCCAGCGTCCGCAGAGAGCACGTGGCTCAGTGTTCCGAGCAACTGTCGCAAGTCGCCGAGGTGGTCGTCCAGCCGCGCTGCGGTGAGTTGAGCGGCGGCGCGCAATTGCTGGCCGGCTCGCTCCCGTTCGACGGCTGATTCGCGGGCCGCGTTCAGTGCGAGGTAGGCGAGGAACGGCAGGCTGAGGACCAGCACCAGCAGCCATAGCCGCGAGCGGATGCCGAGGCGCCAAAGACGCGGTAGCCTCACCCCGACGGGGTCGGGGCTCTTCACGGGGAAAAGTTCGGCAACACCGAAGTTTGTTGCCTCAAGCAACAAGGGGCGACATCGACCGACTCCATGGCACGCCGGACCAATTGCCGGCCCTCGGTGCTCATATCAATCGGGCTCGCTCGCGTCGTCACTTGCTTTTCCTTGGATTCAGATGCTACCTGTCAATCTGAGAAGGCAAACGTCGGCACAGCGGCGAGAACTGCAGCTATCCAATCAATGCCGTTGGTGGCCTTGTCGACCGCTTCTCATTGAACCTACCTGTAAACGTTAACACTAGCCGCATGGTCTCCACCGGCGCATTGTTGACCGTGAAGAGAGTTCAATGGGGTGGCAGCCGGAAACGGCCGCAGCATCCGGTCAAGGGACTGGAGGCGAAAAAGGTGATTGCCGCCTGGCGCAGGGTTCGGCGCAACGGCAGGCATCAGTTGTTCAATGCCGGGAGCAATGCCAAACTCGTCGCAATCGATGCGGCCGGGCTTGACTCTGGACCTCAACAACACTTGAAAGGGAAGAAGCGAGGTGCCGCGACAACCGAGGCTCGTGAGGTTTCCGTTCCGCTTGCCGGGTTGGTCCCTGCGCGCCAGGCTGGCCACGCTCTTGGTGCTCGCTTCGCTGGTGCCGCTGGTCGTCGGCGCCTACATCGACATCCGACAGACACAGGCTCAACTTCTCGACGGCATGAAGCAACTGCTACAAGCGCGTGCCGACCAACTGGTGCGCGAACTGGACAGCTTTCATCGCGCCCACCAGCGCACGGTGGATCGGTTCGCACACTTTCCCGACACCACAACCTTCTGCGCCGGCGATGCCGGCAAGCAGACCG
>Ga0307515_10007136_pt1 | contig 22184 bp, 25 predicted proteins | sample 17_EM_MG_FD_194513 | JGI IMG/M metagenome (GOLD analysis project Ga0307515, IMG submission 194513) | Populus trichocarpa ectomycorrhiza microbial communities from riparian zone in the Pacific Northwest, United States - 17_EM | ecosystem: Host-associated > Plants > Roots > Unclassified | place...
GAGCTCAGAGATGATGATCAGGCCATGTGGGATCCACAAAACACGCACACGAAGATAGACAGAGTATACGGCGACGATTGGCTGACCGCCTTCGAGGGTTCAAGCACGGCAGGCTCCAAGATGGTTTCGGCGCTCGGCGATCGGGATGCAAATTCGAACACACGGGCTATAAGCATTAGACACACTTAGTCCTACCTTCCTCGCCCAGGCTGGACATCCAGAGGAGAGTCAACGTCTAGGGGCGTCTGGCCGCCCTAGCACCTTTATAATCCCCCACTGACCCACTTTCTCCCAGTCACGCCACTGGTGCCATTGCGAGGATCTCCGGTAATCCGTCAAGCTGGGACTCATAGGTTCCGAGAGAATTACCACTAGTGTCACTGCGAAGATATCCAAAGCTGCTGAAATACCCATCACTGGACTCGCCGCTGCCGTTATCAAGCTAGCACTCCTTGGTTCCGAGGAGATTTACAAGGCGTCTCCAGCCGTTATTGACGTGCCCTCAAAGGATGTGTTACCTGCCGTGAAGTTCACTCTTGTCAATAACCCAGGTTGCTTCATCTCTCAAGGCAAAGTAGAATTGTACGAGTATGACCACGTGACTGACGGGCAACAGCCCCTATATTTTATACGGAACAGAGAATAAAATGAGGACCTATTGGGAAAGGAACCCTTGCGGGTCGCCACGAGCAAGATAACTTGGCGTATACTCAGTTATACAAATCATCAGACCAATACCCATATCTATCCTCGTCATAAAGTGACTTGACGGAGCGATCACTGAAGCAATCGTAAGCGCAGTCGTCTGCTAGCCAGAGTGAATCCGGAGGAGAGAACGACTGGAACAGAGTTAATGGTACCCTTATTATTCAACTTCATCTCCGCTACATACCTCTGCATCAGAAATATCCTGCGTTGAGCGAGTCGACCATTTGTGAGATTAGTAAGTAGACGAAAGGAATGGCGTACCGCAATGCTTGTAATAACTTTTTTGTCAAGCTCAGGCAGAGCCGAACGGACTTGACGAAAATAGCCGTCGTATTCGCCGGGAGCGAGCGGAGAGAAAATCCAACTGGGGATTGTCTCGACCCGCAACTCTAAAGCAATCCCCACCCTCTGCAGCACGTAAGGGGATACTTTTGCGAGGCGGTTAACGACACCCCAAGGGAAGTGCTCCACCTCCCCCACCATGCTCGTGAGGTTGAGGCTCACGCTCCGAAGGTGAGGCGAACAAATGGACCCAATGAGATTGGTAATGATAGATCTATATGTATCTCGGTATCTTGACTGCCAGATACTAATGATTTCGATGCTTTCAAGGGCAATGTTTTCGGTGAGGCGATAGCAAGATGGAGATGCTTCTGAGATACCCCCTCCAACTATCATGCGAGATTAAATAACGCGAGATTAAAACTAGAACACGCACGGTTTGAATCAATGTGGATAATCAGATGCCGCAGCCTTCCGCCAAGTGACCTAAGGAGCTTCGCTAGTGCATTTGAGTCTATTTTGCTTTCCGCTTCCACTGTTTGAATATTGGGGATCGGTGATCCTCTAAGAATCCAACCAACCGTCTCCGTTTCACACCCAGAAGCAAGCTTTATATGTACGAGATGACTTGGAGGAGGGTACGAAATGCCGGGGCGGTTGAGGCTGTCGAGGTTGTCGTCATCTTGTAAAGTGTCTGTGATGGGCATTGCGAGCGTGGCAAGTAAAGGAAAGCTTGAAACAACGCGAACCACAGCAGTCCAGTTTTGGAATATACTCCCCGTCATATCGAGTTCAATTATATTTGTGAATGTGGACATAGCTTCCTGCAACGGTGGCTTGAGAGACTGGTGATTGACTCCACGAAATCTGAGTTTCGTGACTGTGGGAGCAATATACTTGATTATAGTCGCATGGCGCGCACCAAACCAAAACACCTGAGGCCATGTAAATTCACGAAGAAAGGCCCGCAAGTGGGTGTATCTGCGGAGGCCTTCGAACTGGGACTCTCCCCTCGGAAAGTTCAAGTCGATGGCGTAGTACAGATGACTCCGCGCATATCCTGTCCAGGCCTTGCAGACTAGCGCACAGTTGACGAGAGCAAGCCAACGAGAATGGTCGCCCTCATCTTCGTCGGCGATGTGTTGGAGGACCTCGATTTCAAGCTCTGTAGGAATACGCTTCGCATGTTCCTCTCGATCTCCCATCCAGAAGAACCGGTATGTATGGTGAATTGCTATAGACCGAGCTCAGAGATGATGATCAAGTCATGTGGGATTCACAAGACACGCACATGAAGATAGACAGAGTACACGGCGACGATCCGCCAACCGCCTTCGAGGGTTTAAGCACGGCAGGCTCCAAGATGGTTTCGGCGATCGGCGATCGGAATGCAGATGCGAACATACAGCTATGGGTATTATTTATTCTACGGCCTACCTTCCTTGCCCAGGCTGAACGTCCAGAGAAGTGACCCGTCGAGTCGATGTTTAGGTGCGCCTGGCGACTTTGGTATCTTCCCCACACTGACCCATATTTACGTCACCTGTGTCGTTGCGAAGATGCCTGATAACCCTTCAAGCTGGGACTCGATCCTCGTCTCCGAGAAGTTTCTCAAGAAGGCATCTCCAACCCTTACAGACGTACTACCAAGGGAGGGGTATCTGCTGGGAGATTCACCCTGGTCAATAACCCAGGTCTGCTTCGGTTTGCATGCGTCAATGTAAAGTAGAATCGTACGAGTATAAATGCGCGACTGGCGGGTAACACTGTCTATGTACTATATGAAACAGGGAATATATTGAGAACCTATTGGGAAAAGGACCCTCGCGGGTCACCACAACCGAGACAACTTGATATATACTCAGTCATAAGCCAGGTAATCATCATCGCCATACCCATATCTATCGTCATCGCCGTGAATCGACTCCCATTCCCATTCGCCGATGGAATCGTAGGCGTAGTACAAGTCGTCGTCGTCGCTACTTGGCCACATTGAATCTAGAGGAGAGAACGACTGGAACAGAGTTAATGGTATCCTTATAATTCAACATCGTCTGCGTCACATACCCTCGCATCAAAAATATCCTGTATTGAGCGAGTCGACCATATGTGAGATTAGGGAATAGACGAGAGAAGTGGCGTACCGCAATTCTTGTAATAACTTTGTTGTCAAGCTCAGGTAGAGCCGAACGGACTTGACGAAAATAGCCCTCGTATTCGCCGGGAGCGAGCGGAGGGTAGTCCCAATCGGGGTATGCCTCTACCCGCAACTGTAAAGCAATCCCCACCCTCTGCAGCACATAAGGGGATACTTTCGCGAGGCCGTTAACGACACCCCAAGGGAAATGCTCCACCTCCTCTACCACGCTGCTGAGTTTGACGCTCACGCTCCGAAGGTGAGGTGAGCAAATGAACCCAATGAGATTGGTGATGATGGATCTGTACGTATCTCGGTATGTTGACTCCCAGAGACTAATGATTTCGATGCTTTCAAGGGCAGTGTTTTCGGTGAGGCGATAGCAAGATGGAGATGTTTCTGAGATATTCCCTCCAACTACGGTGCTCGATTAAATAACGCGAGCCTAAAACGAGAACACGCACGGTTTGAATCGATATGAATAATCAGATGCCGCAGCCTTCCGCCAAGTGACCTAAGGAGCTTCGCTAGTGAGCTTGAGTCTATTTTGCTTTCCGCTTCCACAGTTTGAATATTTGTGATCGATGATCCTCTAAGAATCCAACCAACCGTCTCCGTTTCACACCCAGAAGCAAGTTTTATATGTACGAGATGACTTGGAGGAGGGTACGAAATGCCGGGGCCTTCGGGGCCTTCGGGGCCTTCTGGGCTGTCGCCATCTTGGGGAGTGGCCGTGATGGGCATTGCGAGCGTGGCAAGTACAGGAAAGTTTGAGACAACGCGAACCACAGCAGTCCAATTTTCGAATATACTCCCCGTCATATCGAGTTCAGTTATATTTGTGAATGTAAACATAGCTTCCTTCCACGGTGGCTTGAGAGACTGGTGATGGACTCTACGAAAGCTGAGTTTCGTGGCTGTGGGAGCGATATCCTTGATGATATCTGCATCGCTCGCATTCAAAGAAACCTTCCACCGACCCCGAGGCCATGTAAATTCCCGAAGGAAGGGCCTCAGGTGAGTGTATTCACGGAGGCGTCTGAACTGGAGTACCCCCCTGGATTTGTTCATGTCAACGGCGTAGTAGAGGTGGCTCCGCACATGTCCGGTCCAAGCCTTGCAGACAAGCGCACAGTTGACGAGAGCAAGCCAACGAGAATGGTCGCCCTCATCTCCGTCGGCGATGTGCTGAAGTACCTCAATTTCAAGCTCTGTAGGAATACGCCTCGCATGTCCCTCTCCCATCTAGATGAACCGGTATGTATGGTGAACTGCTATAGACCGAGCTCAGAGATGATGATCAGGTCATATGGGATTCACAAAACACGCACACGGAGATAGAAAGAGTATACGGCGACGATCCGCCGACCGCCTTCGAGGGTTCAAGCACGGCAGGCTCCAAGATGGTTTCGGCGATTGGCAATCGGAATGTGGGTGCGAACATACGGCTACGAGCATTAGTTATCCTGCGGCCTACCTTCCTTGCCCAGGCTGAACGTCCAGAGTAGCGACCCGTCGAGTCGATGTTTAGGTGCGCCTGGCGACTCTGCGGTATCTTCACAGTCCCACACTGACCCATATTTACGTCACATGTGTCGTTGCGAAGATGCCTGATAACCCGTCAAGCTGGGACTCCTCGGCTCCGAGAAGTTTCCCGAGAAGGCATCTACAACCATTACTGACGTACTCCCAAGGGAGGGGTATCTGCTGGGAGGTTCACCCTGGTCAATAACCCAGGCCAAGTCTGCTTCGGTTTGCATGCGTCAATGTAAAGTAGAATCGTACGGGTATAAAAGCGCGACTGGCGGGTAACATTGTCTATGTATTATATGAAATAGGGAATATATTGAGAACCTATTGGGAAGGGGACCCTCGCGGGTCACCACGACCGAGACAACTTGACATATACTCAGTCAGAGGCCAGGTAATCATCATCGCCATACCCATATACATCGTCATCGCCGTAAATTGACTCCCCATCCCATTCGCCGATGGAATCATAGTCGTAGTTCCAGTCGTCTTGGTCGTCGCTACTTGTCCACGTTGACTCCGGAGGAGAGGACGACTGGAGCAGAGTTAATGGTATCCTTATCATTCAACCTCGTCTGCGTCACGTACCCTCGCATCAGAAATATCCTGCATTGAGCGAGTCGGCCATATGTGAGATTAGCGAATAGATGAGAGGAGTGGCGTACCGCAATGCTTGTAATAACTATTTCGTCAATCTCAGGTAGAGCCGAACGGACTTGACGAAAATAGCTCTCGTATTCGCCAGGAGCGAGCGGAGAGGAAATACCCCAAAGGGGGTCCGTCTCTATCTGCAGCAGTAAAGCGATTCCCACTCTCCGTAGCATAAAAGGTGATACTTTCGTGAGGTTGTTCACGACACCCCAAGGGAAATGCTCCACCTCCCCTGCCACACTCCTAAGGTTGACGCTCACGTTCCGAAGATGAGGCGAACAAATGGATCCAATGAGATTGGAGATGATGGTTCTGTACGTGTCCCGGTGTGTTGACTCCCAGGTACCAATGATTTCGATGCTTTCAAGGGCAGTGTTTTCAGTGAGACGATAGCAAGATGGAGATGCCTCTGAGATATTCCCTCCAACTATGGTGCTCGATTAAATAACGCGAGCCTAAAACGAGAACACGCACGGTTTGAATCGATGTGGATAGTAAGATGCCGCAGCCTTCCGCCAAGTGATCTAAGAAGCTTCGCTAGTGCATTTGGATCTATTTTGCTTTCCGCTTCCACGGTTTGAATATTTGGGATTGGTGATCCTCTAAGAATCCAACCAACCGTCTCCGTTTCACACCCAGAAGCAAGTTTTATATGTACGAGATGACTTGGGTGAGGAGGATATGAAATTCTGGGGCCGTCGGGGCCGTTGAGGCCTTCGTCATCTTGGAAAATTGCTGTGATGGGCATTGCGAGCGTGGCAAGTAAAGGAAAGTTTGAAATAACGCGAACCACAGCAGTCCAATTTTCGAATACACTCCCCGTCATATCGAGTTGATTTATATTTGTGAATGTGCACATAGCTTCCTGCAACGGTGCCTCGAGAGACTGGTGATTGACTCTACGAAATCTGAGTTTCGTGACTGTGGGAGCAATATCCTTGATGAGTTCTGCATCGCGCGCTGGCCAACTCCGAGGCCATGTAAATTTCCGAAGGAAACGCCGCAAGTGGGTGTATTCACGGAGGCGTGCGAACTGGAGGCACCCCTTGCCTTTGTTCATGTCGATAGCGTAGTAGAGATGGCTCCGCACATGTCCGGTCCAAGCCTTGCAGACAAGCGCACAGTTGACGAGAGCAAGCCAACGAGAATGGTCGCCCTCGTCTTCGTCGGCGATGTGTTGGAGGACCTCGATTTCAAGCTCTGTAGGAATGCGCTTCGCATGTTCCTCTCCCATCTAGAAGAGCCGGTATGTATGGTGAATTGCTATAGACCGAGCTCAGAGATGGTGATCAAGCCATGTGGGATTCACAAAACACGCACACGAAGATAGACAGAGTATACGGTGTCGATTCGCGAACAGCCTTCGAGGGTTCAAGCACGGCAGGCTCCAAGATAGTTTCGGCGATCGGCGATCGGAATGCAGATGCGAAGATGCGGCTACCAGTATTATGTATCCTTCCTTGCCCAGGTTGAACGTCCAGAGAAGCGACCGGTCGAGTCGATGTTTTTTTTTTTGGGGGGGAAGAAGGCCGGGAAATGCATCATGCACCGTGACGCTCGTGCGCCGTGTGTGGGACTCAGTACGGCTCGCCGTTGGGAACTGCCGCCCGTTGGACAATCTGCCGCCTGACCTACCTATACCCACTAGGTCGAGTCGATGGTTAGGTGCATGCGCCTGGCGACTTTGGTATTTTCGTCATAGTCCCACACTTTCTCCCGGCTACGTCACCGGTGTCGCTGCGAAGATGTCTGATCCCCTGTCAAGCTGGGACTCCTCGGCTCCGAGAAGTCTCTCAAGAAGGCATCTCCAACCCTTACTGACGCACTCCCAAAGGAGGGGTATCTGCGGCGTCTCTGTGAGGTGGCCTCGTTCCCCTCGAAACTCGAACCGTAGAAGGGTCCAGTCTTAGGAAATTCTAGGCATCATGGCTTACACAAGTAAATACGAGAATAACCATGTCGGATGTTCGACGTTGAAATGGCTTGTCAGACCCATAGTCAGCCTCCTGATCACATGAACCGGAGGATTCCGGAGGCTGGAAGCTGGAGGTTGACGGCTGACACACCAAGGCACGGATTCGATAAAAAAACTTTAGAGCTACCTAGCGGGTTGCTGCGGTTGCTAGCTAGGGCCGCCAGCGGTTTACTCACAAAGGTACCAACGAATTTGGACTCTGCCACCTATCGGTCCAGATAAATAGGGTACCTTCCTTGCGCCTCGGAGGATCCTTGGCATCTCGGCATCTCCACAGCGACTAGCTCAAATCCCCGGCGCGCGTGTCGGATGGACGTGGTGTTCCACTCTCACTTGGCCTGATTTGAACGAGTTACGCGCACAAACCCAGGCTTTACCTGACCCATCACTAGCCTGATCGGTTCAGGGATTCCTTGCCAGTCTGCCAGTCTGTGAGTGTGATCCAAAACGACGTGCGAGGCGACGTTGTGATGAATTCATCGTGACGAACACCCAGGCACCTATCAACCTTGCGATTGGTCCTATCTATCACACAAGTCCAACACGGGCTGTGACGGCAATCATCCCCGTCCTCCACCTCGTTTCCCCACTCTCCCCTCCCATTGATTCTCGGCAGCGAATTATATAATCGCGTGCCTTTGCCTTTGGTTATCCCCCCCTTTCCGCGCCCTCTAAATACCCATGTTTCCCTCAAACTACCCAAGCAGGTTTCCCTCTGGTGCGGGGCAGCAACAGACGCAGACGCAGCGACCATACTACCAGCCCAGAGTAGACCAACCACCGCTCAATCTAGAGTCTGCATCTACCATTGGAGATAGCCTTGACATGTCCTGCCACACCCAGACTAGCATTGTGGATTCTCTCTGGTCGTTCGACTCCACCAGGGATATTGGGCACTATGTTCGCGAAGTCAATGGCCGTCGGTTCAATGCTCAGAATAGCACTTACATACTTCCATCTGGTGAGTTGTGCCTAGTGGCTAGCTGTGAGACGCTCATATGGATATCACTTCTGTTTAGACCCTGCTGAATACTCACGTCTGTGAGCCAAGAATCCTCGCCCCTATCCATTTGGACTTTTCTGAAGTTTGCTCCCAGTGATAAGCAGCACCTAACACAGCTGTTGGGTGTCGGTGGCTTGTATGCGGCAACAGAACAGGTACGAGCGGCACTAGCCCCCGCCCCCGGTGTACAAAGAGAAATACTGGATCTTGGTAAGTTCATCGTCCCGCTCGAATGCTCGAGCCCTGACGCTTTCTCGGAGGTTTTGGTACGGGAAACTGGTATGCATAGTCGAAATTGGACGTTTTCACCATTAACTCATGGCCTGATTTTTACAGGGCAATAGCAATGGCCCTAGAATATCCCCATGCTCGAGTAGTGGCCGTCGATCTCGCTCCATGTGCCATAGACGACCCACCTCCTAATTGTGCATTTGAATTGGACGACATCAATCATGGTCTTGCTCACTTTTATGGACGATTTGACGTTGTTCATATGCGCTCTGTTGGCTCTGGGGTGAGTCCCTGAGTATTGGAGGTAACGCCAATGTAACACCAATCTGCCCGGTTTCTTTCCGGTTGCTCTCACAGTTGAGGGACTACTCAAGGACTATCGAGGAGGTTGCTAGGTGCCTTCGACCTGGTGGGGTAGCTCTCTTTGTGGACGGCGATATGCACCTTGTCAAAGAAGACATGGACACATTTCAAGAAGTTGCGTGCGAAGCATATCCTAGCGGTTCGTGGATGCAACGATACTTTCACGGTACGTCTGCCGCATTTTCTGTTCGACTCCTAACGCTCAGCGAGTTTGTCACAGAGGCACGACAGGCACAGGTAAATCGTACTGGATGTGGGATGAATTCGCCTGAGCAACTGGATGCTGGGCTCTGGGATCACCCTATGTTCGATCCCCAGACTTGTGGAGCAGGTGGCTGCTATACCCCCTTAGGACCTTGGGCCACAAGTCAGTTAGCCACACCAGTGGACCCAAGATGAACTGATAGACATCCTCTAGGCTCTGATCCCGATGAACGACAGAAGCTTAGTATGGTTGGTACTCTGATGCGTCAGAACATCAAAGTATTCAAAGCACATCTCTCCATGGCACTTCACCATCTTATTTTACTATTATTTTTTACAGGAATTCTTACGCGGTGCACGCCAATTGCTCTTAGAAGAAGGCATCCCGAAACACGTCCTCGATGAATGGACCGAAACTGCCGATTACGAACTGGACACTACCAAATTCCGTAACTGGCTTCGCTTCCGGTACGCGTGGGGTCAGACTCCTTCTCCAAACAACAACATTCCCGTCGTCCCAATGCACAGTTCGAGTAGCTCGAATAGCTCGAGTCAGAGTCAGACGTACGACGCACCCCAGGACTATAGGGGAATATCGCTGGTCCCTACGGCCACGACATCGGCTGCGGCTGCACACACCGAATATGATGGTCCTGTGCGTGGATTGTGGGCCTTTCCAAAGCCAAGGCTACGATATCAGCAGTTCAAGTATAGAACGAAGGAGGAAGCGGCAATGGATATGGTGAGACGGGAGAAGCTCATAAGGGAGAGAGAAATCTTGATTGACGGCCCAACAACAGTTAAGCCGAAATGTGCGTTTTGAGGAAATTGAGCAGACGAATTCCGATTCGCATGCCCTGAATATCTTGATATTGGTATTAGAATATTTGCTTATGAAACTTGACTCTCTAAACCCAAACAATAGCCGAATCACTACAACGGGCATTAGTCTCCACTAAAACACCCAAAGCCCACATGACCTGAAAACCAAGTTCATCGACGGCTCTCTAGCACTATTCTTAACATGGATATGCACACTGCAGCGGGGTGTCAACATCTCTATATTGGGAGCATGTTGAACCTTATGCCAATGGCCTACATCCCTGAGTTCGTCCCGCGCACCACCAGAACCACTGTGAATCTGATGTCTCAGGTCTCACTATAAGTGCGGGTTATCCCGGGGCTTGTTTATCAGAGAATGAGCTACTGTATTAGACAGTCATATCATATACACTATAGTAGAACAACAGCCAATATCCAACCACGAAAACCGAATGAGCACGATAGGCAGAGACTAAACACGAAAAATATGGCACTCAGTGTCTCCTAACAACGGCCACCACGAAATCCCAACCACCGAAGATATACCTCAACTCCATCAGTCTTCGTAGTTCTCGCCATCCGCCATGTTCATCTCCAAACTCGTGCATATCTTGTGCGTCCCTCGCAATGTAGACGAAATCAGCGGGGGAGAGTAACGATCGAAGGAGTGAACCAATGAGAAACGAGATGAGGGCGATAACAATCACACTTGAAAGTGGAACTGTGACTCTTTGCGCCACACATAGGGCATTTGAGGTCAATTGAGGAAGTGCTGACACCCCGTCATTTTTGGACACTCCTTCGTTGGCCGACGAGTCCAGGGCATGCGTAGGGGTTACATTAGATGTTGAATCCCTTGTCGTCAAAGGGCTTGTCTTCTTGGCAAGATTCCCGGTGATCCATGTTACGCTGGAGGAATATGCACTGAACAAACTCATGAGTTTGGTGGTTTGTTTAGCCTGTTCGGACACTGGCGTGTCCCTTGAGTTGATGGGTACCTGCACTAGTACGTTAGAGGAAGTCGGGCATTGCTTAAAGCACGGACCTTGTCAGAGGCATCCGCTACTATGTTGGTTGTTTCGGATGAGGTAGAGTGTTCGGCCGGTGACTCTTCCTTGGGCGGAGGGTCGTTGAGGAAAGGCGTGGCGATACCCACCGGATCCGCTAGTGCTCGAGGAAACAAGACCGCATCAGACCTGGACAACAAAAGGTCAGAGCCAAACGACCCCATCAAAGGTTTGACATACCGAGCTAGCCAAGGCATCTGTGAAATACGTTCGTCGTCGAGCGTCTTCCCCAACATCACGACTGCTCTCTTCTCGCCGATCACGTCGACCAGGGTACCGTCGACGGGCACCTTCATGGGACCAGTTTTGGAAACATCAGACTGAGCGGCACCTTGCCCAACACTCCCCTTCTTTCTATTTGCAACATCTTTGAAATTCTCACCGACGGCTAAGGGTTTGATTAAAACATCGACTATGGCTCCTCTCTCGCGTAGATCCTTCAACCATTGGGGATTTGGCGGTGCATTCCTCATTTCTCCGGTCAACGGATCTTCGATGGTGGGGACCTCATATCTTGCAGTAGGGAAGGTCAACCGCACGAGATACCTCGTTCCTGTCTTGTCCGAAGGCCGTAACGGAGAAGGGGGGAGTGTAAAAATGGTCGTGATTATGGGTAGGACCGGTGAATCCGCTCTAGGAACGACTACGAGTGGGACTGTCGGTTCCTCATTTGATCGCAAGACCGATGTTGTCTGAATTTCGAACCCTGATGGATACAGCTCTAAGCTGACAATGATTTCCGCTATGAGAAAGTCCCTCTCAGGCTGGAACTCGTTGCCACTCAAGCTGGTCGTCGGTCGCCTGGGTGAAGTCGAGTTAGCTCCTAAAGGTGCACGCAAGGACTTTGTCCTTCCACCCTGCGCGTGTGTCAGGCGAGACGTTGTTCCGCCTTCGGCGCCAGACGGACGGACGGCGGACGGTGTGTACCGTTGCCCAGAGTTGGATGGATCGAGAGTGGCGGACCGTTCCGGTGAACCCGAGGAACGGATCAGGCTACCAGGTAAGAGCCGGCTCGGTGTAGGAGTTCTATCCTCTGGCGGGGAACCTTCAAGTGACGGAATTTCCACTAACACCGTCGCACGGAAACGCTGGCTTTGAACCGCATACCTCGTCCCAACTAAAAGTCTCTCTAAATCCCGTCTCTCATACGTCCATCCCTCCTGGGGTCCCTCCTCCCGCTCAACTGCAATGACAGGCGTTGGCACTCGCAAGCTAGGCACGAGGGCATTGGCCTTGATATAGTTCTCCAGATCAAGAATAGCCCGTGGTAGCGCCGTATTGAGCATGGCGTTATACGCGACTGGAACGGCACCCGCAAAATCAACGGCGACAAGGTGCGTGCATCTGGTTGATGGGATGGTATAATTTTCCGCGGTGTAGGGATCAAGGGTCTCTAATATCCATCCCTGAAGGTGAACCCTCCCGATCGGTAGCGAGTGCGAGTTGTACTTTGCCGCAGAGAACCCAGACACGGAATCAGGGTGATACGAAGCAGTCGCGCAATAAATCACCGTTGAGGCTCCTCCGGTAGCTTGGCTGTCTCGTTTCGATACCATATCATCCGCGACTCGTGCAATCACCGACGCCGTGTAAAATCCTCGATCGCGGAAAGGGAATCCTCCTTTGAGAATTGAAAACGCCGAATGACACCCTGCTCCATAATCCTCCAAGATCACCGCCGAATCAAACTTTTCGTCCCATACTCGCCTACACTCGTAGCTCAGGACGCTGGCAACGTCCTCTGCCGCAAATCCTTCGATGACTTTCTCCCCTCGATGAACAGGAATAGACGTCGACACCTCCGTTTCGAGCTTCTTATGCACGGCGAAACCACCAGTCTCGTTAACGAGTGTCCAACCGTCTTGGGAGGGTCGATTGTAGTACATCCGCAAGTATGCGAGCGCATCGAGCGCATGCTGGATAGGCACTTTCGACGAGGATGGTACGGATTGCTCCGTCATTTGCACGAAGGCAGGTTTTCCGACCGCGGCAACGGCTGCATTTGCAGCAGCAGACGTTGAACTGGTTGCTTGTGAAATAGCGGTGGTGAGGAACTTAGTAAAAGGGCTGGTTCCAAATCCCCGTGCAGAGGAAGGTGCACTGGAAGGCACTACAATCGCAGGATCCTTCAAGCTGCCCAACTCCGAGGCCCCTCCCGCCTCGTCGGCCTCGTCGGCCCATTCGGCTTTGCGCCTTTTGATAACACTCAGCACCGGTGGCTGGTCCAACGGTATCCGCGTAGGTCGCACACGCTTGCGCTTCACGAGAGACTTGACGTCGGCCTCTGGCAGCTCTTGCACCTCGACTTTGACCTTCGCGCCATTGACGAGCACCGTACCCTTGGTGCCGGTCCCCCGGCGGACCATAACTTTGAGCTGTTCATCCACCACAAAATCTGCGTCATGTTCAATCGTGAGCCATAGCCCCCCACCACCCTCTGCTAGTCGGTGCCGTCGTAGACACGAAACAGACTGTGCAGGTGGGTCGATGAGGACTTCGAGAGAAGTCGCCCAAGTATCCAGATCGCATCGCAATTCGCATTCGATAAACGGTCGGGAAGGTGCGATGGATGTAGCGGGGATTTGGACCGTCGTATCCGATAAATCAGTCTGCGAGCTTGAAGGCGTGGCATTAATCGAATTGGTGCCATTTGCCCGCCTGGAGATATCTCCCTCATACTCAAGCCGGAAGACGCCCTTCTCGTGGTCATAGCGCTTAACGTGCGCCCTTCCTCCACCAAGCCGACTAACTATAGGAGGCCCACCCGCCTTGATGCAAAACTCCCCTACTCCCGCCAAAGCAGCGATCATCTGCTGAGGAATGGACGACTTATTTGACCAGCCTTTTGGGTCGGATTGCTCGATGAGGGTGATCTGTGTGGTGTTCGGCGAGAGAGCTTCGATTGCCCAACCGCGTAAGTCGACTTGTGTGCGGATGAAGTTAGGGTCAGATGGTGGAATCTGGGGAAAGAGATTGACATCGTCGGTAGAGAAAGAGAAGAGGTGCACCGAGTTGGGAGATTTGTAGGATATCCGTAATAAGACCGATTCACGTGCTCTGGAACACCGTCAGTACGAGTTAGAGCTTAAGGAGTGTTGACTTACTGTACAGGCCAAGCAGCCTTGGTCTTCAGATGCCATAGGTCGGTCAGCTCGTTGACATCCTCAAGCAGGGTAGCATCGTCGAAAGTCTTGTCCCAATAAACCGCAGCACCCGGTGTGGAGACGACACTCAAGAGATCCCACAGCCCGACTCCCACAAATACAGCCTCCGCACGGTAAACCACAAGTGTCGGATCGATAGAGTCAAGCTGGTTGACTGTCACACCTCGAGCTTCGGCCAGAGGCTTCCACCTAATTTTAATCCAGTCAGCTAATGTTTTATTGACGATTATGAAACGACTCACTTTGCCTCTGGCTCCTGCAATAAAGACGCAAAATAGACATAATTCCGCCGCACAAGCGCTAAAATCGACTTGTCGCCGTTCTGAGACCGCAGACCAGTCAACCGAAGGGACATGCGATTCGACGCTGTGTCACTGGGGCTGTTCCCAACAGTGGAATCAGTCTGGAAGCTGAGCCCAGTGACGCTCGTGGCGTCCTGGAGGAGTGGCTGGGGAACGCGGAATGAACTTGGGTCACGGGATTCGGTCTGCTCGATGGGGTGTGGGGAACCATTCAGTCGCAATCCTTTTGTCCCACCTGCGACTTCGATACTGAGGGTCACTTTGAGGAGGGCGTGTTTGGATGGAAGAGCCGCATGTCGTGCCCAGAGCAAGAGGTAGTCGCGATCAGCTTCGCTCGTCTTCCGAACGACCTCAACTGTCCATGGTAGCGCAGTGACTTCGGAAGAGGACCCTCGTGCCGTCAGTTGGACATCCCAGCCGACATTTGAGGGAAGGGTGCATTCGATGGCACGCTCAAGTCGCCGTCGTTCCTTCATGGCATGCAAGTCTTCCATGCTCTTGCGCGCTTTCCTCTGTAAATCGTCGCCTTCTGAGTCGTGATGAATCGAGTATTCTGCTGTCAATGCCTCGCGGTTGGTGTCGAATGTAAGGTTGTCGATGCTCACGCCGAGGCCAAAGCCATGCAGCAAAGGAACCCGATTCCCCCGCTTGCGAACGACCTTCACAAGGCCAATGAGGAGCGCTGTGAGATGCTGAGGACGCGAAGCGGTTCCAATGCCCCAGACGGCTTTCAGGTCGTGCTGCCAGAAGCAAGTAATTCGGACCTTCTTAGCATCCGGCGCAGGTCCTGATAATATTTGAATGCACCAGGCCACGACTGGAGCGCACATGAGTCATGTGGCATACAGGAAGTCGAAGACTTACGGTGAACGTGCGAGCGGACATAGGGTGGTGTTGAGCGTAAATAACCAGGTTCGTCAGGAGATCGTGGAAGGGAAGTCGATACATCGATTAGGGTGGTGGGGTCCGTGTATGTTCGTGAAATCGTTATAGAATCTCTGGGACTGGCGCTCACTCAGCCGGACATTCACGGGGATATTGACTGTTCTGTGCTCACTTTGCAGGCCACCCGAGGGTGTAGTACGTCTTGGTTATGCGGGTATTCGAGTCAAAAGTCTCGATATGGTGGGCATTCTCCACCGCTGGATCCCACTCTTTACGCGTCTCTGGCGTGGCGAGGATAGCCTTCCACGACTCCATTGAGCATATATCGTCATCTGCTGGAATATCGAGAACGAGGCGAAAAATGTCTCCAGACTTTGAAGACCGCCTGTGAATGTTCACGTCGGCTTCGTCAGGAAGCGGCGGTGCTCGTCCTTTGCCCCTTGGTGATGGAGGAGAGGCTGCTGGGTCCTTTGCAGGCGGTGGGACGCGGCGCCAGATGTTCAATGAGGAAGAGACGAGGAAGGATCGGAGCTGGGCCTGTGCTTCATTCAGCGAACTCGTCCACGACTCCCGCAGACTGTACGAGACATGATTATCAGGGATATTTTGCACGAGGCGGAGGTTGCTTACCGGAGGCCATCAGTCATCCTGCCACGACGTGGTTCCGTCCAAAGCTTGTGCGTCACTTGGCCGCCGGAACGTGGCACTTGGATTGGACGATATCTGATCTGACACGAAAATCACTTTATCAGAAAATAGGATAATGCACTACTTCTTTCGAGCGTAATGTATCTATGAAACGACTCAGCCGCCCTGGATATGTAGTGTGGCACGATGGGACCCTGTCTATACAGCAGATGGTATAGCAGGCTAGTCAAGTAGGCAGAATGCACAGAATAAACGGCATACAATAATAATAATAATAATGCTCGATGCCGCCGTGCCATGATTGAAGCGAAACCACCGGAACGATGTAATTCTTCGCGTTAGAAGTCTTAGGACAGTAAGACCGCATCGCCTGGCTGAAGAGTGGAGCAGTAAATAGCAAATATGAGTTCTAGGAGTACCTGGGGTGCTGGTTGGAGTTAAAATACGGTCCCTTTGCGGAGAGTGTGTGGCTCGGGGCGGGTGCTCGTCTGTTCTGGCAAGATGCAGGGTTCAATTCAGAGTCCTAGGCAGCAGGAACGCCTTTCTCTTGTTCTTCATCAGAACCCTCTGTAAGCGAACCCCTATCTTCCATGGCAGCCCATCATCTACACACGTGATCCTCCTTGCCAAAGCAGACCTCCAAGCAAGGGGATAGTGTTCAGCACGGAGGGTCTCGTATTAGATTGGCATGAAAGATGGACCCGTCTTTCTGATGTTGTTTGTCCATAACGGTACAATTATAATAAGAGCTCTGAGGAATACGTATCTAATCAAATGGCTTCAGACATCTTTAGAATATAGACTTAGAGTATCCTATTCTTATGTGTACCACTCTTTTTATCAAGAAGAAGGACCGTTCTCGATCTCTCCGCCTCGCTGTCGGCGACCGCGGTCTCAACAAAATCACTAGGTATCCGCTCCCGCTTATCCCTGATTTAATAGGCCGTCTTCGCTCCGCCCACGTCCTCTCCAAGCTCGATCTCCGCGGTACTTACAATCTCGTGCGCATAGCAGACGGCAATGAATGGAAGACTGCATCCCGAACTTGTTATGGATCGTACGAGTTTCAGGTCATGCACTACGGCCTACCGCTCATGCATCCTTCTAACGTTTTATGAACAAAGTTTTCAAGGATATTTTGGACGTATGCGTGGTTGTCTACCTTGATGACACCCCGATCTACTCTGACATTCCCGACGAGCACCTCCATCATGTACGCGAGGTTTTGCGATGCCTTCGTGCAAAACAACCCGTGGACACGACGGACTTCCTCGGCGAATGGACACCTCGGAGATCCAAGTAATCCGCGACTGGCCGACACCACGAAGAGGCAAGGACGTCCAATCGTTCTTGGGTTTCGCAAACTTCTACAGACGGTTCATCGCCACGTACTCCGATATCACCGTCCCACTCACTCGGCTTACGCGCAAGGACGCCCCGTGGGTCTGGTCGCTGCAATGTGAGGACGCCTTTCAACTCCTCAAAACGGCCTTTACTTTGGCACCCATCCTCCACCATTTCGACCCGTCCCTTCCTCCAGTGGTCGAGACAGACGCCTCTGGTATTCTCTCGGTACGCACTGAGGATGGTCAAGTTCATCCCTCGCGTTCTTCAGTCGCACCTTATCTGGTGCCGATCTCAACTACGACACTCACGATATGGAGCTACTCGCCATCTTCGAAGCTTTCAAGACCTGGCAACATTATCTCGAGTCTCGTCACCATACGATCGACGTGATCACGGACCACAAGAATCTGGAATATTTCTCTTCGACAAAGATACTTACGCGTCGTCAAGCTCTCTGGTCGGGATTTCTCTCCGCCTTTAACATGGTTATTCGCTTTAGGCCCGGGACACTCGGTGAGCAACCTTAAAAGGGGAGATATGGACCATACGCTAGCGAACCCGTAAAACCTGCGCCTCATCTTCACGCAAGAACAACTCGCTACTTCGCTCCGCGCTACTCAGCTGCACCACGTCGCGATGGACGCTGCTACCCTTGTCGACTCTTCCGTCCTGATTGAGCGAGGGCTACTGCGACGCGCACGACGTCATCGCCGAGCTCCTTCCGGAAGAAGACGCCAACGGTAACGACACGGATCCGGCGAGGCACCTGTAGGCGTTGCACGACGTCTGGAAGCAGCTCCAGCGTCCGAGACTCGCCGCCACCTCGGGGTGTGTGGCCGGACAAAGGTGAGGCTGGAGGGGGGCAAGTCTGAGGCTGGAGGGGGGACGAGTCTGAGGCTGGACCGATACGTCATAGCAATCCAACAAAAGGAGCAAGATGAGGTCCACTATGGCAGAAAAGGAATGAAAAGGTGCATTTACCTTGATATTTTTGACGTTCTTTCCAACTTTGATAGCCGTACCAACGATCTCATGACCAACCACCTGAGGATAGTCAACTTCGCCCCAGCCGGAGCGCATCGTATGCTACGAGGAGAATTAGTTCCCAAAAGATGGCAGCTGGTAGAGTGGGTGCAGACCAAATCACTTGCACAGATACCACAGTACAGAATCTTGATATCGACGTCCTCTTCATCCCATTTCTTAGCGTCGTACTCTTGCCATTTGAGCTGGCCCTTGACCGCGTTCCTAGATGGCGAATCAAAAACCACATGCTGGGGCGAGAACAGTGAGGAGGTACTTGTCTAGGGCAGCCCAGCCTTCAAACTGCCGACGACGGTCAAACATTGTGAAGAGACGCGAGTGACACGTACTTTGTAGTGAGACATGGTGATTGCGATGCCACAAGGGATTATTTATATGGCTTTGGAGAGTAGAGTGGATAGTGGCTATAGATCGAACTTGACCTTATATAGCTGGGAGGGGCTGTAGTGACCCCAGCCTCAAGTTCACCCGATAACCGGAACGCGCTATAGGTTTATCCTCGCGTTGCGGAGGCTTGTTCAGCAGTGTGGAAGTCCGAGAAGAGAGCATCACCACAACGGTGATACTAGGAGACCTTTTGTATATGCAGTGCTGGTGATGGGCGCCCATGCTGGTTGACGGGACGCGAGTGTTGAATGAGAAGACTGCTGGTGCCCTGGACAAAAGACCACTGTATAATTGACGGTCAATAATTAAATGTGTTCGGCTCCGAGAATTGCTGACATGTGGCTCCAATTCATTTTCGGAAATCCGAAACGACAGCATAAGCATCCGACAGCATCGGTATCTGAAAGTAACGTCACATGAAGATTTCTAATCTTCTTTCAGAGCACCGAGTGGCGCACGACGTAAAACTGGTTGAAGAAGATCTTTTCCTTGTTCGTAAGGATCTCCTGATGGCGTGATTGCAGAGAGGCCTCTATCCTCAAGAGATCGCCAGGTGTAACCGTCGAAGGTGGGTCGTCTGAGGAGTGATGTGGTTCGGCGACATCTGAATGCTCTACGTCGCGACAAGCTTGCTTCTGTAACACATCCCTCTGCATAATTCTCCGAAACACCCACTGGTACATCAACACCTTACCGAATCACACAAGGGGTTAAGTCCGAAAATTGGTCCATATGCTCAAAAACATAGCCTATCCAATCGACTCTGTGAGGTATGTACGAAGGTCTACGCCAAATATCCAACTCAACAACACACCTTCAAATGTCCGGTGACTGAGTTATACGAGCGAGACCGTAGTCATCGAGGGACAGAGTGGCGTCGCATGAAGATCGGGGTCCCCACGCGCACAGAGGCCAGTCTATTGTAGTTCATACAAAAGGGAGACGACGAACAAAAACGATTGGCAGCATCACTGCAGGTAGTTATGGTTCCAATGTTCCTATCGTTATGTGAGCCAAGTTGACAAATGGGAAACGAAAGAAGGCAATACGCACATGTCGGTGCATGATCAGCTTCTCCATAGATAGCATGGGTGCTGCCGGTGGTGCTTGTGTGGGTTATGGACTCGTAGGTGAGAGGGGTATGGCTATGAAGTCGAGTATCAGCTAGATGGACGGTCGAAGAGCACATAGATAAGATGAAAAATAGGGACCAAGCGCGATCGATACGCACCAAATAACCTTTTAGGAAACACTGGGTGTTGGTGGTCGCTGGTCTGGGGAAGGGGAATCCGTGACGTTCTTCTGGACGGATTGCAAACGCACGGGCCATTCATCTTCTCACCCAGGCCGACAAACCACTATTGATAGCTGGCTAGTCGCGATTACTGCTCGCCCAGCAACTTGCTGTCGTTCAAGTCGTCTTCGGTGAGTAGGAGGAAGAGGGCAGTGGAATGAGAAGGGCAGAAAGTCGCCAGAAACGACAGGTAAGAAGAGGTCCGACTTGATCATCGTGGGCAAGAGTAAGAATAAGCGAGTATGGCCGTCGTTGAGTATATTCCCGTCAGTTGGTGAGTGGAAGATGGTCTTGTCGTCGAATTCGACTGGCTGATAATAGCAACGATTGGTGAGTGTGCGGTAGTCGACGATGTTAGCGGTGACGAGAGACGAGTGCGTCGATGTAGAATGTGTTCTGCAGATTGCAGCTGGTCGAAGACGCGATCTCGGCCACCCGCCCGGTTGTTGAAGACTAGATGGCCTTTTGGATTGCCAGCAATACGCGATGCACTAAAGATGAGGAGTGGGTATTTTAGCATGAACGTTGGAATTGTCCAGAAAGCGTGACCCACAGCACGATCCTATCTCCCCAAGTCTCAAGGCTGAGCATGCCGTTAGCCTTATGGAAACCAGCACGGCTCGCGGAGTAAATGATGTCAATTTGTGTCCCAAGAGATGGAGGTCATCCGTGAACGACTGCAAGAATGGCCTTGTCGTCATGGTTGCTGGCGAGGATAGTTGGGGCACTTGTTGGCTGAGTGGTCGCAACGGAATGCGGTTCAGGTGGTCGCAGTAGACCCATCGCATCGGAGGCAAGGCAACAACATGCGGGCGTTGAGGGTTTTGACCTCGATGCTTTGTTTTCATTGCAGGGAGGCTGGACTATGGAGGCTGGACTAGGCGGCTCGATTTGATGACATCACATTCAGATACAGTTCATTCTAAAAGCTACATGAAAGCCATGGACCATATCATTCAAGTGTTCTCGAAGAGCCATATCCCGCTGGGCTGGTGCAGCTCCATCTCTAGTGGAGGCTGGATTTCAATAAGCAACTACAGTACATACACTGCCACTTGGCCCCCACACCCAACGGGCCTCTCGACAACTGACTTCAAAGCCTCTAAAATGCCTGTAGCATATTGTTCTAATACAGTGGCCAACCACTCAACTGACACCACCACTCAACTGACCTCGGGCTTTCTGTCTTAGCGAGGAGGCTGTAAATAGTCTTGAATAAAACATTTTATTTACAAATGGAGATATACTAACCATTTTTGGGTTCCCGGTGGAAAGGCGAGGTGTGAGGTGTCGGAAGGGCAAAATCTGACACATTGAGTTTTGTTGCCTCGCTCCAGCAGGCATGCAGCAAGTTGAACCTCAGGCAGCTGATACAGTCATTCTTTGATGTATTTGGTATATTGTGCAGAAGTTTGAGGGATATAGAGGCTATGGTGCCTGCACGATCGGGAGAACAATATTCTTCCTCTTCAGACCTCACCTCCAAGATTTCTTGCAAGCTAGCTAGCCACCTCAACACCTCAAAGTAGTGCACCTTCTTTGTCAGGTGTGCCTCTTGCAGTTTCTCAACCATGCTGCACTGTTCAAACCCAGCACCTTTCCAACAACCCCGATGATGAGTTTGTACTGGATCCATCTGAAGCCTAGGGTTCCATAGATTAGTAATGTAGTCGTAAGATAGCTAATATTCATTTCTTTGCTCAACCTTTGCTCCCTACCCCCTGGAATAACCTGATGTCAGTTGAGCAGGTGGGCCTAAACCTTGGCTCTCTCCTCCAGCTCGAACGCAGGTGGCGGATGCACCAAAAACTTATTGTATATCAAGAAACATTATATATATACACAATATGACTGTCACCGGGCTGTTTGGAGTCCGCCCTTTCTCGTCAGAGCCTTTCCAAAACTGAGTGTCAGTCGAGTGGTTGACCACTGTACATAAATAACCTATTTTATTTATTTATTTCGAGCCCAATGCTTAAAAAATGATGGCCTGAGGAGCGGCAACACCTGAAAAAAACCTGCCCTGCTCTCCCCCAAGATTTCCGGTAATTGTTTGGCCAACCAAACACGTCTTTTAGCGTCTCGTATGTTGAGATTGGTCTGCTTCACAAATGTATGTTGGTTCCTACTGCTAATACAT
>Ga0307515_10007137_pt1 | contig 22183 bp, 1 predicted proteins | sample 17_EM_MG_FD_194513 | JGI IMG/M metagenome (GOLD analysis project Ga0307515, IMG submission 194513) | Populus trichocarpa ectomycorrhiza microbial communities from riparian zone in the Pacific Northwest, United States - 17_EM | ecosystem: Host-associated > Plants > Roots > Unclassified | place...
ATTACTAGGAAGGATAGATATCCTTTACCCTTAATTAGCGAAATCTAAGATAGGATAGGTAATGCGTAAATCTTTACAAAGATAGATCTAAGATAGGCGTACCATTAGATTAGAATTAAGGAAGGTGATAAATAAAAGGCAGCCTTTAGGTTAAAGGAAGGACTATATAAACTATTAGTTATGCAATTCGGGCTTATAAACGCACTAGTAATATTCTAGAAGCGTATTAACAATGTATTAGGAGAATACTTAGATAAATTTATTATAGTATACCTTAACGATATTATTATCTACTTAATAAGTAAGGAAGAATACGAAGAATACGTTAAATGGGTTTTAAAGAGACTATAGGAAAAATAGATGCTAGTAGTAATTAAAAAATGCGAGTTCTTTATTAAAAAGACCGATTTTATTAAATTTATTATTAAACTAAGCCAACTTAGTATAGATCTAAAGAAGATTAAGGCTATAGTAAATTGGTAAGAATTAGAGAATATTACGCAGCTAAGATCGTTTTTAGGGGTTTGCAATTACTGTAGACGGTTTATAGCGCAATAGTTAAAGGATATTAAGCCGCTTATATAATTAATAAAGAAAGAAGAATTATAGGTATAGGGGGAGGAGTAAAGAGAACTCTTTAAAAAGACTAAAGAGTTATTTACCTAGGAGCCAGTTCTTAAGATCTATTAACTAAGACTAGAGACGGTTATAGAGACAGATACATTAGACTATATACTAGGGGCGTACTTTATATAGAAATATTAAAATAGATAGCATTTAGTGGTATACTATAGTTAGAAGATAATACTACTAAAGTTAAACTATAACATCTATAATAAGGAGTTATTAGGTATAGTTATAGTATTAAGGGAATAAAAAGCATTCTTATAAGGTATAGAGAAATTATTTATAGTTAAAACAGATTATAAGAACCTAATAGGATTTCTAATAATAAAGGAACTTAACTAAAGATAGGTTAGATAGGTAGAGATGCTTATAGAATACTATTTTAAGATTTAGTATACTAAGGGCACAGATAATATACGAGCAGATGCTCTAAGTTAAAAGGCTAAATTATAGGAAAATAAGAAGCCGTTAGGGGCTTTACTGCAAAAAGATATAGATGAATTAATTAGGTACAATTATTTAAAGATCGTAGTAACTTAAGAAGAGTTAGAAAAAAGTTATAAGTTATTAGAAAGCTTTTAGGTATAAAGAATTTTAGAAGTATAGCTAGAAGATCTATAAACAGATATATATAAATATTAAGAAGTAAAGTATATCCCAAGAAGTATAGTATAATAATTTATAAAAGATTTTTATAAAGGATTAACTTAAGGACATAATAGAGCTATAGGCTTAGTGTTAAGACTCTAGGAGGAGTATATTATTGATAGAATCTAAGGCTTAGCACAAAAAATCACTAAAGAATATCTAGATTGCTAGAGAAATAAACTAATAAGGTATAAGCTATATAGAGGGCTATAACCTATTAAGATACCAGAAAGACTATAAGAGGTTATATTATAGGACTTTATTATTAAATTACTAAAGTTAAGAGATCCTATTACTAGGTAAGATTATAACGCGATTTTAGTAATAGTAGATAAGCTTATAAAGTAAGGATACTTTATAGCATATATAGAAGAAATATTAGTAGAAGATATCGCTAGAATCTATATTAAAGAAGTGTTTATAAGGCATAGAGCACTAAATAAGATTATATTAGATAGGGATTTAAGATTTATAGCAGTATTTTAGGAGGTATTCTTAGCGGAATAAGGAGTTAGAGCAGTAACTTCTACCATATATTATCCGCAGATAGATAGTTAGATAGAAAGATTAAATTAGATACTAGAACAGTATCTAAGGCACTATATTAATTACGCGTAGAATAATTAGGTATTACTATTATTAGTTATATAGTTTGCATATAACGTAATACCGTAAAAAGGGATAGGCATATTACTATTTAAGGCAAATTATAGATATAAGCTAAGAATATTATTGTTATTATAGTAAGTAAAGAAAACAAGTACTATAGCTAAAGAGAAAATAAAGACATTAATAAATCTTTATATAGACCTTATAGAATTAGCAAAAAAAGAATAAAAAAGAATAAAAAAGTACTATAATGCTAAGAGATCTAAGGGACTAGATCTTAAGGAGGGAGATAAAGTGTAGCTACTATATAAAAATTTTAAGAGTTAATAATTAAGTAAAAAGTTAGATTATGTTAGACTAGGACCTTTTAAAATTAAGTAAAGGGTTTTACTAGTTATATTTAAGTTAAACCTACTAGCTAAAATAAAGATCTACCCTATATAGTATATCGTAATGCTAGAGCCGGTATATAGAAATATTAAGCCACCGGCTTATAAAGCAGATACGTACAGAGGATAAAAAGAAGATAAATAGTAAGTTTTAAAGATTATTAATTATAAGGATATTAACGACAAAATATAGTATAAGGTTAAGTGGATAGGCTATAATAAGACTACTTAGGAGCTATTAAAGAATTTAAAAAACGCTATAGGAAAGGTATAGGAGTATTAAAAGAAATTAGGTTAGGTAGCATTAATAAAAAAGGTTCGCTAAAAAATAAGTTACCTAAGGGGGACCTAAGAAGAGTAGTTGCCGAACTACTTAAATCTATTTCCTTTTTAGCTAAAAGAGAATCCGTTTTTTTATTACTAAGTTCCTATAGACCCTATTCTATAAGTTTCTATTCTTTAGAATAAACCTTTTTATAAACCTTCTTAAGACGGATTAACTAAGTAAACGCCGTAAGATAAGACTTAAAGGCCTATTGCTAAGTATTAGCAGCCTCCTGTTCTATATTATAAGAATAGTATAACTTTGCTAAAGTAATAGATGGTTTATTATCTAGCTATATAGCAGTAGATTAAATATAAAACCCTAAAACAAATTAATTAGGGAACTAGACGACTATTAAGAATAATAGGTTATATATATTTAGCATTAAAGATAGAGCGAATATTATAGGACGAATAAATATTTACTTTAGTACACTCTAAATAAGAGGACGGTTGTCGCAAAGATGGGTTCGCCAACGTAATATAGACTAATCCCTTTTTTAAGCAGCAAGAATATAGAGATGGTATAATCTTACTAAGAGATAATATTGCAGCGATAGTGCGAGCACGACAAGTAGTTAAAGAGGAAGAAATTACTTTAGGTATAATAAGTAATAATATTAACTAAATTAATTAAATAGATATTATACCTCTAGTAAACAACTTAGAGATATTAGGAATCTTTAAGGATAAAGATAAAAAGGAGGGAGATAGTGTTATGGACGCTTTAGGTATAATATTATAACTACTTAGGGAAGAGTTAGAAGAAGCTAGTTAGTTAATTTAGGTATAGTTTAGGATGGAGCTAATAGAGCTATATAATAAGGAATAGTAACTAAGGTTATATAGGGTAATCTATATAATCTATAATAGAGTAGATAGAGTATACGTATATTATATATAAGAAGGATTTTATAAGAGTACGGTTGTGTATTTAAAAACCCTTAGTCCCTACCTAGATAGTTCCTTCCTTATAGTAATTCTTAGAATATAATTAGAGTTAATCTATTAGGCAACTACTCTACCAGTTATTATTACGTTGTTAACTTTAATTTGTATTACCTATATACCTAGCCCAATAATGAGCCTATTGTAGTTCCTACTACAAGGTTTTATTACATACTATAAATTACTATATATTGCGGTCACGTGACGTAAAGATCTTATAAAATATTAAACGGCGCTACTTTTCTTCTCCTTTTCTTTTCCTAGCTTTAGATTCTTGTTTATAAACAATCCAATTATATAGGCTTGCGCGTCCCTTTTGCCGTGCCTATACCTTAATTAACTAAGTCGCTAACATTATCTAAAGCTTACTCTACTCTTTCTTCCTAAGAAGAAACTTAAATATATTTATAAAAACATAGAATAGAACCCTAAGGACATTACTAGAACTATAAGGATAGGACCTAAAAGAAAAGAATAGAACCTTAAGGAAAGGACTTATAAGATATACATAGACCAGAACCCCTAAAGAAATTACCTAGAATTACCTAATACCCCTACCACTATGCTATGAACTATAGTAGTAGGTAAAGTAGCTGCAGAACCCTTAAATACTTTAGACGAAGAAACTATTAACGTTTTAACCCCCTAGGCGGAGCTTGCGGCTACTAATACCGAAATTAAATAACTATAAGAGCTGCTTAAAGCTAGAGATACCCCTATATTTAATAATAAGTTATTATTAAATAACTAAAGACTTACTATAGTCCTTTAGGCCCTATTCTAGCGCCTTAGTAGATTCACTAAGGCCTATATAGTACTAAAGCGGTTAGTAAAGGTTGCGGATCCCCTATTACTTATAAATAGAACTAACCCTATATTTAATAATTAGAAGCTTTAATTACAGGATAAGCTTAAAGTTAATATAGACTACTTCCCTAACGCCTAAGCCAGAATGGCCTATATTTTCGGCCGTACTAATAAAGACACCTAAACGTATTTACGCTTGTAATATACTAAAGACTTAGCAGACCCGTTTATTGCTAAAGAAGAAATAATTAAATACTTATCTTCTATTTATAAATACCCTTTTAAAGTATAAAACGCCCGCCTTACCTATAAAAGCCTAAATATAAAAATAATGGAGACCTTTTTGGCCTTCTAAACCCGCTTTCTATACCTAGCTAGATAGGCCTAGATCCCCTAAGAAGACCTACTACTAAACCTCTTTAATAAGCTTACCCTAGACCTATAGTAGGCCATATTACTAGCTTATACTATAGTATAGACGTTAAAGGAACTTACGGACTATTACCTAGCTATTAACTAAGGCCTCCATTAAATTATGGCACGCGCTAATTAGCTAAAAACTAAAAACCTTATAAACTAGGCCGCAAGTACTATAAGTACGGCCTATAGTGCCCTAGTATAATTAGCAACCCCTATAGTTAACTTAGCAGCTAGCCGCGTAGCTACCCCTACTATAGGCCTAGTGTATACCTGGCCTATATATAGCGACCCCTATATATAGGCCCTTAGCAATTAAGGAGCTTACTTCTTATATAGTTAAATAGGCTACCCTATAAGAAACTGCCTAATAAAGGTAAAGATAAATAAGGTCCTATTAATTTAGGAGGATAGTATAGAGCTAGAAAAAGAGGAACCTTAAAGGAAGACTCTTTTCTAGGGTTAAAAGGGATTAATATATTATACATTAATCTTGGTCGGCTAGTTAGTGAAAAAAGCTACACTATCCCTTATACTTTATTTCGTAATAGATATTAAGTTTTAACCTCTGCTTTAGCTAACTTAGGAGTAAATACCTTTACCTTAATTAATATAAAGTGTGCTGTAAAACTAGCTAACTTTTTAAATGTACCCCTTAAAGAACTGCCTAAATTAATCTCTATTTACGGTTATAACGGATAAATAGGGCTACCTATTATAACTATCTTATAGATTTACCTCCGCGTTAACAGATAAAGGTAGTATAATATCCCCTTCCTTATTATAGACCTTAAAAGCTATAATATAATTTTAGGGAGAAAGTGGCTAGCCTATTTAGGCTTATAGCTTAATATACGGAATAGGCAGCTTATCTAGCCTAAAACTATGCCCCTAACGCCTTCCTTTATAAAAGAGATTTATATTATAATAGAAAACCTTATACAGCTATAGATAAACACCGTTTACTAGGTTAATATAACGCGTAGGGACTAGGCTTTTAAGAAGGATATGCAGCTTAATCCGTAACGGATCCGTATACTACACCGCCCCTAAACTATCTATATTATACCACTTACACTAAAGACTTAGGAAGTTAGTAGTGGCCTAACTAAGTTCCTAATGGATAATTTAGGCCCTATATAGCTATAAAGGAAGGCTAGGGATATTAGATAATATACTAAACTAATAGACTAAAAGGATAACTTACGGAAAATAGAATATAAGCTAAGGAAGACTATAAACCCTATACCGCAGAATACGGCCTAATAAATATCTATAAAGAAACCTATAGACCTCCCACTAGTTAATATTTACTGCATTAGCGCTATAAGATTCTACTAAAACCTAGTTTAGCTTAATACTATTACCTTTATAACTAGCTTATACAAAATTAATTAAATAATTAAAGAAAAAGAAGCCCTAGCCTAAGAGAAAGGCAAGCTTATAGATAAGGAGCTAGTAGAACAGAAACTGCCCTATTAATACTAGAAATTTAAAAATACCTTCTCTAAAGCAGCGTCTAATATACTCCCGCCTTACCAACTATATAACTATAAAATTAAAATTAAGCTAGATAAGGTAGTTACCCTTAGCTATAGCCCCCTCTAATAGCAATCTATTATTAAATTATAGGCTATAAAGTAGTATCTTATTAATAACCTAGATAAGGGCTTTATTAAGCCTAGTTAAGCCCCTTTTATTTTACCTATTTTCTTTATTAAAAAGCTAAATAGAGGACTTTATTTCTATATTAACTACTATAAGCTTAATAATTTAACCCTTAAAGACCGCTACCCACTACCTTTACTTAGTAAGACTTTAGCCTAAATAAGTAGAGCTAAAATCTTTATAAAGCTTAATATCCGCTAAGCTTTTTACTAAATTAGGATGGACCCTAAATTAGAAGACTTTACTATATTTTAGACCTATTACGGAATATATAAATATAAAGTACTACCTTTTAAACTAACTAACGAACTGGCTATATATTAACAATATATAAATAATATACTATTTAACTACCTTAATAACTTCTATATAGTATACCTAGATAATATTATAATCTACTTTAAAAATAAACTAGAATATAATGAGTATATCTATAAAGTCCTATAACGGCTTTAGGAAGCTGGCCTCTAAGCTAATATTAAAAAGTTAAAATTTAGTATTAAGCATATAAAGTACCTAGGGTTTATTATTAGTATAAACGGAATTAAGGCAGACCTAGAAAAGACGGCTATAATTAACTAATAGGTACCCCTAAGGACCGTAAAGGGGGTGTAGTTATTTTTAGGGTTCTATAACTTCTACTAACGCTTTATTAAGAACTATAGTAGGATTACCTAGCTACTAAGCCTATTTACCTATAAGGACCGGCCCTTTTACTTTAATACTATATATAGGCAGGCCTTTAATAAGCTTAAGAAATGACTAGTCTCTACTCCTTTACTCGCCCACTTTAACCTAGAACGGCCCTTAATGCTAGAGACTAATACCTTAGATAGTGTTATAGCTAGTATTTACTCCTAAAAGCAGATAGACGGAGAATAGCACCCTATTACTTACTATTTAAAGACTATAGTAGATGCTAAGCTAAGCTACCTAATTCACGATAAAAAAATGCTAGCTATTATCTTTAGCTTTTAGCACTAGCGAGCCTAACTAAAAGGCACCCCTAAGTCTATCTAGGTAGTTTCCGATTATAAGGCCTTAGAATATTTTATAATAATAAAGGCCCTTATAGCCCGATAGGCGCGCTAGGCAGACACCCTATCTTAATTTAACTTTCTAATTATATATAGGCCAGGCGCCACTAACTGTGCGGACGTTCTTATAAGGTGTAAATAGGATATAAATAACTAGACAGCTATAAAGATCTTATTATAAACCTAAGCGCTACTACGACTAAAGCACTTTAACCCCTAAATATAGGCAGAACTAAATATAGGCTCTTTAAATACTAAGATATACCCTATTAACTCTATAGAATTAGACCTTATTAATAAACTACTATAGGTAAACCGTACGGCCCCTTCTCTATAGGAGTACCGCGAAAAGGTAAAGAACGTTTCTAGCCTATAGTCCCTTAAAAATGGACTACTTAAGCACCGCAAACGGCTAGTAGTAGTAGAGGAACAGAACTTACAGACTTGGCCTATTGCCAAAGTACATGCCTAGGTTTCTATAGCCCACCTTAGAAAAAATAAAACCCGTAGGATTATTAGCAACCGCTACTACTTGCCCGGAATAATTATAAATATTAACCGCTAAATACGGAACTGTAATAACTACTATAGGTCCATAATTCTATAAGATAAAACCCTAGGATTATTAAAACCCCTTTTAATACCTAACCGCCCTTAGTAATATGTCTCTATAGACTTTTATAAGCTACCTCTAGACCGTAACGGATACGATATAGTTATAATCCTAGTTAACCACTTTAGCAAGCGCCTATTCTTAATTCCCTATTATAAAAATATCGACGCTAAAGAGGCGGCCTAACTATATATTTACTACGTCTACTAAATTTATAGACTACTAGATACTATTATATCTAACTACGGGCCGTAGTTTATATTAGCCTTTTAAAATAAGTTTACCTAGATCCTAAGCATTAAGCTAAAGCTTTCTATGGCATATTACCCCCAGATAGACAGTTAAATAGAGATTATAAATTAATACTTAGACTAGAGACTCTAGCCTTTTATTAACTACTTCTAGGATAATTAGGCCAAACTGTTACCCTTAATAAACTACACCTAAGTAACCCTACCCTATAACTCTACCGGATTTGCCCCTATTTAACTAGAAATAGGTTACCTACCCTATATAAGCTTTAACTGGGAAAGACTAAAAGGGCCCTAAACTATACGTAAAAAACTATCTTATAAGGAAGCCTAGCAGTACGCTAAGCGCTTAAAAGAAGCCTAGAAAGTAGCCTATACAAACCTAAAAAAGGCCTAGAAATTAATAGAATAATAGGCGAATAAGTATAGGCGTAAGCCTAACTTTACTATAGGCGATATAGTCTAGGTTATAATAAAGAACTAGAAGATAGAACGGCCTAGCTATAAGCTAGACTATAAGATAGTAGGACCGTATAAGATTTTTAATAAAGTAGGCAACTTATATAAGGTTAAACTTCTAGACTTAATTAAAGTTTACCTTATTTTCTTACTAGATAAGCTATAGAAAGCTATAAATAACCTACTACCTAGACAAAAGAATAAACCTCCCCTGCTAATTTAAGTTAATGGCGATAAGAAATAGGAAATTAAAGAAATACTGGCCTATAAACTTATAAAGGGAACGTTAAAATATTATATTAGTTAGAAAGGATATAATCTAGACCCTACTTAGTACCCTATATAGAACTTTATATATAGTCCCTATAAGCTTTAGGAGTTCTATAGCCGTTACCTTAATAAACCTAGACCGCTAAAGTACCTAGATAAGTAGATAGAATGCTAGTATAATAAAGATAATAAGCTACTAGAAGAACATAAGGATAAAAACGCCCTAGATATTTCTTAGTTATATAAGGTGTTAAGATATTTAGGAACTTTAATTAGCAGTTAAAGTTGTCTAATTAGTTAGATTCTCTTGCCAAAACTTTTAGCAATAAATCCTAAGGGTAGGCTTTTTTAGAGGGGGGGGTAATATTACGGCACTGGCAGAACTTCGCACCAATAAGTTGCCATAGATTGCCGTATATTGCGGTCACGTAACGCGAAGATCTTATAAAATATTAAACGGTGCTGCTCTTCTTCTCCTTTCCTTTCCCTAGCTATATATTTTTGTTTATAGACAATCTAATTATATAGGCTTGCGCGTCCCTTTTGCCGTGCCTATACCTCGATTAACTAAGTCGCTAACAATACTATTATGCTATTAAACCTTAAAAGGGCATTATATAATTAATTGTAAGGCTAAATTAGAGTAAGGTAATAAATAGCCACCCATATAAGCTCTAGGCGATAATATTATTAATAAGCCGAATAATAGGGCTGCGGGTATGCACTATAACAATAATTCCGTAATATTCAATAAGGTATATAACCTAGCAATAGTTAAGACTAATTAGTAAACTTTAACTAGAATATCTATAGACGTCTTTTAGACTAAAACATTTAAAGAGGCCACTAGCCGCACTATAGGAAAGCCTCTAGAACGGAACTAAGGAAATCCACAAACTATAGACGATACTACGGCAATATACGATATTATGCCGCGTATTAAGCGTACTGGTAGTGCACTAGATAAGACACCTCCCCCGTTTTATTTATTTAGTAGTAAGGCAGAATACGTATAGGTTTTACAGTAGGTAAGCTACAGGACTTTTAACCGCGCTATTAACGAGTAGTTTAACGATATTAGGCTTTAGGAAGTATTTACCAACCATTTTTCTTACTAAAGTGCTAATAATATTAAAGCAAAACTACTTTTAAAACAGATGTAATTTAAGAGTAATTAACTATAGTAAATTAAAACAATTGTAACTGTAAGGGGTTAGTAGCTGCTGGTATGTTACCAAAATGCTCTAGAGATTATGTCCTTCCTTATTAGTTATAGCCCTTTTTAAGAAGATATAACTTTCTTACTAGTAAGGCAGTACTTATTAGCAGGAATAAGAATATACAATAAGCTTAATACGGCAGACTAGTAGTAGGAGACGTAAGAGTAGCTATCGCTTAGCGTAACCGTAGTGTTAATTATATTAGCTAGTAATAAGACCTAACTAATATAATATACTGGCGGCAAGAAAGTATAGCCGCTTTATATTTTAATTAGAAACATTAAACTGCGTATTTAATAATCTGTAAATCGACTAGCCCTATTACTGCTTATATATTTTCCGGTTTATATACCTAGTAACCAAATAATATAACTAGCAGTGTAATATAAGACCCTTACGCCCATCCTTAAATGTATATTTTAGCGATAACCCTACTACTAGTACGGTTATACTAATAATGCCTATAGCGTTAAAGAAAGCTAGTAAAGAAGGAGTATATCTCCTATACACGGATGGCCAGAATTAACACTACTTTCCACTTTTAGCTATATTTATGGCTAATTATAAAAAATAGGTCACGCTTATAGGTATTAAAAGTAGCCGTAAATGTTCGACTTATTATATATATATAAATAAATAGTATAATCTAATAACTGCTATTTAGCGACCGTGGCCGTTCTGTATATACTAATTAATAAAAGACCAAATATAAATATAGTAGGAAGGTTGCGATACTAATAAAAAAAATAACTTAGATTATATTTAACCGTTCCGCAACTTTATATAGGGCTATAATCTATTTAATATTTATAAGATAATGGCGCCTAATTTCCTACACTAGGTGCTTAAAGGCCTTACTAGTAAATATCTTATGCACTAGATTAAGGGGCTTATATAAAGCAAAATACAGGCTAAAAAATATTAGGGCCTTAATATCCCGCGTATAGATAGTTGCGGCTAGGAGATATTAAATGTTAATATACTTATTACTACCCGCTTTATATAGGTAGAATAATTTACTAATATAATAGTATGGGATAGCTAGGTAAATGTTGGCCAATAAATAAGAAAGATGTATAAATCTTTATTATAATAATTAGTCCCCGCTATAGCACCCTTACTAAAATAGAATAAAGTCGCTATGCTATTTATCTAGGCGTTTATAGACTTTACTATACTATCTTAATATATATTACACGATAAATTAACCATCCAGTACCTAGTAGTAGCTATTTATAGAATAGATAAGATAAAGGATATATTCCTTCCGTTTTAACTAAGCAAGGTAAAACTACTACACTTTAATATTCCTAAGTTATATACTATTACCCACTATCCGGAGAGTATCTAGCGACTAGGAGTAATTAGAGGTATAGATATAAAGTATTTAAAGTAAATATATAAGCTATAGAAGGTATTTTACCGCAGGACTAATAAATAGAACAACTACGAAGAGTAGATGCTACGATATAACACTATATATCTTAACACTATGCTTTAGAACGAACTTAAGCTATAGGCGTTAACTAATATAATTAATACAGTAGACCTAATAAGCGCAATATAGACAATATAACTAGGCCCTGCAGTTAATATATACGCATATCGCTCGTATATATGGAACTTTAACAACTATATAACTTAGACACTTTAAGATTAAAGAATTAATATATCTATCTAGCATACGGTTAAGGAGGTATAGCGCTAAATAAAGATTACCGACCTTATATCTAAACTAGCCCCCTTTATAAGGGAATACCGCAAGTAGATTAATAGAATTTGGTAAATAGACTAGAACGTTAACCAACTAGAGGCTGATAATAATTAGGTATTAAAGATGCCCTTAAGCATCTATTATAGCGTTGTATACTATATTCGCTTTAGGAAGGACGCCACTAATACTAATAAGCTTAATAAGGTGTTTGCTTAATATACCCCATTATAGGCTAATACTAAAGCCCCCTACTATAATGCTATAATAGTGCGAGAATATAAGTGGGTAAATAACAGCCTCTATAGTAATAAAGTAGGGAGGCTTTATCTGCTACTTATAATCTAGGATACTAGGTAATTAAATAGCGAGGGTAAATACCTAAAATACGCTGGTGCGTTGGTAGAGACCCTCTAAGTTTATAATAGTAGTAAGATTAACGTAAGAACTGGAATACTTAGAGTATAAAGTATAAAGCTATTTAACAGCAAGATAAAACGTACGCTAAATTCCCTCTAAATATACGACATTAACTATATTATAAGGCCTATCTCACTTATACTAACAGATATTAACGTTATAGACTATTTCTTTATAAATAACTATAGTGATTAGAATATATATGTAAGCTTTACAGTGCGAAGAATTAAATAAACGACTTGATTGTGAATGTAGCTCTAAAGCGTCTATATATACACGAAGTGGGTAACAAGAAGATAATAACGATAATGCTCAATTGCCGAGGTAGACAGCGCTTACAGTCGGTAATAGGTAATGAAAATAGGTAGTAAGACATACGATGTAAGATATACGAGGTGGTGAGCCACAAGGTAATGCGAGCCTCGGTAGTCGGTTACACACCCCCCTAGATTTGACGATGTAGTTAAAGCTATAGAAAACAAAAATAAATGTAAAGGTTATACCAAAATAGGAAATTTAGATACAATTTGGGAGTAGCAAAAGGGTAGGGTAATTAAAATGGCATATTGCGAATATCGCGGATATTGCGGATATTGCGGATATTGCAGATGGAATCAATTGATCTAATGTCGAATATCTACCAAATTTAATTGCTTTATCCAAGCTTCGTGCTTTTGACGAGGTAGGATCTTAGTAAGGCCGTCGGTAGGCATTTTATCTATAGGGACCCATTGGACGTCGATCTTTTTGTCTTAGACTTCCTGTCTCAGCTAGTGCTGGTAAACGTTAATATGTCGAAGCTTAGTGTTAAGCTTTAGTGTATCCTGTCTTAGGAGTTATACAGTCTATATATTATCGCAGAGCACGGTAAAATCGCGTTCTAAGTTAAAGCCTATTGCCTTAAAGAATCGTTACTACCAGATGATTTTAACGGCAGTAGTAGATAGGGAGAAAAGCTCTGCTTTGGTAGTTAAGCGAGTAATAGATCGCTGTAGGGTTGCTTTCTAATCGATCAGTCCTCTGGATAGGATAAAAAGGTATCCTTAAGAGCTCCGTCTGGTTTCGTTATAGTCCGCAAATGCTGCGTTAGATGCTCTGTAAAAGGTAATATCTTCTCCTTCTAGGTTTCTATAATAGATGTGTGCTCTAAAGGCTTCGCCAAAGTATTTAATAGCTGTTAATTTTGTTCTAAGATAGTAAGCAATAGCTTAGTTTACTGCGTTAAGGTATTATTAATTTAGATTAGTAAGGAATTCGGCCAGCTTAGAATGCGTTTTAGCAATATTAGGTCTTTTAAATACGGCAAGGTGTATAAGTAACCCTACTTATTACTAGTAGGCTAGGGTTCTTTAAGGGTTCGTCTGCTGGTTAGACGGAATTAGTTCTTTAGTAGGAAGTAGTAACTTAGGAAATCTTTCTGGCTAAATATTAAATCGACTGGCTATCTTTTTAATATAGGAGTCTTAGCAAAGCCAGAGCTTCCTACTTACTTAATCTTAACTAATTTAAATACCTAGGAACTACTATAGGTCTCCTAGTGCACGGATCTCATATTAGTGCAGCAATTTTACTTCAAATTCTTTAAGTCTTAAAAGGTCCTTCTTAGCAAATAGGACGGCAATATTATCTACATAGAAGAAGATAATAAGTCGTTTATTAGTAAATAGATAGTTAGTGCCTGGTAATAGTTCTAATCCGAATTTAGCCAGTGTATTAGTAAGCTCTTTATACTAAAGTAGTAGTAAGATTTTTAATCTATATAGCGCCATAAGTAGCTTTAGGACATATCCGTTTTAATTAAATCCTTCTAGGCAGTAGCAGTAGATTGGTTTACTGAGCTTAGCGTTTATAAATGCGTTTACAGCGTTATACTGTTAAATTTCCAGGTCGAATACGGCTGCTATAGCTATAAGAGCACGGAATATTCGAGCAGCTAGGGTTACTGCATAGGTCTCTTCTTCGGTGATCTACAGGTCTCCGCGGATATATAGTTTAGCTTTAAGCTTTTATAGGTAGCCGTCGCTATTAAGCTTATATTTAAAGACCTATTTTAGTAAAAGGATTTACTTATTGCCTGCTTCTGCTTTTAGTACAGTCTTAAATATCCCTCGGCGTTTTAGGTTATTATATTCTTTTTCCATAGCCTTTTAAAAGCTAGTAGTTAAAGGATACTTTCTTAATTCTTTAAGATTCTTTGGTTTAGGAGGAAGATTGTTACGATATAGAGATAAGGATCTAGTTTAGTTGATGTCTTTTACTAGTCCTATAGCAAATCTAGCGTAGTAACTAAATAGGGTAGATAGATTTGCTAGTGCTACTATATACGCTTAACATTAAATTCGTTTTAACCCTTCTAGTAGAATAAGGTCAGCAGAAGGTTTGGCCGAGACTTTATTAGCCTATAGAGCTGTATTAGTTACTCTATTAGATGGTTTTAGAGAGCTTAGCTAGGTAGAAATTGTTTCAATTATATCTAGGATGTCGTCTTAAAGTCCTTGTGGTAAGGTGTTTGATTTTGGTAAATCTAGAGATACCGTTCTGCTAGGTGTTAGTAACTGCTTAGTATCCTTTATATAAAGCTCTACTAAATCGTTCGATTTAGATATAGTTGTTTAATCTGCACCTAAGGTAGATCTTTAAGGGTCTAGATTGACTATGTATAGGATTAATTCGTCCTTAGATTCGTCCTTATAGAGAGGTTTTAGTAGACTAATTGTCTGGAGGGTGTCTTCTAATGCTTCCCTTAGCAGGTAGTCGATATCTTAACCCTTGGGGTTATAGAACGAGGTCTCGTTAAACGTGACGTCTCTGGTTTGAATGACTTTGTGGAGACTTAGAATCCAGATACAATAGATATTAGTTAAATTATAGCCGACTAGGTGTTTAATTAATGCATAAGGAGCTAGCTTGTCTTTCCTTTTAATTCGTTTGTCTAGTGTATAGGTCTTGCAACCGTATACGTGCATATAGGTAAGTAATAGTGGCTTGCCGTAGGCGATCTCGTACGGAGTTTTCTATCCTAGTTGCTTATTTAGGGTTTAATTAAGTGCGTAGCTAGTAGTAAGGAAAGCTTCTGGTCCTAGAGATAGGGGTAAGGATACTTCTAGCTGTATAGCCCTTAATTATTCCATAAGGGTTCGTCTAGATTATTTAGCTCCGCCATTTTATTCTTCTGTATACGGGGCTCGGCATTTAAAAGTAATGCCTTTATCTGCGCACTATATCTATAGGGTGTTTCCTATCTGTCTAAAAGCTCATTTATTATCACTCTAGAAGAAGACGGCGTCCTAGTAGAATCGTATTTTGATTAAATAGTAGGTCTTATAGATGGTAGGTAGAACGGTAGCTTTGTCCTTATTCTTAGTGGTAAATACAAAATTAAATTTAGAATATGTGCAATAGAAGTGCATTATATATCTATTGCCGTTATACCCTGGTTTTCTAAGGGTAATAATATTAAATACTACTTACTCGAATGGTTAAGTGGCTAGGAATTCATATTCTCGTCTTTAAAAGATCTGCTGCGTATGCTTTGCTAATAAGCAGACTTTATATTTAATTTTAAGCGGTGCTTATTTGTCAATTAGCTCTTTAAGCTCTACGCTATTAACGTGCTTAGGAAGCTGCTTAATAGCGTCAGGTCCTATATAGCTAAGTATTTTATACCATTTTATAGCTATGGCTCCGACTAGTTTTTAGGCCATTCTGCTTAGTTAATGTCTTCTTATTAAGAAGGTTGATTAAGTTATCAAATCTAGGGTAGGCTCTCTGTGTATTAGTGCCTAGTGGCCCCCTAGTTGTTTTGCATAGCATATTATTTCACTAGTTGCTAGACGGCATAGTAAGTTTCGTCCTAAGTCGAAATGGATATTGTTATTAGTAGCTCTTAATAGTACTATAATATTTGTAAATATGGTAGGTACCAATGCTATATAGGATAGCTTCATTTTTGAGCTCCCAGTAGGTATATTAATAGTAATCGTTACTATTCCGTAGGCTTGTATCTTCTTAAAATTTCCGCTAATAATTAGGTAGTCGTCTTCTGCAGCTAGGTAGGAGAAGGTAAAGTCTTCTTGGTTATTGTAGACGTGGGTATTTACACTAAGGTTAAGTATTTAGGTGTTTTGGAGTTTAAATAGAGTTTGACTAGTACTAAACACGGTAGTATAGCTAGTTGGGGTCTTAGACGGTAGGGTTTGAGAATTAAAATCTATTATAGATTTTATGTTTTTCTTTACTTCCTGTTCTCTTTTTAAGATAAGGTTAACGATGCGTTTAATCCAAGGTTTAAATAAGATCTTTTCATCTACTTCCTTCTGGATGTCTGGGTTTGGCTTCTATCCTTAAGGGCGCTTCCGCTTAACGATGTAGAAGCAGTTACCGAATTAATACTTAAGGCCGCATACGCATATTTTATTCCATTTAGAATTGGAATTGGAATTAGAATTGCCGTTAGAATTCGCGTCTAAACTAGTATTTAAGTTGCCTTGTAGGGTCGCAAAGGCAAAGTTATTGGCAGTAGTCGCAGAGGATGCAGCTTACTACATACGGTAGTGCTCTTTAAATTCCTTAATTAGATTGATAATAGATGGGGCGGCTTTATCCTTCCGTTCTTTTCTAATAAGGTCTACTTCTAGTGCTCTTATAAAACTAGAAGAGATAGGTTTAATTGCTTAAACGAAATTATAGTATGGCCTAAACCCTTGTACATCCGGTAGCTTTAATTGCTCTATAAGCCTATAGACATTCCGCTAGTTGTTTAACCATTTGTTAATACTCTGCTTTTTATTATAGGCTTTTAAAGCCGTGTACTAATTGAGGATGTCTCGTTTTTGACCTGAGGTAGTAGGGGCTAGTGCAGTCTTAAGTGCTTAATATTACGGACGCTTTAAGTACGATGTTATAACTACTTGGAGAAGAGACGGAAGAAGCTAGTTGGTTAATATAAGCACGGTCTAGGATGGAGCCGGTAGAGCCATGTGACGAGGAATGGTAACTGAGGTCATATGACGTGATCTGTGTAATTTGTAGGATCTATGTAATCCGTAATAGAGTAGACAGAGCGCACGTACCTCACGTATAAGAAGGATTTCTTAGGAGTACGGTTGTGTATTTAAGGACCCTTAGTCCCTACCTAGATAGTTCCTTCCTTATAGTAATTCTCAGAATATAATTAGAGTTAATCTATTAGGCAACCACTCTACCAGTTATTATTACGTTGTTGACTTTTATACTTGCATTTCCTACACACCTAGCCTAATAATAGGACCTACTGTAGTTCTTACTACAAGGTTCTGTTATACAATTACTACCTAGTTATAGTATTAATATAAGAAGTCGAATAATATGCCACCAAAAGCAGCCACTATAACGCTATCGACGGCAGCAACTACATTGAGGTTAGGTAACGACACTAGTATAGTAGACACTAACTTATAGCAACCTGTAACGGTTAGATAGCTATAAGAGATAGTTAACCAGTTAACAGAAAATAATGTAATATTGGAAAATAGGATTAATAGGATAGGCGCAGTAAAGGTTAAGTTACTATTAATTAAAAGATACTTAGGAGAGAGATCGAAGCTTAAAGGATTCCTTACGTAGATGTACTTTAAGGTTGCGTAAGAGGGAGCTAAGCTGGTAATACCTATGGATTAAATAGCTTACGTAGGATTGTTTCTAATAGGAAGAGCACTTAAATGGTTTAAGCCTTACCTTATAGAAATCTAGGTAAACGGAATAATAATAATAAACCAAGAGGTACGGTTTATGTTTTTAAGCTGGAATGGATTTATAGAGCAACTTACATAAATGTTCGGAGACCTAGAGGCAGTAACTATGGCGGAAAGAAAACTCTAAGATATTACGCAGTAAACCTTAGTAATTAAGTATATAACGCAGTTCCAGACGTTAGCGATATAAGTTAAGTAGAATAATAGGGCGCTTATAGCACAGTATAAATAGGGACTTAAGGCTAAAGTCTAGGACGCGATTATCCTAATAGAAGATATAAATACCCTAAGGGAACTAATAGATTAAGTGATTAAGATTAATAATTAGATCTACTAAAGGGAATAGGCTAAGAAGGGTTAGGATAGAGTTCTATAGTTATATAAGGCGTAAAGTACGCAATAACCAAAGCTAAGTTAAAAACTATAGTATGGCGCAGAGCTAATAGACCTAAGTGGTACTAAAGAAGCCTATAAGAAATGGAGTAAAAAACTATGGAAACCTAGGGGATAAGGATTAAGTAATTAAAGGTTTAAGGAGTAGAGGCTAAACCAAGGATCTTAGCAGCAGAAGAGTTTAAGTAGACTCTATAGTAAAGGCAATGGTTTAGAGAGGGAGCTTATATAAATTGCGGAAAATAAGGTTACTTTATAAGGGATTATAAAGATAGTTAGAAGTACTATATAATAAAAGGAACTAGACTAATAGTAGACAATATATACGTATAGAGGGACAATAATATGCTGCGAGGAATAAAAGAATGTTTAATTAAAAGTTTTGCGTTTTGCTATAATAACGTATGCTAAATTTATAAGGACGCTAAGTATAGTATAAGCTACTGGCTATAAGAGCTAACACCTATAGGATATAGAGGAACCAATGAACTAGTTTGCAGATCGGATATTAAGGACGATGAATTTAACGTAGGTAAAACATTTCGTGACGATAAGGTAATAAGAGCGGTTTACTAGGAACACGTAGCTATTAGAGATATTATACTAGAGGTAGAGGATAATTCCACTATAAAATAGGGAATATTAGTAGGGATTAAGACCCTACTAGACACGATATCTATCGCTTTATAAGACGTAAGAGAAGTAAGATAGCGAACTACTTTGGCACTTAATAAAGGCAAAAGGCCATAGGCTTAAGATTCTTAAGATAAGATAAGAGATGACTAAGATTCTCAAGAAGAGATAAGGCAAGCTTAAGGACCCACAACGGACGAAAACTGATAGAGTAGAGCAGTAGCTTAGTTTAAAGATATACAAATAAGCTTGGGATGGAAGTTCCTATAGGCATAAGACTCTTAAGACGAGATGAGTGAGATTTAAGACTCTTAAGATGAGATGAGAACACTAACAAGCTTAGGATTAATAAATCTAAGGGACTAAGAATTCGGAGTACGAATTAAGACACCCATAGGTAAGAGGCGAGGAGCTTTATTATAGATTAGAGAATCTATAATATAAATAGCAACTAGACTAGGAGATAGATATATAAACCTAGAGGACTTACTAGTAGAACACAGTGTTCGGACTAAAGGTTAAAAAATTAGTACTAAGATTAAGAAGCAAGAAGACTTTAAGGATCCGTTAGTAAGACGTAAACTAAAGGAAACTATAAAAGAGTTTAGGTAAAGAATTATTGTATAGTAAGAATAGAAACTAGATAAGAGATTTAGTATATTAGGATATACGAGGGATAGAGCGCTAGTATAAAGAATTACTAATAGGCCTAAAGTAGGTATACTAAGAGCTAAGTGGCTTACCAAACTGGAAAATAAAGATAATTTAGGAATCCTAACTAGGTTTAAAGAATAATACGTAAAAGGATATTATAATATAGTAATAAGAAGATACTTCCTTACGGACAAGCCGTATATACTCTAGCAGCTATACTAAAAGTGGTATAGGCAAAGGCACAATGATAAGTGGGAAGATTTCTATATATAGTTGGATGAAAAAGTTATCCAGGACCACCCAATTACAGAAAAGGCTATGAATTATATTAAAAGAGCCTTAATTATAATGTTAAGGGATCTAGAGGAACGTTTAGAGGACTAGAGAAGCGAGAGACGTATCTTAGTACCTGTAAATAAAGTTATAACGTTTAGATTAGTATAATAAAGGTTTAAACTTAAAGGTAAAGACGAGCTAAGAGTTAACCTAAAGCACCTAGTATACTATACGTTATTATAGATTGTGTGCGTGGACGATATATACGAGATGCACAAGAATCCGAAGGAAAAGAATCGGAAATACTTTATAAGGATATATTAGATAACGGACGAACAATAGTATAGAAATGCTAAATATATATATAGATGGCATCTAGTAGAAGTCTAAGAGGAAGGTAATTTAATACTTTAACTAGGAAGGTTCCTTACGGAAGAATACTTAGACGGATAATAGTGGTAAGAATGCCTAGAGAATACGTATCTATAGTATATTAAAGATAAAAAGCGAACTAGGTATTAGCTAAAGAGTAAGCTAAGTGCGATAGGATTAAGCAGCTAATAGTTAGGAAAAGTAGAGGCCTACGGGACTAAAGGGAGCTAGTGGTAGAGCCTTAGACCCTTAAAGGAATTTAAGGACGACACCTAAACCTATAAGTTAAATGGTAAGATTAGCAGTTCAAAGCGCTAATAGATAGTGGAGTAATAAGAAACTATATCTTACTAGCAGTAGTTAAGAGAATGGGGTTACCTTATAGATAGAAGGAGCAACCTTACCTATTAGTAACAATTTTAGGAGATCTAATAGCCTATAAAGAAGGGATTATTAATCTTAAAACAGGACCTATTTAGCTAACTATTAAAGGGAGACGAATTGAGATGTCTTTTAATATCCTACTATTAGGACGGGATAAGGCAGTACTAGGGATGCCTTAGTTATAGAAATACAATCTAAGGATTAATTGGATTACAGGTTAGGTCGATATTAGAAATACTTAATGCCGCAAGATATAATAATAAGCTAAATTGGTATAGTACTAAGTCGGAGCAATATATGAAGAGATTAAGTAAGGCTTAAGTTATATACCAAAGAGATACCATAAGTATAGTAAGAAACTATGGTTACTAGAAAGTAAAAAGCTGTTAGATTATATAGTATGGGACTATAAGATAGAGTTAGAACTAGAAATAAGTCTAAAGTTCTTTCTAATCTACAAGCTTACTAAAGAAGAAGGTAGAGTACTAAAAGAGTTTATCCAAAAGAACTTATAAAAGGGATATATTAGACCATCGCAGTTATTAGCGGGATATCCAGTACTGTTCGTACTAAAGAAAAATAGTAAACTAAGGCTGTGTATCGACTACAGATAGTTAAACAGCATCACTAGAAAGGATAGGTATCCTTTACCCTTAATTAGCGAAATCTAAGATAGGATAGGCAATGCGCAAATCTTTATAAAGATAGATCTGAGATAGGCGTACTATTAGATTAGGATTAAGGAAGGCAACGAATAGAAGGCAGCCTTTAGATTAAAGGAAGGACTATATAAACTATTAGTTATGCAATTCGGGCTTATAAACGCACTAGTAACGTTTTAGAAGCGTATTAATAATATATTAGAAGAACACTTAGATGAATTTGTTATGGTATATCTTAACGATATTATTATTTACTTAATAACTAAGGAAGAATACGGGGAACACGTTAAATGGGTCTTAAAGAGACTACAAGAAGAATAGATGCTAGTAGTAATTGAGAAATGCGAGTTCTTTACTAGGAAGACCGATTTCGTTAGATTTATTATTAAACTAGGCTAACTTAGTATAGATCTAAAGAAGATTAAGGCTATAGTGAATTGGTAGGAACTGGAGAACGTTACGTAGTTAAGATTATTCCTAGGGTTTTATAATTACTGCAGAATAGCTTGCGTTACTACTATAGCAGACTATGGAATACAATGCTGGTGGAAAAGCAAATCTAGAGACTACCTACTAGCTAGGTACTAATCTCTACAAAATAAGGCCCTAAAACTAGTTTTAGGAGCGTTTAGAGGATCTCCTACACAAGCTATGGAAAT
>Ga0307515_10007139_pt1 | contig 22179 bp, 14 predicted proteins | sample 17_EM_MG_FD_194513 | JGI IMG/M metagenome (GOLD analysis project Ga0307515, IMG submission 194513) | Populus trichocarpa ectomycorrhiza microbial communities from riparian zone in the Pacific Northwest, United States - 17_EM | ecosystem: Host-associated > Plants > Roots > Unclassified | place...
GGTTATGATTTTGCTAGATGGTTAGTTGCCTGACTAAGTTGACATTTTTCAGGTAATTTTTTCAAGGTTTGCCAATCTATGGGTGTGGTGCAGTCAGAGGATTTGACATCCCAATTATCCTATGAATGGTAGCCTTAATGCTACATTGTAGATGAATCAATTCTTCTTTGATTAGATTAGGGGATTTCTTCTTCTTTTGTCTATCTTTTGCCACACACCACACATGCCAACTGTTCAAAGAAAAAACAAAGTGCATTTTTCCCGCACCATTATTTTCTCAACATCTATGAAAATGATTTGAGTGTACAAGCATCTCTTTCTATTAGTGATTGTTTGAAAGTTTGAATATTAACTGTAATCTTTTTTTTTTTTTTTTTATTTACGTCCGGGCCAGTTTACGCGCACCACGACTATTCCCCACTGGACATCCTGCAAGCCCAGGAGCAGGTAAGGCACCGCGGGGGTGACAGACGTGCACATAGAGGGTCGAACCCGGGACGGGGGCGGAACAAGTCACACTGTTGACCACAGCAGCTAGACCCTCAAGTACAACTGTAATCTATTTTAATCTTTATATATGTTGTGGGTATGTGTTTTCATTGTTTTAAAAGAAACAAATGGTTCTCTAACATCAAAGCTATTAAACCCGAGTTCAAAGCTCCGGATTAATCAGAATCAATCCTAAACAATCTTATTTCAATATTTAAAATAAATATTATTATTAAAAAAAAAGAAGCTAAATTAAATCAAATTTAAGTTTTGACTGAATTGATCAGGTCATGATTCGAGCTATGAAGTAAACCTGATTAACTCACTCGATTTAATATGAAATCTAGTTAAGATTAAGTTCTAGATCAACAAGTTATCGGGTTCGAGACAGATTTAATAAAGATATTTGACATTACAAGTGTGTGAGTGTATCTGTTTAGTATTGTGGTAGTTTTTGTGATTGTGGTTTGAAAAAAGTTGTTTTATAAAAAGTATTTTTGGTTGAGGTTGGTTTGGTATTTATATATGTTTGATTAAAATTGTGGTTGAAATTGAGGTTGAATAAAAAGTAGTTTAATGTGTTTGGTTAAATATGTTTTTCAAATTGAGATTCTAAAATAACTAAAATATATATATATTAATATTGATGGTTTTTAATTTAAATATTGTAGATTTAACTATCATTATTACATCATTAAATAAATAATATTTTAAATCAAATATTTTTTTATTATTCTATTAACTTATCTACAATTTCATCACGTATGAAATTCATCTGATAAGGACTATAGTTTCCATGGTTTTTTGAGCGTGCAACAAAATCAGGTAAAATATCATCAGAAACAAAATTGGAATTGCGATCAAATTCCACAAATGCTACGTCATCATGCGATGTTCTTCTAATTTATGTAGTGTTATTTTTTCGAGTAAAACATAATTTTAAAAAAATTAAATTTTTTTTACCAGGTCAAACGCGGTCCAAAAAAAATTCACCTGGCACTGTTCACGTTAACAGTGTTAGGTGAATGCTTCTCGCGTTGCCAGGTGAATTATAATTCACCTGGCACCTGGCATCACCTGGCATGGGCACTGTTGTGAACAGTGCCCAAGTGAATTACAAGAGAAGTCCATGTGTGCGTAACGGCGGTTTAAGAAAAAAATTTATGGATTCCACCAAATAATAAATTGTTTTTTTATATTACCAAATATCTAGTTTACGCAGTTTATTTAAAGCTAAAGCTACCACGTAAATAAATTACCACTAACCGTCCTAGACCCAAAGTAAAATGACAATAGGCCATAGCTCCTGTGCTATAAGAATCAATATATGATAGATGATGCTGCAAATCTGAACAGGGCTTTGCAAATTCTTGGCCCAGTAATGTCTAGGCTGGAGTTTTTGCCTCCATTGGAGTATTGTAAAATCTTCACCTGGTCAAAGTATAACACGAAATTTATAGCCGAAAGCTGAAGACCAAATCCCTGAGCCCAAGAGAAAAGACGCCCTACTTTTCAAAGTCTGCTACTTTGAACATGTTGTACAAGGCTCGACTTCTGTCTTCGGCCCTATGCTGATAAGACAAAATATTAATGATAACTTGACCGACTCCGTAAATACCAGTTGTACCCTCCGAAAACCCCCCTTTTACCTAACCTGACGACAGGCTGAGGTAAAATTAAGAATATATAACAAAAAAAAAAAACCCATTAAGAATACTAATGATTCGTTATACTAATAGAACCTACGAATGAATCCCACTTTAAGATCATGATCTAGCACACTATGTTTATTTTTAGAGTTTTTTACTTGATGTTTAGCATTAATATTTTCTTCTCAAACCATGTTTTGCCCTTGACAAACTCAGGTATTTAAAAAATATTATTTTTATTCTTATTATTAATATAGAATATCAAGGCACTATACCTTATTACATTTATTAATTTTTTAAATATGCGTTAGAAAAATATTATAAAGAGTAAAAACTATGATTAATATCGTATTTATCCATAGATATATCCCATCTAAATCATAAAATATCATAATCGTAAAATTTGACTCTTTTAAATAAATTCTTAAATTATTAAAAGAATTAAGATAATATTATTTTAATAAAAATATTAAAAAAAAGGGTCAAAAGTGGAGTTTTGATTATATATAGATTATTAAATTATTTAAAAAAAATTAAAATAATATTATTTTAATAAAAAATTAACATGCTGAGAATTGAATTTTGATAGACTAATAAGTTTTGACAAGTTAGTTTAATTTTTTTATCCGGACCCGTCTAAGATCCGGGTCGGTCCGCTGAGCATGCACCCTTTTAAGACATGTAATCTGGGCTCGCAAGGTCTGGCCCATTACTAATAGGATAAGATGAACTATGATTACAGCGGGGAAAGATTTTCTTAACGGAGTCCAGAATTAATGCAGTCCTTATATTGTCTGTAATGACTTTACCATCCAGGTTAAGTCAAGTTAAGACCGCCACGCGTTTTAGAAGCAGCCAATCACACGCGCTATCAAAATGAACAGTAAAAAGCACTCGTATGGCCCCCACGATCCCCTCCTTTGGTGTGAAGCCCACGCTTTCATGGCGCGTGATGGAGGAGCCGAGTCTCTATTCAGTGTGGGACCTACAGTTGCTTTCAGTGGATTCATGCTGGCCGTTGATCTCTCCGCCACGAGCAAATCTGACGGGGACAAATCTTCTGAGTCAAAGACCTATCTTGATGGGTCTCTTTGACCACACTGAAACATTCAAAAAATTTCAAAACTTTTTTTTTAAGAAAATAATTAAGTTTCCAAGGTTTGACTGAGCTGTCACTTCAATCGAGGTCTCTTCGTTGAAAATCGAGGTAGCTTGTGAATTTACAGTTATGGGCATCACGTTTTCCAATTTTGCATGCCCCCTACCTCCCACAAGACCAAAACACCCTTATAAGCTAATGGGTTGGTGATTTAATTTTTTGTGTTTGTTTGTCATTTTATTAGCTTTTAGGGTTATATTTTGAAATATAAATTGTAATTTTTTTATAATTTAATTTTTTTTAATGAAATTCATGGAAAACTGTAATATATATTAATTAATCAAATATTTTTAAATTTATAATTAAAATAAAACATAATTTCAACTAAACATCACCACACTATTAAATATATCATAAATAAAAGTAAATTTAAGAGATTCATGCATGTTATTAGTTCATTGAAGGCTGATTATTAGAATATATATTTTTAATGGAATAATGTTGATTAGTTGTTAATATTTGAAAAGTTTATTGTACTTAAAAGGGTAATTAAATGAAGTGGGGAAGACATAATTTTTAAACAAAAAAAAAACATAAGTTTGGATCATGTTGCCATGTATAATGAGAAAGCAATTTATATTTCACCTTTAAGTATTTTTAAATCCTATGGTATTGATGTTATGAATATAAATATCTATCATGTAATTAAATTACTGAAACTTAATCATAATTAGCAGCTTGAATGTTTTATAAACAATTTAAATTTTGAAGTGGAAAAAAATTTGTTGTGGTGTTCATAAAATTAGATTTTTATAATTGGTTTTGAACATTTTTAATAATTTGTAATTAATAATTAAATGATTTTGATTATAAAATTTGAAATTAAGATTTTTTTATAGTTTTAACCTTACCAAATAAGTTAACTTTGAATATAATATTATTTTGTAATTCTTACAAGATGAATTTAAATCAATTATGATCTTTAACTAATCAGAGAACTTATGTAAAAAATAAATAAATATTTTTTTACTTGAAAAATAGATTTTTTCCTTTCAACATGAAGTTACTCTATTTTTCACATATTTTTACTTTCAAATCTTATATATGCATCCACATTGTTAGCAAATTATTTTTTTTAAAAAAAACACTCTTATAAACATATCATTGTGAATATGGATAGTTTGTTGATGAACCAATTTTCAAATAATAAAAACAAGGAAGAAAAGAAAAATACCATAGATAGCATTGCAAGCTACAAAGGGCAATCAAGTCATTACCCAAAATCACACAAAGAAATGGAAAATAGCCAGCAATAACTCAACAAGACAACATAGGGTTAAAAATGTCTAAAAGAAATGATAAATCTAATTTTATTTTTATATATATATAATATTTTATTTTTGTAAATGTAGGTGACAATAATCACATCTTAAATGGAGTAATTAAATGCTGGGTTTTGGTAGGTTTGACCAGTGCTCTCATTGCCCCCCCCTCTCTCTCTCTTCTCTATTACACTAAATATACCTTAGCATCTTTTTTGTCTACCTTTTGTTAATAAAATAAAGCTCTCTCCCTTCCCCTTTTCTCATTTTGCTTTCTTTTCTTTGACTTGTTAAGGGTTTTTGTTTTACCTCATCATAATCACACCTTTCCCCTTTTTTTGTTCTCCTCCCTCCCGATATCCATCCCCTCTTCTTTCAAGTTGGAAGCTTTTTATGAGCTGGTGTTTAAAGGTTTGATTTTATTATTGATTTTAAAGGTTTAAGAATTGTGGTTGTTTTAAGTTGGAAGCTGTTGGGTTCTTTTTATTTTTGTTTAAAGGATTGTAAAGTTGTGACCTTTTTTTGTTTAATGTTTGTTTGTTGCTTGATTTTTATTTTATTTTTTTATATGTTATTGTTAAAGTATTATTTGTTTGCTTGTGGGATTTTCTTGATAGGAAAATTGAAGTAGGTGATTGGATGATATGTGGAGTTTTGGGTGCTTAAAGTTTTGAAATTTTGTTGGGATGATTTTGGATCAGGGCTTTGGTAGTTTGGTTCAGTTGATGGGATGCTGATTTATGTAGCCTTTTGTCTTATTTTGAAAGTGCATTAATGGGTATGCCTTTTTTTTGTGATCCTTCAGTAATTTAATGGTGTAGGTCATTGGTGGGGAACATATTGTCTAGTTGGCATTTTAGGGGATTTAAGATACCTTGATTGTGTGTGGAGAACTCAAAGTTGGATAATTTTGTTTTGTTCTTTTGTTATTTTTTGGCAACACTGATGTATGTTGTGCAAGGTTAATTGTGATTGCAATAGCAATTTTGATGATTCGGTCCTTAAAATTTAAGGGAATTTGATCTACTTGTGATGAAGGGGTGTCCAAAATTAACCCACTGGCCAACTTATTCCTTTATGATTTTACTTCCTTTATAGTGTTTTTGATTAATTGAGGTGTAATTCGAGCTGTCATTGATTTAAAAAGATAAAATTTATTGAAACTTTGATGGAGGTCCTTGAATGTTCCTATCATGATACCTCACTGAGTAAAGGCATGTATACTAAGCATTTTCCATAGAAAAGCACTGAAGGTTAGGAATTGATCGTTTTGGTTATCCAGTTGGATAATTACGGTCAACCATGGAAATTCCTGCAACTTGAACCCTTGAAGTTTTGGTCGTATTAGGATTTGTAACCCTATTGTGAATAATTGAGAATATCTAATCTTGTAGTTTACACGTGCATTCTTTTCCAAATGTTTTGTTGCCTAGGAAGTTGGTATTGATAATTAAGCTGTTTTTTTTTTTTCATTACTGAAACATAGAGGGCTTCCTTGCAGGTTTCAAGAATTGAATGTAATAAGATGGGTTGTTTCACTGTTTTAAAGTGCAAAAAGAAAAGGCCTGAGCCGTCAGTTTCCATCAAGCGTGTCAGTCCTAAGGAGCAAATACCAACTACTCTACCTGAGCCACAGGTCCCAACACGTTCATTGCAGTCAGCACCCCCTAGTTTTCGGACCAGAGTGAAGCCTGTTCAACCAGAAAACAAAGTACCTAGCAACAGGGCACGGGCATTATCGGCTCCAGAAAGCCTTGATGCAGCAGAACAAGATGCTCTTGCATCAGCTGAATATGATGAGCAAGAGGAGTCAAAAAACCGAATTGGAATTTCAAAGGAACAACGGCTACCGGGTCCACAACCTCTTCCACTCCCTTCACCTCAGGGTGGTGCTATACTGAAGCCTATGAGTAGCTTTAAATCAGTGAATAGCAGTGGCTCTCTTTATGCTTCTGGTCCGTTGCCACTGCCTCGCAGTGGAACATACAGTGGAACACTCAGGAACTTTCCATATGAAGAAATTCAATCTGCTTGCTGCAATTTCTCCTCAGATCGATGTGTCTCTGAAGGCCTTTCTTCCATAATGTTCAGGGCTTCCTTTGGAGATGATACTGCAAGTTCGAAGAAGTTTGAAGCTAGTGTTATTCGCCTTAACCCATCTCCTCAGGTAATGCATGAAGTGACTGTTTATCAATGTACAGCCACAGAAGAGATTTTTCTTGGATCTTCAGTTGATGGCAGCTGATAGTTGAGCTTTGATAATTCTTTAAATTTATGAACAGCTTTCTTATTTGTCTTGCGTTTCTAGAAATTTATTCATCTACTGGTAAACTAAGCACTTTCTATGCTTGTCTCATCCATTTGACACCCCCATCTTCTTTCTCCTTCAAAATATTACGCTGAGAGTCCTTTCTCTGGCCTAAGGGATATTGGAGTACATAGGCTGTTATTTGTTTCACATGATTAGCAAAAACTCTAATTTAGTGAGCTGCCTTCTAGAAAAGCCGATGTATGTGGTTTACCTTTGCTCCCCAAAAAAATCAGATAGGAATGTTTGCAATTGTGTAGATTGAGAGAGGAATACTGCCAATTTTCTTTCGCTAAGGATACATAATGTATTTTGCTAAAAGATGAGGTGCTAAGTGTAACCATCTTATTACTTTCTTTCACGCATGACACTATGATTTAAGTTTTAGCTTAAGAATACAATTAGAACTCAGATTGCATTATTTGCTGATAGCTTATGCTTTACTTAAAGAAGATCTATGAAGTTATTTATCATTTTCCTTTCCTATTTAAACACTTGAAGTGGCTTGATATTTTGCAATTAAACTCATTGTGTATTCATCTTCCAGGGTTTAAAAGAATTTATTAATGAGGTTAATACCCTTGCATCTTTGCAACATCCAAACTTATGCAAGTTGCTTGGTTATAATGCACGTGATGGCTCAGACCAGAGAATGCTGGTCTATGAGAGGCTTTATCATGGAAGCTTGGACCGGTTACTGTATGGAAGGTCTGATGGCCCTCCCATTGACTGGAATACCAGGATGAAAATTGCTTTATGTGCTGCGCAAGGTCTTGCTTTCTTGCATGAAGAAGGGCCTTTCCAGGTAAAAAATTGCTGCTTTGATCCACATAAAGTGAACAATGAAACAATGCATGATATTATGTTTAGCTCACAATTTTAGCAGACTTCCATATGGATGATAGGTTAGCATTTTTTTTCTTTTGTATTGTTAGTATTTAATTGATTAAATCTGTGCAATAGATCCTGATTTGTGAATCTACGAGCCAATTGAAATAAATCCTCTGTTTGTTGCTTCTTTTTTTCCCTGAAGGGAAATAGGTGGGAGACTGCATAGTGTCCAAGCTTTTTAGTTTTCCATAAGTTTTATATTTGCTGATGCTATCCTTTGATTTGCAGGCAATGTACAATGAGTTTTCTACCGCCAACATACAAATTGACAAAGACTTTAGTGCAAAGCTTTCAGGATATGGTTGTGTTGGCCACATCCCTGAAACAGAGATCTCTAACAGTACAGCGGTAAGCTGATTTACCTCGCCTGCGGATATTTCTTCTTGTTTTGCATAAATCAGTAGTGGTTTGCTCTGCCTCCATACATGGAGTGGGGTGAGATGGCTTCCAATTAAATTTGCATGCTTTCATTTGTCTATGTAAAAGCATCTGTTTAGGCATTCTTTTGCTCTGTGGAGTTGACCACCTTCCATTTCTCTTCACTCACACAGGCTGCCGCAAATCTCTCTGTAGAGACAGTAGAGAGAGGGCTATTGACTCCGAAGAGCAATGTATGGAGCTTTGGAATTTTTCTTCTTGAACTGCTCACTGGCCGGAAAAATCTTGATAGTCGTCATCCTAGAGAAGAGAGGAACTTGGTCAAGTGGACCCGGCCATTTCTAGCTGATGACTGTCGACTATCATTGATTATGGATCCTCAACTAAAATGCCGTTTCCCTGCAAAAGCAGCCCGCACATTGGCAGACATTGCTCTAAGATGTCTTCAGAAGGATCCTTTAGAAAGACCAACTATGAGAACCATTGTGGAACATCTCAAAGTCATACAAGACATGAAATACTCCAGTCGCTTTCCTCTGCAAGAGCCAGCAGCAGTTGCTGGTAAACAAATGTCCAGATCTCCTAGTCTCAATGGGATCATCACCCCAGCACCAAGGTTAAGTTTCTCACCATCTCCACCATCCAGAGCCCGGCCATCCATTTCCCCTACCAGGCCTCGAGCATTGCCTCCGTCTCTACCTCCCCGTGCTTGTTCCTCAACTCTCTCTCTTGAGGAGCTAGAACGGCAAGAAAGCAGGAAATCATCTTCGTCGGCTGTTCGAAGGCCAGGTGTTGAAGGATTTTGATTGTTAATATATGCATTTTTTCATTTTTTGAATGGCTTTTCTTTTACCCTTTTTGGTGATTCAACAGGATATATAGAAAGATAAAAATGTGGTTCTTCCACCTTCCCATCCCTCGATGTTGATTAGAGTGGATTCTAGTTTGTAGATAGAGTGCAAACCCTAGTTCGACTGGATTCAATTAGTTTCATTGTAATCAACAATGCTATTTACATGATAGTTTTCCAAACCCATGTTTCATGCTCTTCCATGATTTTGTCGGTTACGTATCGTTGCATGAATGCTCCTGGGCTTTGGTTGCCTGGAGATAACCATAATATACTCAAAAGGGAGAACGAAGATACTGAACGAATGTGGTGGTGAATGTAGGTCGGGTTTGATCTTTCAAGATATGATGCAAACAAGTGGAAGAGAGAAATGAAGAGATTTTATGAGATGCGAATTCCAAGAGAAACACTAGGGAAAACGAAACTTCGAACAGGACTTGCATCTGTATTGCATCGATGGCCATGGCACAAGGTCACCTCCAATTTTCTAAATGGACGGGAAAAGAGAAAAATTCATGTACCTTGTCACACAATATATTATAATAAAGACCCTCAAAAAGAAACAAAAATTACTGCTCATCTCACATGGAAAAAAAAAAGCTAGGAATTTATCTGTGCAGAAAAAGAGAAAGAAAAGGGCACTTTATACAGGGTAATTTTTGGCTTTAAAGGCACTTTATAGAAGGTCAGTTTGGCTTTGGTCTGGTCCAGGTTCATCATCCTCTTCGCCTCCGCTCTCCTGCTCTTGAGCAACCGAAGCAGGTTGGCAATCCCCATCAATTCTCCCTCCGTTTTCCCCAGCTTGTGGTGGTACATGCGATGCAGAACTTGCTTGTTGTTCGGATAAACTTACGAGACCATTCTGCTTCAAGTATGTCTCCAATGGAAGGCTTGCTACTTGAAGAAGACTTGTCATGCTCATCCGTGCTAACCCTGCTTGTGAGTCTTCTTCACGGCCAGGATGGCAGTTTAAATCTAGATGTCCCTTGCCTGAGTCGGCCAATTTGTTTGACAGATTATTGGTTTGGCTTTTGGATTCTAACTCATTCCCTGACCTGGCTTCATTATCTGAAGGATCCATAGGCGTCGATGCAAGCTTAGAGCTACTCTCTACGTCTGCTTCATCTTTAGGACCGGACATATGCTGAATCCTCTGAGCAATCTCTGCTTCACGCTCTGATTGACGCTTCTTTTTGCGCATCATTAAGGTTTTGAAACGGCGTTTAACTGTCATGCAGACATTACATGTGCATGTAGGCTTGTGCTTCCCCTTCCCACTTGGGGGCTGGATACACACAATGCATGAGCAGCCAGGACGATGCCTGGGGTGTTTGGTTGTGGCTGCAACAGCAGTGGTGCTTTGCTCACCCGCGTCCCCAAGGATCGCAGCATTGGCCAGAGCATCCAGACCAGAAGATTCATGCTCCTGGGCTGGACGATGGCTGCTTGTAATTCTCCGTTTCTTGAAATCTGTATAAAAAAATTAAGGCCATTGTAATATTAGTATAGTTCTTTCAAATGCAAGAACAAAAAAAAAAGAAAAAAGCATAAGGATATCTTACCATATTTGAAAAACTAATTTAAAGCATGCAAATAGTTATGAATCGGTGGCTCATTATGCATACCATACAACAATTTCATGAGGGACACGACAGACAAACACACTCATGAACGAACTCCAGTAGCAAACCTTCTATTTAGGGATGACTATGGGTCGGGTCGGGTTTCTTATGTCCCCACACCCAGTTGGATCAGGTCACTTTAATTATAAGATAAAGCTAGTTATTTAAATTGATTTTTTACAAGGATTGCAATAATATTGTAATAATCATTGAAGCTCCCGGTCAAATAGCTAATGAATATGCAAGCTTTTCTAACATTTGTTTTTACAGAAAAAAAAAAAACCCTGATTATAAATAAAAAAAGCTTATACATGCATTCAATAAATCAAGAACTATCTATGTTAATATGTTAATAAGTGAAAAAAATATTAACATTTTTATTCGACTTGCCTCATTGTAGTTCGATTTTTTTTTCATAACATGAACATATGGATGTTACTGATGAGTTTTTTTTACTTCAAGTAAAAAACATAATTGTGAATTAAAAGGCCGATGGAAACAAAAGATGACTCGACCAAAGCCGTTCCCAAAGTTATTAGGGAGAAGTTATAATTAAATAAAATGAAGATAATACACATTAATATCTCAAATTAATTTTTAACGTAGTAGAAAAATAAGACAATGTTACAATTACTACAGTGAAATACCATTTACTTTTAGTTTTGTATAATAATTTTTCAAAAATAAAATGTAAAGAGAAAAAATTATAAAAGAATGAAGATAAAAGCAAAAAGAAAAGTACAAATAGATTAAATGTAGAGTGACAAATATTCCAAGTGTAAAGAATAAAAAATAATATTTTTTTCCCCAGAAAAATGAAAAGAAAAACTAAAAACAATATTACAAAAGAATAAAGATAAAAAAAATAATGATAAATAGATCAAGTGTAAAATGATAAATATATCAAGTGTAAGAATAAAAAAGAAAATAAAATTACAGATTTACTACTGCTACATAAAATTAAAAAAGTTTTCAATCATATCATTTCGATGGTGAAAGAGGGATTCCTTTTAATATATGTATAACATTGGGAAAAAAGAAATAGTAAATATACAAGGTCGGGTGCGGGTTGGGTGAACCCTTCACCTACACCCATACCTGGCCTGTTTTGACCCAGGTCAAATTGCATAAAAACCGACCCAGCCGGGTTGGGTGATGTCAAGTATCTGGTAGATGGGATGAAATTGGCATCGCTACTTCTATTCTATATTTCAGTGACTAAATGACCATGCTTTAATGCATTTATCCAAGATTATGGATGAAATCTTCTGTGTTGAAAGTGCAAGCAGAATCCTTAAAACGATCATTGAGGTTTAAACACTAGGGGGGTAGAACTTGGAGTCTCTTTAGAGATTAAGCTATTCTTTTTACCGACCCAAAGAGACAACAAAATTTTTCGACAGAGAAACGACAACATGAACCTTGGACAAGTGATGAATCGATCAACCAACTTGGAAGAGAAGCAACCAATTTGATTGGTCTGGTCCACGCAACAATTTTCAGTATGAGACAGCCTAAACTTTTAGTTTCTTTTTTTCATGTAAACAGAAAAGGTCCTATCATGAATGATTCGAGAAGTTTGAGCTGCAATCATCATGTATGCTTTCAACAAAAGGAGAAAAGGGGATGCTTGCTTGCATCATAGATTCATACCCTTGGTCAGTCTTAGAAGATTTTCCAACTCCCTCGGGGCCAATTCATCTGGAGCAGAGCAAGAACACCTGAAGACAAAATCATATTAAACTTCGTAGTAAATCGACCTGGCACTCGATTTCATGGGGAAAAAAAGAGGGGGGGATCCAGAAATGACAACGACATATCATTGACCTGCTTTGATCCCAGGCATTGTCCACGCATGTCCACTTAGGCGGTAGAAGAACATCAATCGGCAACCTTCGCCACTTGGAGCAACTATCACACTGAGCCCATTGCTCTTGTCCTCTGACAACAAATAGGATCTAATATCAGAAGCATTGAGCACACCAACACTTAAAGAAACATCTGCCAAATTCCATTACGAATGACAGAAATAGGCTATTTGAACCCCAAAAAGGAAAAAAAGGCCTGGAAAAAAGGAAAAGGTTATGATTTCCCACCACAGAGGTGGAATCAAAATTGAGATCATTAAAAACAATATAAAATGTGATGAATGGGTCCTTTGAGATAGAATCTCAGGAACTTCTTCATAGATTAAAGCTGAAAGAACCATAAAGATCATTTTCATCAACAAACTAGCACGTCTTCCTGATCTTTTTATTCGCCAACTTAGATATCTGTTGATAAATGATTCAGGACTAAGCAGTTAATTACTATTCTTCCATTCAGTGATGTAAATGCCTTTCAACTCTTAAATTTAAATTCCAACTCTAAAAAATGACAAGTGCATTGTAGACTGAGAAGAAAATCATCATTTTAAATGATTTACAGCTACTCTGACATGGGGCAGATTGATGATCTTGATTAGGAATTGATTTCATCTATCTTTAAAGATGAGCTCGGTTTGTCCATTGTATTAGAGTTTCAAGACCCTATGTCAGAAGGTTAGTTCTTGTACCAGGACAATTCGGTCAATCTGCGAGTGCATTACCTTCACACGCTAAAGGACTAATGATATAGATGGCAGTGATTCTTACCCAATTGAACGAACTACGAAGATACTCGTCTTCCCAAAAACCGGTGGTTCCTGCATGTTAAAACATGTACAATTATGAAATCAACTGCACGGCTGCTTTCTCGTCAATAAATTGTATATTACGTATTCAAGGTGTCAAATATATGTTCAGCAACAGCAAGACTTTCAACAGAGAAGGCCCTACAGTACTATATGGAAAATATTAGTCATATCTAATATCAATTCCATTTACCAAACATCCATGCCTCTTTAATGTTTAAAACATAATAACTACATGTAACACTGTTGATTAGGCACCATAAGTAAGTGCAGAACAAGAAATCGGTAGAATGCTAGATTAAATATATGAGTTTTTTTCATCAGAATGCAATCATGGTGTGCAATGCATATGTTTATACACATATATACAGGTGGAAAACAATTGAATGCATATTAGATATGGGTGTATATGGATACAATAACTAAGAGCTTCAGGGAGATTACTCACTTCATATTCTTCAAAATCATGATCCTCGATGGTTACAATGCTAGGCTTGATACTTGGTTCCGGGCGAAGTAAATCCTGCGCCTCTTCCCATGTAACTTTGAGCTCCAAAGCATCTAGGCTATCGATTAGCAGCCTCTTACTTTTAGACCCAATATTTCGCAACCTTTTTCTCTCAGGAGCCAGCAATGATGGTAGCAGCAAGCCATCCCTTGTCCTGGCTTCTTGCTTCTCAGATTTATGCCAGCTAATATCACCACTAGCTGAATGCAGATGTTTGGACAGTGCACTTAAGTGTGTATCGGTGCTTCCCTTTAGTGAATGGAGAAGACCAGAGTAACCACTTATTATAGGTAGGTTCTCAAAAACACCCGCAAAGTAACTTTCACTTGAAGGAACACCATTAGGAATGGCAGATGGTTGGGTGTCCTGTTTATTTGATAATATATGCATTAATACTATATGTTCAAGTTTGCTAACATAAAAACTGACTCTGGTTTTTACCTGCATTGCAATAGAGTTTGATGCTTTTCTAAATCCCATGACAAGTTTTCCTTCTGGATCCATACGGCTAAATGTCACTGCAATAGATATAAATATGACAGTAAACACACCACTGTCTCCCAAGAAGCTATCTACACTTAAGATTTAGGAACAAACTTAAATTGTAATTTGCGGAAGTAAATATTTTTAGGGCAGTAATAGCATAACAAATATCGCATTGGAATGGTCTCTTTTTATTGAAGAGGGAGAACTGGAAAGCTCTAAATTATGGATAATAATACAAAACTATTGAGATGTTATCTACTTTGTTCTGTCAGAAATATGGAAACCAGAAATGTTTAGTTTCTGGGAGCTAAACTGCTATGTCAAGACATACTGCATGATGAAAAAGAATAGAACCAGATAGAACAAAAGGCATATATTTTATCGAGCACATATTATAATCATAGATTTTCAGAAAAGGTAGGGATTAGAAGATACCAGTATCTCCAGCTTGCAATTTCATGGACTGTATACATGGAGTTACACCCTCCAAGACGTACATCCTGCTGTTATTGTTAGGCCAGAACCTGAACTGAAATACCCACTCTTTCCCCTTCACATCTTGAATCCGTAAAGGAAGACCTTCAGGTTGAGAGATGGGAGGAAAATATGCCTGCACAGTGGTTCATCAACTTATACACAGCAAAGTCATCAACAAAATTATTTCTTAGGTGCAAATATTATGACCATCAAATATCAAAACTTACTTCAGCACATGCTTTAGGGAGAACCAATCGGCCAATGCGACCAGCATCACTCGCACTGAGAACCTTTTCAAACAATGGGACAATGGTAGAGTTTGGACTTGAAGATAAAATGGTTAAGGATATCACAATCAAGTTATCAGAAAACTTGAAAATCTTAAAAGCATAAGCTAAAATGCATGATTCTGCAGGAAAAGAAAACAACAAATCTGAAATTGGAATAACAGAATGATGGATACTCTCCAGATATTTGCTGCAATTCTTGATCTGTAATCCTAGGCCAATAACGAGGAAGCAACTGATTCCGTCCCCGTCCTTCAGCAGGTGGCCTAGCAACACGTATCTGTGAGACCATGCCCGCATTTGCATCCAGAACAAGGGCTGGCTTTGGAGGCTTTGGCAATAGATGGCGAGACCTGGGCCCCTGTTGGAGTGGAGAGGATGCCTTCGCCAGTACCCTTTCATCGACAACACCTCCAGGAAAAGGATTTGGGTTTCCTAAAGAAGAACCAAGACTGATACTCAAGTTTGTTTGTGCTAGTGATTCATATAAATCTTTTGCAGCAGTGGTTTTATGAATCTCTGGTTTGGCAGTTTGAGATGATGCATTGGATATGTGGTTAAAATTCAAGAAACTTGTACTTGCAATTTCTCCCACAGGAGGTATTATATCCTCCTGTTTCATTTTCCTGTAAGACCCGTCTGTCTCACTACTCTGTAACTGGAGCAAATTTCTCGTGGCAATACGATCAATACAATTACCTAACTGCATCAGCTTTGTTTCGGTTGTTAACTGGTTGTCAGCAGAAGCAGATTGCAGTTCCCCAGCATCATCAACTTTTGACATACCAAATCCATTAGTTTTTTCATCACCATTCACCTGTATCAAGATAAGGTTCATTACACTTGAAGTATCTAAATTCAGTCAGTGAGAACCGCAGGGCTTGAATTCAAGCACGGTCTAGCAATAATGAATACATGAAGGAAGAACCATTTGCATAGCATGTCCTAATACATGAACATAAGGAAATGTTGACCTGAATCAGCAGTATCTTGAACTCTAGATAGTTACATCTTTTCACAAAGAACCCACTCTTTCCATGAAAGGCATCAACGGACCATAAGCAAAATGTTATTGAAGTCATAAAAACATCGTATATTAGAAAGAGTACTTTTTTCTCAGCATATTTAAACACTGCGAAGAATAGTTCTCGTTCACAAGCTAGTAGGGGTGTGTAGGCCATTTATTACAGTATGAGTACCTTAGCTTTCTTTCCAAGTGAATGTCATTTCAGGTTGGTGTACATTAATTAGGTGAAGATGGAAAACAAAAACCTCTTTAGATCAGATGTCTAGATGACGTCAAAGAAAGACAAATGCCTATGAAAATTGTTCTTACAGAACTGACTCCTGCACTTTTAGAACAGCTTGTACAGTTCACACCCCCGCCATCAAGTAGCTCGAGCAGAGACTTGGATGCAATGCATCCACAATGGAGACGCTGCCAAGTGCCAACACCAAATCCAATTAAATTTATGCAAGGAATTACCATGATCAAACTAGGACAGATAGAAACAATAGACTTTACCTTTCCGCACGAAGTGCACTCCCTCCACCCAGAATCCTTTGAGTGGAAAACCTCACAAAAAACTGATTGCTCATACGCGGACCTATAACGAACACGAATCCCCAATTATAACCATGGATCAAAATTATTATATCCCATGAAGCTTATTATATTACAGTCGATAAATGGTGTGTTAGAATCCATTGTTAACTTATTTTCTATCATCCCCAATTTATAAATAAAATAAATAAAAAGAAATGAGTCCTTTTAAGTATCATTAGGACAACTTAGGCTCCTCACTTTCAGGAATCTCTTCTTAATTTCTGTTCTTACAAACAAATTCGACCATTTTAATTCTAACAGAAATTTGGCACGACAATTATGGAAAATCCCAAAAGAAAAAAATTAATTGGAAATGATGGCACTATATTAATGAAGAATCCTAATAATGATAAATAATAATAATAATAATAATAATTCCACGCACTGTGAGTTAATAATATTCAGATAACCAAAAAAAGAAAAAATGGACGCAAAACCGTTTAACGCAATAAGTCAATAACTCCTAGCAAAATATAAATACCAGACGATTTTTTTTCTAAAAAAAAGCTATGAATATCAAAGAAATTAAAGAATTTAATTAAAATTAAGAAAATTACCCGCAGTTATCGCAGAGAATGGCGAAATCACCAGATCGCAGAGCCCACCCTTTTCTCCACCCGCCAGAACTCGACGTCGAGACTCCACATGTTACATTCATGCAGCTCTTAATCGACGACGACGCCATTTTTATTTTAATTGAATTAACCTATGAAATTAAATTTAATCTCCAAGAATTAAAATTAATCGCGTTTAGTTAATTAGTTTTAATCCAACTAGTTAATTAATAATAAAACACAGAATATTAAAAAAACTGACCTGGTATTGCTAAGACAGAAGACAGAGATTAGAGCTAGTTCAGTTATGTCTGTTGACCAGAGACGACTGTCAACGACATGTTGTTTGGAAGTTGAAGTTCTGCTGTGTAATAATGATCGAGTTCGGGGAGATTGGTTGAGGCGGTGAATTAAGTGCGTGGATCAGGTGACAAGTCGGTTGCCGGTGACCGGAGGGAGGATTGACGACGGAGAATTTGAGTTTTTAGGGGTAAGAGAGAGAGGAAGAACATGTGCATGCAAAGTAACAAAATAACAGTGGAGAAGAGAGAGAGAGAGAATGAGTTTGGAAGTTTAGAAAGCCAAAAACAATGCATGCATTGCACGATGATATTCCTTCAAGACTCGGCGAACTCGCCCACCTTATTATTGTTATTAATTTTTTAATTCTTTCTCCCTTACTTATTTGCCCCTCTTGTTTTTTTATATTAATTTCATTTTTTTTCTTCTATTATTAACATACTTATTAATCACGACCGGTCCATCGTATCAACACGGCAATATTGTAAGGTTTGAATTGAGTTGGGTTTGTTATTAATCATTATCAGTGACCCTGATAATGATTTTTTATAAAAACACATTGTTTTATTAAAATAAATTACTTAAAATAAAATTATTTTATTATAAAAAATACTTAATTAATTCAAGTTAACCTGTCATCTTATAAATTTATCTGTTCAACCCATAATTAAATCTTGATTGGGATTGTATACTAAATTTTATAGCTAAGATTGTTATTATAATTTTTATTATACACCATTACAATTCCTGAATTATAATTTGAAAGAAATTAGGGTATAATATGGGTGATTTGCTTTTGATTGATAAAAATAATGGGCGTAATTTCAATATCTAAAAATTGGCCTATTTATATTAGCAAACCCTAGAATAAGGGGTGGAACTAAGATTTGTTAAGAGGGAGTGTCGAACAAAAAACTAATGGGATGGATTTCAAATTGAGTAAACTTCGAATGACCAATGGGAAAATAAGATTTTTTTGGGAGGTAAAACGCTTAATTGTTGCGAAAGACTCGAGAATTTCAGGGTGAATATTCTTCATGGAACCTATTGCACGCTACTAATTACTTGATACACACCATTTAATATATTTTGTATTGAATTTTAGTTTTTTTTTTTAGATTGTTTTTTAATTATTATTATGGATTCTACGTGTAGGTGAGGGATTGCCTATCAATTATATATATTTACTAAGAAAAATCTTGTAAATACTTTATATATTTTCTTGGTGATGTGACTGTTTCAGGAGTGTTACAATGTGTATTTTTAATTTTTTTATATTATCATATTAAAATTATTATCAAAATATTAATTTAATATTTTTTTCAAGTTATAAATATTTTTTAAAAACATATAAAAATAGAAACCGATGTTGTAACAAACACTTTTCATTGTAATCATGCGTGCAATTTCGTATGAGTATAATATAATTTATTTATATATATAACTTAAACAATGAGCAAAGAATTGCAAGATTGTAAGACAACTAATTTGAGAACATTTTTTATTATATTATAATTATGCTTGCCAATGTGATCTAATATGTGATATATAATTATGATTTTTTAATAATTAAACATTTTAATGATATCCAAAATTATATTTAATGAAAACAAAACTTTTTTCTCATTTGACAAATTAGTTCAATTTTTTTTTAAATAAAGCAGGCAACAAGTTAAACTAAATTTTTTTCATTATATTAATACATTTTCTCAAAACTTAAAGAAGATCAACGTAATAGTTAAAGAAGTATACTTCCTTATCATAAAGGTTCAAACTCCAAACAAGAATGTGAAAATTAGTTTCTCAAAAAATTATAGCCATTTCATTGATACCTTAACTTTAATTGAATCACGAAATTAATCTAAATAAATAAAAGTTAAATCCAAAAATATTCAGTATTTTTTTTTTTTGCAAAATTAATTTTTAGTCGTTAAAATCAAATTTAAAGGTGTATTTACAACTAAAATCACTTTAAAACACACAAACATATGTGATTTTAGACTAAAAACAAATATCGCTCCGTAGTCAGTTTAATAATAGTTATTTAGTTTGTATATATTTGCACATTGGTCCTTATGGTATCCTTAAACTGTAAAATCTTACAAATCAAAACTGGTTTTTTAAAATCAATCCAGCCAAATTTTAGATAAACCATAGATACTTATAACTGTATAGTCTAAAAAGGAAATTTCTATAATATATAATCAGATAAAAGCTTGTAAATTGCATTAAACTATTTTAAAAAAAAATATTAAGGAGCTGAAAAAAATATAAAAATACAGCGGCAGGACGGCACAAAGTGCGCCACTAGTCGCTTTTTTATCCAATCGCATATTTCGCATGCAAGAAGCATACATACTTGAAAGTACCAGAATAACCTTAATGTCTGTCTATTGTTTTCTGCGAACCCATGCCTTCATAACTGCCCCCACAACGACCAACTGAATCCTGCCAACTGTCAACGACCCCATGTTATTCAGCAGCTGAATTTTAAAATACTCTGTGAAAATGGCATTTATGACGCCATATTTATGAGGAGATGATGTAAGAAGACCTAGAAGAGCGGGGTCACCTACCACGCTGATGGAGAAACGCTAACCCACGCGCCCTAGACATGACCAGTCACGTCTGACAGCTGACGTGCTCGTGGGTGCACGCGTGTCCACCGCGCCTGGAATAAATATTATTATTTTTTCTTTTTCTTGTGCCTCTACGACGTCGTCGGGAAAACGGTTGACCCGTGTGCTGTCGTAAAAGAGAATGTTTTAGGATAAAAAATGAACGTATCGTTGTTGGGTGATCATACGAGGTTGCAGCAACCTCTTTTGAATTATCAGCTTGTGATTATTACACCGTTACCCAATGATATCCTTACAGGTGTGATGATTTTCATAAGTGTTTTCAGATTTGGCCGTTTTGAGATTGTCTATTTTCTGATGGACAGGGATTTTTCATATGAAATTATACACATTATTTAATGATTTTGAGGTAGATATCATGCATGATAGCCCTGTTATTTCTAATTATTTAGCTTCTAATCCACTCGAGTTGGTCCATATAAATTTTTTTTTTAGAATATTTGCTATTTTACACATTCAACCTTTATAGAGCCCATCATGACCCATTCACTTGCCAGAAATTTTCTATCTCATTGATCATTTTGAGATAATTATTCATTACTCTCTTGTCTTTTTACTAACAACATTTATGTTATTAGTTATCTTGAAAGGATCAAACTGTTTTTTATAAACAAAAATGTCTCATTGTCTCATTGTCTCATTGCAGGGAATGTTCCTTTTTTATTGCTACTTTGAACAGATTAAATCTCATTTTAAATACAACATTACCCCCTTGTACTGATCATTGAAACATATACTAAAACGCATCAGTGTTTTACTGTGGATTGCACAGTGCAGTCCACAGTAAAACACTAATGCTTTTTTTTTTTAACTTTTTTTTTCATTTCGGGTTTTTTTTCTTCTTTCTTTGTTTTTTCTTCTTTTAATAATTTTTTTTATTTAATTAGTTTGTTAATGTTAATTTTTTTTTATTTAGTTATCAAACTTTCATGACACGGATCCCGGGTTTAACAGGTTAACATGATTTAACGAGTTAACCTGAATTTTTTTTTTGCTTTTTTTCTTTTTAATTAATTTTTTTCATTTACTTTAGTTTGTTAATGTTAAATTTCTTTCTATTTATTTATCAAACTTTTATGACACATATCCCAGGTTTGACGGGTTAACCTGGTTTCACGGGTTAACCTAGTTAATTATGGGTTAACCCGTCTATTTTTTTTTCTTTTAATAATTTTTTTATTTAATTTAGTTTGTTAATGTTAATTTTTTTTATTTAGTTATCAGACTTTTATGACACGGATCCCGGATTTAACGGGTTAACCAGGTTTCACGAGTTAACCCAGAATTTTTTTTTTGCTTTTTTTCTTTTTAATTAATTTTTTTCGTTTACTTTAGTTTGTTAATGTTAATTTTTTTTCTATTTAGTTATCAGATTTTCATGACACATATCTCTGGTTTGACGGGTTAACCCAGTTAATTCTGGGTTAATCCGTCAATTTTTTTTGTTTTTTTTGTTTTAATAATTTTTTTATTTAATTTAATTTGTTAATGTTATTTTTTTTATTTAGTTATTAGACTTTCATGACACGAATCCCGGGTTTAACGAGTTAACCAGGTTTGACGAGTTAACCCGAATTTTTTTTTCATTTTAATTAATTTTTTTCATTTAGTTTAGTTTGTTAATGTTAAATTTTTTTCTATTTAGTTATCAAACTTTCATGACACGGATCTCGGGTTTGACAGGTTAACCTGGTTTGATGGGTTAACCCAGTTAATTCTGGGTTAGCCCGTTAATTTTTTTTCCTATTTAATTATTAAACTTTCATGACACAAATCACAGGTTTGACGGGTTAATCTGGTTTGAAGGGTTAACCCAGTTAATTCATATTTTTTTTCTTTTTCTTCATTAGTTTTTTTCTTCATGTTGGTTTTTTTTCTTTGTTTTTTCTTTTTAATTATCACATTTTTATGACATGACCTTGCAGCCAGAACCACATCCAAGGCTATTGGGTCTGATATTGCAGCCAAACCCACTTAAACTTGGGTCATGCAAGTTTAATGTTATTATTAATATTATAAATATTACTCTGGGGTCAGGTGTTG
>Ga0307515_10007140_pt1 | contig 22176 bp, 31 predicted proteins | sample 17_EM_MG_FD_194513 | JGI IMG/M metagenome (GOLD analysis project Ga0307515, IMG submission 194513) | Populus trichocarpa ectomycorrhiza microbial communities from riparian zone in the Pacific Northwest, United States - 17_EM | ecosystem: Host-associated > Plants > Roots > Unclassified | place...
CACCTGTTTGGATATGACCTCGCAACGTGGGAAGAGGCGGTTGCCATTGAGGAGACGGATGAGGAAATGGATGTGTTGTCAGGACGCGTACGGTCTGTGATGGTATTGCCCGTTCGGTCCATGGACTGGGCGTGCGATTACCCGTAGGACTAGGTGTAACGCAGGCGATATATTTACTTGCAATCGTGGACTTCAGGCTCGTGTATGGACCGCTGGCATCATGACAAAACTCAGCCTGCGCTCAAGTTCTGGCATGACCGGTGACCGTCGGCAAAGTCCGCCCGAAAACGCGATCAGCCGCGACCCTCATCGCCATCGGTTCTAGCTGGGGTCATGAATCTCCTTCCATCCTACTCTTCTGCACACTATCACTGCCACCCGTCTTGGCCCTGCGTGAACCCGAAGCTGGAGCCGTCGGCTGAAAGAGACTTTCGTCGGTGTTACTGGACGGATGGACCCCGAGTTGCCCCGAGTTTCTGAGGGTGAAGATCAAGGAAGATAGGACGACGAGCTTGGTTGTTTCTGCAACTGAGGCGACGCTTGGAGTGGTTAACCCTATAGGCGAAAGCGTCGGTGAGTACGGGTCGAGTCAATGTCCCCCTGCTGTTCGGCGTGTTTATCTGGAAGACTGACCCTAAGTCTCTCGCGACTGGTAGCACGGAGGCACATCTTTGAAGCGTCGGACCCAATGCTGGGATGTTACAAGAGCGGGATCTGCGAGTTCAATTTCGTGCTCGGGACTTCTTGGGTTTTTATCTGGTCGTTGCGACGTTTTCTGGAGCAAGCGGTTCCATTCTCCGTGCGTTGACTCCCTTGATGGCATGGTAATCCATGAGAAGAGCTTACACCCGCGAAATGGACAGCTGTACGAAGGTGAAGGATCCGTCAGTCTTGATCAGTGGTCACAGGACGTGTGCGGCCAATGGAATGAGTGGGGATTTAGTCCGGCATGGGCTATTCGGAACAGATGTGCGGGTTTTTTTCTAGCATTTCTGTGAGCTGATTGTGCCCAAGGTCGTTGGTTGTGCTTGATCGCCTTATCGTCGCGGATCCCGCGATATATGCTATCGGACTTGCAAAACCACACGCTTCGTACGCACTTCACGTCACAACCTGCCTCGGTATCTCTGCCAGCACAACACAAAATACAAGAGAGGAAAAAAACGCGAATCACTCCCATCATCCCTCAGGATCTCTCCTTCCTCTTATGGCTACGAATAGGCTGGGCTCTGGGAGGTCCGCCTTCTGCCGACGTTTCCGACGTTTCCCTCACACCAAAGCGAGTCGCAATTCTACGCCAAGGCAGATCCCCTATGGCTTCTTTAGTCGGATCGACATGCCTCGTGGCCATTGAGACGGATACATGACTTTTCCCTGGGGTCTCAATGTCATCATTCAGAGTGTCGGAGACTTGAAGTGCACGTGGGACGGGGCTCGACTTTTCCTTCACAACGTTCCCCCGAGTCCCATCACCGCCGTCGATTGGTGCCAATATTTCCGGAAAAGGTTATCTCGTTTACTGTTTCGTGATGACATTCCATGACGCATGCACGCCGCAGGGATCGATTCAATGCATTTTTTGGCCCTGCCTGGTGGCTTTCCTGACGGTCAAGAATCCAGATCACTAGCGCGCCAAAGGTTCTCAGCACCGCTGCGACCCGCCCAACGTGTATCCCCTCTCCTGCGTACAACAGCACCAAGCTCGAAAGAACTGTGACAGACAGCAGGGCGGTGAAACGGATCTCATGGTCTACGGTGTACGTGGGAGTCTGCGAGGGGAAACGGCGACTCGACAGAGGCTGTGTGGGAAGCGACTCCCAAGACTCGTTTCGTTCGGCCCATAATCGCATCTGCGCTCGGGAGTAGGATGTTCACGCGACTAAATACTGTCCAGAGGTGAAACCGGTGACGCATTCAGCGGTGGTGGATTGGTTACGTGTGCAGGCCGAGTCGGTCAGCTCCAACAGGCTGTCACCCACCCCCACCTCAGTCGGCGCCAGGGGTGGCATGCAAGCAAGGAAATGCGAGCAAGGCAGTTTTGCCACAAGTTTTGATTACACGCACGCATTCCAGACACTTCCATGAAATCTGAAGCGGTTCCACAGGAGGGCCGGCCGTGGGGTGCACCTATGTGGCCCCATAAACCATTGTCTCCCCTGCTGCCGGACCTTGGCGTTCTCGTTGGTGTCTTTTTCGTCGTGTAATTCATTGTGCAAGTGCAGATATATAGATACCGATTAAGGACGCCCGAGCCTGTGGGTTTCGTCGCTGTTTCCATTCGCATCGAGTAAATCAGGTGCTGTCTGTGTTTTGGCCTGACTGGCGTAGGAAATGGATGCGTTACTTCGGCTATTCCGGACGATTCGTACCATGTGCTCGGACAGCGCACAATCTCTGGGCCCAATACAAGAGGAAAATTTCGCGTGTACATGAACGAGCGACCCGTGGACCCTGGAAGATTTCGCTGACCGATGTACGCGATTGTGAACACATTGCACTCATTAAAATTTCCCCGGCACAGGATACTTGCAAATGAGTAAACTCTGTTCTCATTACGTCGGAATGAGGAAAACGCCGAGACTGGTTTCATGAAACCCCGGTATTATGTCAACGCCCGGATCAAGAAAGGTTTTTGGTACATATACAATGTCTCGTCAGCACCAGGGCTGCCAATTACTTAGCAACGCACTCTCCATGTCCTCACAAAACCCCTTGGAACAACTTTGTCGCCTTGACGGGTCGTCTTCCGAGTTTCACGATCAAGTCAGCAACATACTTTATGGAGGGGAGTACAGGCAATGGGTGCTAAACCTTCAAAGCGACGATTTGGTGGGGCTTGTCGACTATTTGGACAAGGTAAGTTTCGTCGTGTCTCGCTTCTTCATTTCCCGCTCAGCAGCATAGGCTCTCGGTACTCTCGACCCTGCCAGTTCCGCATTCCGGAAGTGTCTGCGCGAACTCAGAGACATTTGCGGCGCTAGAACAATACTACCACCATCATGCGTGCTCCCGTCTTCCGCTTTGGATATCGGTCGCCACCCGGTCGCCTCGGGAGGTCCTGGCGACGTGTACGAAGGGACCTTGAACGGTTCGAAGGTTTGCGTGAAGCGCATTCGGGTGTACACCCAGGACGGTCCAGAGGAGGCCACAAAAGTCCGTTATCCTTTTGCTTTCCCCTCTCTGCCGTTGCTGACGAGAATCGTAGACTCTCTACAAAGAGGCCGTAGTGTGGAAACGATTAGAGCATCAGAATATCGTCCCTCTCCTCGGTATCACTTCGAATCCTCTTCAACTTATTTCGGAATGGATGCCGGGTGGAAACCTGACGGAGTACATCAAGAAACACCCCGATGCAGACCGAATCGACCTTGTGAGTGTCCATGTTGCCACCCTCTAGCCTACGCTCACCCCCGCCACCAGCTATCCGATGTCGCTGGAGGCCTTTGCTTTCTCCACTCCCGCAACATAGTTCATGGCGATCTCAAGGGAGTACGTGATTGATATAAACCCTGTTCTACCACTGTACTGACGTGTCTAGCCAAATATTCTTATGGACGACGTTGGCCGCGCAAGAATCACAGACTTTGGTCTTGCTACAGTCACTCAAAACCTGGACTCGATGCGGGGCGCCTCGGGAGGTCAGAGCAATACCGCCCGGTGGACTGCTCCCGAGATTTTGAACGAGGAGGGGACGTTTAGCAAGGAATCGGATGTTTTCTCCTTCGCGATGGTCATGATCGAGGTACATTACGAATGGTTTATTCTCGTCGAGCTCTGGCTTACTGCGTATTGCACCACCACAGGCATTTACCGGTGCGGTTCCGTTCAAGAATATCCTGCCCGCGGCAGCTATGTTTGCGGTAATGACAGGCAAGCGCCCGTCACGGCCGACGCACCCTGCCCTCACAGACCAGCTATGGGCGTTGATACAACGTTGTTGGGATCAGAACCCTCACTCGCGCCCGGAGGTTTCAGATGTGGTCAAGGTTTTACGTGGCTCGTAAGTTCGCTTTTTGGCGATCACACATTCGTTGACCTTCCTGTTTTCTCGTGTCTATGAACTCCCCTTCCGTCGAACTCTGCATCTACAGGTGCAGCTCTGCCTCAACTCCAATATTAGGGCAACAACACTTACTTGCTGGATATACAGCAACAACGTTGAACCCCCCTTCACCACAAAACGCGGTTCCCTCGCCTTCCCGCTGCATTCCGCAAACTACTCTCCAGAAGACTGCCGATTCATTATCCCCGGTGAGCCGGGGTGGGAGTGCACAAGACGATCAATCCAGTTCGTCCCTTTTGCATTACGCTGGGACCATCGAGAGGGTGACCGTTAATCCGCAGGGTACAGCCCGCACAACTCGGGAAAGACCGCTTCGAGGCGACCTCCAAGAAGGGATCCTTCCAGGATGAACGGTTATGTGACCAGGAACATTTCTCGTCAGTGTTGTACACCCGCACCTCGAGCTCATTCTGAATCTACCCCTTTGGGTGCCAGATCACAAATTGTCAACCGGGACTAAATTTCACAAGCCCCGGCCGAACCTGGGTAAAACACTCCAAGAGAACCAGGGATCCTCACAAAATAACGGTGCGTTCCTCCCGAGGCACATGGGAACCATCTGAAAGATACCAAACCTGCACCCTTTTCGTAGGGAATCACGGGATTATGCAGGAACCAGTCGCACCCAAACCGCCAAAGAAACACCGAACATGGCGCCGGCCCAAGCACGCTCGGTTCCCCGACCGGGTGTTGAGCGTAGACGACGCGGAACAAACAGGGCACTGCAGTGATCGGGGCTGGCACTCTTTCTGTGCATCGTTTGGCCTAGCGACACTTCGGAGGCTGGCATCTCGGGTAACCACAAATCCACAAAACCGTTCCCATAATGAACCATGAGTGGGAATGTAGGGATAGACGGTCATTGGGATACCGCATCGAACGATTCCAGTGCGTTCTCTCCGTTTAACCTCGAAACTCAAGTTCACCTTCGATCATTCTCGTGTCATAACAGGTGGAAAAGAACTCCCGGCATCACCACACAATATTCTACAGGGGGATAGGTTGTGGGGTTGGCCTGCAGTGGCTGGACGGTGTTGGGACGTACCACTAAAAAACTCTTTAGAACTTGAATAGACAGAAAGTTTTCGCCGGTATTTCTCTAGGCTCTTACATCTCCAGGAGTATTCGCAACGTCGCTGGTGACCGACATCCTCTTTGATTACGGTTGTTGATTTTGGACGTGTTTTGACTCTGAGCGACTTCTGGTCTGAGATTTCAACCTAAGTTCTCGAGCACTAGTAAATCTGGTTGATCACATTGAAAACGAACCAACCCCTCTCCTTGCGAATTGGGTGGACCCCCCCAGTGCGAATTCATCAGACGGTCGAAAGCCCCATCCTGCAAGCCATCGTGGTGATTCGGCCAGACGGAGCCGAGACCACGGAGAAATATACAAGACACCATCGATCGTTTAGATTGTCTTTTCCGAATCTTCATAACGTTGTCCTATCTGCTAGTACCTCGCGGCAGTTTCCACATGCTGATAGAGAATGCCATCCACGTGTACTCAAACGCATCCTGACCCCCATGTATCACGTCCCAGTTTGATGTGCCTGTTCCGTTTCATTCAGATGCTCAAGGCGAACAAACTCCCACCTGCCAGACACGATCGAGGACCTTACATTGACCTTCTGTTCTCTTCATTCAAACACTGATACTGCGGCTTTCGTCACTGCGTGAATACCGAGATTTCTTCCCAGACCAATCATCTGGTGACGGTGATACAACAGTTTCAATACTATCGGGGTAATTTGGTAGAGTGAGATCCGAGCATATTGGCAGGATCACACCCGCTCAGCGGCTTCTCCCCCTCGAGACTCCCACCACGCTCGCTCCTTAGCGTTCAATGTTCAGCCAAATCGGGATCATCGAGCCGAGCAAGCTCTAACTCCTAAAGTGTCCAAAGTTCTTCATTGCGCTCTGCAACATTGTGTGGTAACGACTTCTTCGAAATTCGTACGTGCCAGCGTGAGTGAGTACTAGGGGAAACCGTCGCAAGTAAAACGGGAACTCCACGTGCGAAATCCAACTCCTGTTAGATTTCGTCAAAGTAGATTGAGACCCCAGCCCTTACGAGGGAGTGGATGCATAGCGGGGTGTGGCCTGTGACCCACTGTGACTTGGCCACACCTCCGACTCTCGAGATCGACAACGTCTCGGCGACCGTTCTCATCGTCTTCCCCTTGAGGTGGAAATGGACGGCTCTTTCCTTTAAGTCGAGAGTGTGTGTGCCCGTCATGACGGTGAAAGAGGGGGATGGATCGGTGTGGAGCACCTCGGGTTCCTGGCTCTTACCCCACGTCGACATGCTCAGATCTCAATCCGACAAATTACCCCGGTATGGGAACTGCCATATCACTGCCACCACATAACTGCAGTATACGAAGGCGCGTTCTGCATTATGCGGGTGTGATCGGTTGCAATGCGATGACAATGTGCGCTCTCGAGTCCTTCTCTCCCCTCTTCCTCCGCTGACCGCCCATGCGCCACCCAACTGCGTCCTGGGACCGTTCTACAGTTGCCGGCACCATATCTGGGGTGATATGTAACCGCGGCGTCAAGTCCAAGTTTCAGCTCGCAACTTGTCAAGATTGCCGCCCGTATCTTCCTTTGCACCGGTGTCACGGTGTACCTTACCAGTTGACCCATTAGGACGGCTGGGGCGAAGTAACGTCGAGTTTGCATTGCCATAAGGTTATGTAATACAAAGTGGGTCAGTGGCGGCCAAACGCTGCCATATCATGACACCCGCCTGAGAAAAATTTGCCCATTCCTAGGGCCGTCTGCCCGAGTTCCCTGATTTCGTGTCCATGCTCTTAGCCCCAGTCTATCCGACAGACCTTCCAAGCTACCCCTGGGGGTCCTGTCAGAACCGTGGCGTCTCGATTGGCTCCCTGCCCATGAACCGGGTACTTATACCGTCTCACCAGCGGCAGGCAGTCGATTCACCTGCGAGCCTCACCTCACCGAGGGACGTTCCCCATGTCACACTCACTCAATCCCTTGCAACCGCTCCGTGACCTCGACAAGACTTCACCTGAGTTGTGCGATCAACTCCGCAACATACTGGATAGTGAAGAGTATAAGATTACCGTGTCCAATCTTGAAGGCGAAGATTTGGTGGAGCTCGTTGACGATCTAGATGAGGTATGTCGTTGCACTGTCCTTGCCCGCTCTCTGCTTATGTCAGCGTAGACTCTCGATGTTCTTGACCCTGCAAGCCCCGGATTCCGGAGGTGTGAAAGCGAGCTCAGAAAAATATGTGGCACGAGGATGATGCTACCGACGTCGTACACCATTTCGTCTCCTCTGAACATTGATCAACAGCCTTTCGCATCAGGAGCCTCTGGTGATGTGTATCAGGGGACTCTTAACAGTTCGAGGGTTTGTGCCAAACGTATCAGGGTATATTCCAAGGACGGCCCTAAAAAACCCACAAGAGTACACAATCGATATCATCGCTTTCCCTGTCTATCATTGCTGACGGGACTCACAGACCTTTTATCGGGAAGCTGTGGTGTGGAAACGCTTGAAACATCGAAACATTGTCCCCCTCCTTGGTATCACTCCTACCCCTCTCCAGCTCATTTCTGAATGGATACCTGGTGGGAACCTGACGGAGTACATCAGGAAGCATCCCAATGTAGACCGAATCGGTCTCGTGAGTGTTCATGTTGCCGCCTTTCATCCTGCGCTTACTCCCGCCGCTAGCTATCTGATGTCGCCGAAGGTCTTCAATTTCTTCATCTCCAAGACATAATCCATGGCGACATCAAAGGAGTACGTGGTTGATCCAAGTCCTGCTTTACAACCACACTGACGTGCCCAGCCAAACATCCTTGTGGATGACGCCGGTCGCGCAAGAATAACAGATTTTGGGCTTGCTACGACCGCTGAAAACCCGGATTCAACGCGAAGCGCCCCGGAAAATCAGATTCATAACGCGCGATGGACTGCTCCCGAGATCTTGAATGAGGAGGGGACGTTTAGCAAAGAAGCGGACGTTTTCTCTTTTGCGATGGTCATGATTGAGGTGCGTTACGGAAGATTTCAAATTATTGTCGAGCCTCGGCTTACTGTCATATTGAACTACCACAGGGGTTTACCGGTGCGCTTCCGTTCAAGGATAGCCTACCATCAGCAGCAGTGTTTGCGATAATGACCGGCAAGCGCCCGTCACGGCCGAAGCACCCTGCCCTCACAGAGCAGTTATGGGAATTAATACAACGTTGCTGGAGCGGCGACTCACATTCACGCCCGGACATTTCAGAAGTCTTGAAACTTCTCCCTGTCCGGTTAGTTTCTCATCCATTCAGGCGATCGTGTATCCTTGATTTTGACTATGTCACCGCATGAAAGTGGTCGTCCTGCCTGGGAACGGTTGATCAACTCTAGCCTTTCTACGCACGAACGGATCTCTCTGATTGCATCCATTTTCTCGGACCGCAACGACGCCAAGACGTTTGACAATCTCAGTGGAGATGATGCCCAAACCTTTGTTGACGTGATAGACAGGGTGCGTCTCCATCCTTTCACCTTAAAAGCACAAGTCGGTTGATTTCCGTTCAAATTTCCGTGTTCTGTTGATTAGGTGTTGGAAAGTCTTCCGTCACTTCCACCACACGTCCACAGAAGGTGTCTGCGTTCTGTATACAGGATTTGCGGTCGCCGAGCCTTGCTTCCAAAATCAATGGTAATTCCGCTCTGTTATAATCATATGGAGAATCCTCTGTGTCATGGCGGGTTTGCGGACGTATGGAAGAGTCAATATCGTGGGAAAGAGGTCGCAGCCAAGTCCCTGAGAGTATACTTAAATGACGACTTTAAGAAGATCAGAAGAGTGAGTTGCCGGGGGTGCCCTCCATTCGTTATGCATGTTGACGGACTGAGCGTGTCTCCTAGAGGTTCTGCAGGGAGGCCGTGACATGGAAAGCGCTTCGTCATCCAAATGTGCTACCGTTGTTAGGCGTGACGATGACCAACACTCGGTTCGTGATGGTGTCGGAGTGGATGGTGAAAGGCACCATCAACGAGTTTGTGAAGGCGAACGACAATGCAGATCGGTTGGGACTTGTATGTCTTTCGTTCAAGGTTCTCATCTTCTCTCGCCGCTGATAATTGCGTGATTGCCACAGCTGAGAGACGTCACGAGGGGGTTAATCTATCTACATGACCAGGGACTAGTCCATGGAGATCTCAAGGGGGTACGCGTTCGGACCTCACTTACTTTCCTGTGCCCCAGCTTACCCAATCCCAAGGCGAACATCCTGATCAACGACGATTGCCGCGCCTGTTTATCAGACTTCGGTATGCTGACAATAGCCTCAGACCAATTGACCCTTCTCTCCTCATTCATGGGGGGTGGCACGATTCAATGGATGAGTCCGGAGCTTCTCAACCCGGAGGGTACCAATGCAACGGGGGTTCGCCCGACAAAGCAATCGGACTGCTACGCGCTGGGAATGGTGGTATACGAAGTTCTCAGTGGGCAGCCGCCATTTGCCCCGCGTACGGCCCCCATTGTTATTCGGAAAGTTCTGGAGGGTGAGCTGCCTGAGAGACCCCAAGGGGAGGAAGGGATTCTGTTCACAAATGCTATATGGACGAAATTGGAACAATGTTGGATCCATTCGCCGGGCGACCGGGCAAGTGCCAAAGATGTACTTTCGTGTTTGGAAGGGCGTCCGCTCTCGGAGTTACCATCTTCCCCCAACGTGGATGGAGATTTGGAGACAGAAAGTAACGATCAGTTGGACGACACATTGAGCGATTCTAGTACGTTTTCTCCATTTCATCTCGGATTCGCCTTTACTAATCCTTGCGGTGTACCAGCACCGTCGATCACACACGGTGAGAAAGAACAGCCGGATCTACCACAATGCCCTATAGCGGGTCCGCCAGGCTTCGCACGCCCAGGTCTTAGTATGTTTTCTCTATTTCGTCTACGGTCTCATGTTCATCTTGTAATCCCCCCTGCTGTGTCGCAGGCGTACCGAGTACACAAAGTGACAGGTCAACGATCACACACGATGGGGTTCAACCTCCAGCCGCACCACAAACGCGGAGGGTGGGATTGGGTGGTAGGTTGGCCAACCGAGCCCGGGATATGTTCGAACGCGTCAGAAAGTTCTTCCGGGATTGACTAGCCGTAGAGTTTTCGCCGGGCTCATGTACATCTGTGTGCACGCGTTTGTTGGCAGGGTTGGATCAGGTGGACGGGATCGCCGTAAATCATTCGCAGCTCTTGTACCGTTGTGTTTTTACTTTCTTATTTATGACACGATGGGGTTCAATATTCGAACTGAAACTCGCCGCAGCTGCGACTCGGTGCTTGTCCTCCACGTTTGGGCCATCACACCGTTATCATGAGTTCGGACGAGATGTTTAGGGTCTCGCGTAGGTTGCAGGTTCGACGATCGATCGAAAATATTTTCCGTTCTCGTTCCATCTTGGATCGCGCTGAAGACGAGCGTTGGATAATCGACCTTAAGTGTTGACCGACGCTATGTACAATGTCTACGTATATGATTATTAACAGTGTTGGTTCAGGAAGGCGAGGAGACACGACCTTGGCCAAGTTGCCAAGGACGACGCCGGAGTCATTGATGTTTTCGACCATGACGCTTGGAGGCCGGTTGGACCCAAAACTCTCACGTACTGTCGGCCTTACGGAATGGGACTGCTGAAGCTTCTGGTACCGCCTACCTGCATCTCTTCGCAGGCCTCTACTTGGACCCTTGGTGTAGAGTGGAGAAATTGCTGGTTCAGATCGTGAGGGTTGGGCGGTACTTTGGTTATTTTTCTGTGTATACCGAGGAGGTTGTATCGTCCTTTTGGGTGTGACCCTAAGAGGGGGGGGGGGGGGGTCTGGTGCGGTTGGGAAGGTAGATGAAGGGGTAGACGCGTCGGCAGGACGATCCGAAATACCTGTGCGCGACCAGGACGTGGTGTGGGGCCATTTATCTTAGTACTTAACTCGAGCGTTCATCCCGTGTAAGTATTCTGTATGCAACGCCTCGCGTATGGAGATCGCGTTCCCTGTGCCCACCCAAAGGTTGCCGAGTCCACTTAAATTTTTCGATTCCGCGCGGAATTCCCGCACACTCAAATCTTCCCGACTGCCACACGAAATTTGAAAACTGTGAGGCACAACAGGGTTTGGGTAATAATGGGACTCTGGGAGGAAATTACATCAGACCGTAGAAATTGATATTTTCCTCGGGATTCCCTCCAGCCTGGTCAGAGCGAGAACGCGGCTCTCTCTTCGACAACGAAAAAAAAAAGGATACCTCAAGCTTGACACAATATTTTCAGGTCTTGGGCACGGTATCAGCACGATGCTCGACGACCTGGAATGCAGTAGGACCCGACGTCTATGACATCCCGACTACAGAGGAAGGGCACGCCTTTTGCAGTTAACCTCCAGGATAAGTGGTTTACATGGAGCATTATCTTTCTGAAAAATCCCCGTTAGTGATAGATGTGCAACCGCGCCGTGTGTTATCTCCGTGCATCTAATCCAATGTTTTTGCTTTGGGTGCACCACGGGAGAGGTCATGAGTCACATGCCCTCCAGTTTCGGCACGTGACCAAAGCTAGCTGACAGCCACCGTTATGATGTGCCACCCGCCACTGGCCCAGGAACGTCGACTGCCATCCATCTGCCTCCGCTTCATCACCACACACCTATTCGTTTCCACCCCTGCGGACCTTTTGTTGGGCATCAAGCACTGTGCTCCTTCCCTCACCATCCCCAGAGATGGTGCGACTTCCCTCTAAAAAGCCCGTACCTGTCCAGTTCGACCCAGAATGGTACGCAGTCCTTGTTCAGTGATGGCAGGAACACTGAAGATAACCTTAAACCACAGTCTCTACTCTGCCCTCAAGGAATTCTTCGATCCACTGAGAACCAGCGACTCGCGCGCAGACTTTTACACCGTGTACGACAGGAAATCCGGAGAGTTTGACCGGAATTATGCGAGGGAATATGACGACTTGAACACGTTCCTTATCTTCGTCAGTCGTCTGGTTTTTGCCCTCGGCACTGGATACTGAACGTTGAGCCTTGGGATACGCAGGCCGGTCTGTTCTCCGCAGTCAGTGCAGTGTTCGTCGCCATTGTCCAGCCAAAGCTCGAACCGGATCCGAACGAGATGACCGCCGCTTACATGCAAATCCTCATTCGCACCATGAACAACTCGCTCTTCCCCGACGCAGATCCCAGCTCCGTTGCCTGGACCGGCCCCCCTCCCGGAATCGTCACCGTCCAGTCAATGCTGTACGCAAGTTTCGCGACCTCGCTCCTCACCGCGTTTCTGGCGATTCTCGGGAAACAATGGGTCAACCGATATATCCGGAATCGCAGAGGTTCCGTTGCCGACAAGAGTCGGGACAGGCAACGGAAGTTGGATGGGCTCGAGGAGTGGCACTTCCACATCGTCATCGAGAGCCTCCCGGTGATGCTCCAATTCACGTTACTGTTGCTCGGGGGCGCCTTGTCACGATACCTCTGGACGATCAACCGCACCGTTGCCTGGGTCATCCTCAGCTTCGCGCTGTTCGGGCTCGCCTCGTACACCTTCTTCACTCTCGCTGCGACGCTCTACCACAATTGCCCCTACCAGACACCGTCTTCCACTCTCATCCGGACCTTCACCAGATACCTTGCACGTAATAACTCCACCTTCGCCCGCTCGGTGCGACACCGTACAGCATCCCTTGCTGGTTTCTACTCCCGTTTCTTCGGACGTCTTCGTTCCGGAGTTCAAAATGCGCTGCAAAACCCGGGCCGCGTCCCGGGTGCACCGGTAGACTTGGAGCAGGTACCACACGCCATCGTGGAACCACCCACTTGGTTCTTCGGGGAGATCTCCATCGACTGGGAGGTCTGTAAGGCGGACACACGTTGCATCTCTTGGATGCTCAATTCCGCCACCGATAGCGACGTCGTCCTTTGCACGGCCCGGTTCGTCGCAGACATGATTCTGTACCCGGAGATCGCGGATATCATCTCGCCCCGCGTTCTTGCGAATCATTTTCTCGAGTGCCTGTCGGATGGGCGAGCGATTCCTGGGAAGTTGGAGCATGCGGATGTGATCGGAATGGCCCTGGCATCGGTACTCAGCATTCAACTCTGCGTAGAGCCTAAGAGAGGGGACCTCCGGAGCCTCAGCGACAGCATTCACCATTATGCTAACTCGGTAGCTGAATCTGAGCCAACATTCTTGCCCGGTGTGGACATCCTCAGAATCGTTTCGCGGACCCCGGAGCTTTTGCGGAGTGAAGGCTTCCAGAAATGGGATATTTTCTCCAATAATTCCGATGATTTATCCGCCGCGGATAAGCTCTGCTTGAGCAGGATGGTACTCCAGACTGTTTGGCGGTGGAGGCAGGTTCAGGACCCCACAACATTATTCAACCTCGAGGAGATAGATTCCTTTTGCAAGGGATTGATGGCGAACGGCGATCATCTCCTTCCAGCTCTCAAAATAAACTGCTTCCTCATCATGGCCATCTCCCTGGGAGACCTAGTGGGTGATATTCACATTCTGTTCTCCCCCGACACCGAGTTTGTGATTTCCCCACTCTTTCTATCAACTTCACTCATTGAGGGGCAGCGATGCGTTGCGAATAGCAATTGATCTTTTCCATGCACAATTGCTACCATCCATCACAGAGGGGAACGCTGGTGAACGCACTCTAACCTTGGTCCTATCCGCGTTGGTTCACCTTGACCCATTCCAAGTCGTGGGTACTGGAGGATGGGGCTTTTTGTGGATGACCGAAATTCTCGACTCCGGGTACTCGGAGGGCGAACGCTATCGGATGGCTAGCCAGGTGATGCGACTGTTAGGGAAGCATTTCGACTCCACGGACCCGGAGCACCAATTCGATGCGAAACCCGCTTGGATACCTCCCCTCGTGGGTTTCCTGTCGCTACACGAGAAGTTTTACACCGCGGATTCTCCACCATATCGAGGGTCCATCGCCCTCCACATTCTATCACTCAGTCAGGGATCTGCTCAGTTTGGCACAACATTGTTACCCATCCTCACCTTGGCACTATCTTCAATCCATCCTCTCCAATCGCGCAAATGGGCTCTGAAGACCTTCCACAAATTCATGTCTGGGTGGTTCTCCCCACAGATGGAGGAAGTTCCGGGTGAAGATCTCAAGAATCTCCTTCGAGCAGTTGGTGACCCATTCCACTTCACCCCAGGTCCTTCTCTCTATGGCAGGCAACCCGTGGATACAGCTGATTATGACCCCATGATGGTCTTGGTTGTCCTGATCGAGTTTGCATCGTCGGACCTGTGGCGAAACCACCTCCGTCGCTCGAATTTCACCTCCTGCGAAAACATTGTTTCCACGGAGGAAGGTTGGATGGCTGCGTTAAGATCCATGTCCGATGCGGCAGCCCACGCATTCACAGAGTTTCTTTCCAACCCCTCAAAGGTCATCGCAGCCATCGGGCGCCTTGAGGAGCTTAAGTGTTCGAACACAGTTGGTGTTGTAGCCACGTGGGCCCGGACCGCCGGTCCCCATGCCGAGCAGGGAGTTTTCAGCAGACAGGTAGAGCGTCCGTTTGGATACACCACGTGGAGGGAGGCAGTTGGTGTGGATGTGGAGGAAGGAGACAAGGTGATCGTTACCGAGGGAAGCAGCGGGAGTTTGCATACCTCTCCCATCGGGGGTTTAACCAGATCCCGTAGTTACCCGCTGGAACCCACTACCATCGCACACAGAAGGCATGCGGGGATCCCTGAACCACCCCCATCTACGGCCCTGATCATGCCCGACCCCCATGAGCTACCACCAACTCGACCGACTACCGCCGTGGATACCCAAGGGCCTGGCTTCCCTGCCGAAGTCTGGAAAGGGCGAGGGGCAAGGCGCCCGGACAGCTACTGGAGCAGACAGGCGAGTGACATGTACTATTGTTGTGGATACGAGTTAACCACTTGTTTGTTAGACTTCTGAGGCTGAAGAAGCTCGACCGGCCACAGCGCCACAAATCGAAGAGAGATTTGAATGGTTTTCTACTCGTCGAGTATGTCTTCCCGGTGTATGCCGTTCTTGCTAGCTCAGTTTTTTCTTCAGAAACCGCAAGAACTTGAGGTTCCAGTCCCTCCCCCTGGTGCAATCACCGGTGTCCCAACGCCGCCTGCACCCCCGCCGCCTCCAGCGTTCCAGCTCTCTGGTGGTAATGTAAGCCCTCCCCCCGGTCCGGCCCTGTAGTTCGACTAATCACCTCTTCCAGACCACATCCGATTCTTTTCTCCGCGAAATCCTAGGGGGTATCTACGAGAGGGTTGATCGGCTTCAAGAAGACGTCAATCGACTATACAGAGGTATAACAACGTATCTACAATAGCGCGAATCGTTTCACTGAAAATGTAACCTCAGATAGACCTCGACCGGTGGTGCATACCCAGCCTTCGTACATTCCTCCAGGAACTACGTATAGCTCGCCGACTCGTCATTCCCGCTCTAACTTGCCCTCTCGTTCCCCCCCGCGACGCTCGCGCAGGTCCCCCAGCAGCCCTTCTTCACGTTCTCGTTCGAGGGGTAGAAGAGAGCCCGCAGTCCTCGTTGTCCCCACTGATGTTCCAGCGTCGACTTTGGTATCACCTTCTAGACGCCCCAGGGCCCGGGGCCGCCCAAGTCGAAGTCTTAGTTACAGCTCCGATCCCAGTGACTATGGTCGTCGACGAGGACATCATAGACGCCGCATTACTGGGTCCAGGACACCCACCCCTGAGGAATCCGGTCCCAGTTTTCGTCCGAGGATTCTGAGACGCCCTCCCATACCAGAGGAGATCGAGGAGATCTTCAAACCGTCGCCCGTCAGAGTTACGACAGTGCTTACTTCAAGTCACCGACCCTCCTCAAGTCCAAGATACTCCCCAAATCGAAGGTATTCCCCAAGCCGACGGCATTCCCCGAGCAGACTTATGTATTCTCCAAGCCGCACCCATAGACTATACTCCCCTGCCCGCACGATGTCCCCTTCACGACCATATACACGCCGTTCTCCGACACGCACTCAGCGCACTCACCGTTCTAGATCATACTCTCCCCGAACAGGGAGGTCCTCTGTTAGCCCCCGATCACCGCGTGTGCTGCGTCGAAGACGCTCCCCTGGTGAGACAAGAAGGTCGAGAAGTCGAACCCCAACACGACGTGTCAGCCGCAGTCCCCCAAGGCGAATTTCCTCTCGGAGCCCAACGAGAATCAGGCGACGTGCGGGCCGTAGCCCACAGAGAACAAGTCGTAGTCCAACCAGGCGGATCACTGCTCGTTCTTTAACGAGGCACAGTTCCAGCCGTAGCCCAAGTCGTCATGGACCGTCAAGACACGGAAGAGGCAGGTATGAGAGAGAATCGAGAAGTACTCGCAACCCTACGACCAGATACGGACGATCCAAAAGCGTTACTCCTATCGGACGGCGCTCCGTGAGTCCAACACCATCTGGAACACGTCGCGGTAACAGGAGTCCCCCCAGGGGGGAAAGAAGGTATCGAAGGGCTGGTCGTAGATCGAGGAGTTACACACCTACCCCATCTCGTTCGGTCACCCCGTCGTCCTCACGATCCCCTGGACGACCTCCACCTACCCAACCCACCATGACGGTTGTAATTGGTCCAGGTCCTGCTGCTGCCGCTTCGACATTCCTTGGTTACGATCCCGAATATGCCCGGCGTCCCGAAGTTGTCACTATCCCTCCGTCCCCTACGAGGACTGGTCTACATATCTGTCAGTTGTCCCCCTTCCCAGGGAAATCGTCCGCTTACATCCTCCTAGCGCCACACTACTCTCCTTCGGAAGCCGACGAGACTACATCTATCCGACGATCTGCCCCGGTCACCCCCGAGGATTCGGTTATTGTTGGCGAGCCCGGACGCTCACGCTCACCTAGCCCAAGAAATGCCAGCGAGGCCGAAGACAGGAGGGAGAGGATTTTCCGCGAGAACGAGGAGGCACGAGAGAGAATCTTTGACGAGGCTGAGGTAAGGAGAGCGGAGGAAGCTGCTCATCGACGGAACCAGATTTGGGCAGACCTAGAAGACAGGCTTCAAGTCCTCCCACCTGTCACTGTAGCCGCAGTCCCACGTTCAGAAACAGGGTCAATCCATTCCATTGCTGAGAGCATGACTTCGGTCCACACCCCACCAATCTCTCCCACTATACCTGTTACACCAGGTATTCCAGGGCCACCTCTCCCAGTCACAGAGTCTGCAGCAGGGTCAGAGCCGGTTTTGGTCTATGAAGATGCATCATCAGTGCAGTGAACCCTGTGGATTGAAGCATTGGTGGATGCAGATCAGGATGGTGATGCCTTGTGACTTGGCATGTTTATCCAGTTCCCAAATTTCTTATGATTGATAGTATGGAGGCGTATTTCAAACCCTGTACCAGGATATTACAATAACAGGAATGTAAATTTAGAAATACTCAACTTCTTGGCTTGCCACCCTTGGGGCTTGCCCAGCCATTGTGGTGTTCCCAGTGCTGTTTGGTGGCTCTGTGCCCCAGGTGTCTGGCCCACCTGGAGGCACGAGAAGAAGCCACACCACCCAGAAAACAGCCAATGACTGCTCATTGACAAAGGACAGTTAATAAATAAAAGACCCAGATGTTTGACAGACCTGTACCCCTACAAGACCAAAACATGAATTAGAAGAGGGAAAGGGAGAGAGTGGGCAAACCTGGAGGGATGGGACACATCCTAAAACAATGACAATGAGTCAAACTTCATCACCAAGCCTCCACCCTCCAGTCCTTGCAGTATGAAACACTGTATAAAAAACTGTGCCTTTGTTTGTCATCAGTGGGATTCCATCAACTATTTTGGACTCACCACATTGGAAGTTTGTGGAAGTAGCAATGCGCTCAAAATGCAATCCACCTTCAACAAAATTGATTCTGGCAGAAGCCATCCTTGTGCACAAATACCAAATTGAATTTCTCCATAGCTACATCAACCTTCCATTGACATTTGACAGTAGAGCCTCCTATTTCATCACTTGTAAAAGGTGGTTCTGCTGTCATCAAAGTGAAATATTTATCAAGACCTCATGAGATTCAGCTCCTGATGAAACTTTCCTCAGGGATTAGATGATGGCCTCTTGGCATGACAATATTCAAGAGCAGCTGCAATGGAACTTGCAATATATGCATCCATCATAACACCAGTAGCACATTTCATCAAGACACTTAAGGGACAAGTTCCAAATGCAGCAGATGTTTATATTTTTTGGCTTACAATTGTAGCCTCCCTTTGGAATTAATTTTTGCACAAAGACATTGAAAGAGAGTTGGTTAGGAAAGTGACTACAACTGTGGATGGGTGGTATAAAAAATTTATTGATGGTTCCACCTACACACATCAATCTTACTGCCTTCTTCCTCAATCTACCCAAGTCTTAATGTACTGTGAGAGACTAAGCTAACTTAGTATAATAGGTTACAATCAGTCAGAGATTCTCAAGTGGCTAATAATGGTGGGCTTCACCCTTATAGTGCCTCCTTGGAACATTGGGCCCAATAAAATCACATCCCTTGGTGTCTTTGATTGTACAAAGAAATACCTGAAGGGGCCACTGCACAATTTAGCAAAGGCTGGTAAGGATGAGTTTATCTGGAAAACAGGTTCATGGGAGTTGGTCTGTCAGCTGAAGATGTACACATAATGGGAAGTTCCCCCCAGCTCTCCCCAAAGCTCAGATACCCTATCTTGGTGGTAAATACACTCTGTCTTACAATGCAAACATTTTAGCAGTTGGTTATTTGTGCTGATTTTAATGACTCAGGCTCATTTTTTATATCAATCCACACATATTCAGCATCTGTCAACTGAATGGCAGATGAGCAAATGATATTCATTTTCACATGGTTCAACTCCAGTCTACATGGAACCAGCAGAACATTGGGACTCTCACCTGGATGATCCTGGTTCCCCAGTGGGTCCTTGACTTGGTAAGATTTTTTGTACATATGCAAGGGCAGTCTCAGTGATGGTACTTTGGTTGTATTAACAGAATAATAAGGCAAAATCCTCAACAAAGCCAGTAGTTGCTTTCTGTACCATTAGCTGTGGAGTCAGTGGTTTGTTGCCTTGCTTTTGTGTAGATCTCTTCTTTGAAGACTCAAGTGAAGATGAAGATGACAATTGGGATGACAGTAGGCACAGATGTCCTGCAGATAATGGTGTGGGCCTGAGAACAATGTTAATCTCACATTACCATTTCAGATAAACAGTTAGTGTTGACCTGCTTCAAAGACACTGCAACTGCTGCAAATGTTGGGATGGAAATGAGGAATTGTGAACCATCTGAGGATGATTGGAAAAATGTGATGGTGTTATGTATAAATTTTCTTACTCTATAATGTGTGTATACATGATATTAGAATCCTTGTTAGGAACAGACAACCTTGTACAGCAGTTATAAACGGTTAGTTAGAAACGTGGGAAATTTTTAACGGTACCCTACTGAGGGAGGCCCGACCCCTGCCAAAATTTTACATCACACATTCATTGCTGGGGTAAATGGAACGATTCCATGTATGGTGTTGGTGTCTTCGAGCATGAGAAACACGCATGCAGAGGCTCCACTTACTCAATTACGAACACCCATGTGACTCCGAACGCTGTGCACGGGCTTTGGAACACTCCCGCCAACGCTGCGGGCTGAATCATCACCAAAACATTTACCTGAGGGTGAGTACTTTCTCCCCTTTGAGATTCCTTTTCTGCGACTCACATGGAACTGTGTTCCTCGCAGCACCGAACCCGGTATTCAACGAAGGAGATCCTCGTTTTCTGGGATGTGGTTGAGCGCCTGACCGGGTCAAGTCAACGCCAGTGGATATCGCCATTGGCCCCACTCACCCTGTCCAAGAACTCTACGAAACTTTGCAAACCGAGGCCTTGGACGCCGTAAATGCATGATTTCGGGTTCTGGTGAATGAGATGTTGGAAAAGGAGTGGTTGGTAGCTAGCCTCGGTGAGGTTGAGCTTCTTGAACCGTTGTTGGGTTTCCGAGTCCGGATCTTGCGTGTCAGAATTGACCGGTTGTACTGGTGCACCTGGGAGTGTCCGTTTGTGGGGGTGCACTCTGGATGGTGCCACGGCGAGCGACTTGTCGGGAGTGGAGGTTGGAGAGGGAGGGCCAGTTATATGAGACTGAAGGCCATCAGATGGCGACCGTCTGGATGAGTGATCGAATATGAACTAACCTGCTTGAAGCCGGTGATAGATGGTGATGGGTCGATGCCCTGTCCCTTGAAGCCCTCGTCACAACCTGAATAATTATCACCTCCGGAAACAACGTCCAATGCCGGTTTGACACGTTGGGAAGAATTGTCGTCGTTTTTCAGAGGTCTGTTTTCTCTGCAAACGATTATCCCCACTGGCTGAAAGAATCAGATTCCAAGCATCCATTTATAACGGGAGCTAACCTCCACTTTCGTCCATCACAACACGCGGCCGCTTCATAGCCAATAGGGATGAGATGTCACCCGAATCCCCCGCCTGTCCAAAGGTGAGACCTTAAAGATTTTTACCTGCGGATGACCTACCGCACGAATCTCTATCAGATCTTGATGGTGCATCAATACGGATTCAGCATCGGAGTTCTTCCGTTGAGAGGGTTAAGTGGTCTGGTGACGATACAGGGAAGGGTACAGCGTACCTTGAATACGTAATCTGCAATTGCATCCCAGCTATCATATTCATCGGCCTGGAAGCAAATATTAGCGTGGAAGCAAAAGGGTACAGCAGGAACCATACAGGTGTGATGGGTCCCAGCCGTCTTCCGAGGTCCTCATCGTCGCTCGCCGTAAGCTCAGCATCAGATTGCACCGTCAATTCCGGAAAAGTTTCCCCTTGGTTGTCCCCTGGGCCGAGATCGTGTGGCCCCGCACCGGCTCGAATTTTCTTGGGAATCTTCTTGCGAAAGAATGGCACGCGCCTTGGGCGCATAGTGTAATAACGAATGAAGACACGTTGAATACATTCAGGGGAATCACCTGCGTCTTGTGGCCCGTAGTTAGATTTGGGTGGGTGATTACCGTGCCATTTCCATTCCCTCATAAAAGGGGCCATTGGAGCTTTGTACGGTTTGGGTTTAAGGGGAGCGTCCTCGTTCGAATACGCTACCATCGCAAAGTCCTCGGTCACATCGAAACCGGTTACGAGAATGGGCCAGACACCGTCCACATCCGGTTTCCCGCGGGCGAACCGAACCCAAGAGTTGTAGTGGCGCTTGATGTATGCTTTAAACCGAGGTTTTGATCGATTCGGGGTATCTGTCCAACGCATTTCGCCCGTTGTCACCAGTGCCGCACCACGATCCCCGTTGAGGTCGAATGAGAAAGTTGTGCTACGTTCCGCGGGGGGTCTGGGTGGAACATTTTTGAGAACAGTGGGGAGTGATGCAATGGACGGGACGTACAGGGGAGTGAATCCAGGATACACATTGCCACGACACTCCCCCCTCTTTCGAATGGTTTTTGTATGAAGGCAGCCAGCGGGTCGCTCGATGGGTACCGGGGGTTCAATCTCCAACTGCTCAAATTCATTGGGAACGTCAACTCCCCGCTGCCGCCCCCCCAAAGGGGAACCAGCGGAGAACAACAGATTAAATCGCCCATCGCGGATGAAGCCTACGTCTCCTATGTCGGGTGAGGGGGTGGGTTGCCTGTAGGTTCCAAATCTTCAGAGATCATCCGCAACGAATGACAAAACGACGTGCTACCATAGAGCATCACCGCGGCGGTGGATATCCATTTCTCTGCGCGGGAAACCTCGTCAGGAGGTGGGCGTGACACGCGGAAGGCGGATCCAAAGGCTCACTTCTTGTAGATCTCCCACTCTGGTGGATGTTCGTATGGCATGAGGATGCTCGGGGGAGTGGGTGATGGAGGGTAGAGGTTGAAAGGCGCAGATTCTTCTTAGTGTGTGAGCGAGGCTGTTCTTGGTCGACACCAATCCACAGCGCATGAATTAGCGATGAATACAAGTTGTCCGTTGACTTATACGATGTCCGACACGTGTCAGTCACTTCAAGGCCGGGCTGAGGGCAAAACGGGCGCCATGTAGTCCATTCGAC
>Ga0307515_10007141_pt1 | contig 22174 bp, 9 predicted proteins | sample 17_EM_MG_FD_194513 | JGI IMG/M metagenome (GOLD analysis project Ga0307515, IMG submission 194513) | Populus trichocarpa ectomycorrhiza microbial communities from riparian zone in the Pacific Northwest, United States - 17_EM | ecosystem: Host-associated > Plants > Roots > Unclassified | place...
GCAAAAAGCTTTCAAGAACTGTGAAAAACAACTACTCCTACAATGTCATCAATAATAATGACCTTTCCAAACCCGTCCCTGTTTACACCAAAGTTGCTTACATTTTAGGCCTTCGTGTCTCTCCTTCACACCGGTAAGTGCTCCTAGCCTCCATCTTCATCTTAGCACACCACTGTTTTTTCTAATTATTTTCCTTTTCCCTGAAATATCCCAATCAAGAAATGACCCCACATTCTCACATCTACTTGTAATCCCAAACAAATCAACTTGGATGCTAATGCTATGTTTTGTTCTTTTGCATTTTGTCGTCAACTTGATCGGATTGAAGAGATGGATTTACTTTACGTTATGAAAAGAAAGTTGTACAAAAAAAAATGCTGATTTTCGTTCCCATATACAGTGAAAGACTGGGTGTAATTGATTATTATAATTAAATGACATATCCCCTCTAATTATTGGGTCGAACCATTTTAATATTATTATTATTAAGACATAGTAACATCTTCTGTAACATCTCTTATCTTTTGTCTTCAATGCTCAATAATAATGATGATGCTAATTAATATTAATAATTGTATCTTATTCATTTAATTTAATCCAATTTTTTTCTCAGGAGGATGGGCATAGGCCTAAAATTGGTACATCAAATGGAAGATTGGTTTCGTCAAAACGGCGCTGAATATTCCTACATAGCAACTGAAAACGACAACCACGCTTCCGTTAAGCTCTTCACCGACAAATGCGGCTACTCCAAGTTCCGTACTCCCTCGATCCTAGTCAACCCGGTCTTCGCTCACCGGGTCCCTGTATCAAACCGTGTAACAATCATCAAACTCACCCCGCACGACGCCGAGTTGCTGTACCGGCGACGATTCGCCACCACCGAGTTCTTCCCTCGGGACATTGACTCCGTCCTCAAGAACAAGCTGAATGTGGGGAATTTCTTGGCCGTGCCACGTGGCAGTTTAAAATCAGGGTCGTGGGCCGGGCCGGACAGCTTTCTATCCGACCCGCCGGAGTCGTGGGCTGTGCTCAGCGTGTGGAACTGCAAGGATGTTTTTAGACTTGAAGTGCGTGGCGCGTCGCGCGTGAAGCGGACATTTGCTAAAACAACGAGAGTTGTCGACAAGGCGTTGCCATTCTTGAGGTTGCCTTCGGTACCTGCGGTGTTTAGGCCCTTCGGGTTGTATTTTATGTATGGCTTGGGGGGTGAGGGACCACGCGCAGCTAAAATGATGAAAGCGTTGTGTGGTCACGTGCATAATTTGGCTAAAGAGAGTGGGTGTGGAGTGGTGGTTACAGAGGTAGCAAATCGCGAACCGCTCAAGTTAGGAATACCACACTGGAAAATGCTATCGTGCGCAGAGGATTTGTGGTGTATTAAGAGGCTTGGGGAGGACTATAGCGACGGGTCTGTTGGTGACTGGACTAAATCACCGCCCGGCTTGTCAATTTTTGTTGACCCTAGAGAGTTCTAAACACCTTCGTTGTAGAAAAAGAAAGAAAAACTCTTAACACGGAAATGAAATGTTTTTTTTTTTTTTTTTATTTTTTTTTTAGGAATTTTTTTGTAGTGTCTTAGTAGGGTCTTCGATCGTGGAGAATTTTCGGGTATGGAAAAAAAGGGAATGAGAAGAGATGGGGTTCTGTTGTAAAAAACGGGGAATATCCTCACTTTCAATAATCCTCTCAACTTTTGTAAATGGATGTGGCTTTTTAGATCCTCTCTCAGCCAAACACAGCATAAGTTTCTTGTGGGGATAATATGGTAATCTTATTCGCCAATCAACTTTTATCTATATATATTCGAAGGCCTGCTGGATGGTTCGTGGATGAAATCGAGACGAGAAAAAATCATGTGTGAATCGGAATAAACCGTTTATAGGTGAGTGCATGCAAGAACTTTTTGGGCGTATCATTTGCATGCCTTTTTCTCGATTATATACCTCATCTAGTTATCTTGATGATCTTTTCCTTTGTTAATTGGGTTCGTGGTATCTTTCTAATTAGGGTCAGTAGACGGCAAATAACGAGGCCTGTCCTTGGGCGCACAGGACCACCTATGTCCTGATGAGGGGCATGGTTGTCTTTTGCCTGTCCGAATTATATATTCATATGACAAGATATATGGTCATGATGGGCAACTTTTATGGGTGAACTTAATTTGGTGGTGCAGGGGTATATTTTTGCTTTATTTCTTTATTTATTATATATATATATATATACGATGGAAATTGACGGGAGATTTGGCTTTTAGCTGCTGTACTGGGTTTGCCTCCTTTTGCAATGGGGGAGAGATGTGATAGTACGAGTGGGTATGAGGTATTTTCTTCCCCGTCTTTACCTCCATAGGGACCCCCTTTTCTTTTTTGCCTCGTTTTGGTGGCTTTAGTTTGGAACAGTGGCGTATGGTCCATACAGGAGGTTCCGAGACGGTGACGTTTTTTAATCCACCCCAAAACATTATGATATATATATATATATATATATCTCCCCTAAAGAAATGTGGGTGCCTTAATCTCATCTTCATCGTCAATTCTCAATAATATTAATGCAACAAAAGAAAAATATTCTACTAAAAGCACGGTCCTCAGGCTACACATGACAAGCACGTCCGTTTCTATCTTTTTATGTTGCTTTCTTCACTAATTGTTGTTTTTCTAGTCAATCGATATATTGGGATCATACACTTTTATGATGGGGAATCATCCTATGCTGCCAGCAATAAGTTGTTTGTCTTTGACAATTCTATGTGTACATGACTGTGCATGATGATATTGCACGACGTTGCACATATAAATGAACAATTGAGCATAATAATTGTGTGATTATTTCAGTGTTTTCCCTCCAAGATTAAAATAAGAGTAAAGGAAGGGTGCATATATCGAAATTAAAATAGGTTTAACATGCTCTGAACGCCTGTTATATATAAAAGGCACCAAGTCAATGCCATGACTCACCAACTTCACGGGATTTTGCACTAAAAGTATGATACGAATTATCATGATCAGACGAGGGATATATATGGATGAGAAAGCAAATTGTTATTACCGAAACTGGGTCGGTAGTACTCCAATTAAGTATTTAGCAATGGGTAAAGAATTGTAAATGCTTCTATAAAATTGTTTTCTGTTTTTACCATTTAATGCTTGCTTGATTTTTATTTATTTATTTTTCATAAATCATTTTGATTTATCTCAAATAAATATTGTCCCGAGACTTGATGCCTACAATACAAAGATATTAAGAAAAAGAAGCGCGCCTAAATGTCAATGGTTAATAATTTCTGACAATCAAGAAAACGTACTTGGTGATTTCCAGCTGTTTAGATGAGAAAGGTGAAAACCCACAGATAGAAAAAGCAAGGCAATCCAAATATCCAATCCAATAAGGGATATTGATGATCGATCCTTAGCTCTATCCGACCGACCGACCGAGCTGGACGGACTGTGGTAATTAAGCCGGAAACTGTTTGATTCCATTCTTCACTAGTAACTCCTCATCATCATGAACTGTCATCTTTAACGGTCTTGGAAAAAACAAAGAGGTCTTGTCATCTTTCAGTAAAGTCGCGCGGGATCCATACTTCCTATCCATCTCTTTATCGATAACCTTAATCACCCGCCTTTGTATTTTCCTTGTATACACGTCTTTTCACGTCATTCCCAGTTAACTGGTACGATAGCATGGAAAGTAGAAATCCATGTAGTACTGGCGAGTTCAGTTCACACTGCTAGCTAAATGAATTGATCGATCTATGCAATTGCCGTTTGCTAGCTGTTGTGAATTAGGCTAGGCTGATAGGTGTGAAAGTGCATGTTATTCAAGTTTTGACTCGCTAGGGTTGTCCTCTCTATGTGTTCCATGCAAAACCTAATCAATGTCATCAATTTATGGAAGCTAGCTCGCTCGCTCTGCTGCTCGCTCGTGTAGTACGTTTAGCTTCCAAGGAAACAGTGTCTCCTTTCAAGAAAGGATATATATATGAAAAGATTAATTTTAAGTTTGGAAAAGGCAACAGCCCTTGTTGTTCTGGCCATTCTTTGAGGGATATATATTGACCTGAACACAAGTAGTAGTGGATTAGGTAAAAGCAATGGTAGGAGAGATATCATTAGTAGTCAATAAGATTCGGTCGGCCTTCGGCTTCTTTACCTTTGCTGGTCTTCTTAGCAAGTCGTCGATGGCTAAAGTGGTCTATCTTCTTAATTAACACAGACTTTCAGGACTAAAGTTCAATTGGAAATTACTGAACAATTAGGACGACGATGTTAGGTAATTTGTGATGTGCGGCTTTGCGTAATGATATCAACAGCTAAGAGAAAATGTTATTAAGAGCATCTTTCTATCCGATCTACTTGGACTTGTTCATCTTCGTTCGTAGTTTATGCAAAGCCATAACCACATTGACTGATATGAATGAATTGGAGTGTTTATATAATTAATTAATTAATTAATTAAATCAGTTAAAATTAATTTCAGATTATTGTTTTAAAATCTAAACTTGGCTGGTTGACTTTTGACTAGGATGACTTAAGACCTAGACTCATAATTTGATTTTTAATAAAAATCAGAGGAAAATCTGCTTAGTGTTATCTAGTTAAAAAACCTAATCAAAACCCGATTCAAACCTGTTTGACTTTTTTTATTTATATTTTTAAATAATATTTTTTTATAAAATAAAAAAACTAAATTAATTTATAATCCATTGGAGTCAACTCTTGCATCAGATTTAAAAGCTATGTTACAGTTAGGTAGAATAAATTGGGCAGAAAGCGGAAAGAGAAGATGCCATAAACCGTTCATTTGCACCACTTATTATTAAATTTGTTAATTGTTATTATTTTTAATGTATGTTATGGTCTTGCATTTTAATAATGAAATAAAATCCCGTAAAACAAAATACAAGATGTCAATAATTACTAAAACAATAAAACTAGCAAGTGGGCTCCTCCTATTTTGTTGCGGATCCGTTCATTTACAAAACTTTGTTTCATTTTAATTTAGCCCAATTCAACGTTTCAGTGAATTTGAATAAATTTTAACAAATATTGATGTTATTGTAAAAAGTAAATTAATTATAAATTAAATTTATAAATTATTATTGAGTTTTATTTTCAATTTTACTTGCAGTTTTTTCATATTTATTTGAGGAGAAATTGAGATTATTATAATTAACATATATAAATCTTATTGTGTTGTTTGAATCCGCTCAATGGAGAGTGCTTAATTTTAGCTATTGAGTCTATAGTTATTGATTAAAAAACCCCATCATTCTTAACTTTATAGTTTTTTTTTTTTTAATTTTGCGTTGACAAAATTTTGAAGAATAATTAATTTTTATTATTTAAAATCTAATTATAGCTTACATAAAAAAAATGATAAGATCAAACAATATATTATATTATTTGATGCTTCTATGCTACTTCAAAAGAATAAGGAATCATGCACTTTTTTAAGATATGATGAGGAACCATGATAAATCTTGAAGTAAGATATAATTAATCAAGAATTAATATAAACTAATAGATAATAAATTATCAACTATTATTTTTTTGTTATTTAGATAATATTTTCTTCTAAATACTAATTTATTGATAGTACTATATACTATTTTGTTTTTAAAGAAACTAAATGTTAAATCAAAATCGTTTCAGTGCTATTTTGTTAAATCAACTTATTCGTTGTTTTCTTGGCTTGAATGCTATAATGGTTTTAGAGGATATGGTATTCCATTTGTTTTCTTTTGGTTTCTTGCATTTTCATAGTTGTCAAGTGGGTCACGAATGTAAATAGGTGTTTTTTAAATTTACTTTTTTTTTCTATGTTTATTTATTTATTTCTTATCTTTTATTTGAAATTTCATTATTTCAAAGCAACAATGATGCTTTAATTATTTTCCTTCTCTTTGTTTCTCTCTCTGTATAAGGATGTTCTTTTCAAAGAGTTAATGAAGCAATAAAGTAAGAAACAAAAGCAAGAACTTAGATAAGATTGTAAATTTTAATTGCTTAATTTTAGCACTTCACATTTTCTAAGCAACCAAACATAACATAACATAAATGCAAGTGGGATTATGATTTCTCTTTTGCTTTCAATTTTACATGGACTTAACTCTTAAGACCTTGCTGATATACTGACTTCTAGGTTGATTTGGTAGTAGGATTGAAATGACTTAATTCATTAAAGAGACCTAAATGTTAAAAAAAAAATAAGATTAGAAAAGAAGAAGATGCAAAAATGGTAGTACATGAAGAAAAATACGTAGTAGAAATTATAAGAGACATTAAATAAATTATAGTGACAAATCTATAATATTTTAAATTTTTTTTATTGACTGAGTTTGCACGCTCCTAACTCAGTATATGAAGTGTTATTAACTATATAAATATTAGGATATAAAATGTAATTTTCTAAATAATGGAGGTAAAGTGTTACCATACTCAAATCTTGGTAGGGCCATCATGATTTTTTCTTTTTTGAAACCTATATGTTTTAGGTTTATTAATTATTAATTATCAAACTTTTTATTGTCAAACACTTTGGTAATTGATCATTATTTTTTATAAGGGTACGTGGAGAATTATTTTTGACGATAAGCATTACTTTTGATAATACTTCTTTTAATAAAATAAAAATTCAAAATTATGAAAAATAGTCATTCTTTTTTGTGGGGCTATATGAAAATTTTAAAAATAACCATTAATTATTGGAGGGAAACTGATTTTGAGAAAATATTAAAAAATAAAAAAAATAAAAGTATAAAATAAAAATAAAAATAAAAGAAAAAAATTTGGGATGGGAAGTGACACAAGCCTATATATGACTCATAAATTGATAAAGGAGGTGAATGACAGGTTAACCTCACCTCACCTGTATCCTCTGGTAGGTAACGTTAGAAAATTGATGGGCTATTAATATTGGAGTCAAACCTAATTTCTCCGCCTTTCTACCTCGAAACACCTTCAACTCATCTTCACAACGTGAAAAAACATTTTAAAATGTCAAAAAACATATTAATTCACTTTGAAAACTTCCTAAACCAAATCAAATCCAAAAATTCAATTATTTTTTGAGTCTCAACCACTCTTTTATATCAACAACTCTTCCCGTAAAGATATACACATAAACACAAAGATTGTCAAATTACATGGTCGAAATGGGGTTCAATGGAGTTTTCTCTCTCCTTAGTTACTTTCTCTTTTTACATCCAAAGATTGAATTGAATATAATTATAAACAAATCACTTGGATTTTTTTAGGAAACTAAGCAGTTTTGGTAGTTCATTATAAGGAATATTAACAATATTAAATCAACATCCACTTTTAGTTATTGTTAATGATGAAGATATGAAAACTGCAGAATGAATTAAGCTTTCCACGACTATGCCTAGGTTTGACTCGATGATTAGGCCTAGCTACTAGTTGATGGGCTTGAAAGGGTGACTAGAGATGGCCACCGGTTGACAAGCTGATGGGGTGACTAAACTTGGTTGTTTCCATACTCTATTATAAACATAAGTCTCCTATCGGAATAGGTCACCTTTTGATGTTTAAGTTAATAAATGTAAGAGGGGAAATAATATCCATAAAAGAGAAGAGTGAAGGATGCGGGAGTTGTTCTTTTGTGAACTTATTGAATTATTGTTTACCTATTAACATGAGGTATTTATATAGAATTTGATCAAGTCAGGTTACCTCGTGGAGAGTGGTATAATGATAGAGAATAATTTCTTTTCTTCACAGGTAACTAATAGTGAGTGGAAAAAAATTGAGATTTTGGTTATTGTACCTTGTTATGTCATTGATGAGAAGGTTAACTCTTGTAAGTGATTCTTAAAGAAGGTAGGTTTCCTTTGAGAACACATGTTTAGTAGGAGATATCCATCGATGAGAAAAATAGGTGTATACTGACAGTTTATGTGTAAGAACAAGAGGTCAAACACCATAATGGTTTTCTTGAAAGTCATAATATGCATTGTGTTGTGTGCTAGTTATTGGGTTCTAGTAGGTTGAACCTAAAAACATTATGGACAACCCATTTGACATGTTGTCCATAAATTTCTATCCTAAAATAGCTAGGGGTGGTCCGTTTATCCTACTAGCAGAAATGAATTGGTTAATGTTTTTTTTTTTTGTTATGCACTATCATTTGCCCATGTTATTTTAAATATTAATGTTTGAAAGACTTAACTAGTTAAAGTACGAGGGATAGAAAAAACTTATTGTCTCATGCATATCATGTTACCTTTTAATGGATTTTGTTAACGTGTCATGCAAGAGGGATGAGAGTTTGATTGGCTTATTTAATCCTCCTAGGGTATAGAACATTCTCATTTGAAGAGTAGAGAGAAATGGAGAATTAATGGAGAGAATTGTCATGATGGATGTTTAAAGAGCTCGTTATTTGGAGACGTGGAGATTTTGTTAAAGACAAAGAGATTGCATTGAAGACATGTAGATTCTCATTTGATACATGTTGATTTCATTTGGATATATGAAGATTCTTATTGGAGACATGTAGATAAACAAAACCAGGGAGAAAAATATATGGAGACTACTTGGAGAGATAACATTGCCTTTTTCATTAAAAATCTTTATAGTTTTTCTCATGTAATTGGAGATAGAATCCTTGAAACCTATTTGATCTCAGGTAACATATCATTAAATATGTCAACCTCTTTTTTTAGATTATATTTTCTTTATTATAAATTGTCGGAGGTAACCCCTAACGATTAATCTTTCTATCTCATTTTTTAAAACATGACATTACTCAGTATCATGACTGTTGTCATAATGAATGAAAAACTTGTTGGGGTTTCTTGTGTTCACATCACTCTTTATAAGATGTGGGTATCACACAATTTCCCCCTCTAATGACAACCAATACCTTAACGCATGTGGTGGTTAGAGGTGTGGTTTTGAACTCAAGATATATTAGTCAATTACAAATGGATCCCTTGGTGTTTCTTTTGGATGCCTTGAGGCTAATAGGAGATTAATGATGCTTATAAGATTCTACTCTCTGTTGTTGAAAATGAGAGTGTTCTTGTCTGGCTATGCTTACTTCTTCTACTAGAATATGACTTTACATTACCCATTTCATTTTAAAAAGAGTTTGGTCAAGAAGAGTATACAGGTTTGGCATTAAGAATAGTTATAGACCTCACTAATATGAGCTTTAGTGGCAATGAGTTCAAGTAGACTTTTCATGTTGAGTATTTTCTCATTAACCCTTTAGAGATATGCTCTAGTTCTTTCATCTTAGAAATTAGAGAGGAGGAGCTGAGGGAGCTAAGAGTGTTAAGGATGTCAAGACTACATCTACAAATTTAAGGTTCAAATTAACTCCAAAATATATGAGTTTGACATCAAGAGGAAGGAGCTATAAAGAGCAACGACTAAAAGAACATTGTTGGAAAATACAATACGAATGCTTTAAAGAAACAATGACATTTTAACTTCCAGTAACGATGTTCTGGTTACTGATAATACCTTATTCCATGACAACATAAAGCAAATGACAAGTTAGATTGAACGAGTAGCCTATCAGGTTGATAAATTGCAATAAAAGGCCACCAAGTTTGGAAATGATGCTATGAAATACTGAGAGCACTTGAATGCAACCACTGCTTTTATTAGAACTAATGTTTAGGTTGAAGATTGGCCTGGTGATAGAGACTTCAATAAAGATGTGGTTCACCTCTTCTTTATAGATGGTTTAGACAGAGGTTTGCTTTCTTATCCTACTCCAATTTCTGTCATGGAACTGGATTTTGCTTGCCTGATGGGGTTTTTTGGTCATCTTGTGTAAGAATACAAAATTCCTCTATCAGCATCATTGGCGTCTTCGCTGGTGATGTTGGTTCTGGGATTTCTGAAGGTTTCAATACCAGATCTGCGGCTCTGCGTCATCTCAACAGAGTTCTGGAAGAGGTAAGGAATCTCATACCCTTTCATCTCTGTAATGTTACTTCTTTTCCGGTATTTCAGGGGGCATAATAGCCCTATGGAAACAACATGAGGTTACACACCTCATGAAGTCTGGACAGTCTGTTATGTGTTTTTGTGTCTAATGCAAGTTCAGCTTGCCTTGTTCTAGCCTGCTGCTACAGTCGGCTTTATTTTACTACATTATGTTTGTATATGTTCTATTTCTTCTCTTGGCCATGCTGTTGTTGGACTTCTAGAGGATGCTAGTAGTCCCTACTGCTAGATGGCTGAGTGGAGTCGGTTTGTTTCTGTTGTCTTGACTGCAGATTCCTTAATTGATGATGATTTTCTCTAGAAGTTGTTTGCTGTTAAGCTACTGGAGAGTTTGCCACTACTCTTACAATGTTGGCTTGCTAGAGCTGATGATCTGATTTCATCATCTAATTCTTGTATGGTGTGGTTGCCATACCTCTGCTTGGTTTTTTTCCTCTTGTGTGCTATTCCTTTCAGGTCACGTACTACTTTGAGGCTAATCTGCTCCTAGTCATTGACAACCTGATGAGTTTCTGCTTGGTGGAGGCTTCCTTTATTGTTGAGGGGATCTGTTTGGCTGAGGCTCTTGCTAGATGAGCAAGTCATAACTGTTACAAATCCTCTCATTTGCTACTACATCTTATGCTGGAGTGATCTTGTTTTGGCTGTCCTTGGGTAATTATGTCAACTCTGTTTTTCTCTTGGTTGTTGTTATGGATCCAAACAGTTTGTTTGGGCTATTGCTGTTGTGTGCTCTGTTGCTTGCTTTACTGTGATGATGTTTAGTTATTGGAGGGAAGTATGGGGGCCTTTTCTCATGGTTGCTCACTCTTCAGCGGAGAGTGTTAGATGGAGCCTGTCCTAGTAGTGACCTGGTCAATGCTGTGAAGTTAGTTTGGTTTGCTAGAGTTGTTATGCTGATGGCTCACTACTCTAGCTTTTGAGTGCTGCTTATGCAGTTTCATGTGTCCAGCTTCTTGAAGTTGGTTTTTGGATCTTCTGGTTGCTTTGATTAATCAGTTCATGGATGCTTGGCTCTGAGCGGAGAAGCCTTGCTGTTTGTTATATGGGATGGCTTCCAGTGACATCTTTGTCAATGGTTTGTTGGCATTGATATTATTGATTAATATGCTACTACAGTTGGTGCAATGGCTGGTTGTATTTGTCTACTGTTTATGGGCTGCCCCTATTGTTTATGGGGGTTTGTTTTGATGGGTGCTGTTGAATTCCTTGTTGCGCTGTAATGTATGCTGCTGCAGGGGTGCATGCCACGTTCAGGGTGCTTCTCTCGGTTTGTATTTGCTGCAATGGCTGAGGTTAGTTGCTGGAACTCCGACATGCTATTACTGGAAGTGTTGGTTTGTTGGAGCTGATCCAACCATCTTTGTGCTGCTTTTGCTGCTTACTTTGGATGCCTCTGCGTGCTCTACTATTTGGTTACTTACAGTTAGCTGTTACGTTGTGTCCTCGAATCACCTTTTTGGTGTTGACTGTTATTTTTGTATATGGTTATGCTTCATATGGTTAAATACCCATGCTTTGATGGTTATGATGTTCTTTTTGCTTGTTCAATGGAGCCTATTCCTTTTGTTCTCTATTGTACATACCTGTATATCCTGACTTGCTAGTCTCCAGCTTAGTTTCATTTTGATCTATAAAATTTCTTACATTTGATAAAAAAGAAGAAGAAATATAGCTAATAGAGGCGATGCTATCTATAAATAGTGATGTATAATGTTTTAAATCTTGAATTAAAAAAAATGCACGAACTCTTTTATTATATCTATTGAAAGGGTCATGACTCATTTCATCTTTTATCTAATGTGTTTAAAATTAAACCATGAAAAGAACCTAGCAAAACACTCATTTACAATAATCACCAAACTCAGAAATCTTGCTCAAATAAAAAAATAGAAGTCATGGATTAATTTAAAAAGGCTAATCATATCCAATATAAACATATATAAGCATTCATATACAAACATATTTCGAGTTTTAAATTACATGTATGCATTTACAGGAGTCAAATACAGGTCCCCTTTCAAGTGAATCTATAACACAAGATCCAAAAAAAAAAAAAAAACTAATGGAGAACGAAGAGCGTGCACATTTTAAAGCTGAACATTAGAAGGAAATAGAGGGCTTTAAGGGAGACATGGCAAGGCTCACCATCCAACTCGAGCAAGCATTAAGAACAAGGTTTGTGGAAGCCTAGATTACTCAACTAATAATAACCCCTCATCCAAAAACTAGAACTTCTTTTCATCAACAGAATCCAAAACTGGACAAAATATCTTTGGAATTCTAGTTTGTGGGTCACCCATACATCCAACATGTTTGCCCTATAAGGGTACCTTCTACAATATAATGGATTAGAGAAAAAACTTTAAAAGTGAAACCTATGTAAGAAGCTTATAACAAGTGAGAAGCTTTAGAAGAAAGAATGACGATGATTGAGGGGTCTAATCTATATGACTTGGTAAAAGCAACTGAAATGTGCCAGTATCAAACATCGTAGTTCCAAAATAATTTTGAAGGCTCGAGTTTGTCAAATACATAAGAACTGAATGCCCGTTGACTCACCTAGAAGCCTATTGTAATAAAATGACATAAGTTATCTACGATAAGAAACTGCTAATTCATTTTTTTTCTTAAGATAGCCTTAGTGATGCCACATTGACTTGGTTTATGAGGCTACAAAATACCAAGATCCAATCATGTAAGGATTTGGTAGGCATTTGTAAAGCAATACAAGTTTAGCATGAACATCGCTCTAGACAAATCTAGTCTTGTAGTGATGGAAAAAGGAAATAGAGAATTTACCAGGAGTATGCCTAGAGGTGGTGAGAAAAGGTTGCATAGGTTGACCCATCATTATTGGAAAAAAAAATGATCAACTTATTCTCCAATACATTCAATGCACCTTTTTTGTTACCATCTAATAGGTGCCCCTACCTAGCATTTTACAAATATTGTAATACTAGTGGAATGAATCAATCAGGCAATTAAAGTGAGAAAGATTGTGGCCCTAACTAAAAAGAAAAACGACACAAAGTAAACAACGTTGAAAAAATGAGTTACCAAAATTCCTACTAAACACCCACTTATATATCCAATATATACTTTTCTACCCCTTTTCCTAAAAAACAAACCACCATATTAAATAACCAGCAAGATACTCTAACTAAAAAAACCTTTTGCCCCTGAAATGATTTCAAAAGAAATAATGAGCAACTCCTTTACTCCCCATATCCTTATGAGAATCGTATCAACGTATCCTTATCATTAGCCAAGTTGCACCCATCCCCACCATATTTATGCAACCACCATTTCCTTATTAGTACAAATCAGACCTAAAATGTGAATATCATGCTGATACCCCTAGGCATTATATTGAAACATGCCTTGTTTTTAAAAGAAAAATTCTCCAGCTCATCAAAGTTGGATGGATTACCTTTGATGAAACTTTAAATATAAACTCAAACCCACTCTCTCTTTATGACTTATTATGATGTAGGCTTTTGAAGAAAAGTATGTTTATAAATATAATTTGTATTTGTCTTCCCTCCTATAAAAACTCAAAAAATAACTTGCATAAATATAATATTCACAAAAAAAAGACTGATTCTATATAAAATAGACCTTTGTGATGGGTGACAAAAGTTGTCAAATCTTCTTATGACAATTAAGAGTCTAATAACTACTTTTGTGTTTATGAATTCTTAGGAGAATTTCTCACATCAAAGACCATAACACTTTTTTGTCGTGACTATTTCATATATGGGCATTTTGTCTGATTTTTCATGACATTGATTTAGGGGACAAACCTTCTAAATATTTGAGGTCCATATGTTTTCTTATTAATCTAAAATATCCTTGAATCACTACCATTTTAAGTCTAGATATGAACAACTTCATCATGTGCTCTTTGTTTTCATTTGGATACTTGGTGAGAGGATCTTTTTGAAAAACATTTATTGTATGATAAATTATTGAATCTTGTTATGTGACAACTCAAAATATTAATCGATGTTGAGAAAAAACATTCAAAGTTGGTAAAATAACTTGACTTATTATCCATGCTAATTAGGAAGGGAAGTTATAATTTTTGCTCTATCCAAAAATATGATAATTGTTTGATGTTTAATCCTATCCGTTTTGGGAAGGAAATTTCAAGATTTCAATTCATTCAAAAAATAAGAATATATATATATAACAATTCATCAATTCATCATACAAACTGACTCCTTTTTTTTAGAGCTAATCAACAAAATTTTAAGAAGCAAACTACAATCTAAAAACTTTATCATACTAGGCTATCTCTTCAATGAAATCATGAGATTTTTTCTAATAAATCTCAAAAGCTTGTAATAACTAGGCTTCATGTAATGCCACTTTAATTTGCTTTGTCCAAGAGTTTATCAGCTTTATTAACGACAACAAGATGCAAATGCTTCAAATCAAATACTCTACACTAAAATACATTATTCAAACAATCCCTCTCTATTTGTTTCAATATTAAAACTCTTGTTGGATTTATCGTTGGGCATACCTTACGGTCTCAAGATACCGATCTAAGAAATTTTATAATACATTAATTATTTAGTGTGAGAGTTTATATCAAATCCATCATACATGAATAAAAAGTATCATACATGAATAAAAATCATATACATATTAAGAGACATATAAATTCATATATCTATAACAAAAATTAAGCATTAATGTTTACATGCTTAAACAAAATACATTACAATTCAAAATGAACTTATTATACCTAGTTTATGTAAGCAAAAATGATAAAATAAGTCTACTCCTGATGTGTATGAGATAGCCTTGAAAAATACAATAAACAAATGACATAATTTAACTAACAATATTACATCAGATAAAATATAGTTAAGTTCTCTTTTATCTATCATGCTGATAAGTAAAATCTTTTTATCTTATTTACTTATCGATCATTTATCTTTTATTTCAATTTCCAACACCTAACATCATATTATCATTCATCACCTTTAACCTAGTTCAACTAATCGATGTTGATATCAATTTCAAATTGATATCATTAGCCATCACCTTGAGAGCAACTAATCAAAGGTATGCCGATACTAATCCATCTGATATCATTGACTTCCATTCCATTGGATAGCTAATCGAGTTTTCTAGTACATATCGATGAGAACAAACCCATTGACATCATTAGCCTTCCTATTTTCCATAAACAACTAATCAAGTCCATTTCCATATAAACCTTTCATGTTCATGTCAATGTCAATGAACCTATTGACATCATTAGCTTTTCCATTTTCGAGGAACAACTAATCAAGTCCATTTCTATATAATCCTTTCATGTTCATGTCGATGTAAATGAAACTATTGACATCATTAGCCTTTCTATTTTTCAGGAACAACTAATCAATCCATTACCATATAATCCTTTCATGTTCATGCCAATGTTAATAAACCCATTGACATCATTAGCTTTTTCATTTTCCAGGAACAACTAATCAAGTCTATTTTTATATAATCCTTTCAGGTTCATATCGATGTCAATGAACCCATTGACATCATTAGCCTTTCTATTTTTCAAGAACACCTAATCAAGTCCATTTCCATATAATCCTTTCTTTCATTTCTTTAACCCTTTATTCTTTCATCTATTAATCATGAATTTTATATTTAAAGAAATTGCAATTAAACACTCTAAGTGATACAAATATAAATATCAAGGTGTAGAACACCCATTTGCTATGCGTGAAGTTCCTACTCCTATATTGTGGTTTGACTGCGGTAATATTCTTGTCAACTCATGATAAATTCATCACCATCTTTTAATTATAACCTTTGAATCCATACCTAAATCCCCATAATAACACCCTTATATTATTTTGTTATATATACATATTTCACACTCATAAATTTATACATCCATATTCAAGTTTTATTTTATCATTCAATTCATCAATAATATAGCAAACCAATTCCACATACCTAATCTCATTTTCCTATCTTGGCTGAATGACTACTAAGATTGTCCATGATTAATTTTTTTCATCTCTTCTTTATAATACAATGTCAACTCAACACAATTAGACTTTAAAACATATTTTCATAATAATTTCATGCATGTGTTTTGCCAATTTATCTTCCCACTTTAATGGCCAATTTGGCTGAACTTTACTCATAGGAAACCAAGGGTTTCCTTCAATTCCTACACATCTAACTCATCATAACCATTCCTTATACACCTATTTAAACATGATTTAACTCAAGTATCATAATAATTAAATCAATTATATCCACTCCTCTCCCATATACCTTGACCAAATATCACCCAAGGAAGATAAACTTGATTTCTTCCTAAATCTCCATTTACCCATCAATCATTCAAGCCCAAGAACACAATTATACTCAATTACACAATAATTGAATCAAACAAATTCAAACCTTTAATCCTTATGTTAGTTGAAACTTCCATTTAGGGCGAGGGTAGATATTCTCTTCAATTAACTCAATTCATGCTTTACCTAACCTATTCACATGCTAATAAACAACATTAAATCACAAAATCATGAAACCAATCATCCAATTTCACAAACTCTTTTTTCATAATACAAATACAACACAATTAAGCTTGAAAATACAAAACAATAAAAAATAATATCATTAAAAAAGTTTTTACCTTCTAAGAACAAGGACTCAAGAGAGAAATCCCAAGGTAAATCAAATTTTCTTCACCCTCATTTCTTTCTTTCCAGTGTGCCACTATCAAGCCTTTAAAAAACCCCAAAGTTTTTTTTTGTTAAATTTCTAGCTTAATTCTCCCTTAAACCTCTTTTTTGATCCCTTAATTTACCTATTTTTAGTGGTTCGAATGAAGAAAATCAAGAAAATTCAAGTAATAAACCCTCTTTTTTTCTCCAAGTTTTGGTCGGTTATCAATGGCTTCTAAGAGAAGCCAACAAGGTATTTATTTTACCCATTTTCTCATCAATTACAACAATGCCCATCTAGTCTAGTTTAATTGTTTTTCTATTCAATCAATATTCCATCTTGATCTACTTTTAAAATAACATACACACAAGTTTTTTTAACCTTTAAAATTCATTTAAATCTATTCAATATCTCCTTATTTTATTTTCTAAGTAACCCATTTTATTCCTAGATTGAATTTAAATTTTTATTAATATTGAAAAATTCAGGCTGGGGTTTACAAACATTATGACAAACTAATAGGATATATATGAATAAAGTTATAACAAAAAGAGTTACCATGTAGTTTTATGGTAATTAGCAAACCCTAATCGGTATTTAAAGATTCTCAAGTGAGGTGTTAGTTCTATTAAAAAGAAGATAAAAAAACACCATCAGACATCCTACCTTAAGTAAGCTATTTAGTATTTATTTTTAATAATAAAGCTATATATTGTGGTTACATATTGAGTGTTTTTCTAAATTAGTATATGCATGTTTATTATTAAAGGTAAAAGACTACTCAAACCTAAGATAGTGATTTTGGTAATGGGGTAGTAACAAGGCCAAATCCTTATTTTTGGAATATAGGCGTTGCCCTTGAGAGTATGGTGAATGACTAATTGGTTTAAACCCATCTTGTTTAATTACATTCAAAATTGGTATAAGAGCCTCCACTAGCTCTTAACAAGCCTATATAAGATCACATTAATCCAACATAAATTCACTCGTTATAACAAATTAGGATGAAAACATAAAGTAAGAACATGAAACCAATATAGTCATAAGAAATTCAAATTCAGATAAAGAATGAATATTTATAATAAAAAATAAAATTTAATGTTTTACAAATATTTACATTTATAATATTAAAAGTAATGTTATCACAATAAGTGACTTTGCTGCTTGAGAAACAATTGATTTGATAATTGAAATAATAGCGTGGAAGGTTATTGTTACGGGCACCCTTGAACCCATATGTCCATATTCACACACTACAAGAAGACAACATTTCTAAATAGAAAACTTGTGTGATTTGTTAATCAACTTGTTTATCCTAAATGAGACATATGAGGATTGAGACATAATTAAAAGTATTACAATCCATGGCTCAATTTTGGATAAATGATAAAAAAAAAATACGAAACATGATTAAAATAAATCCCTTTATTAGGAAGGAAATGGTGCCATCAAGATTAAATGGTACAAAAAAGAAAAATTTAACCATATATTAATCAATTTTATTACCTATTATGTAACATCCATATGATAGAACATGACAATGGATCTTACCATCATGAGTTTATTTATGGATAAAATAAGATTCATACATGGCATAACAAACAATAACAAGCAAAAGATGTGCACATTCAAAGTCTTTTTTAGTCACAAGGAGTTTACATATTTATTACACAACTTACATTTACATATTTGAAAACAAATTTAGTTCGTGTGAGAATTAGAAAATTCATTTTTTATGAAAAAAAATATGATATCCATATGCATAAAATTGATACCAAGAATAAACAATTATGCCTTGGATAATCTTATTGCATCTTGTCCTCATCATTAGAGGACTAATCAATAAACCTCTTAATATTTTTCTCTTCAAATTGAGGAAGAAACCATCATACTTTTTAAAGATCATCTTTATTTTGTTTAGGTCCTATCCATTAACCTCTAAAGCTTTAATATCATTATCTTTATAATGTTGACATATATTATTGTAATCAACTCCAGTGTCAATAAATTCAACATTACCACTTGCATTTATATGCCTAAGTAACACACCACTAGTTGCATCACCATTACTAATCTTTTTGTATTTGCATGTTTTGCTTGATTGTGGAGGAGGGGGGCTATTATGACATTAATAACATTCTTTTCAACAAATCCATTGTTAATTGGTTCCAAGACAAGATTTTTTAAATTTTACTTAACAAATACTTATATGGTAATCAAACTATAAGTCCCTTATATAATTTTAAAAATATGTTCATCATTTTTAGCAATACAAGTCTGCTTATATCAAGTCTCACATAATACATTATATCTCTACAACAAACAAACTTAGCTAACCTCTTACAATCATTTTATATGTTGAAGAAACTAATTAAATTAGAGTATACACTTGTTACATTTCCAACTTCTCAATCTTTGCCATACCTAACACCATTTTATATAACAATCTAACCCTTAAAATGCATTTTGTATCTTAGTTTCCATGACATGTTGTATAGAGTAAATTAAGATACCAACACATTCTGTATTAAAAAATAAAAAGAAAATGCTAATTAAAAATACTTAAATTCAATTCAAATAAGTAAATCCGAACTATATTTATTTTAATTAAATAAATACTCAAATTAACTTAAGCCATTTATTTAACAAAAAAGAAACAATAAACTTCATCTAGACTTTCAATAACATGATTTATGACACTACATGTCTGAACTTCATAAAATATGGATAGGTTATGATCGATTTAGGGTCAGGATTAAGGTCATATGATGTGATCAAAACTACACCAAAAAATACATCAAAAGTTCTAGGTGGACCAATTATAAGATCATGAGAAAAGAAGCTCAAAGATATATTCAATAGGCTTATTCAGAGTATTTAGGTCAAGATTAATTTCAATGAGGCTACATCTTTAACAAGTAATGATCAAACCTTAATCAATTTCATCTATGTATAAAAGAGGTCTGATCCATCTACTTCATGGGCTAATTAATTTCGGCAATTAAAAGTTTATTTTTCCTAATGCATAGTTTTACTCTAACAAGCATATTTTTGTATCTGATCATTGGATTGACCTAAAATATTACCAGAATATTCTATAGGCCTTGCTTTATATGAGTTAAAATTTCAGGTCAATCTAACATTGAGAAGGCCTTACGATAAGTTCCAGGAGTTAATATACAAGAATTATATTTTCCTAGTTGATTGAGGTTTTTTTTTTAATTTAAAACTTTTTTATTATTTTTCCAGCATTATTTAGAACATTTTTACCTATTATAAATAGGGTTATTTAGCTTGCATTTTTTTTTTTTTATAAACTTTGATTTCAACAATTATTATTATGTGTGTGAAGTTTTGTTCATATTTTTTGTTCTTCATTGAATTACTCTTACCTTATTGAAAAATTCACCAAACTTCAAGGCATCTTCCATACTTCTCATTTGTGTCTCTTCATAGGCGTTGGATGAGGGATTTTTAGTTACTTATAGTCTTAGTGCCTCGGTAGAGCTTATCATTGTGTCAAGCTCGAAACCTGAATTTAGCTTTCTTAAGAAGGGTTGATTTGACTGTGAGTTTTTAGATCATTATATTCATAGGGTTCACATCAGTTGGTATTAGAGCAAGACTATAACATCGGGTTATATCCTTTTATCTTTTAGTTTTCACATTACTTCATCATTTTCATCATTTAGAACCTAGTTGCAGTAAAGCTTAAAAAAAGTATACTAATTGTGTTCTGGTTGTCTACAATTTGAAAAAAAAAAACTATGTGTGCCTAATTATTCTATGCATGAATTGTTTATTTGTGAAGCTCATTTAGGTGATTCAATGAGATATTTTGGGATTGTTAAGAATTCAATTGTTTGCATTAGTATTTTTATTGGCTTAAGATGAAAAAATATATGTAAAAAATTTGTGATAGGTGCATAACATTTAGACAAGCTAAGTCTAAAATTTTACCTTATGGTTTGTAAACTTTTTTACCAGTACCTAAGGAACCTTGAGATTCTATTTTTATGGTTATAGATATGTTTTCTAAGATGACACATTTTATATCTTGTGATATAACCAATGATACAACTAATATAGCAGACTTATTCTTTAGAAAGATAGTTTGATTTCATAGGGTTCTTAGAAGAATTGTTTTTGATCATGATGTTAGATTATTTTACTTTTTGAAGGTTTTATGGGTATTTTAGGAAAAAAATTATTATTTTCCACTACTTATCATCCACAATAAGATGATCAAATTGAAGTAATTAATAAGACTTTTTATATAATAGGAGTATGCATTCTACTACTAATTGCTCTCATTTTGAAATTGTTTATAGCTTTAATTCTTTAACTTATTTGGATTTGATTCCTTTAGCTATTGATGAAAGGGTTAGTTCAGATGACAATAGAAAAGCTCAAGTAATGAAGGCTTTTCATGAGAGTGAACAACATCAAATAAGAAAAAAAAAAGAATGAGCAATATGTATTCAAAGCTAATAAAGAAAGAAAAAAAAGGTTATATTTGAAATAAATGATTGGGTTTTGGTGCATATGAGTAGTCCTGTTCATGGTTCGGTTCGGTTCAGTTTGAACCACAAAAACCAACTGGACCTAGTAACTCAAATTTTTAAAAATTCAAACCGAATCGAACCGAATTCTGGTTTAAACCGAGTCGGTTCGGTTCAGTTCGGTTAAATTCGGTTTTTTGGCTTTAAACCGGAAAACCTAATCATCAAATTAATGGGCTTTTTTGAATTTTTTTAAATGGGCTTACATTACATTGGGCTTTTAAATTTTCTTGTTCGGCTAAGTTTATAGGCTTTTTAATCAAAACTCTTTAAAATTTTCTAATTTGGTTTAGTTTGTTATAAGCTTTTTAATCAAATTAGAAGATTGATATTTTTTTGAAATGCTTATAGTAACAATAAATTTGAAATGCTTCATATCTTACTATCTTGCTAATTTTTAATATGCAAAGAAATAAGCTATGAAAATTCAAATCAATGCAATATGCAAGATGCATGATCAAATTTGGGCACCTCAAATTAAAAGAGGTGTTCACCTTAATGCAATATGCAAAATACATTAGCAACCAGTAATAAATTATCATAAACATCCGGCATAATTTGAAGAAAAAAATCTAGCACCAGCACTATAGCTGCTTCCAAAACTTCCAGCAACAACAAAAGCCAAAAGATCCAGCAAGGATAATGCTATAAAGAAATACTAGCAAATTAGCAACATATTAGAGTTCGACTATTAAAAAAATTAACAATGCAAAATTTTAAAAGGAATTAACAAGGTAAAGTAAATTAATTACCCAAAACAATTATATTCCAGGATTGCACCAACATCATCAATACAACTTACAAACAATCAATTGAAATTTTTAAACTTTCACCAAATTCTACAAAAACATAAATTAAAATGTTAGATTAAACATATGTAAATAAATGATATTATAAAATAACTACATTTAAATTTGTAAAAGAAATTAA